>Ga0315277_10003413_pt1 | contig 21537 bp, 34 predicted proteins | sample YL17G05_15_MG_FD_203695 | JGI IMG/M metagenome (GOLD analysis project Ga0315277, IMG submission 203695) | Sediment microbial communities from Yellowstone Lake, YNP, Wyoming, USA - YL17G05_15 | ecosystem: Environmental > Aquatic > Freshwater > Lake > Sediment | place: USA: Wyoming | collected...
CCTGGGTCATCCATTCACGGAGGAGCTTCCAGTGGGAACGAGGGCTCTGGGGCTGGGGCATGGGGCCAGTATCTCACGGCGGGGCCGGTTTGGCAAGGAAATTCAGAACGTTACTCTGGCGAACCAGGTCCAAGACTCGGCGGGTTGGAACTTCTGTTCTGAAAAAACACTCTAAATAGACTTGTTGACTAACTTGCTGACTAATTGCGAAGTCAATCTCTGACCAAACCGGATTCGGGAAGACGCTTCTCAAGGCACTGTGCATGCTAGTCGGCTACCACTGACCAAGCACTATTGTAGTCGATGATATCCTTGGCCTTGGCTCGGATCTCATCTCCGGACCATACTTGCGCCTCTCGGTTCCCACCGGCCAAGTTAGCCACGAAGCGACCAGGAGACAGAGGAGGCTTAGGCCCAGCAAAGGCCAGGACAGCTACCAGAACATGCGTGGGACATCCAGGCCCAGGAGTGGTTATTCGCAGCATCTCTGCCGCATCGGCCTGTACGTCCGGATCAGCAATGTAAGCATCTTTGGTATAAATGATGGCAGCCACGCCATCAACTGCAGCCGCGAACTTACGCCGCAGATAGCATCCTACATGATCTCGCCAGAAGCGAGTCACATAGTCATCCGCACGATTGGAACGTGGGCCTACTCCTGCACTCACCATCTCCCGGGCTGCGTCTGGCAGCATCAGAAAGCCCTGGCCTGGGATGCGCTGCGAAGCAAAATCGTAGGTGACGATAGCATCACAGATAAGATCAGTCAACCTAGTCGGGTCTAAAACCTTGGTACCGACAGTCCACCCGTGGAAGGCAGTTAGAATGTTGGCGTGGGCCAGGCGAATGTCAGGCATTATGACCTCTGGTCTGTGAGTATCGCACTTTGGGCGCAGTGTGGCAACAGGAAAATTCTAGTGGCAGCGCGCGCACTCCTTCCTGTCAAGAAATCCTTCCACGGTAGCCAAGATCCGATGTGCCCAAGAAGCCCAACCCGTAGTTTGTCGAACTTCTATCACATGACGCGGTAAGAAAGAAACTCTGTCTCTGCGAGTTGCACTGATAACCAAAGGATCACTTTGTAGTAGACCGCCAAAACCAGTGACTGGGTTCTGGTAGTGAGTAACAGCTACCCACATGTTCTCCCCATCAAAGGTCCAGGGAAGTGTTTGGCCGGTGTGAATACAGGTTGGAATCTGGTGTAGCCCAGCACTCTGAAAACGCAGTTTGACCCTATCACCAGGTCGAATCTTTTCGGTAGCAGGTTTTTCTGCATCTGCCAGATACCAAAGTGGTTTGTAGTAGCCTGCTGGTGTCCTTCCATCGTCTCTTGGGCGAGGCATCAGCCGTGCCTATCCACCGGAGCCGCCATCAGAGAAAGAAGACTAGCTAACTTAGACAGTCCTTCCTTGATAGCAAATTGCCATTCTGGCGATCCGATAGGACCATCTTCTTCGTTATTAGCTAGAAGGTGTAGTCTAGCCAGTTGAGTTTGAATCTTATCTAGCAGGATGTCGTGATGCGCTTTGTGCATCTTTTCATCAAACCAGGCTGGTAGCTTTTCTTCGCGCCGGGCCAAAACTCGGGCCATAGCTAGGTTGTCATCAAAAAATTCATTAGGATGCATGATTTCCTCTTTCTTTGCTTCTTGTAGTGCTGCCACCCAAATCTCTTCGTCGGAGTCAAAGCCCCAGTTGTAAACAAAAAGAATGGCGTCCCTAAAGATTTTGCTGACGCTCTTGGATGTGGGCCGGGCTGGTAACTTCTCCTGGCTGTGGCCCAATGACAGCGAAAATGGAACATCGTTGGGATGCACGTTTTCCTCTTTTTGTAGTCGTTGCAAATCTGCGCGCACATCATAACTGAGTCGCCAACTGGGCCAAGATTCGACCTCGGCCCTTGCGCGTGCAAACAGTTCGCGTGACTCGTTGACGTTCTTAGAATCTATCGGATGCATTTGCAAATTTCTTCTATCGAAAGTTCGTCTATTCCCGGGAAGGGCAGAAACTTGTTGCATTGCAAACAAAACAGTTCCGCAAGCTCTCTGGCCTGAGCTTCTAGTCTCTGTAGCAATATTGGCAAATGCTCTGCACAACTAAGATTATCGGAAGGAGCTACCATCGGTCCTCCCTCCAGTATCACGCGGAAGACTGCTGCATTGTGACAAAAACTAAACACCGCGGATGGGCCATCTTCTTGGATGATAGCGGCACCGTATTCGTCAAATACCCCAGACTCAGGGATAGCCTGACTACAAGTGGGAGTTACAGCCCACTTGGTTTCGGTGCCAACCGCCTCAACCCGACCAGTTCGCAACTGACAACCAGCAACTTTAACTACTTGCCACATGATTTATACTCCTTTTCATGCCCCGGGATACTCATTTTGCCAAGGATCAATCGGCGGTGGTGCCTGATAAGGTTTTCTTGCTACTTTGATTCCTGGGATAAAAGCTAGACCACCGCCATTAGGGGATAAATCATTGAGCAGAAAACCGTGAGGTAGTTGGAGCCCTACCAAACAGAGATACGCGGTATCCGGGTTTTCATTCAACCGAAACCAGCTACTGCGGTCGAAAGCGGCCTCGTTAACTTCCAACAACGTGTCGATAGCTCCGGCTCGCATCCTACATTGCACGATCTTTTCCGCAATCCCCAGCGAAGGATCTGCTTGATAGAGCCGCTCTAATTTACGGAGTTCGTCGTCCATTTTATTTGTTCCCCACCAATCTTTTCGACGATTTCCGTGGTTGATGTAGGTAAATGTTAATGTGGTCCCCTCCTTGAGGAATATAGCTTATGTCAAAGTTTTCGTCAAACTGCGTTCCGTTAATATCGGTTAACCTAAAGGAGACTTTGTATTTTTCAAAATCATCTGCTGCTAGTTGGTGTCGCGCTGCTAGTTCTTTCCAAAAATCCTTAGTTAAGGTAATAATGGGCGTATGACTATCGGTTGCAACATTTGTTGCTCCACCCAAATAGCTCCAGGATTTACGATTTTTCCATTCTTGGTGGTAAGACAGCCAATAATGTTTGGCTGCATACCTGGCTCCTTGCCATTTTCTAATAGTTTCTTGCATACTAGTCAATTGATGGTCTGAAAATCCTGCGCCTTCGGTCCGCAAGATAGTCTGCCAAGCTTTAGTGACTTCTAGATCAGACATCCTACTCATCTCCCACTGCATCAAGGATCTTCATAATATTTTCTAAGGCAGGAAATACCGTCCACAACAGTTGATTGGCATCCTTGGTTTCCTTTTTTTGAAAAGCATAGTTGGCGATTGCACTTTTGGCAACAATCTTGGCATTGCGCAGTGCTTCGCACAAACGAGCATGATGGATAGCCAGAGGGGCCGCAGGATCAATGGCCATTGAGTTATCTAAGTTAGAATTTTCCATATTTAGCCGTTGGCGCTATCTAAGATAGCAGCCACTTTGGCAGGAGTCAGGCCCTTCCAGTATCCAATGACTTGTAAGTCTTCGGGCCGACACATCCCAGCCCAGCCATTGTTATCGACATCAGCATGAGCTACTTTCAATTCGTTTTGCAGACTTACATTGAGAACGACTCCTAGCTTTTTCTTGGCAGGAACACTCATCGATGTTTTGGCTACCACCACGCAGCTAGGAGGAAATTGTTTCAATAGATCGTGGGTGCTGCTAGCCATAGACCGGAGCCAAGCAACGGTACTTTCTGGTATTTCATCTACTTGGGTGTGTTCATCGAACCAGGCAATCTGGTCTGGACGCATTTTCCACATTTTGAAGGACATTAAATCACCTGGTGAGATTTTAGAGTTTTTTTGGGGGGAAGCAAGGGTGGGGGCGTCGAACTTAGAACTTTGAACGTTGTTCATAGATCTTCAAGCGAGCAAGCAAGTCGCAAAGGATCCTTGTAATTGTTTAAAGAACAAAGATCAACGTTCTCCCGGACCGACGTGACAAAGATCAACGTGACAAAGATCTAAGTTCTCCAAAGGACCTACGGTAAGTTCGACGCAATTTGCTATCATTCTATCATGGATGAGATTATTCGTCGCGGCCTTCACCGCGCCTTTGCCTTGCAGCACCTTCCTATCAGCGGTGAAGACATCCTACGCCTAATTGATCTCTGCAACCTGGAACTGGAGTCGAGACGATTGCAGGAAATTAGTGAAGCGCAGCAAATGGTATTGCCGATCAAGGGCCAGACAATTTGGTATAGATCTGTTCCAGACCCAGGTCTTCTTCCTAATTTCCTTTTTTGGCTCAGCAAGGGAACGTGTGCTGGTGTGCATTCAGATCATGTGGTGGCAACCAAAGGACCAACCGACACACGGCATCCTAGAACAATCTTTTTTAAGAATCTAATCCTGAATCGTCAGTCATATAGCCGAATTGTGGCACAAGCCATCGGTTCTTACGGCACTAATGAAGGATATCACCAGGTTGCGCGCGAACTTAGAGAATTAGATTTAGCAGGTTTAGGATGGTTGGTTTATCATCATGGGGCTGGCAGAAATTTTGAATCTGTAGGTCTGATACCAGAATTAGCTAGAAATTCTGCTCCGAATCGCATTTCTACCAACGCACCCGTGTTATCATTAGAGGTCGCCCTAGAAGCTGTGTGGAAGATATTAGAGTCAACGTTGCAAATTCAGTCTTGAAGTTTCCTAACATTGACCTTTGACCAGTCTAGCGTAGTATCATCCTAATGCAATATAGATTAGCTCTCCCACCCGGCCCCTGGGGCACCATTCTTTTAGACCCACCTTGGATGTTACAATCAACCGGAGTCCGTCGAGAACTTCACTATGACCGCATGACCCAGGACGAACTCAAGGCAATCCCTATTTCTAGCATCTGCGCCCCAGATGCCCATTTGTGGTTATGGACTACCAATCCGCATCTACCGGAAGCCTTAGAGTTAGTCACTGCTTGGGGATTTCAATATCGATGTTTGAGAACCTGGGTCAAACCTAGGATGGGCTTGGGTTGGTGGTTGCGGTCGCAAACAGAACATCTGATCTTCGCCAGCAAAACTAAAGAAAACAGAAAGAATCCTAGCTCTTGGACCACGATCCTAACAGCGCCGGCCGGCGAACACAGTGCCAAGCCCGACGAAGCAATTGCTTGCATCGAAGCTTTATCTCCGGGCCCTAGACTGGAAATCTTTGCTAGAAAAGAACGCCCGGGATGGACAACCTTGATCAGCAATGCTAACTCAGCCGATACCCACGATAATTAACCGCAGTTTCCAAAAATAAAAAGAAAAGCCGGACGATCACGTAACAATCAACGTGACAAAGATCAAAGTTCTAAGTTCGACGCAGATTTGTTATCATTAATCCATGGACGCTCGCCTACGTTATCTACTCCGCGCCTTTACCTCCGAACCCTCCGAGGCCAATGCGATGCAGTTAGCTATCGCCATAGCTCGTTCTCAGGAGCAAATCTACGTCAGGACCCACCCCCTCACCCCCGAAGAAATCTTGAGCAGCCCGATTAATGACGATGGGACTAGAGCGGTAGAAGGCAACGTTCGTATCAATTTTGGTTCTCTGTGGGAAAATGGACCCAATAGATCAGTAATTGATTTAGAGTATCTTTTAGACGAAGTTTCCAAGGCTTTGGTGGGATTAGATTTTGAGCTGATTAATATTACCACCAACATCATTGATGTGGAGCCAGGAGAGGATCTAATAATTCATGTTTCTGGAGACCTAGTTAATCTAGACGAGGTGGATGAGCCGGAGGATGCGGACCCGCCGTGTCCTGACTGCGGCGGAGAGAGCACCCCAGAGGGACGCAACCTCCTGCCGCTCTATCACCCTGACGGCACGCCGTCTGGTGCACAGGACTGGTGCGAGCACGATTGTCATGACGGGCCTGACGAGGAAGACGAGGAAGACGAGGAAGACGAGGAAGACGAGGACGATAATGCCAAATTCGATGATGAAGATGAGGATGAGCCTGAGATAGAACCTGAGCATTATTATCCTGCGGAGGACAATGATTAGATGAATAATCCCGATGATCCTCTAGATTTCTTTAAATTGGAAGTAACTTCCCAAGAACCAGAAGTAGATAGCTGTGAGACTGTCAGGAATTTGCTAAAGCAACTCCGATCTGGAGAAGACGAATCCCTTCAATACAGAATAGCTATCCACCTGGATACCTGTGACTGCTTAGAACTAACATCTCAAGACCAATTTCTTATCACTCCAGCCAATCTCCCACATGCCTACCCTGCACAGGTCAAGGGCTACCTAGACTTCATTAACAAGTATCATCCCAAGGAGGATGTTATTTACTACCCAGGATCTGGCTGCGATGTGAGTCCTAGCGGAGCTTTCCATGGTGAAGTTCTATATTTAGATCCTGACCTGGGCAGCGTTAAATGCCTGCGTAACCAAGGTTATACCGCTCATGCTGGCACCGTTCAAGACTTTGACCCTGGCATGGTAGATATTATCATCCTAGAGAATCCACACTTCAGTCCGCATGCTGTAGATAAATTTTTAGCTCCTGGTGGCTACTTGCTATGCAATGATTACTATGGGGTGGGCGGTGTGGCTAGTCGAATAACCGGTAAGAGACCGCCATATATTTCTCCTGAAAAATGGGATAGCCCGTCGCCAATTGCAGACCTGCGGTTAATTGATGTTATCCAGCGGCCCGGCCATGGTTTTGGGGAGATGGACAACTTGTTTGTGTTTCAGAAAACTACGACAAAACGTAATCCTGGATATCGTCGCAACATAGATGAAGACATCAGAACTTTAGAACGACGCGCCACTCAAAGCGGTGCTTATGACGACATTATCAAATACTTAGCTGCCAGGCGGCGGCGTGGGGACGATGTAGAACACGAGTATATGGCTAGGACGGCTTTTCATGCTATTGTCCAAGCTTCTAATCAAACTGGTTTACCGGAACACTACAAAAAGGATTTGCAAGTCTTGATACCAGATTTTTTAGCTAGAAACGCCCCTCCACGATTTGGTTTAGTCTTGAGAGAAAGTGGCGCGCATTTGATGACACCATTGGCAACAGACTTTCGAGAGGAGTTGAGATCTATCTCGCGACACTTTACCCCGGAGAAGCACTACTATCATTGGAATGGGAAAGTTTTACAAGAAATGGGCCTGGAGGGCTTAATCCAGCAAATGGAGGTGGATACTAAAGATCCAGAATTCTTAGCTTGGGCAGCCGCCCACTTTCCGGGCGGCCCTATCAATCCATTGCATCCTAGAATATTATACCCAGGTACTCGAAGCTATGAGGTTGTAAAAGATTACATAGCTAGGCTAATAGAAGAGTATTCCAGCCGTCCTGATCGGGAAACGCACCTTCTACACTCCGACGCTGAATGTGCCGAGTTTGAGCAAAGGCTCCGAGAACATTACGAAAACAAGGTTCTTACCGGTAACAAAATGATCCGACGAGAGCTGCAGCTACAAGAAGGGTTCCCTGTTCTAGGGACCACCTCGGCAGGATATGCAGATGACACCCTCATGCCGATGTTTTCATCGGATGATCCTCCTGTTAGGGGGCTACTATGAAACGTCTCAAATCTAAAGTCCAGTTTTACGAAGATTGCCTAGGAATGCCTGCCGCTTCCTGGGCTTTTAACTGCCACTTGGTAGCTACCCGGGCCATTGAAAATGGTTGTCTAGATGCCAGGGCCCAGTATGGGTTCTACACCGGCCATGTCTCCGACAAGTGCGAGGTTGCTGTTTGGAAGCGGCAATATGCCCAGAAAGTTCCGATTCGGCATGGCTGGGCTGTCTCCGAAGATGGAGTAATCACTGATCTGACTCGCTGGGTCTTTGAAGGCAAAGCGCCTTACATTGCGGTTATCTATCCGACCGACAAAGAATACGGCGAATATGACCAGGGGATGGTCCGCTTCAAGGAACGCTTCGCTCAACCTTGCCCGGCTAGAGATGACCCTCGTCCTAACTACAGCCGCCCGGCACCCGCTTTCCAACCCGGAGAGTTAGAGCCTTGGATTATGGAAATGACGGGTGACACGCAAGGCCGCCCCTTTACCATGGGCCAGATAATTTGGTTGGCCAACTTGGGGCCGCAACACCTAGGGGAGAGGGGCCGCGATTTATATAGGGCTCTGGAAGCAGCCGGTCTCCGAGCTTTTGTTCCAACGGATTTTTGGGATGAAGTAATGCGGCGCAGGAATCCAGATTACCGAAGGAATACCGATGAATCCATCCGCCGTTTAGAACGGTTAGCCAAGCAAGGAGACATACAAGCCCAAGCTTCTTTAGACGCAGCTAGAAGAAGAGTTCCCTGCCAACATCTTAATGCCAGATGGGATAGGCATACTAGGTGTATATGTGATAGACAAGAATCCTGCGCTACCTGCACTGACTACCCTGATATGATTAATAATGACTACATCATTGAGCACGTCAAAGAATGCCTTGCCTGCCGAAAACCACTAGATAGTTTTGATCATTCTAGTGACACTTCCTCAGTAGAGGCCTGCACTTTTTGTCAAGAAACTCGTAGGAATCCCGGAGAACCAGAAGGTGAACGTCGTAACCCAGACGTAGACATTCGAGATTTAGAACGACTAGTTCGCATGGAACCCACCACTGGTAATTTAATCCGCTTGTACACAGCACAATATCGGGCCGGACTTCCTGGGATGGGGCTGGAAAAAATTCGGCAATGGTGGGGAGATGCAGAAAGCACACTAGGAGACCCAGGTTGGATCGGCCTGGTTGGTTTGAGTGCTGCTCATTATCCTATCCATCCATTGGATATATTTGGAAATAGGCTCGAAAATCTAAATAGATGGCATGGATATTGGCGCGGACACAACCCCGTTCGAATTATTTTTCTTCAAACGATGTGGCGAGAACCTAAATATATGGAACATCGTCTAGAGATCGTCATGGGAACCGGAAGAGGTTCGGGAGAGTTTCCTAATGGCTACAAATTTCAAGCCTTCTTGTTAGATAGTGGCACCTTGGCTATTTTACCACCAGATTACGGATCAGGAACTGGGTCGTCTTTGAGAGATGTCGGTTTGGCCCCTTGGCCCATCGAATTGTTGCAACCCAACACCTTTGGATCGCTAGCAGGTCTACTAGATCATCTAGGAGAACGACTCTTTTTGTATGAAAGAGGCAGGGATCTAGTTTCTGTGGCTAACCAAATATGTAATAATTGTGGTCATCCAAGAGTTGTCTTGGAATGGTATGGACATCAATATTATCGATGCAATAGATGTGAGTGATGTGTCAATGTTTTCAAGCTTGGTTTGCCTTCTTCCAAAGCTCCTGCCAATCATGAATCAATTCGTTCTGGTGGTCCGTATTTCCAATAGCTATATTAGAAATGTCAAAAACGTTGACTTCGGTGAACTGTGTGCATATCTCAGTGCACCCCATAATATTGCAAATTTGGCCTAGAGTCCCAGAGTGCCCGTGGCAATCTACGCCCCACAAATGATAGCTTTTCCCGGAAATAAATGCATCCATGAATCTATGATAGCAATTTTAGGCTAAATGTTATCATTGAAGTATGAGTGACTCTCAATTTCGGTCGCTAGTCAGGAATGCTATCGCCTCAGACAGCCGGTTAGATTTCGAAGCAGCCATCCACTTTGGTCATAGAATCGGCATGAATAGTTGGGCTTTACTGAATAATGGCATTCCTTTGAGATTCTTAGCGACAGAATTGGCTACCGAGAGACCTCCTTTGCAAGAAGGTACTTTCCGAAGACATGATTTATTGGCTTTGGGCATTGAAGCGAGTTCCGATCCTAGCTACCTTCCTTCTAGATCCGGAAAGTATCCCACTTTGGAAATGTGTTCTAGTCGAGAAGAATATTGGAAGTTAGCCAAGGATTATGAGCTTCTCCGAGACGGCACTCTTCTGGTAGATGACGGACATCCGGGATACCACTTTAGAATAGTCAATGACCCACGAATCATCACTGCTTTTGTAGAAATGAATCATCAAACTAATATCATTTCGGAGGCCAGAAAGATTATAGTCGAAGAGGCTTCTGGAAACAACCCCATCCTTAAAAATGTCTTGGCGTGGAGTTTGGAATATAATGATGGGAACTTAGTCGAACCGGAAATCATTGTTGTAGATGGAGAGAATGTAATGTTTTGGCCGGTGGGTCGCAATTCTTCTTGCTTTTTTATGGCGGGGCTTGTAAACGGCCAGGGACCGCAACGATATCAATATTCGTCATGTGAGTCAGAAGAACCTTTCATTAGAATGGTTGATAATTGGCAGGGCTATTATGGACATTTTTAACCAATCATGTCAATGCCACTACCGTCGTAACTCCGACGAAAGCATTCGATCATTAGAACGAATCTTCCAACAAACACCAACCCAAGAAAATCAACTCCAGCTCAACATCGCTAGAATGCGAGCAGGATTGCTGCCAATTCCTCATGTTTTCCGAGGTAGCGAGGGATGGGACGCTCAGACCATACTAGCAGACGGACGAATAATCTCTTCCAGCACAGTTTATCACATCCAGTCACAGTCCTTTGATCTAGCTTGGTGGGGAATTGACCACGGCACTTGGGTTGGTAGTGATGTGCTTGGTTGGTCTGGTGAAGATCAAGAAATCTTTGATTTAGGTGACCACTATTATGCATATTCTACATCACCAACCCAAGAGGAAGTGGTCATGGCACACCAGCAAGTAGTTGCCTATATGATTAATAGAGGATACAAAATGGCGATGTCAGAGCGACAATATTATAGATGGGAGTGGCCTTTGGAAGAGGATCGAGACGAGCTTCGCATCCGACGCGCTTCACGATGATTAGAGAAAAGGTTATTACAAAAATGCTATAATTCAATATGCCTATTTTGTATACACTCGGAGATGTTCTTATCGTCAATACTAGCTATGTAGCTAATATTCTATCTAGCCAGACTTCGACTCCTCTTCTTGCTCAAACATTACAAACTTTAGGAACTCTCAGCAATACCACAACCACAGTTGTTGCTGTTGGGTCCATCAATGATACTCAACAGTTATTTTTTCTCCGCGTAGTTCCAGCTAATAGCTCCCACTCGCTATTTAACGCTGGTAATGGTGTTATCACTTACTTCTCTTCAGAAACATTTCTCAACAACTCTTTTGAGTTTTCTTCTTCCAGCTTGGGAGAGCAAATCTTCAAACTGTGTCAAAATAACAGTGGGAGTTTGATCCCCAAAGGCAGCGTAGTTAGACAAACAGGTTTCGATTCGATTACACAACGTCCTACAATTGCGCTTGGTTCCGCCAGTGATCTTCTATCTGCCATTGTTTTTGGTGTAGCAGATGAAGATGTTTTAGATGGAACTGCTGGGAGTATTCTGATTGAGGGCAGTCGAGTTTTTGATACTACTGGTTTTAGCATCGGTGGTTCCGTTTTTTTGAGTAATACTTTGGGAGGAATGTCATCTATCCCCGGAACTATTTCCCGAACTGTGGGAACTGTTTTGTCTGTGGGCACCAATGGAGCTATCTTTATTCGTGGCATTCTTAGTAATTCAGGGTCTTCTGGTGGAACGGTAGGTTTGTTAGCCTGGGAAGTAGGTACTACTTGGTCTGATCTCTACTCTCAAATTACTAGCAGCGGCAGTAATGGTATCATTTTAGTCTATCCTGATAGTGTACCTCGCGTTATTACTGCGGGCGTCACCAATTTAGATAACGTTTTCTTTTATGGAGTGCCCATCTCCCCAGATACATCGGTGGCTATCGATATGAATGAAGGAGTGGTTTTGGGCCCTGGTGGTGGGCTTCGCTCCCAGGACATTACCTGGCGTTCACTGGCTACCGGAACTAGATTAATAGGTTCTGGGCCACCTTGTTCCTTCGAATTCAATGGAGGAGGTTTAATTGGCTGGACCGATCCCTCGGCATTTAATCCCATTAGATTAGATCCGGGTGGAAATCAAATTCGATTGCTCAATGGAGCGACTCTTTCTGGATCAGGAATGCCTCCTGGTAATCCATTAGTAGTAGTTTCTGGCGGTGGTTCGCTTTCTATTCAAGCATTAGCCAGAGCTACTGTTGGTGATCACACTGTAGGAGGAGGTGTTTTCGCTTCTGTGACACTTTCCTACGATGCTTCTACTACAGTAGATCCTTCTTGGGTGGCTGGGTTTATTGGTGCCACATCAGTACTATTAGATGTTGCCAGTCGGGTTTCTTATGACGATTCTTTAGTAGCTCCTACTCTGGGAACAGATAACATTCAGGGAGCCATTGACACCCTCAAAGGTGGGTTTCTATCTCTTTTGGCAGATGAAAATGCCGATGGATCCGCAGGAATAGCTACATTAGATATCACTGGCAATGTTGTGGTATCTAACTTAAGCGTTACGGCTACTACTAAATTTTTGTTGACTGTGCAAGATTCTGGTTCTGCTCCTACTGGGTTCATTTACCAGTCAGCGCGCACTATCGGAACTAATTTTACTATCACTTCTACAGCCGGAGCCGCAGATGTAGGTGTTCAGGTTTATTATCAACTATGGGAGCCAGCGGTTTAAAACGGATTTTAGATGCTTCCAAAGTTGTGGATCATCATTGCTATGCCAATGGTCTAATTTTGTATACCAAGCCGGGTGATAAATCACAAAATTCTGGTTGTACAAAGCTGGCACATAGGCAAAACTTCCTTTGGACATCACTAATACGTCAGCAAAAATCATCTCTTTCCAGGTAAACTCTAGGTCGGCATCTAGGAAGAGTTTGCATCCTAACTCCCGAAATACATTAAAGTTTTCTGAGGAATTAGCTTCGCTGTAGATAGCTATTTCGGCATGGGGAGTGATCTCTTTGATTTTTTGGATCATGCCCACATAATAGGCATTAGGCACATACCTAGCTAAGTTGCCCATCTTTACGTCGCCTCTACGAATATGCACAGCAACTTTTGGATTATCCGGACGAGCGGGAACTGGAACCAGGGATAAAAATTTATCTCGTAGCAGCCCTATAAAGCTGTGGTCAATCAGGATATTAGGATCTGAGTAGACCTCCCTAGAATAGTCCCCAGATTTAATCTCTATATAGCTAGTGTGATCAGACGGAAGCTGAGTAAAGGGCAGCGGTAATCCTAGCATCTTAGAAAGTTTGTAGTGATTAGGAAAATGCACTGTCCCACAAGATCCGATGTATTCCCAGCCTTTCTTGGAGCAATGAGCATAAGCAAAGATATCTTCGTTGATCTGGCTGCCGGTTCGATCTGGACTGGCATGGCTGTAAGCTTTCATTTCTAGAAAGATAACAGAAATTGTGATATAATATATAAATGGACATCCGTCTCCAACACCTGCGTCGCACCTATGCTCAAACCCCTACCTTTGCTAGCGCCATGGAGTTAGCCGGTGCTTTACTACAAATTGAAACTTTAGATCATTACATAGAAGCTGCACTAGCGGGTGATTTAGAAGCCCGCGGATTATTGAGATATATGAGGACCAGAGTTTTAGGAGAACAGTACTTCCAGGAAATAGAGGATTCTCCAGACCGACCACGATTTTTAGCCCCCGAGCCAGACCGACCGCCCGGCGCTTCTCGAATTCCAGTAGGTGGGCCTTATCAGGTCAAATATATCAATGTTTATTGTGGAACTCACGTCTTTGCATCGGTGGAAGTAGACCTGGTCGATGACGCTATTCGAGTCCTTAATTTACTGTCATATTTTTATCAAACACAATCTTTTGCGGTTCCGCCACATCCAGCGGAAGTTATGGATGGCCATGTTGCAGGAATGTTAGAAGTAGAACAAGTGATGTCTGTGGGGGTTTATAAAAACACTCCAGGTAAGATAAGAATAGCTATCGAAAATAAACCAAGTTTTGATTTTTCCGATGAAGATGCTATGCCGCCCTTGCCCACTAGAGGACAGCGAGACATTAGACTTCGACCTGTGACAGAAGATGACTTATCCTCTGGTGATTATGGTGACTACCTACGAAAAATTAGTTACGAAGATTTACCGGACTTTGCCAAGCCAGAAGGAGACGCTGTTCCTACTTATGTGATGGCTAGCCAAGTAACCAGAGGTAGCGTTCAAGATATTGATGGTCCAGCGTGGGTGGATTTTTACCAGCCGATTGCTAAAATTTATGTCGGATATCTAGTCAATTATCTGATAACTAGCCCTGCTGGTTGGGAATGGTGGGACAAAGGCACAGTTTATACATACATTTGTCGGCATACTGCGGAAAGAGCCAGACAATTATCGACTCATGAAGGATTTTCGATGGGACAAGAAGACGTTCCGATGCGTGCTCCGGCTAGATTGTTAGTTCCCTGCCCGTTGGCTGGGATACCGCAATTTCTTGCCCAAAAGCCCCGACGGCATCGGTGTCGTGAGTGCGGCAGTGACGTGGACATTGAACTTCATGAATCTAGACAATTGGCTTTGAGAGAAGACGCGCCGCCTGAAACCCCAGAACCACCCGACTACCTAAATCAAATCTTAGATTTCTTAGAAAGACTGTATCAGGATGAGATTTTTGGTGATATTGGCAGCGTCTTAGGTGGCCAAGACCTCAGAATTTATCTTTCCGAAGGATCTTACGGTCCTGTGTAGCCAGAAGCGAAACAAACATTGATGGTCTACTTCGCGTGGCTTGCCGACCGCGACTCAAAATGCTAGACTGAAAAAATGAAATCATGTAAAAATCCAGATTGCTGTCGCAGTTTGGCGCATACCTGCGCCTGGACCCCTTGTCAAAATTGCAAGAACAGGATGGCCGATTGCATCCTGTGTGATATTTGTTCCGTGACTTTGAAGAAATGTTCGCATTGCGAGCAGCCTTTTAAAGTTCGACACAAGCGCCCATGAGCTATGATGTCAATAAGAAGATCCTCTTCCCCATCTATCCAAACCGTGTCGTCTTAGGAAGTTATCGGCCTTTCGATTGATGTCCTCCTCTTCCTCTGTTTCTTCTACGTGTGGGCCACGACGACCGAAGCCACGACCCCTTCTAGTCGATGGTGGTGGTTCTCTGCCAGTGCCACCACACACAGAACAGATGGTTCTGATTTCTTTCATGACATTTTCTTTGTCAACTTTAGTGCGAAACCCTCTGCCATCACAAGCACGGCAGGCTTCTCTAGGTCTTGGCGCGCGGCGACCCTCTGGTTCGGGTTCTGGTTCTCGGGGCCTGCCAGAAGGCTTGGGAACGGGCCTGGGAGTAAGACCAGGCTTGGGTGAGCGACCGGAAGGTTTAGCCTTGGGTTTGTTTGGCGACGGTAGCACTGAATTTCTTTTAACTGCTTCCTGGTATAGTTCCAGAAACTTGAGCAGAGTTTCTGGTTTAGAAGCAGCGACAGCCATTATCTTATCTACAATTTCTTTCAATTGCGGAAGATCGATTGGCTGGACAGCTACTAAGAAACGAATTGCCATTTTTCGTGCGGCTTCCGCTTCTGCTAGGGAGGCTCGCGCTTGGCCTGGATCGGTGTTGTCAATAGGCCAAATAGCCATTGCTAGGACTTTATAGAGACGATCAGGAACAATAGGATTATTTCTGTAAGGGTGGCTGTCGCAGGTGCAATACATTATCGCATCTTAGCAAATTTTGCTAAGATAGATCCATGCCAGATTTGCCCACCGAATATTGGATCGCGATTGCAGTAGCCGTGTTATTTTTCTATAACGTTGCTCGGTAATCTTGTATAATGAACTAATGAATCATCACAATTACCGCAAAAACAACTTTATTCAGGCTCCTACAGGCTATTATGCCACTGTCGAATCCGTACTAGGACCACGCCACTACAAACGCAGAAATCCTTGGACAGCCAAAGATGTAGGACGACACAACAAGCGTTGTGCCGCCAGAGCTAAATGCAGAAAAAAGTGGCCATCTATCGCTAATGCAGTGTTACGAAACACCGGGGATGAAGGCCGAGCTATTAGAATAGCCAACTGGCAAACCAAAAGAATGGGCTTGCGACATAATCCGCGTGCGCGAGGTGCTTGCCGCACCAGACTCCGAAATGATAAAGTGTGGGTTGTTTTTACAGAGCAACGTGATGCTCACGACTTCCCACGTCTATTTAGAACACGAGAACAAGCAGAAGAAGTTTTACGAAAAGAGGGCCTCCAACCAATTCCTGAGCCAGATTATCCGGAAGGTTATGCCTGGACCTATGATGGGACTTTGCGCGGGGGCTGGCCTGTTTGGATGTTAGATTTACGAGAGATTGAAGGAGACGGGGAACGGTTGCGTCGTAATCCGGAGAAGGATATTCAGGATCAAATAGCATGGATCGCATCGGACATCGCAACCAAGTTGCCACATTTATCTGTGGGAACGCTGGATGATCCTACGGAGTATGTGATCATTCCGATCATCGAAGATTGTGTGACAGCCAAATATCGCGGCGAGCCTCTGCCAAGCCCAGCCGATTTAGGTCTTTCTGTCGAAGATGCGCAGATTGTATACGAGGCAATCAGGGATTAGCTGGGGCCTCGCAACCGCTCAATCTCACTCGCCGCCTCATCCAAAAGCTCTGCTAGGCGGTCAGGTTTGCCCTCCTGAACGCTCTTACGAGTAGAAATCTGCCGCCGAATTTCGGCGCGCTTGCGGAGTCGATAGACAAGATCCTCTGGCGGTTGGTTACTCACAAGTCGTAGTCCTCGTATTTCTCTCGGTCTCTCAAGTAATCACGTATCCTACCAGGAACGCTGACTCCCTTCTGCTTATGCCCGCAAGCGGCGCAAATGATATAGGCAAAGGTGATACTATCACCATCCTCGTCCCGACCACCAGGCTCAGTGTGAATGTCAGATTGAGTGATTTCCAGCTTGGACTTGCACTCACCGCAAGTCACTTTGCGCCATGGGTGACCTTCTTCGAGGATTTTCATACGACCTGTCCGGCGGGGTTTCCAACGTGGAAGAATCGACCATCACAGAGAAGGCCCCATTGCCCAGCAGACCAGACATCCTCGTCTAGTCTGATACGCGCTGTGGTTTCTGGTCCTAGATAAAGATGAAGTTGCCGCAATTTCCAGAATTGATCTGCGTTGGAGTCAAGTTTTTCCAGCGAGGCTGGTTCAGCGTAAAATAGATCGCATCGGTTATTTCGCTAGGAGTAGTCATCTTAGTCCACTCGATGGTCTGGAAATGATCCATGAGCGTTAAGTCCTACCAAGATCAAGTCTTCAATCTGGCTTCTAGTTTGTTCGTATATTTGAACACCAACAAGTCGCGCAGCAGTTAAAGATAGTTGATCTCTCACTGAATACCACAAACAAGTGGTGCAACAATGGCCGAGATCCACCTTGGACGGCTTCAAAATGGAATCTCCTACCCAACGAAGATTCACCAGGGTCTCTCCCCATCCTCAGGTGGCCTTACACAATCAATCATCCGCCTCTCGCAAGCTCGAAAGTTCGCATAATTGAGCCGTGCTTGACTCAAACTCAGCCGACCATTCGGGCCACCGCGCACTACATCGGCATTTGCGTCATCCTGTCCATCATCTTCCCAATAACACACTGGACAGATGTCATAGCTATTACGCTCTGTTAGCGTGAGATTGTGACAACAAGGACAGGAGTGCATCAAAGTTCCCACTTGGTGACCTGCTGCTTGGGCTTAGGGATCACGATGCCGCTGGTTTCGATGATAAGCAGTCCTCGGGGGCCACTATTGACAAAATCGCCTACTCCTACATCTTTGGGTGTTAGGAAATTGGGATTTTCGCCCCAATAGTCCTCATCCAATCGTTCTTGCAATTCAGTAGCGGTGTAAAGAGTCCCATAGCACTCACCATCATCGTTGGTCCGAATAACCAAGTAGTTTTTCATGTGTTCCTCGTGAGCATGCGCGTCAGCATCTTCTCGATGCGATCCAGCCGCTCCAGAATTTCCATCTCTACGGTGCATCGCGCGCAGTCCCTGTAATCACAAGGGCCGTGCGCCAACGAGTATTCGCGAACCCTCTCGCCATGACGACAGAAGATGGAATCAACGCTGGTGGACTTCTCGCGGCTGATTTCGCCAAGAAACTTCAACTGATGCAGTTCCATCAGTCCTCCTGGTTTTCCTTTTGACATTCTCTCTTGCAAAAGCGGTTCTCGATGGACTTGCTAGTCTCCACATATTCCCCGCAATATTCGCAACGCATCTCTTCTGGAAGATCGTGTGTGCCTCGGTAATAGCTCCGCATGACATGATCTGCATCATCATGGCAGACGAAAGTAGCAAGAGAAGAAAGGTCTACCTCTTCCTCCTCCCACACTTCTTGGATGCGCCTAGCCACCTCTTCTTGGTATCCGTTATTCATTCCTCCGATGTTGCGAAAGGCAATGCGGCAGGCGCGAACAGCGAGACGAGTAAGTTGAACGTTTTCCATGGCTACTTCTGCCTTCCCTAATCGATGATGGGCAGACCCAGGATGAATCGATGCACATCGTCGATATAGTAGACGCCACCATGACCGCCAGGCTTCTCCGCACATCCGGCGCAGCGAGCAGCCACATACTGGTTCTTTGCGTGGTCATATTCCTTGCCAGTGCAAAGAACCGTAGTTTGACCGCTCATCCACTCATCGAAGTTGTGCATGAAAAGACCAAACATCTGCTCCACTTGTGCCCTGGTGTAACCCATGGCGCACTCAGGAACCGGCATCTTCTCCAGAAGATGCTGATTATGGATCTTCTTGTTCTTCATGATGTTTCCCATTCGGGCCAGACGGGCACCGACACTATATTCTGCTAGCACGCCCTAAGCAAGCAAAAAATTCTAACAGATGCGGAATCCACCGCACCCGCGCAGAAAATCAATGAAACGCTGGACGTGTTCCTTGCTGGTCTCTGCTTGTGGCTTGACTCCGATGTTGCTACCGAAGGCAGCCGACATTGCTTTGGCCATCCCGCCATGTTCTGCAGTCAAGACAGGAGATTCGGCGCTGTGGAGTAGCCGCTGCATAGCATCTGCCAAGATGGAACAATCCTCTTGGTTATCGAGGCCACAACCATCGTTCATCTCCCAGCCTGCGGTGTCGTAGCTGAGATTAAAAACCTGGTTGGCGGTCCTGACTAGACTGAGAATCGGCGGCCAAGACCAGATGGAAGCGCGGAAGTACTCGCCGGCCTCGTTGGAAGGATGGCTGCCGTAAATGTCCATGCCCATGTTAGTATACCGTTCGCTTCTGGTTCAGAACCGGAGCATCGAGGAGACTTCGGTTAATGATTCCGCGCTTTCGATGGCCATAAGTTTGCTCTACCAATCCAAGAAGCGCCTTGTTTTTGGCATCTTCCAGATTATCAGCCTCGATGCTGTAGACTACTTCTACAGCGTGGGATTCCAAAATTTCTACTTCGTAGAAAGCCATGTTAATCCTTCCTGTAGTCGCACAATTGTGCGGGACACTCAATGAACATCCAAATCGCTAATTTTCTTTCCCAAATATCCTTCTACCACTTCCTTGGGATTGAAGAGAATTTCATCCTGGAGAATCGACGGGTGCTCTGCTTCTGGCTCTACAAGGGCCTTGTCATTGGCGTAAAGCCACTCATCCTTGGAGAGAAGCACAATACCATACCCGAAAATCTTGGCAACATACCCGGGATCTCTACGAATGTCAGTGGGATCATCAACATTGATAGCTAGCCACTCATGCTGGCCAATATATGTTTGAATGAACTTCTGGCCACCGTGGTTGTGGATGGGACCTGCATAGACGCCCATGGCTCCTGACCAACCATGCTGCGCCTCCAACTGCGCTAAGGTCTGGAAGGTTTCCACATGGACCACCACCGCCTTGGAGTGATCGGCATCGTGGATAGGAAGTGTTCCATCCTGGTGCAGCCCTTTGATCCGCGCTGCGAATTGCTGACGAGCCATCTCCTCGGCAACATCTGGCCCAGACATCGTCTCTATGACGATGGTGTGTGGCTTGGGCTTGATGGTAACGTGGTATTTCACGAATTTACCTCCTGTGGTCTCGCAAGGTTTTATGTTTCGGGGTTTTCCCTTGACGCCGCTTTCGTGTAGCCCGAAACCATCGTTTTAGGTTGTTCCTGTAGCGACGCCTGTATTTCTTTCGGGGGATTTGGGCGCAGCACCAAGGTCCGCACCAGCGCCCATTGGGGATCATGTAAAGCCAACCTATTCCTGACTTTCTCAGGAAATAGGTGTGGTCGAATTCATCTTGGATTTGGTCGAGCCATTCGTTGTCCACACAAGCAGCCTCCTTGGCTGTTTATGTCGATCTATGGCTCCACCAATTCTGTTGTTTTCCATGTTAGTGACCAAACGTTCCTGGCCTGGGCCAATGCCAAGGTTCGCGGGCTCGTCGCTTGGCAGTAGCCAGTTCTTGTTCGACGTGCTGGGCTAGCAGGTTCAGAGCATCTAGGTCATTGCGACCCAGGCCATCGAGGCTCAAGCCCCTAACTCCGACCAAGGGCGCGAGTCGATAAAGGCGCTCTGCGACGCGGCGGCGCTCGTGGGCTAAGGGGTCAGTTTCCATACGCGGCCTCCGGGGGCTATTGTCTCATTTTTCGGGGGTTTGGCAAGGAAAATTGTGGTCTTTTTAGATTTCTGTTTGAATCGACTCCACGGCTGTGATATGCTGAAATAGCATCAAGAAATTGGGTAGAGTTTTGGCTCAAAGACCCAATTGCCAACCCCGCTCCGCAGGGTGGCCCCAAAAATGATGCGTGGCGAAAGCCAAAGGAGAACAAGAGTGGCATCACCGCAAAAACTGAAATTGATTTTGCCGGAAATTATAATACCAACAGACGGCGAGCTACGATCAGGGCTTAAAGTAGAAAAATCTCTCATCGAGGGGCTCGGGTTATTCGCTGACAGAGATTTCAAAACTAACCAAGTCATTTGGTCTGAGCCCCTCAAGGGGCGGGTTGGACGCCCTGAGAGTGATGGACCTCTTCGTTGGGCCAATCACAGTGACAATCCTAACAGTATTTTATTGCTAGGCGCAGACCAAATCCCCGCCGCCACCGCTTCTCTAATAGCTATTCGGACTATCTTGAAGGGCCAGGAGATTGTCTATAGCTATGGGGTGTTCGGCCATACTGGGTACTTCAAAACCTGCAAGTGCGGGGAACCAAATTGTCAAGGGGTTTTTATCCTGAGAGAAGAGTGGGGGGAGAAGAAATAGCCTGGATGCGACGATTTCCGCTTCCCTTTTCTATTCTCTCTGCTAAACTGGCCGGCATGAAAAACATGCGTTATGAAACAATTTTAGTCATGGCCATCAAAGAACAAAGATCAAAGTTCTAAGTTCGACGCTCAAGAATAAATGGAAGACAATCTCCCAAGGCAAGTTCTATCGCAGTAGCTTTAATGAAATTTTCCATCTCAGATAAAAATTCTTCTACTAATAACGTGTCTTCTTCTTCTTCTTCTTCGAACTGTGTGGTCGATCGACCTGTGGCATCGTTTGGGCATATACTCTCAGACACCCTAATTAGGATGTCATTTTTATTCATCCAACGTAGTTCTGATATTACTCGGTCTAAGTAGTCCTTGGCATCTATCGAAAGTGGAGTGAGTGGATAAGCTATGCTC
>Ga0315277_10003414_pt1 | contig 21535 bp, 16 predicted proteins | sample YL17G05_15_MG_FD_203695 | JGI IMG/M metagenome (GOLD analysis project Ga0315277, IMG submission 203695) | Sediment microbial communities from Yellowstone Lake, YNP, Wyoming, USA - YL17G05_15 | ecosystem: Environmental > Aquatic > Freshwater > Lake > Sediment | place: USA: Wyoming | collected...
AGCGGTGCCACACGCTCCGCAGCCTTTGCATAAGGCTTCAATCACGTGCGCTATGGGTTTGCCTTCTTTGTCTTTCATTTCAACTGCACCGTACGGGCATAGATATTCACAAACCTTGCAACCACTACATAAATCTTCGGACACGTTTGCGACGATTCCTTCCATTTCAAGCATTTTTTTCGAAAGTATTGTTGTAGCTCTCGCAGCAGCTGCACAAGCCTGAGCGATACTCTCATCAATGTATTTCGGCGAATGCGCCATACCGCAGAGGAACACGCCTTCTGTTGCAAAATCCACGGGTCTGAGTTTCATGTGTGCTTCTAGGAAGAAGCCGTCCTTTGTCAACGGCACTTTGAGCATTTCCGCAACGTGTTTGTTGCCTGGATTAGGAATCGTGGCAGCACTCAAGACCACGATGTCCGGCTCGACTTCAACTTCTTCCCTAATCACTGGTTCCCAGAAAGCGACCTTAAGCTTGCCGCCTTTGCTTGTGACTTGCGGCTTTTTTCCATCATCATAATTGACGAACAGCACTCCTTTCGTTGCCGCCTCGCGGTAATAATCTTCTTTAAAACCGTAAGCTCTCAGGTCCTTGTACAGAACGTAAACCTCTGTTTCCGGGCTCGCTTCCTTAATCTTCAGCGCATTCTTGACGGCTTGCCCACAGCATATTCTTGCACAGTTCGGTCTTTCCTCGTTCCGCGCCCCAACACATTGAATCATGACAACACTCTTGGCCTTGAACTTGCCTTCCGCGAGCTGCTCTTCAAGCTCATGTTGAGTCATGACTTTCGGGTCTTTGCCATAGAGGTATTCCGTGGGCGTGTATTCAACAGCGCCTGTGGCCACAATCACTGTGCCATGCTCGATTTCTATCTCTTTGCCGTTCCGCTGTCTTATCCTTGATTTGAAGTTACCAACAAAACCATAAACGTCAACGACTTCCGCACTAGTGTATACGTGTATCTTGTCGTTTTCCTGAATCGCCTTCACAAGAGCATCAAGCCTTGGCTTCGGATCCTCGCCCTTCTCAAGTAAGTAATGAATCGTATTCAGATGTCCACCCAGTTCCTTCTCTTTCTCAACAAGATGCACCTCGAAACCCTGTTTAGCAAGTTCCAAAGCTGCCGTCATGCCTGAGATGCCGCCGCCTATGATTAAGCAGACGGGGGTGACGTTTATGAGCGGCTTCTTCAAGGGCTTCAGAAGCTTCGCTTTTGCAGCTATCGATCGCACTAGGTCTTTGGCCTTTTTAGTGGCTTCCTTTGGCTCATGCATGTGCACCCAGCTGCACTGGTCTCGAATGTTGGTCATCTCGAACAGGTAGGGGTTTAGACCAGACTCTTGAACCGTCTCTTTGAATAAGGGTTCATGCGTCCGCGGCGTGCACGAAGCCACGATGACACGGTTCAGCTTGTTCTCCACAATCTTGTCTCTGATTAGCTTTTGCGTATCCTGAGAGCAAGTGTAGAGGTTTGCTTCCGCATAGACCACACTGGGCAATGTTTTAGCGTATTCGACCACTTCTGGAACATTCACCACTCCGCCGATGTTGATTCCGCAGTGGCAGACAAAAATGCCGATGCGTGGTTCTTCTTGGCTCACGTCTCTTTCGGGTGGATACTCCTTTGCAGTAACCTGTGTCCCTCTTTCGGAGGCAATTATGCTCATTGCTTTCACAGCCGCGCCGCTGGCTTGAGCAACGCTCTCCGGAATGTCCTTCGGGGCTGAAAAGGCGCCGCAAACGAATATTCCCGGTTTCGATGATTCCATCGGCGAAAAAGTCTGTGTTTCACAGAAATTGTATTTGTTAAGCTTTATCCCCAACTTCTTTGCAAGTTTCTCAACGTTCTTCGGCGGCTGCATTCCAGTCGACAGAATCACCATGTCGAACTCTTCTGTCTTCGGCGTCTCATCCTCAACATAGTGGACAAAAAGGTTGCCAGTCCGCGGGTCTTCGGCAACTCCTGCCACTCTCGACCTCACGAACTGTATGCCCCATTCGCCCTGAGCACGCTCATAGTAAGCATCAAACTCCTTCCCATAGGAGCGCATGTCCATGAAAAAGATCTTCGCATCCAACTTGGAAGGTGTATGTTCCTTAGCGATTACTGCTTCCTTCATACCATACATACAGCACGCTGCGGAACAATAGTTGTTGCCAAGCTGGTAATCTCTCGAACCCACACACTGGATAAAGGCTATTTTCTTCGGAATTTCACCATCCGAAGGCCTGAGAACCAATCCGCCGTAGGGTCCAGAAGCACTCAAAATGCGTTCAAACTCTATACTAGTCACCACGTTTGGATAGCGCCCATAACCGTATTCGCTCTTCAATCTCGCATCAAAAGATTCGAACCCAGGTGCAAGAATTATTGAACCCACTTTCAACTCGACTTCGCTATCTTCTTGGTTATATTGAATAGCATGCGCCTTGCAGATTTCGTCGCACGTTCCGCAGCCGACGCATTTTTCACGGTCAATCATGTACTTTAGTGGAACCGCCTGCGGATATTCGACATAGATTGCGCTTCTTTGACCTAAGCCTTCATTAAACGAATCGACCGCTTCGATCGGGCATTTCTGTGCACAGACGCCGCAGCCGTTGCATTTTTCTTCGATGATAAAACGGCTCTTCCTTCGAAGCTTCACTTCGAAGTTTCCGGCTTCGCCGTTCAAGCCTGTGATTTCAGCATTTGTAAGGATCGTAATGTTCGGGTGCCTTCCGGTTGCTACGAGCTTTGGCGATAGAATGCACATTGAACAGTCGTTTGTAGGAAATGTCTTATCAAGTTGAGCCATCACTCCGCCGATACTTGGTCCCTGATCAACAAGGTACACTTTAAACCCAGAGTCTGCCAAGTCTAGCGAAGCTTGTATGCCCGCGACACCACCCCCAACTACCATGACTGCACCGATCTTTTGCTTTGGCATGTTACTCAACCGCTAGTGATTTGTAGAAAGGAGTCGTGCCTTCAATATGATCCAAAGTTATCATGTTCCTTCTGCGCATGGCCACAATTTGTTGGAGCACACCTGCCGGTTTCATCTCGACGGCTTCTGCAAGAGTTTTGATTGAAAGAGGCTCGGTTTTCGTTAGAAGGTGAATCTTGTGCCGGATAAACTCGGTCGCAACAGCTTCGTCAAGCAGAGCATCAAAGCTTTCTTGCATGACCTTCTCTTTGTAAACATTGCCTTTCTCCGTCAAGTTCAGTTCCCTTCCAACTAGCACTCTCAGCGTGAAGTCTGAAGCAGCGTTCTTTGCTGCCTGTAAATTCTCAAGAACCTTTGGGTTAGAGCCTTTGCCTGAAACTGGTGAGGGTCCTATTTTCTTTATTTGTTCTGTGAATTCCGTCACTACTTGGGCAAATCTCTGGCCTTCCGCTGCCGAAACCCACTCCAGTCTCAGACGCTCCAGCTCCAAGCCTGTTAGAGCAATTAGCTTCTTTAACATCTTGATTTTTCTTTCTTCGTACAAATTACCTTCAACGTAGTGACAGTCTCCAGGGTGGCATCCTGTTACTATTACACCGTCGGCGCCGTTTGCAAACATTTCCAAAACGATGACGGGGTCTACTCGTCCGCTGCACATGACTCTGATGATTCTTATGTTTGGTGGGTACTGGATTCTGCTCACGCCTGCCAAGTCCGCGCCTGCGTAACTGCACCAGTTGCAGAGAAAGCCAATTATCTTAGGTTCAAACTCAGTCATGCTTAGTCCTCCTCAAGACGGCAAGTCCTTGAACTACGAGTTGTTCATCCGTGAACTGATACATTGTGATAGCTCTCTCAGGGCAGCTTGCTGCACAAGTGCCACAGCCCTTGCAAAGAACATCATTTACTTCGGCTATACCTTTTTCGTTCTTAGATATGGCGCTATATGGACAGATGCTTATGCAAAGCCCACATCCAATACATTGGCTTTCATCGACATGCGATACCGTGCCTTCTGCGTCCAAGGTCTTCTTAGACAAAATGGTAGTAGCCCTCGCTGCGGCTCCACATGCTTGCGAAATACTTTCGTCTATGAATTTTGGCCAGTGTGCCATTCCACAGAGGAAAACTCCATCAGTCGCAAAGTCAACTGGTCGGAGCTTCATGTGTGCTTCTAGGAAGAAGCCATCCTTTGTCAGCGGCACCTTGAGCATTTCAGCTATCTGCCTGTTGCTTGGATTCGAAATCGTGGCAGCACTTAAAACCACAATGTCTGGATTGATTTCAATCTGCTTCTTGATAACTGGTTCCCAGAAAGTAACCTTGAGCTGCCCGTTTTCATCTACAACTTGTGGCTTCTTTTCGTCGTCATAGTTTATGAATAGGACCCCTCTTGCGGCAGCTTCGCGGTAGTAGTCTTCCTTGAAACCGTAGGTTCGAATGTCCTTGTACAAAACGTAGACTTCTGTTTTCGGGCTTATTTCTTTAATTTTCAAGGCGTTCTTCATTGCTTGTCCACAGCAAATTCTTGAGCAGTTCGGTTTTTCCCGTGTTCTTGCTCCTACACATTGGATCATCGCGACATTTTTTGCCTTAAACTCTCCTTGAGCAATTGCTCCTTCCAACTCGTGTTGCGTCATGACTCTTGGATCTTTACCATAAAGGTACTCTGTTGGCTCATATTCAACTGCTCCGGTAGCAACGATCACAATGCCGTGTTCAATCTCTTTCTCTTTGCCACTATGTTGTTTTATCGTCGTCTTGAAGTTGCCAACAAAACCATAGACGTCAGCAACCTCTGTGTCAGTGTATACATGTATCTTGTCATTATCCATAACTGCCTTGGTTATGGTCTCAAGTTTCTCCTGTGGGTCATCGTCCTTCCCCAGTAAGTAGCGCATAGTGCGTAAATGTCCACCGAGTTCTTTTTCCTTTTCCAGAAGGTGAACCTCAAATCCTTGTTTCGCAAGCTCCAAGGCTGCAGTCATGCCCGCAATACCGCCGCCTATGATCAAACCGACAGGTGTGACATTTATTGTCGGCTTCTTCAAGGGTTTTAGAAGCCTAGCTTTTGCGACCATTGACGCAACTAGGTCTTTAGCTTTTTCTGTTGCTTTTTCGTGTTCATGCATGTGCACCCAGCTACATTGGTCGCGTATGTTTGCCATTTCAAACAAGTAGGGACTGAGGCCAGCTTCCTGAACAGTCTCTCGGAATAGAGATTCATGTGTTCTTGGAGTGCAAGAGGCTACGATGACACGGTTAAGATTGGTTTGCCGGATTTTTTCTGCAATTAGTTTCTGTGCGTCCTGTGAACAGGTGTAAAGGTTTTCTTCTGCATATGCTACGTTGGGCAGAGTTTTGGCGTACTTTACCACTTCCGGAACGTTCACTACCGAACCAATGTTGACTCCGCAGTGACATACGAAAACGCCTATGCGCGGCTCTTCTTGACTCACGTCTTTTTCAGGTGGAAACTCTTTCACTGCGACAAGTTTGCCCCTCTCGGCTGCGATTATCCCCATCGCTTTTGATGCAGCTCCACTTGACTGTGCAACACTTTCCGGAATGTCTTTAGGACCAGAGAAAGCTCCGCAAACAAAGATTCCCGACTTTGATGTTTCCAGCGGAGCGAAAGTGCTAGTTTGGCAGAAGTTATATTTGTTGAGCTCTATTCCTAGCTTCTTCGCCAGTTCTTCAACATTTTTCGGTGGTTGCATCCCAACTGACAGGACGACCATGTCAAATTCTTCTTTTTTTGGTTCCTCGTTTTCAACGCAATGAAGAATGACATTTCCCGTTGACGGGTTTTCCGTGACGCTTGCCACTCTTGATCTCACGAACTGTATGCCCCATTCGCCCTGAGCACGCTCATAGTAAGCATCAAACTCTTTTCCATAACAGCGCATATCCATATAGAAGATCGTGCAATCTAGTGGCTTGGAGCTGTGTTCTTTGGCTATTACTGCCTCCTTAATGGCGTACATGCAACATGCAGCCGAACAGTAGGTGTTCCCGAGTTGCGCATCACGGGACCCGACACATTGAATAAACGCAACTTTTCTCGGTATCTTGCCGTCAAATGGGCGCACGATTTTTCCGCCGAATGGACCTGAAGCATTCATCATACGCTCAAATTCTATGCTTGAAACGACGTTTAGGAAACGTCCATAACCATACTCCTGCTTAATGCGAGCATCAAACTCCTCGAATCCCGGTGACAATATTACAGATCCAACATTGATCTTGATAGTTTCAGGTTGCTGATCAAAATCTACAGCTTTGGCCGGGCACATTTTTTCGCATAGGCGACATTTGATGCAGTTTTCAATGTCGATGGCATATTTAAGTGGCACAGCCTGTGGAAATGGAACGTATATGGCTTTTCTCATGCCCATGTTTTCGTCGAATTCGTTTGGTATCTCGGTTGGGCAGTTCTGCGCGCAGATTCCGCAGCCAGTACATTTTTCCATGCTGACCAATCTTGGGCGTTTCAGTAATGTTACTTCAAAGTTTCCGGCTTTGCCTTTGACTTCTTTTAACTCGGAGTTAGTGACGAGTTGAATGTTTGGATGTCTACCGGCTGTAACAAGCTTTGGTGCTAAGATGCACATGGAGCAGTCATTTGTTGGGAATGTTTTGTCCAGCTGTGCCATGGTTCCGCCTATGCTTGTTGATTCATCCAGAAGGTATACTTTGAAGCCAGAATCTGCCAGATCCAAAGACGCCTGTATGCCAGCGACTCCGCCTCCGACAACTAGAACAGCGCCGACCTTTTCATCCATTTTTTTTCCTCACGTAAATGGATTCAAAAGTTTTCCTTATGTAAAGGTCCTTATTAATGTGATGTCTGTTCTTGCGCAGAAAATTCATGGTACTCACAAGTTCTAGCTGCACGCAAAGATAATTGAAAGCCTCTTTTTCCATGAGGCATCTGGAATCTGACGTAAAACCATATTCTTATTAATATGCGAAGTAGTAGGAAAAGTAGCGATGGTGATTCTTATTGAGCCGCCCGGAAGCCCGCTTCATGCACGAAGTTGCAGGCACGCCCAGAGGGAGAGGAGTTCTAGCATGCATACAGTGCGGAAGGTGCACAAGCAGCTGTCCAGTTTCCAAAGTGGTACAGGAGCACAACCCAAGGAAGCTGATGGAAATGATCATCCTTGGCTTGCGCTCTGAAGTCTTGGGCGAGCAATTGCCATGGTACTGCCTTTCATGTTTCACATGTCTTGATCGTTGCCCTCAAGGTGGGGACGTTGGCGAAGTGATGTTTGCGATCAGAAATCTGACGGCTAGAGAAGGAAACTTCCCAGAAGGAATACTCACACAAGCCAGAAGTTTGTTCGAGAATGGACGCGTTGTAATGGCTAGCAGAATGGCCCTAGTTCAAAGAAAGAAATACGGTCTGGGTGAAGAACCATCAGTTGACGTTGAAGCCGTCCAGAAGATCTTGAAGAAAACGCGCTTTGACAAACTGATCAGCAAAGGTAAGTGATCTTATGAAGTATGCCTTTTTTGCAGGTTGCTTGATACCTGCAAGAGAACCACAATACGAAAATTCCGTAAGAAAAATTGCTCCTAAATTTGGCATGGAACTTGTTAAGATGGAAGGCACCAATTGCTGTGCACCTTTTAGTATCCAGTCTCTAGATTACACAAGCTGGCTTGCTTTAGCAGCTAGAAACTTATGCCTGGCTGAAAAGATGGGACTTAATATTGTGACCCTATGCAACGATTGTTATGAATCGCTACTAATGGCAAACACGATTTTGAAGGAGAATAAAGAAACGAGGGAAAAAGTGAACAAAGCTCTTGCAGACGTCGATCTGGAATTCAAAGGAAAAACTGACGTGAAGATCTTCAGCGATGTCTTGTATGAAGAAGTGGGCCTAGAAAAAGTCAAAAATGCCGTCAAGAGGCCATTCAATGGTCTTCGCGTTGCAGTACAACCTGGCTGTCACTTGTCAAAGCCCAAACGATTGCACTTCGAACAGCGAATGGGTATAATGGCGTTAGACGAACTTGTAGAAGCAACTGGCGCAATATCGGTTCCTTATGAAAGAAAAGAGGCGTGCTGTGGCGGCCCCCTACGAGGAATTAACGATGAAGTTGCCTTGAATGTTGCAAAACAAAAACTGGATTCTATGAAGGCTGCAAGCGTTGATGCCATAGTGACTGTCTGCCCGTTTTGCTATCTTGAATTAGACATGGGACAAATAGAGATCAGAAGACATACAAAGACAGAATATGATTTGCCAGTATTGAGTTTTGCAGAGTTACTCAGAGTGGCGATGGGTATGGATCTTGAGGAATGGGAATTGAAAGCCCATAGAATCCCAATAACAAAGTTACTTAACATCGCGGAGGCAAAGTAGAGTGCAAAAAGCAGTTCTTGTTATTGGTGGCGGAGTAGCTGGCATACAGGCCTCTCTGGACTTAGCAAACAGAGGCTTTAAGGTTCATCTTGTGGAGAGGACCCCGAGTATAGGCGGAAGAATGGCGCAACTGGACAAGACATTTCCCACAATGGACTGTTCCATGTGCATTCTTGCTCCGAAGATGATAGAATGCTCACATCATCCTAATGTTCAATTATTAAGCTACTCGGAAATAAGAGAATTGAAAGGGTCGGTTGGCAACTTTAGAGTTAAAGTTCTTAAGAAGCCACGTTATGTTGACGAAAGAAAATGCACCGGGTGTGGCATTTGTTCGGAAAACTGTCCTACAGAAGCACCGAACGAGTTTGATGAGGACATAGGAGCAAGAAAAGCGATCTACTTACCTTTCCCTCAAGCTGTTCCAAGAGTAGCGGTAATAGACAAAGAAAACTGTGTTGAGTGTGGTCTTTGTGAAAAAGTTTGCCCAGCCGGAGCCGTGAACAGAGAACAGCAACCGGAAGTTGTCGAGCTAGATGTGGGAGCGATAGTTGTTGCGACAGGTTTCGATATGTTTGACCCTTCAGCTATTCCGCAGTATGGATATGGACGTTTCAAGAATGTCATATCTGCGATGGAGTTGGAACGTCTCCTCTGTGCTTCAGGTCCAACTGGAGGACACTTGATTAGACCTGCAGATGGAAAGAGACCTAGACACATAGCTTTCATACAATGTGTAGGTTCCCGTGACAGAAGAGAAGGAATTGGCCATCCATACTGTTCCAGCATTTGCTGCAAGTATGCCGTTAAAGACGCGGTTCTAATAAAAGAACATGCGCCGAACTCGCTCGTATCGATTTTCTACATAGACCTGCGAGCCTTTGGCAGGGGATTCCAAGAATTCGTGAACAGAGCAAAATCGGAGTTCGGAATAGAATTCATACGAAGCAACCCTGGCGAGATTTCAGAAGATCCCAAAACGAACGATTTACTGGTTTCTTCTGAAAACCCCATTACCAGAACTGCTCAGAATACTCGCTTCGACTTGGTTATCTTATGCCCAGCGTTGATTCCGAGCAAGGGAATGCCGGAATTGGCAAAAACTCTTGGCATAGAATTGGACAACTACGGCTTTGTGAAACCAGTAGATTCTGTGAGAAAACCTCTTGACACCACTGTTCAAGGAATCTTCTGCTGCGGTTACTGCTTAGGCCCAAAAACCGGAGACATCCCAGACTCCATAACTCAAGGGAGCGCTACAGCCGGCCGAGTGGCTGAAGTCTTGACGGCAAAGGAGGCATCATGATGAAACAGGAGCCCCGTATAGGCGTCTTCGTATGCAGTTGCGGAACTAACATTGGCGGCGTAGTCAATGTTCCAGAGGTCGCAGAATATGCAAAGACGATCGCTCATGTAATGCACGCCGAACATAACCTATACACGTGCTCAGAAGCAGGGTTGACAACAATAAAAGAATCAATCAGAGAGCATAACCTGAACCGCGTTGTAGTGGCATCATGCACACCACGAACACATGAACCTCTGTTCAGGGCCACTTGCAAAGAGGCAGGCTTGAACCCGTACTTGTTTGAAATGGCAAACATACGCGAACATGACAGCTGGGTACATCCGCATGAGCCAGAAAGGGCGACACAAAAAGCAAAAGACATTGTGAGAATGGCTGTGGCAAAAGCTATCCTGCTCGAACCTCAAAATGAACCTGAGGTTGAGGTCAAAGGCTCTTCTCTTGTGATTGGAGCCGGCGTGGCAGGAATGACTGCAGCACTTTCCATGGCGAACCAAGGCTTCAAGGTGCATCTAATCGAGAAAGAGAAAGAACTAGGCGGCATGGCTCAAAAACTCTACAAGTTGTATCCAACACTGGCGAACGCTTCAGAAGTTGTCGAACCCCTAATAGATGATGTAAAATCTCATAGGAACATCGAACTCGCAACTTCAACAACTCTAAAAGAAGCTTCAGGATACATCGGCAACTTTAACGCTATCCTGACGGGACCTGAAGGCGACAGTGAACTGAGCGTGGGAACCATAATCGTTGCTCCGGGCTCATCAAACTACACGCCACCAAAGGGACTTTATGAGTATGGTTTGAATGATAATGTCATCACGCAGAAAGAATTGGATGAAAAACTGAGGAAAGGGGAAATCGGGGAGCCTGAACAAATCGTAATGATACAGTGCGTAGGCGCTAGAAAAGGCGAAATTCGCCCCACTGAGCTCGAGGCTTTCCCGAAGTCTGACACAGCAGAGCTTCTGAGAAAAATCCTCAAGGCCCGCAAAGAGGAAGGTTGGCCTTACTGTTCAAAAATATGCTGCATGAATGCAATAAAGAATGCTATTCTGATAAAGGAGAAGTCTCCAAAGACGGATGTTGTTGTGCTTTTCGGTGACTTACGCGTTTACAAAGAATACGAGGATTTCTATAGGAAGGCCAGAGACTTAGAAGTGAGGTTCATAAGGCATATAGAAGAGGTTCGTCCGGGAATTTCTCAGACACCAGAAGGCAAGCTCCAGGTAATGGTCTACGATGCCTTGTCCGGAACGGAAGTCACCTTTCCTGCAGATTGGGTTGTGCTTTCAACACCGCTGATCCCGAGCAAGGATGAAATAACGCTTGCTAGAATGCTAAAGATTCCTATAGCAACTGATGGATTCTTGATGGAGGCTCACCTGAAACTCAGGCCAGTAGACACAAATGTCGATGGGGTCTTCATAGCGGGTACAGTTTCAGGGCCAAAGGACATTTCAGAGAGCATAATTTCAGGTGAGGCGGCAGCTGCTAGGGCATCTATACTCATGGGTAATAGGAAAGTCAAAACTGACGCTATAACGGCTGTCGTGGATGAAGAGTTGTGTATTGGATGCGGACTTTGCGAGGAGATATGCCCCTACGGAGCACCAAAAATCGAGGAAGGAAAATCAAAAGTCCGCGAAATACTGTGCAGAGGTTGCGGTTCTTGCGCCGCAGAATGCCCGAAGCGAGCAATAACTATGAGGCACTATAGCGATGGCCAGATTCTGACACAAGTAAAGGCACTTTTGACTTCTGAAGGCTCAAAGGAGGTTGGCCAGTAAATGGCTGAAGAAAGATTCGAAAACGAAAAACTAGGAGAGGAATTTGAACCGCTGATTGTGGCTTACTGCTGTAATTGGTGTTCTTATGCTGGTGCGGATCTAGCTGGGACAAGTCGTTTTGAGTATCCAACAAACATTAGGATAGTTAGGATAATGTGCACAGGAAGAGTGGATCCGACCCTTGTATTGGAAGCTTTGAGAATGGGAGCTGACGGTGTCTTGATTGCAGGTTGCCACCCCGGAGACTGCCACTACCAGAAAGGAAACTTTATGATGGAGAAGAGGTTTGACTACTTAAAAAAGGCTGTGAAGAATGCAGGAATCGAACCTGAACGTGTGAGGCTCGAATGGGTTTCGGCAAGCGAAGGCGGAAAGTGGGCTGCTTTGATCAGAGAAATGACTGAAGAAATCAAGCAGTTGGGCCCAAATCCCCTCAGACGTACGAAGGCTCCGAAAAGGACTGATGCAACGATAAGTGCATTCAAGTCTCAGAGGCTTCGTTGGGTTGTGGGAAGGTCGCAGATAAAGGTGGAAATCGAGGAAGAAAAGTACCGCCAGACAGTGGATTTGATTATGCAAGATGAAATTGAGAGACACATGATAATGGAAGCTTTGAAGGAAAAAAGTCCGCTCACTGCTGAAGAACTTGCACAGAATACTGGCCTTCAACCGAGCAAAATCGTGCAACACTTAATCGCGCTCAGAAGAGACGGCAAAATAAACGAAGCAGGAGAAAAGAACAACCAATATCTCTATCAACTTGCCTAGCGACCTGACCAGCCTACAGTTTTTCTATGCATTCTGGGTGGATGTCTCCGGGAAAGTCGTGATCGTAAAAGTAGATTTTTCCTTTTTCGGTGTCGATTTCGGCACGGTCATGGATCGATGCTTTCCTCAAGAGATTTTCGTAGTCCTCTTTGGTTGCTATTTGGATTCTTCTGGAAGCTTTCTCTCTTGTGTTTATAGGTTTCTGGCAGACTTCGCAAAGCATTTCAGCCACTCGAATCAGTTCGAAGTTTTTGTCTTCCAATTCCTCAAATCTGATGTCTGACAATTTTTTCAAGAGTTTCTCCACCCTAATTACTGACTGAGTAAGTTATATTTGTGTATATTTTAGGAAACAGAGTCTAACATTGAATATGGAGCGTTAAGGGACTATTTTTATATACAGCTTTGAGGTGGAGTTAACTTTCCGGAGGAAGCGAAAGTCTTGTCTGAAAAACCCAAAGTGGATCCGGAAAAGACGAAGGCAATGCAAGAGCGCGCAAAAGAAAGAAACTTAGTAGTGAAGGAGATTAAGAATAAAGGCCCGTTGACGGTTGAGGAGCTTTCGAATGCCATAGGAATGGAAAAGTCGAAACTTCTGAAGCATCTGATTGCTATGAGGCAGTTTGGAAAAGTATCGATTGCTGGCGAGCGAAATAATCAGTTTGTGTATGATTTGCCAGAAGAAAACAAGTAACAGCGCGAGAAAAAAGAGTTCATGTTTTCCTGAGACGTTTTGGTTACGTTCTCATAATCTGATTTTGCCTATCATTGTCCAAGCTCTCTTAGTAAGTGGCTTGTTTGCATTCTTGAGGAATAGATACATGGCTGTGCTTGCAGGAAGTTTGCCTACATCGCTATTCTGGTTTGTTTTACCCAAGCTTGTAGTTTACAATTGTAAAAGGAAGGTTTATAATCACGCGTTCAGCGTAAAATATTATCTGACAAAACGGAGAAGAAGGCTATGTCTGATTCTAAATCATGGGAGAACGAATGTTGTAGATGTGGAAGCGAAGTTAAAGTCAATCTGTTTCCGGGAAAGAGAGCCTGCCATGTGACCTGTGGCCCTTGTGCGTATCCAGAAGATTGGGGAAAGTGCGCTTCCTGCGAAATAGTTGGCCATTGCAGCTATGCTGTGAGCTATTTAAAGACCTTGAAACCCAACGGCATAAAGAAAGGATGCTACTTCAAAGAACAGCTGACAGGCGAAGAATCGTTGTATCATACTTTGCAGTTTGTAAACGCGAACCAACAGCTCATAAAAAACACTGGCGAAAGAACACATTTGGAAGAGCTTAAAAAAGCCAACGCAAAAAGCCCGTGCCTTCAAAACCGGCCATAAGATGCATGCAGTAGTCACAAGATGTTTAGCTTCTTCTGACAAAAGATCAAGATGAGGAGTATTGATGGAGCGAGGCGTTGCGTGTCAATAACGAAAAAATGGCAAGAGAGATAGCCATTGAAGCCGCGAAGTCTATGTGGCGATACACGAGCCCTAGTTCCTTTTATGAGGTTGACTATGACGAGAAAGATGAAAGCTGGAAAGTGAATTCAAGCTAGTTCGAGAAAAAGCTGTCATTTAAGATTGATGCAGTCACCGGCAATGTGTCCTCCTTCAGGGTGGAGGACATTTCAGGAGCAACATAAGCGCCACGTTCAGAAGATCGGCCACATTTCGTTTCTAGATTGCTTCTGCTTGTCTCTGTTCTGTTTGGGTTAATTGCGTTTGAAACTGGGACACCTCAGCGTTCTTGGGCTCTTCACACAAGGCTTTGTCGTCTTCTTCTTTAAGGTTCAATGTTCCTCTCACGGTGCCGTCTTCCATGTATTTCGTGATGAAGCCCATCTTTTTCATGAGGCTTATGGCCCGGAAGTTGTCTGGTAGCATTATGGCGTATAGTTTTTCGACTTTCATGTCTTTGCAGATTTCGATGGTGTAGTCGACTAGTTTTGTGCCCAAGCCTAATTCATGCCATGGGTCGGCGACGATGAAGGCGATTTCGCCGGTTTTCCCGTCGGGTTCTAGGCTAACTCGGGCGACGCCGAGGATTTTTCTTTTGCCGTTTTCGGTTAGCTCGGGGACTATGGCGATTTCTCGGTCGTAGTCGATGTTGCAGTAACGTACGCGGGTTTCGTGTGGGGTGTCTTTGATTATTTGGAAGAAGCGGTAGCGGATGGATTCTTCGCTGAAGTTTTGGAACATTTCTATCCATAGTGGTTCGTCTTCAGGCTTGATGGGTCTGAGAAGCACGGTTCGGCCGTCGCGGAGTTTCCATACGGTTTCATATTTTTTCGGGTAAGGCGTTATGACTAGATGTCGGTGGGGTTCGAGTTGCTTGAAGACTTTGTCGCGGTCGATGACGATGCGGGCATCGAATGTGTAGGCTTCTCTCTCGTTTATGAACAAGGGGTTGATGTCGACTTCCTTGAGTTGTGGGAAGTCTACAAGCATTTGGCTGAACAGGATCATGATTTCTTCGAGGAGTTTGAGGTCGGCTGGCGGAACGTTTCTGTAGCCTTTGAGTAGCTCGTAAACTTTGGTTTCTTCCATTATTCTTCGTACAAGGGTTTGGTTTAGTGGCGGTAGGCCTAGGGAGAAGTCTTTGAAGAGTTCGACGCCGACTCCCCCCATGCCGAAGAGGATTACGGGTCCGAAGAGGGGGTCTGTTTTGGCGCCGATGATGACTTCGTGGCCGCGTTTCTTGATCATTTGCTGAATGGTAACACCGAGAATTTCCGCGTTGGAGTCGTATTCTTTTACACGTTGGATGACGTGCTCGTAGGCTTCGCGGAGTTCGGTTTCGTTGTTTATATCTAGGACTACGCCGCCAGCTTCGGTTTTGTGGACTATTTGGGGTGAGAGAATTTTCATTGCAACTGGATATCCGATCTGTTGGGCAATGGTTGCAGCTTGGTCAGCGGTGTGGGCGATTTTGGTTTTGACGACGGGAAAGTTGTAGTATTCGAGAAAGGTTTTGGCTTCGAATTCGTTGAGGATTTCACGGCCTTCATTGGCTACGTTGCGCATTATGACCATTAGCGGGCGTCTCGGCGGAGCTATGTCTACTGGGAGTTCTTCAGGCGTCTGGTAGAGAAGCTCGAGGTTGCTCTTGTACTCATACATGTACATGTATGTCTTGACCGCTTGTTCGGGAGTCGAGTAGGTTGGAATGCTATTTTGGCTTAGGACGCGGTTTGCTTCTTCGACGGCGCCGTAGCCCATAAACGAGGTGACTATGGTTTTGTTGTGGTAGGTTCTGCTTTTGACCAGCTCAGTGATGGCATTAGCGATTTCAACAGGGTTGCCTACCGCTTGAGCCGTGTAGATTATGAGGATGCCGTCAACGTTTTCGTCGTTGAGGCATGCTTCCATTGTGGTCTTGTAGCGATCGGCTTTGGCATCCCCAAGGATATCTATGGGGTTGCCGTGACTCCAGAAGCTGGGCAAGGCGCCCTTCAGTGTTTCCATTGTTTGAGGGCTTAACTGGGCCATTTTGCCGCCTCGGGCGATTATGGCGTCTGTGGCCATCACGCCTGGTCCGCCTGCGTTGGTGATTATGGCAAGGTTGGGACCTCTTGGCAACGGTTGGGTTCCTAAGACTTCGGCGCAATTGAAAAGGTCGGCGATTTCGTCTACGCGGACGATGCCGGCGCGTTTGAAGGCTTTGTCATATATGCTGTCTTCGCCTGTGAGTGAACCGGTGTGACTGGCGGCGGCTTTTGCGCTTTCGCTGAATTTACCAGTTTTGACAACAATGATGGGTTTGGTGCGTGCGAAATGTCTTGCGGCGCTCATGAATTTGCGTGCGTCGCTTAAGCCTTCGATGTACATGAGTATGCTTTTGGTTTTCGGGTCAGTGCCAAAGTAATCAATTAGATCGCCGAAATCCACGTCTATCATCGAGCCTATGCTTACAAAGTTGCTGAAGCCGATGTTCTCGTGCATGGCCCAGTCCAATATGGCTGAGCCCAATGCGCCTGATTGGCTGATGAAGGCTATGTTGCCGGGTTTCGGCATTTTGTTTAGAAATGTAACGTTTAGGCTGTTACTTGGACGGAGGACACCAAGACAGTTGGGGCCAATAATGCGGAGACTATAACGCTTCTTGATTTCAGTTATCTTCTCTTCCAGGGCTTTGCCTTCGGGGCCTATTTCCTTGAAACCGGCGCTGATTATGACTATGCCAAGGATCCCAGTTTTACCACACTGCTCTAAAACATCTGGAACGGTTTGAGCAGGAGTAGCAATAACAGCCAGATCAATAGGCTCAAGAATCTGCTCAACAGATGGATACGCTTTCAAGCCCAAGATTTCGGGCTTGCGGATGTTAACCGGATAGACTTTGCCTTCAAATTTCAAATCAATAAGGTTTCTAACAAGCGCATAACCAACAGTGCCTTCCTCATCAGAAGCACCCACAATCGCAACGCTTCTGGGGTTAAAAATCTTATCAAGGTTCAGAGTGACCAAGACAGGACAACCTTCTAACGAAAAAGGTGAACCGGAACCACGAATTAAAACATTACTGCGCAAAAATATGACTTTTAAACATGTAAAGACGAGCGTCTGCTATTATGTAATAGAGACTGGCTATTCTTTTGACCTGAATAGTGAGTGGTCAATTTGCTGGCAAGCAAGAAAATCTGCTTAAAACTCAGAGACAGAGAAGACCTAGACTTCTTCGTCGACTTCTGGAACAACCTCGAATATTACGGCAAATACGAGTCAATAATGCCTCAGATGACAAAGACCGAAGCAGAAAAACAGCTTGAAAACCCGAGCAAAACGGCTTACTTCATAATTCAGAAAAAGAAAAGCGGTAAGAAAATCGGTTTGATCGCGCACTTCGGCGAGTTAGAAGGCTCAATTACGGTTGGCTACGCAATTATGCCTTCTGAACAGGGGAAAGACTACGGGACAGAAGCCCTCCAATTAATGGTAGATTATCTTTTCCTCGCGAAAGAGATACGCCGAATACAGGCGAACACCGATCCCGAGAACAAGGCCTCGCAGAGGATCCTCGAAAAAGTAGGCTTCGTAAGAGAAGGCCTTAGACACAAGAGCAGCTTCGTCCAAGGCGATTGGCGAGACACGGTGGCCTACGCAATACTGCGCGAAGAGTGGAAAGAACCGAAAATACTCAAAACATGAGGAACCCGGGCTGGATCGCGCGAGCTAACGTCTCAACACGCGAACTGAAACGAAGAATGCGCACAATACGGAAACTGTGGAGCGAAATCCTCAACAAAATAGAACATGAGACAGGATTCACTGCACAAGAACTGTCCAAGCACTATGTCAAGACAGTGCTCAACCAGAACTTCCAACGCCAACTGAAAAGCCAAGCTTGGTAAGCTTAGGACATAAACTCAATTCATAAACAATGGAGGATGGTAGTTGCCGCGAGAGAAGCTACTTTTTGCCCATGAGATACTCGTGCATCGCTTTCGCTGCCTTCTTGCCTGCGCCCATCGCACTTATAACAGTGGCTTCGCCCGTAACGATGTCTCCCCCTGCAAAAACGCCTTCAATACTGGTCTTACCGTTCTCGTCCGCCACTATTGTGCCCCACTTTGAAACCGCCAACCCCTCAGTCGTACTCTGAATAATCGGATTCGGCGTCCTGCCAACCGCCACAACAACCGTGTCTGTATCCATCACAAACTCCGATCCTTTAACCGGAACTGGCCTACGTCTACCAGACTCATCCGGCGGGCCCAACTCCATGCATACGCACTCCATTTGTTTAACCCAGCCCTTCTCGTCACCAATAAACCGGATGGGATTCGCCAGAAACTTGCAAACAATTCCTTCCTCTTCTGCGTTCTCTATTTCCTCCTGACGAGCAGGCATCTCTTCCCGCGAACGCCTATAAACGATACAAACTTCCTCAGCGCCCAATCGCAAAGCAGACCGTGCACTATCCATCGCCACGTTTCCGCCACCAATTACGACCACATGTCGACCGATGCGGATAGGCGTATCATAAACTGGGAAAGCATAAGCCTTCATCAAATTAACCCGAATCAGAAATTCATTTGAACTGTAAATTCCGCCAAGGCCTTCGCCTGGCACATTCATAAAACTGGGCAACCCTGCGCCCGTGCCCACAAAAACCGCATCAAAACCCGTCTTCAACAACTCAGGGATAGTGTGGATCCGTCCGATCAAATAGCCAAGCTTCAGATCAGCGCCCAACTTCTCAACATAATCCACCTCTGCACGAACAATGCTCTTCGGTAAACGAAACTCTGGGATACCATAAATCAAAACCCCACCAGGCAAATGCAAAGCCTCATAGAGCGTCACTCCATGACCAAGCTTTGTAAGCTCAGCTGCTACGGTCAGCCCAGCTGGACCTGCGCCAATGACTACAACCCGCTTGCCAGTGTGTGTTGCTTTTGTACCAATCTTGACGCCTTTGCTGCGTTCCCAATCCGCTACCCAACGTTCTAGCCGGCCGACACTTACTGGTTCGCCGATTTTGCCTAGAATACAGGATTTCTGGCATTGCTCCTCCTGTGGACAAACCCGTCCGCAGATCGCGGGTAAAGCATTTTTCTCCTTGATTTTTAGTGCTGCTTCTTCATATTTTCCTTCTCGCATCAGCTTGATGAACTCGGGTATCAAGACGCCGACTGGACAGCCCCCTACGCACTGAGGCTTTGGGCATTGCAGACACCGGCTGGCTTCTTCCAAAGCCTGCGTTTCATTGTATCCCAGAGCAACCTCATCAAAATTCTTCCGTCGCGCCTCTGGCGGTTGCTTCGGCATCTGTACGGCTTCTTTCTTGACCTTAGGCTTCGGCTTATTTTCCGCCACACTTACAGCCTCCCATCTCCCATAAGAGTGAACTCAAACGCTCTTCAGGCAAAAACATCCGCTGACGTTTGACGAGTTCGTCAAAATCCACCAAATGCCCATCAAACTCTGGTCCGTCAACGCAACCGAACTTCATCTTACCGCCAACTGTCACGCGGCAAACCCCACACATACCCATGCCATCAATCATAATAGGCGTCAAACAGACAACCGTGGGCACGCCGAAGGGTTTCGTAATCTCCGAAACCTTCTGCATCATGGCCACAGGACCCATACAGACGCAACGGTCAAACTTCTGCTTCCCCAAAAGCTCTTTCAGGAAATCCAGACCAGTGTAACCTTTCGAGCCGTCGTCAGTCGCCACATGGAACTCGTCGCTGACTGCTTTAGCCTCATCCTCACAAAACAACAAATCCTCAATCCTTGCACCTAGAACAGTCACAACAGAGTTCCCAGCTTCCTTCAAAGCCTTAATCTGCAGAAACATCGGTGCAATCATAACCCCGCCGCCTACACACAAGACCCGGCCGAACTTTTTTATCTCAGAAGGTACACCCAACGGGCCTGTAACGTTCCAAATGCTGTCGCCAACTTCCAAGAGTCCAAGCTGCTTTGTGCTCTTGCCAACTTCATTAAACGCAAAAGCAACCGTGCCTTTCTTTACATCATAACCCGCAAGCGTCAAAGGAATACGTTCACCTTTTTCATCAATGATTACTACTAGAAATTGACCCGGCTTCGCTTTCGCAGCCATCTCCGGTGCATCCATCTCAAAAAGCTTGATTTTTGGAGCCAATTCCTTCTTGGAGACGATCTTGTACATGTCTATTGAACCTCCACCTTCAACGGCGGCATATTAGTGATCCGCTTGGAAAACTCCTCCAGCTTCTGATTGAAATCGCCCACGCACCGTGGCGAAGCCCTGTACAGTTCGAAGCGGTCAGCTAAGTCCATCTTTTTCAGAACATCCTTTACAACAGCTAAGTTTCGTTCAGCCGTCTCTTTACCCTCCTGAAGCTTGCAATCCTCAGAAGGACAAACTGCCGCCATGACTCCATCGAAGCCGCCGCGCAGAGCAGTGACAACATGAACTGGATCGAGGGCTTTGAAACATGGAACCTCCATCACTACCACGCCTTTCTTTCTAAATATCAGGTTTTCCGGATCATCCAAAGCCGAAAATTCGGACCACTGACAGACAAAAACCAATATCACTGGCGACCTGCCCCCAGCTTTTAGTTTCCGCGCCGCTTCAGCATACCGCCTGAGGACTTCTTCAAACTCGAAACCCTTAACCTGAATCGCGTGATGCGGACAAACTAAAGCACAGGCACCGCAACCCATACAGTGATCCATAAGAATCTTTGGAGTAGCAAAAGGTTCAGCCTCAATCGCGGCATAAGGACAGATGAAGACGCACTTGTCGCAGCCCACACATTTGTCCGTGTCATAGACAACTTTTCGGGAATATTTAACCACTTTGAGGGCGTCTTTGCTCAGACCCAACTGTTCGAGCACGAAACGACCCAGAACCATGCGCCTAGAACTTATTTTCGTCCCTTCTTTAAACCGGCAAAAAGCATCCTCACATTGGATGGAGATGATCTTCTTTATTCCCGCCTTCAGTATTTTGAAGATAAATTCGGTGGGAACGCGTCCAGAGCACGGCAGACGCAACGGAATATAGTTCCGCACATCCAAACCTTCTTTCTTCAGGATTTCTTCAATCTCGCAAGACGAAGGCGAATTACCTCGACACATGAGAACAAGTGTGTCGCTTTTACATTTTTCATGCATATTCTGAACGTGTTTCACCAAACTGTCATAATCGTAGTAAACCATCTCAATCGCAAAAACCGGACAAGCGCTATAGCATATTCCGCAAACTTGACATTTCTGTAAATCAATCTCGACTTTACCCGTCTCAGGGTCGCGTTTAATCGCTTCATACGGACATATCGAGTGGCAAATGCAGCATTGGCTGCATAAATCCTGGTTAACCTTTATCGCAGCCGCGCAAATCTCACTCACTTAACCATTTCTCCCACATTTTTGTAAGTCCATCTAATATCGTGTTTAAGCTAACCACGATGCAGAAGACTTGAGAGACTATTCGAAAAATATAACAGTTTTTATTCTGTTTGCCCAATTACACCGTCAATTAGCGCCTGTGATAATACGGCTGCCTCACGTAGCCATAAGCCTCAACCGCCGCGGTGATGCCTTGACCAACTGCTGAGCCTATCTGCTTAACCGGGTGATTCGAGACATCGCCAGCCGCGAAGACACCAGCAATGTTTGTCCGTTGCCCAATGTCAACGATGACATAGCCATCTGCGTCCACAGCCACGCCTGCTTCTTTTGCTACTTGGCTGTTCGGCGATTCGCCAACCTGAACGAAGACACCGTCCACTGGAACCTCTTTGTCTTCTCCAGTTTTGACGTCACGAACGACTGCTTTGTTGACAAACCTCTCTCCTTTAATCTCTCTCACTTCAGAATTCCATAGAATCTCCACGTTCTGCTTAGCGCTTAAAGC
>Ga0315277_10003415_pt1 | contig 21526 bp, 5 predicted proteins | sample YL17G05_15_MG_FD_203695 | JGI IMG/M metagenome (GOLD analysis project Ga0315277, IMG submission 203695) | Sediment microbial communities from Yellowstone Lake, YNP, Wyoming, USA - YL17G05_15 | ecosystem: Environmental > Aquatic > Freshwater > Lake > Sediment | place: USA: Wyoming | collected...
TGGCGGCAAGGCCTGTTCGAGAGACCAGGGAGATCATCAAGCCGCGCAAGCAATGGAAACCCGCGCCTGATCATCCGTGGCGTAAAGGCATACAAGGCTCGCGCACTTCCGGCCCTGAAGGGCAGAATGAGACACCCCCGGGGACCGGCGCGGCCAGGGGGACTGTCCCCCTGGCCCTGACCCCTTAAATCGAACCCAAGATCAAAATCAGAACCAGGGCATAAAACCAATCAACGAGGGAGGGGACATTTCTATCGAGTTAAACAAGGGGACATTTCTAAAGAGTGTTGACATCCACAATACTTTAAGAGTTCAAGCATCTTCACTTCCGTTGATCCTTCTCCAAATGATGTCATGACCGCCAACGATTGAACTCAGCGGCGGCTGTAAGCTGCCCGCTGGAGTGATTTGTTGGGCACTCATTTCTGATACTTCCGTAGAAATAGGTTCACCCCTTGAAGTACAAGGGAGATTTTTTCTTTTGATTCAACTTTTTGCCAATGACCATGGGCTGCATCATTGCGAATACCTGCCCATGCAGTAATATCTTTTAAATCTTGTTTATCTATCAGGTCAGATTCCCTTAGAATTTTGGCATAAGAATCTAGAGTTAGCTTCATATTACCCAAAGGCAGATCTTCTTTTTCTACCCAAGTTCTAAGAAACTCTTCAAGCGTAGCTCCAATTAAAACAGCCGGGGCTACGCCATGAACCGAATCATCTTCAATAAGTTTATTTGCCTGATCAAGAAGATCATTTACGATATCTATTTGTGCACGTCTTTCTGGAGATATTTCTTCTTTTAATCCCGCCTCTATATATTCAGCAAATGATAGAAGGATGGAAGAAATTGATTCAGCACGAATGTCATAGGTAAGCCCTTTTAAATCTAGGGCTGATTTGTAAAATGAACTTTTTTCTCCTGCATAATTTCTGAGAAACTCACATGCTTGTGTATAAGGCCCATTTGAACCGCAGAAATCATCTTCTGCTTTTTTATTCAGCTGAGAAAGTCTTTTTGCATGATCGATTATTTGCTGTGAATTCATGTTTTGTCGCCTGCCCAACCTCTGTTTATATGGTTTCCAGATAAACCCGATTTCGGGTTTTGCTTCCAGATAACACGCCACATCTATTTGCGCCTAAGCCTTTTTTAGTCAATGAGTTAGAGTCGTTCTCACCACAATTCGGCGTCTTATATGGTTTCCGCATAACACGCATCATCACGTTCCTCACATGATTGTGATGGATATATACGATTATACGCTCTAAAGTTGAGCGCCTGTCAATATATCTTTCATGCCCAACGTTGACCGAACTAAAGGAATTGTCAAGGCCACCCGTGATAGGAGCTTACCATGATTATCCAGGCCAGCTTCCGGTCATTATTATAACTTGAGGAGATCATTGTTTTTCAAACATCGTAAAACCGAGCAGATTCGCAGTATCGACACTGACCGTCAGCTTATCGGCTTGTTCGGCGGCAATTCCAACGTTCCCGACGTGGAGCAGCCTGGTCCGCGAATGTCCCTGGCGGCTTTCGCCGACTCGCCCGGAATTTACAACCGCTTGCTGAGGCTTACCGACGCCCGGCGTGAGGTCCGGAATCAGCGTACTCCCACTCATATCCAAGTACCAGAATGAGATCCTCAGCCAACTTGCCACCGTCCGGGGGCGTGACCGTGATCTTCCATGTAACTGGTGGATCGGTCGGCACAATCACGACAGCAGCGGCGGCCACATCCTTCTGGCCGAAGTGCAGGCCACCATACGTATTGCTCTTGACGAGGGTCATGGTATTTGCTCCCGCTGGAGGTGGCACCGGCAGCGGTGGCGTCAGTGTGACGGCGTAGTTCCTTGGATCAGTACAGCGTGCAAGAAGATAGACGGTATTGATCTTGAGCTTTTTCCCAGCTTCCCGCATCGGGAGCAGGGTCGGTGACATCTCAAGCTCAAAGACGTTGCCATTGGCCGGGTTCGCCGGATTGAGGAACCGGCTCCATTGTGTCCCGAAATCGCGGCGCAGGTCGAGGGCCAGCAGGCAAGGCGTCGTCTCGTCCTCGCTCAGATACTCTCGAAGGTGTGCGATCGCACCATTCTTGAATACGCCGGCATCTTCCCGTGCGGTGTACCTGACGTGCAAGACGGCATCGGTGATCGAGCCGTAGTCGAACTGGCGCAGCGGACGGCCGAAGTCCGGATTAGCGGGGTCTGGGTTGTTAGCGGGAAGGTCGCTGAACAGCTCGATCGACCACTCGCTGATTGCCCCTGCTCCCTCGAACGGCAGGTAGCGTTCGTCGCGGAAGCTCAGCTCGAACACTCCGCTGTCGTTCTGGCCGCTACTGGCAGCGATGGCCTTGACGGGGATGGTGTTCTCCACAAAACGCAAATCGTCAGCCGGCAAGCCCTCATCGTCGGTGTTTCGGGGATATCCATTGTCGCCATTGGTAGTGTTGATCCGAATGCTGTTTTTGAGGAGCCTCAGCGTGCAAGAGATCGTCGTGTATGGTCCGGCTACGCAGGGCAGCGTCAGGCTCACGGACTTGATGCGGCGGAAGTAATGGCCGGGGTAGTCGAGATCGATGAGCTCCTCCGGCAGCCGGAAGAAGCAGCGGCCTGTCTCCCTGAGCCGCACCAGCGCGAGCGGGTCCAGCTGGAGGAGCGAGACGTGCTTCGTGAGCTCGAACTCACGACGGTTCTGCTCCAGATAGGCAGACTCCAGGCGCCGCAGGTCGTACTGCAGCTTCTCTCCAGATAGCAGGCCTTTCTTCAGGCTGTCCCAGTAGCCGAAGCTGATGAAGCTGCTGTCCTGCAATCCGAGTTCGAAGCGTACGCAGCGCTCGGCGCGCTTGGCGAGATCGTACGCCAGCTTGTAACTCTGAAAATAGGTTCCGGAGACCTGGCTAACCTGCCACTGATAGAGATCCTCGTTCGTGTACTTCGACCGCATGAAGGAATCCAATGCCTTCGCGTTCTCAATCTGAGCGACGTGGTTGTCGAGCTCTTTCTCGGCAATCGCAACTCGTAACTCGGAGGCAGCTATCTGCCGGTCGAGTTGGTCGAGTTCCCGATCGGCAAGGCGTTCCTGCAACTTCCAATCGTTCCAGCGCCGATCAAATCCGGCCTGGGACGATGCCATCGCAGCGTCATTTGCAGCGATCTGCGCAAGAAAGGCCAGTATATCACTGGCGAGATTTGCGGCCTGCCCCAACTCCAGTCCACCAATCTTGAATTTCGCGATTGGAGATCCACCGAATCCGGATGCCCCTAAGTCGATAGCCGGCAGAATTGAAATAATCGAGGCCCCAAGTTTCACCCCCTGAGCCGCCTCTTGCAGGGTGTGGGACTCCCCCAACTTGTCGAGATGCAACTGCTCTTGGGCAATAAGGCGCTCGATGTCCCTATAGTAGTTCCGCCTCGTTTCCACTGTGACTCTTGATTTCTTGGCAGCTTCCAGGTTCTCCTTCGCCTCCTCGATCTGCTTCTCACGGACCGACTTGACAGCTTCCAAAACGCGAATCTCCTGGCCCTGGCGCAGAAGGGTTAGCGCTTCACCGTCTTTCTTCTCAAGCGCCGAGAGAAGCGCAGCGCCAAGGGCCTTCACGTCGTTGCAGACCTCGTTGGCCTTCTGCAGGAGAACGTTGAACCGGTAGAGCGGCAGCGGCGCATTGAGGTCGGCGAGCGCGGCGCCAATGTCGACCCCAGCGGCGACGGCCTTGACGAGAGCTCCTGGATCGATGGGTGGCTCGAAGAGCGCAAGCTGTCGCACAACGCCCTCGATGTTCATGCAGTGCCGAATCTTGTACAGCCGGTCGGCAACCGTATCCCAATAGCCCAGCATCTTCTCGTTGTGGGGAATGCAGAAATAGAGCATTGGCAAGGGCGCCGCGTCCATGCCGTTCTGTCCACTTCCGGTCTGCATCGGAATCAGATTTTCTACTTCCACGAGCGCGTTCGCGAAGGCGTCCAGCTGCTTCTCCAGCTCGTTGAAGCTCTCGAGTGGCGGCTTGACCTGCGGCGGGATCTTCTTCGGCCGCGGCCCGAGGAGCTCCGCTGCGAGGATGTAGAGCTGCGTCGCCTCGTTGATGCTCTCCATGCTGTCCTGGCGGAAGAGGTAGTCGCCCCACGCAATCAGGTTGTCCAGGTACTTTATGACGACCGTCTTCTGGTAAGCCACCGTGCGGTAGTTGGCGATGCGGTGCGGCTCGAAAGGATTGGTTCGCCAGTCCAGCACCTGCTTCTCGAGTTCAGTTAGGGGCTGACCGGGGCCACTCTTCCCCTCGGAGAGCAACCGCAGAAGATTTTCGATGCGCTGCTGTACGTACTGTGGATCTGTCGTCTCGAAGAACGGCTTCGTGATCCAGTATTTGCTCATCTCCGATCCGCCCCCCACTGGGCTCTCCACCCCGAGCGGGTTGAAGATGAAGTGGTACCAGTCACGCGCCTCTTCGAAGCGTTGGTTCTTGCTCAAAGCGTTGGCGATGAGCAGCGGGGCGTGGAAAAACAGTTCCCAGTTATAAGGCGAATAAGCACCATCGGACGAGAAGTCGACGACTTCCTCCGGGTAGAAACTCTGGCCTGACAGATCGATAACCACCATTGGCGGCTGATAGGTGAGCGGGAAGTTGAATCCACTATTCTTCAGCTGCGTCTCCCGCTTCATCAGTCCGGGCACGCCTTGCAGTGGATTGTAGATCATCTTCGAGAAGTCGCACACAAAGGGGTGGTAGAAATTCTTGAATTGAAACTTGCTAAACTGGAAGAACCACAACGACAGCGCGCCCAGATAGTATTTGACGAATCGCATGAAAAATCGCACAAGTAGCCCCCGCAGTTCGTCGTTGGTGAATGGCGGCACCGTCTCGCCGGGAATCTGGGCGTGGAGGAACGTCTCCAACTGGTCGCGCGGTGCGCTGCCCTCGGCCGGTAGATCGATGGTGTCCACCCACTTTCGGACCTGCCTTTCGTAAAAGTCTTCCCACATGCGAAATCCCCGTTTAATGTCAGGGTAGTACCACCAGTGGATTCCTTCTGCCTCGACTTGCTCGCATATTCTCCGTCCTGCCCCTAGCGTGGGCAGTACGAAGAAGGTTCGCTTCTTATCGTTGTAGAAGAACGGGAGCCATGTTCCCGTTGGGGTGAACTCTCTCTGGCCTGTGATCTTGTAAAGAAGCCACAGGGGCATGTCGAGCCAGAACGTGTCCAGGTACGACAAGTGCCACGGCGGGGTCATTTTGAAGATGTCGGGTGTCTGGCTCAGCACGGGCGTAAGGCTGAGCGACCCCAGTCCGGCGAACGAGTTCTCGAATGTGAAATCCTCCTGGGGATAGTCCTCGCGGAAAGGGAGCTCCTCCCACTTGAGGAAGCTGGTGTGGGCTCCGGTGGAATCCCTCTCCGGTCTGATGACGTGGCGGAATGAGCCCGGAAGGCTCACGAGTTCGGGCACGCCTTTGCAGCCGGCGATCTCGAAAGCGCCCGAGAGATGTGCCCGAGCGTTGCCGCTTCTGTCTTCGCTAGACCCACTGTACTTGACGCCAAACCGCCCATCGATGGCCGAACGATCGACTGGAAAGAATTCGTAGTGCTTGCGGACGATCTCAACCTCGTAAGTGGTGCTCTCGTCGTACTGCTTGGATACCCGCTTGGGCGTCCACTTACCCTGGCGGTAGTCGCTGACAGCCATCTGGAGCTTGAGCCTCTTCGTGGTCCTGTCAGGGGTGAAAGTGGATGCTTTGTCCACGTCGGCTTTGGGTACGTTGACTGTGGCGTTCTCGTCCTCATCAGGCACCTCCGTGAACACCGGCCAGAAGAGGAACAAGCGCTTGTTGACAACGGCCGACACGAGGTAGTCGGCCTGGATGTCGAGGTCCACCTTCTCCCACGGCGTCCACTGCCGATAGTCGTAGCGGCGGTAGTAGTAGATGTGCGGCTCGGCCCCGGGCGTGCGACCGAAGACGTGGACGATGGTGTTGTCGCCAGCGTCCTCTTGATAGAAGCCGGCGATCTCGAGCTGGGCGACCCCATCCAGTTTCTCCAGGTAGTTCGCGAAAGCCGTCTCTACGGTGTACTGGTTGATCTCGTTCTGAAGGAGTTCGTTTTCCAGGTCCTTGAAGAACGAGGAGCAATCCTTCTTGAGCTCCGGCTCGATCCAGTTCTCGGGCCAGAGAAACACCTTCCGGTTGGCCTCCCAGACGCGGTACTTGCGCATCCACTTCCACCAGCGCCAGGCGTCGTCGTCGTCGGCCCGAACCTTGACTTCGGGTTCGAGTCCCATGAAGCACCGTTGCACGAATAGCTGCACCGACCCCGAGGCCTGAACCAGCCGGCTGGTGAGCTGGCAAGCGCCCATCTCCACATCGAGAAGGTAGTAGGCGTAGAGGTCGTTTGAGTTCTCCCACTTGCCCGTCGGGGCGTCCGCAGGCTTCGGCTGGGTCAGCAAGTAGGCCGCCAGTGCATCCCGTTTGCGCTCCCGCAGCGCATCCTGGATCTCCGCGCTCAGCGTGAGCCAGGTGTCAGCGCCGAACTTGGAGAGCAGCAGGGCCTTGAGCGCCTTTGCGTGCACGTCCGCCATCGTAGCGGCCGCAAACGTCTTCACCGTGGTCACATCGGCGTTGAGAGATTCGACGAAATAGAAAGCCCGGCGCAGGCGCTCCAAGTTCTCCGCGAGGAGATAGTGGTTCGGATATACGAGATCGAGCGCGCCAATCAGCGCCTCGACATTGGCGTTGACCCACGCCTCGTTCAGACGTTGCACGTCGTCAGCGAAGTTGGCCTGCGCGGCGTAGGCGCCGCCACTCAGCTTGACCAGCACTTCAAGCAGCGAGATGTCTGTCTCAGGTAGGCTTTCCCGAAACCTCAAAAGTCTGGCGGTTCTCAGGACGCGCTCAAATGGCGCCATTGCCGCTGCAGCGTCCAACGGTACGACCGTGACATCGAGAAGCTGTGCGCCTACGGTCAGGGCGCGGAGCCGCTCCCACTCAGCCAGCGTGAGCCTCCATTTTTTCCAGAGAGCAGCGATGCGATTGGCCCAGAACCAGCCGTCGAAAGTGGTCTTGAGCGTGGCGTAATCCACGACGCCGATCGTGGCGGCGAACGCGCCCGTTAGAACCGCGAGTAGTGTTTCGGGGAGAATGGGGTACTCGGTCAGCAGGCGCCGCGTGAGCCCTTCCGTCAAGCCCGACTGTGCACTTGCCCGTTGAACAACGAGGCCCTCCGAGACCGTCCTGGACAAGTAGGCCAATCCCTTCTTCACTGCCGTCGCGAGATTGTCCTTCAGCTTGTCGTTGGCCGGATGGGTCAGATCTTGGAGGGGGAACTGCAGATCGGCGTCCTGCAGCCAGATCTTCTCCGGGGGAAACACGCCCACCGTGGGCTGAGTGAACAGGGAGTTCACAGCGCTGCGATAGTCCAGATCCGCCGACAGCGCATCGAGTTCAGTTTTCTCGTCCGCCGAGAGTATTCCGACGACACGCAGCGTGCGCTCCTCGGCGTCGTAGGAGATCTTCAGGGCCAACGCCGGATCGGGCAGCGCCTTAAAATCCACCGCAGCAGGCAGATGGGGAAGCGATGCGGTAAACACCGGATCGAGGAACTTCAGCGCCAGGCGCGGGGCTTGGAAAAACTCCTCAATGGCTTGCTGATATGCGGCGATGCCGGTGACGGCTGCGAGCGAGGCGTCAGTGAGTAGTGTGGTTCGCTGATCGGCCATCATCAGGCCGGTAAAGCGGAGCGTCGTTGCCGGCTCGTCGTAGCGGATGCGGATGGTGTCCTTGATTGCCACGGGGAAGTCGAATCCGGCGGGCAGTCCGGCCACCACGCGCTGCATCTGCACTTGGTCGCGCAGCGTGTCAATGAAGTACTGCGCACCAGCTTCGTCCCGGTGCAGTTGCTGCAGCAGCGAAGCGAGGAGCGCGCTGAGACTCTCGGGGTCGGCGGGCGGATTGAGGAACGCATAACGCGCCGGATCGTATTCACTGCGGATCGCCTGTAGCTCCGTCCGAAGAGCGGTTAGGAAGCGGGCGGCGTCGGCTTCCTTCGCGGCAGCCTTCGCCGAGCGGTCGGCCGCAAGCAGCCAGTTGAGCTCGTCTGGCGTGAAGCCCGTCGCCCTGAGCTGATCCACCTCTTCCACGAACTCCACTGCCACCTTCGGATCGGCAAAGCTCGGGACGTCTCGCTGAAGCAGTTTCAGCACGGTCTTCCATTCATCCGCCTTGAACTTGAGGAGTTTCCCGAGCCAGGCGTGCCGCCAGAGGAACGACAGGTTCGCCAGCGTCAGATCGTCGGTGATGTAAGCGGCACCGTTCGAGGCGCGGGTCAAGCCGGCGAGAAGATCGAGATCCGTCTCGCGCACGCCCAGAGCCGAGAGGATGACTGGGCGGTAGCCCGAGATCTTCTGCACCGTCGGCCCCGCGACGTCCACCGCAGCGACCTCAAATGCGGGATCGAGCGGCTGGATAAGCTTCTTGTTCAGAAATAGGCTCTGGTAGAGCCCGTCCGCCCGCTTCTCGTGGAGCTTGGTGAAGTGCGTCTCTGTGCTCAGATCGTCAAAGAGGCCGCACAGTTGCTCGACGGTCGTCTTGGGGCCCAGCCGACTCCTGAGCCGACCCAAGTAGTAGAGGTTGATCAGAAACGCCTCGTCCAGCAACCATTCTCCCAAAGCGTTCTGGTGGCCGATCCCCCGGCATCGGATCACGAGATCGAGCTCCCACATCTTCCAGCAGCCCAGCTTGCGCCACAGGCGCAGGAAGCGGTGAATCCGATCAAGCCGATCAAGCTTGGTGGGAACAAATCCCTGAATGATTTTCTTGTCCGTATCGCACGACGCATCGAGGTGCTGGATGACAATGTCATGTGCTGGGTTGATGAAGGGGAGATCTAACAGCGCAAGCAATTCGTCATACTCGAGGCCACTCTTGCGAAGGAAGGTTTTGACGTTGGCCACTGACGTGTCGGAATCTGGAGCGGCGTTCAGCCAGCCGGCATTGCCGGTCTCGCCCCACACAGCTTGCTGCCCCACAGTAGTTAAGTCGGCCTGCAAGATGAGCCGCTTTTCGTCGAATGCGGCGGCCGCGTCGCAGCTGATCCCAAAGTACTCCGCGGCGATCTCGCCGTCCGTGGGATTGTTGGGCGGAGCGGCCCCGCGGAACGTGCGCATGAGATCCCAGCGTTGCAGGTTGCTCTTCTGAAAGGCCGCTCTGACTTCCTCCGCGAAGAGGTCGAAGGGCAGCCCGAGCGGGAAGCGGGCCTGCCTTAGATTGGTGTAGGCTTTCGGATTGACGTAGGCCGGATAGGCCCGCAGTTCCGCGCTGCTCGCCTTTGTGTTCGGCAGGAGTTCGGCGAAGAAGTTTGGCGTTCCCTTCTTCTTCAGGAGGTAAGTGGCATCGTCGCCGTGCACCACCCAGCGATCGGGGTCTGCCGGATCGACCTGCGACAGCGTAAACTCGGTACCGATGCTGATGCTGTTGGCGGACAGCGCCGCTGTCACCGCCGCCTTTGCTGCGGCCGATCCAGCAGGTATGGCGCTGAAGCCGACAAGCTCGACGTCGTTCTCCCCCGCCGCGACCACGCGCTCGAGCACCTCGCAGACGACGTCCACGTATGGCAAAGTAGTCAGGGCGTTTTCGCAGTTGAGCTCGATATAACCCAAGTCCGGACGACGCTTGAAAAGAATGTCCTTGACGGAGAACGCCGGATTGGCGGCCCTGCGGTCGCGCAGGAACATGAGCAGGTCGGTGAAGTAGGCCGCCGGGCTCAACACCGAGCGGCAGTGCTCGCAGTGGCAGATGTCCCCTGACTGGAAGAGGTTCTCCCAATTCGGAAACTTCGCCAGTGCCGCGCTGCCGCTCTTCAGCACCATGGGCAGCGTCTCGGCATCGAGCGCCTTGAGGTCTCCGATCACGGTCAACACGGCTGCATGCGTGTCGGCGGCGCGGTTCCACGCAATGCGGGCGCTCTCTTCTGAGAACCCGGCGCGAGTCGCATAGCGCCGTACGAACGCGCTTTCGCCCAGCCGGTAGACCATCTGGGCCGAGTGGAGCCCATCGGTCAGCAACACATCCGTAGCGTCGAACGTCGGAGCCAGCTTGAATACCCGCTGTACTGCCTTGAGCTCGAGTCGGAAAGTCTCGTCCTTGGCCAGGCCCTGGAATTCGGCGCGGATGCCCTTGCTCAGGAACTCGTCCATCGGCGTTCGCAGCAGGTCGAACTCGGGATGGCGCTCGATGATGCGGCCCAATGACTTGGCGTGGCGCACACCGCGCACGCCGCCGTTGCCCAGGGCACGCTCCAGTCCACCCGCGAAGGCGGCCGTGGGGAAGGCCTCTCGGAACTGGCGCTCCAACGTCTTCGCGTATATGGCCGCCTCTGGCAACCGCACGGCCCCAGCCGGCTCGCTCAAGCCTAGAGGAAGTGTAATGTCGCCAGCATTGTGCTTGCGCTCGATCAGCTCGACCCACTCGCGCTCACTGCGCTTTGCGAGCGTGCGGATCTGCTCTGGCTTGCGGATGTTGAACTCTTCCTTGAGCATTTTAACGACGGAGAAGTCCCCCCTGGTCAATTCGGCCAGTTGATACGAGGTACGCAGGTCGGCGATCTCTGCCTTTTTGAAGGACCTGTCCTTCTCTAGAACTGCCAGCAACTCAGGCGTCAATGCCTTGTGCTGATTGAACAGCCGCGCGAACTTTGCCTGTTTGGCCGTGCTGTCGATGCCTGCATGATCGAGGGCCATCCTAACGAATGAAGGGGATTTGGCATCTCCCAGAACGATGCGCGCGATGAGTTCCAGGAACATCTCGATCCACTCTTCAGTCATTTTCTGCAGGCGAGCAGGGATCTCCCGACGATTGAAACTGCTGGCAAGCGCCTTGCGCACAGCCCTGACATCAAGCGAGGGCAGTACATCCATGACTGTAGCTTGGTTCTCCTTCAGACTCTCTTTCTCGGCGTACTTGAAGAACGATCCGCCGAGCAGCGCAAACCAAAACTCTCTGTCAATGCCAAGGCGCACCAGGCGATGCGCCAGAACGAACCGGGCAAGTATGCTCATATCGAAGCCGGTCTCTCCCGAAAGGAATGTGATGTCCTGGTGCTCCTTGTTCTCCTCCAACGCCTCGACCTTCACACGACCGCGCAGCGGTTCAAGGGCCAGCTTGATCCTCTCGAACAGTGTTGGCGGCAGATGCCGCTCAAGCGGAATCGTCAGATCGATCTCTGCATCCTGTGGCGCGTTGAACAGTATCGGCGAGGCAACGAGAATCGAACCGTCGGCATCGAGGGCCTTGACGACCAGATCCGCGGTACCACGCTCCTGGTTGAGGAACTGCCTTTCGGAGTATTCGATGCAGTAGGCCCCATTCCGGTCGGTCAGGTACTCCTTCTTTTCGTCACCCAGCGACTGCTCCCTGCGGAGGTCCCGGTCGAAAGCCGCCACCTTGGTTTTGGATGCAGGAACACCATCCGCGAAACGGACGTAGCCTGTAACTCGAAAGATCCGAGGCTCCCCGGGTTGATCGGTCATTAGAGTGCTCATGGTCATTCTCCTTCAGAATATATTTCTGTGCTCTGTTCCTACACCATCAATAGATAATGCAGCCCATTCTCTTGGGCGGTTTTTTTCCCGTCGCGCCAGTCGAGCAGCCATTCGGCACCGGGGATGGCGGTGCCGGAGATAAGACCCAACCCAGCCGTGGCGAGAGCCACGGGCGTGAGAGTTGCAGCGAAGACGGACAGCACAGCGGTAGCAGCCCCTACCACGATACCCGTCGCGCTCAGCGCGAGCCGACCTCGCGTGCTCTTCAGCCAGGCATCACGTGCCTTACGTACCTCGTCCAGCTCTTTGGCGACATCCGGGATGGTTTTGTGCTCTAGCTCGGCTGCAAACTCCTTGCTCCATGGCTCCGCCTCTATGCAGCGGGCCATCCAGCCCATCTTCTCGCGTGCTTGTTGAAGTGCTGCGGCGTGCGTCTGGCGATACTCCAGAACTTCAGCCAGGGGAAATGCTGGATTTAGAATTGGTAGTTGGATCTGGGTGTCCGTCAGCGCTGCTGCCGCGAGAGCGCCCGCCTTGAGTTGGCGCCGGGCGGCTCGGTCGGCAATGGCCTGCCGGATCGTCGGCTCCTGCGTGGCTCGCTGCAGCTTGTGCGCCAGCGCCCGGCTGTGGAATGCATCGTCGGTGATCGGTGTTGCGCCCGCGTGCAGCAGGCCCGCGAACAGGGCGTGGTTCATCATGATCGCTTCGCCCAGCGCCAGGGGGAAGTCGGCGTAGCGATACTCGACATCGCCACCGTAGCCCTCGCGGTACTCGTCGTAGGCTTGACCGGTCTCGGCGTACTCGTAGTACTCGCTCGGGTTCCCACCTACCTGCCCGCGGTACTGACCGGAATCCCGCGCGACCTCGCGGGCGAAGTCACCCATCAGGTGGCGCATGGTCTGGTCGGTCTGCACGTCCTGCGGCACCTTGGCCAGGGAGAGCCTCCAGCGCTGCTTGCCGCTTGCCTGGCTCTGGGCGTCGCACAGGTCCAGGAATTCGCGGTCGCCCATGTCGTGGCGGATGGCCTCGGCGATGGGGCTTTCGTACTTCGCCAGCACCGTGGCCGGGGTCACGATCTCCAGAATGCCAGCGTCCTTGAGCTGTCGCACGCCGTCGCGGGCGATGTTGTCTGCGCCGACGGTGTCCCAGCTTGCGCCGACCGGATCGAGCAGCACCAGCTTGTCGAAGTACAGCGCCGCCACCTTCAACAGCGGAAGCTGCGCGTTCGTGAAGGACGCGTAGGGGTAGTAGAAGACGTTGTTATCAGCCATGGCTCATCACTTACCAATCACTCTACTTGCCACTCCGGCCCTACTCGCCCGTCATCCGTGAACAGACTCCTGTCTAGAGTGCCTGACTGTTATGAACAGGGACCTGCATCGACTTCTTCGGTAGGAACGCGCCAGACGTCGCCTCGTGTAGTTGAGCGTGTTGCTGTCTACTTTCTGTAACCACAAGTTTCTCTGGGTCGATAATGTCGCCTTGATAGGCCGTCTTCTTCGGATAGTTCCAGTGATGAATCTCACCAATCTCAGCGGCTAGCTCCTCGCCAAGTTCTGCCTTGAACCCCCTCCGTAAGTCGTTGTACACGCCTTCCGCTAGCTCGGGCGAGACCGCCTGCCCTTGTTCCATTGCCTGTACATACTCCTTGACACGGTTCGGTCTCTTGCTGTTGAGCTTCTTCTGAAGCGCTCTCTCCCATGCATCCAAGTATTGCGGATTCTTCGCGACAAACTCCAAACCAAAGTCCGTCGGCTTGACCTTCATGCGCAGAAGGCGTTTGACCCCGACCTGAGCCGCGACGGTGCCTCCAGCCCCAAACACTCCACCTATTGCTCCTGCGACCAATACCTCGCGTGCGTCAATCGCACTGCGCTCGCCCTGTACTATGTCGATACTCTGACTTAGTGCCTCGAGACCTATCCCTTCGGCTGCCCCAGCTCCTCCTGCGCGCACCAGATGACCAGCAAGTGTCTTCGTGCCCACGAGGGCTTTGCCACCCACCCCTCCACCAGCTGCTGTAATCAACAACGCTTGTGATGCCTCTCCAGTCGTCTTGAACCAATAGTCACTCTCAGAAATGTCGCCTCGCTCTCGAGCCTCAAACAGTCGATCGTGTTTAGACACGAAGCCACCGGTCAAGAGATTCCAGACGTCATACGCAGTTTGTTTGGCAGTAAGCTTCAACACAGTCGATAGGGAAGAGTCTCTTGCAAGCGCTGCGTTTACGGATGCATCATCAAGGCCCATCAGTTGACGGTTTGACTCCAGACCTCCAACATCGAACGCTACCGTGGGTCGCGCATCGACAAACACATACTTGTTGGCCTGACTCGTGCGATCACAAGCCGTCCATCGGCCCAACCACGATGCATAATACCTAACTCCGTAATAGTACAGTCCACTTTCTTCATCCCGCTCCTTGCCAGTATAGCGGTAGCGCTTCGGTGTCTCGGTGTGGATCCGAACCGCCTGATACGACGTACTGCCGTACGGGGTGTACTCCTCGTAGGAGATGATCTGGGCGTGGTCGTCCAGTTCCAGGCTGGCCGAGCCGAGGTGGTTGCCGAACTGGTAGCGGATGAGTTGCTGAGGCACTCCCGGCTCGTTACCCTGCGTGCGCGTTTCCACCAGGGCGATACGCTGCCTATCATCCATGATGTGCAGCGTCTCGCGCACGAGTGGGTTCGCCCCGTTCTTGCGGTAGATCTCGAAACCGCCGAGGTAGATGCGCTCGTCCTTAACCTGGCCTGCGGACAACTCGGTGACCTTACGCACGCGCTGCCCGGCGGAGTCGTAAACGTACCAGGTGCGCTCCCCGTCGTGCTGCACGCCGTCTGCGTCGGCGGCATTCACCGCCTGGCGCTGGGTCATCTGCAGTTGATCCTTGAAGTCCCACTGTATGACTTGCAGGTGCGGCATGCGCAGCATGTTGCCGTGCGCGTCATAGCCATCGCCCGAGGTGCTGTAGACCTCGGTGGTCGCGCCGATGGGGGTGCTCGTCAGACGGTTGCTCTGCTTCCCGAGCTCGAGGGGGCTGGACTCGCCATAGGCGTAGGCACGATTCCATCCGGGGTTCGCCGGATCGGTGCCTCGGTGCTGCATCGAGAGGAAATTGCCAACTTCGTCGTAGACGTAGCGCTCCAGGTAGAGCCTCATGGCATTGCCGTCGCCCGGGTGCAGTAGACCGACACGGGGCACGTCGTTGTAGGAGTGGGGAATGGGCGCGCCGCCGACTTGTCCGAGGTGCTCGCGGCCGGTGGCCTCGATCAGCCGGTAGACGGCGTCGTAGGTGTACTCCGCACTCGGCTCGACGCGCTTGTTCTTGAAGTAGATGGTCTGCTGCGCATCGTCGCGGATGTGGGTGATGTTCCCCGCTGGGTCGTAGGTGTAGTGCAGGTTCTGCAGGCCGCACGTCTTGCCCTGCGGCGGACTCTCGGGCGCCGCAATGGTCAGCAGCGGGGGCTGGGGGTCTTCGCAATCGTCGGTGAACGACACGCTTTGTGCCGTTTGAGGTTCCACTCCGCGCCGCGTGTAGAGATGTGTCAGACGGAAGGTCTCGCGGTCGTAGGTATAGCTCGTCCTGATGACCGTCCTGTCTCGAGTGCCATGGTCGATGCGGGTCCGCTGACCCTTGGCGTCGTAGTCGATGTCCGTCACCGCATGCAGGTCCGCAGTGGCCGGATCGAGCCAGCCTGCGGGCTCGGCATTCCGGTTGAGCCAGGCGTTCACCTGCTCCAGCAGGTTGGCCTCGTTGTAGGTCGGCTGAATGATGTTGACCGTCGCGCCAGGCTGGTCGCTGTGCGGCGCGATCAACTGGGTCGGGCGGTTGAGTGCGTCGTAGCGCGTGCGGCCGGTGAACGTCTCGGCTTGCATCGGCACAGCGCCGGACCAGTCCAGCGTGGTCTTGCACGACTGGGCCAGCTTGCGCTGGCTGTGCAGCAGATTGCCCTTGAAGTCGTAGAGGTCGCTGGTGACGACACCGGCTTGATCGCGGAGTTCGACCACTTTTCCGCGGAGGTTCCTCGTTTCCGGAAGTGGGTAGTTCGGATGTCTCTCGCCGTAGAGGGTCTGACCGACGAGCATCTCGGCGCCCCCGCCTTCGCTCAGGAAGGAGTCGGTCAGCCGCCGCAGCGGGTCATAGACGGTTCGGGACCGGTGGTCACGGCTGTCCCAGGCGTAGAGCGGCTTGCCGGCCACATCGTTCAGCATCCAGCGCTCGCCCGCCTCCATGCTGGCCTGATGGACGCGGTTGCCGAGCATGTCGTAGTCGTAGCGCATGACGACACGGTCCTTAGCGTCGACGACTTCGCGCTGGTTGCCTTCGATGTCGAGGATGATCCGGGTGCGATGGAACTCCTCGACGGGTGGAGCAGCCAGGGGCGTGTCGCTGTACTTGTACTTGTTGTGGGCGACGGTGAGGAAGGTGCGGCCGAGCGAGTCGGCGTGGGCGACGGTGGGTGTCGCCGCATGGACCGAAGCCTTCTCCGCCGCGCGTTTCTCGGCATCGCGGGTCTTGGGATCGGGCCAGCGCTGCGTCGCCGCTACAGCGTGGGCCGAATCCGTCCACAACGCATGCCAGGAGGGTAGGTACTCGGTATTCGCCAGGCGGCCGAAGAAGTCGCCCACGTCGGCGTCGGTGCTAGGGTCGGCCACCAGCACGGTGTCGTTGACGTCCCAGGTCTCCTGCCGCCACGGGTCGAACACCACCTTCTCCCAGGTGTGGTTAGGGTGCAGGGTGGCGACCACGCGTTCGACCGGGTCGTAGAAGAGCACCGGGCTCTCCCCGATGCGGACGTCGAACTCGAAGCGGTGCCTGTCGGTGAAGAACGGTTCGTACTGGCGGACGGGCTTGCCCTTGTTGTTGAACACCGTCCAGCCGCTGCCGACCCAGCGCGGACTGGCGTCGTTCGGCGTCATCTGCGGCTGACCGTCCGCGCCCATGATGATCTTGCCCGTGGCGTCCCGCATGGGAACGGGTCCGGGCTCGGCCTGGATCTTCTTCTGGATCTCGCGGCCGAAGCCGTCCGAGTAAGAGAGGCTGGCCTGAATCCGCAGGCCGCCCGCGGGTACGGGTTCGCTGGCGTGCGTCTCCCGGGCGAGCGTAGCGGCGACGGCGGGTGGCTTCTGCGCCGGATCGGGCTCGCGCCAGTAGGCCGTCAGGTCGTAAACGACGCGGGTGGTGGCGTCGTCGAGCAGCGACGCCGCCATCGGCCCCTTGGGATTCGCGAGGAACTGGTCGATCTCGGCCTGGGTCAGGTCGGGGCGGAATACTGCGGTCAGTCGGTCGCCGGGGACCGGAACCTCCTTCGGCTTTCCCATCACCGCGGTGCCAACGACCATGCCGAGAGCGTCGAACGTCACCTCTGATCGGTTGCGGTTGGGGTCCATGACCAGCGCCGGCTGCAGGACCCGATAGTACTGCGCGCTACGAACGAGTGGCTGCGTCGGGTCGACGTTGCGTTCCCCGACGGTGACGCAGTTGCCGAGGGCATCGCGCGTCTCCTGCACCAGGAGGTCATAGGTGTCGTAAGTGATAAAGCTCTCTGTACTGACCGCAGTCGTGTGGAATGGGTCGCGGTAGCGCTGCGGCAGGAAGAAGTGCTGGCGGGCGTAGGCCAGTTCCTGGGGCGGCGTGTCGCCCGAGTTCGGAGAGTAGAAGATCCGACCTGATGGGATCCACCAGTTAGCGTCGCCTTCGGTGTGGACGTAGCGACCCCCAGGGGTGGCGCCGGTACCGTCGAGCATTGCGTCGGTGACACGGCCGCCAAAGACCTGCGCGACCAGGCCAGGCGTGAACGCAAGCTTGTAGCTCTCGAAGGGCAACGCCAGCGACTGCAGCTTCCCGAGTGGCAACGGCCCGGCGAGGTCGTTGCGGCGGTAGTAGGTGCGCACGTACTCAATCAGGCGCTTCTCGATCCGTCCGGCGGTCGGCTCCTTCTCGTAGTCGAGCGCGATCGCCGTTGTTCCGGCGTCGAGGACATCATCAAGAGTGAAGCGGTCGGTGCCCGCCGGCAGGGTCAGTCCGGTGAGTTCGTATGTGCGCGACTCACAGGGCAGCGGGGTACGGTAGTCGTTGTCCTGGTCAATTGCATCGTTGCCCGTGTCGTGGTCCTTGGTGAGGCCGTTCTCTGTGTAGGTGATGAGGACTTGGGTCTGCTTCGCCTGATCCGCAGGGGACAGGTCCGCGTCCGGCTGACGTCGCCCGTAGCCGATGGCGGCTGACTTGAGAACATTCCCGTAGTCGTCCACCTCCAGCGTCAGCGCATGGCCAACGCGCGGGTCAGCGGGTTCGCGCTCGTAGTGGTAGCTGATCGATTCACGCGCATGCGTGAAGAACACGGCGTGGCGGTTGCCGCCTCGAGGCTGAAGCCTGCGGATCGTGAAGTTCTGCTCGGTGACGGTGTAGGGCTGTCCGTGGGGGTACTTCTCTGTGTCGGTCCCATCCAGGGCATAGACCTCCTGGCGCAGCATCGAACCCTTGAGGGCACGGCAGGCTTCGCGTTCCTCTTCGGCCTTCAGGTTCGGCGGCGGGACCGTGTCGGGTAGAAGTACCTTCTTGAAGAATTCATCGAAGGCTACCTTGTAGTTCGGGTCGCTCCTGTCAGGAGCACCGTAGTACTCTGCGGCGAAATGCTGACTAACCTCGTCGACCTCGTCATAGACCCCGGTGTGGAACCAGGTCCTCGTGAGAACCGGCGGAACGTGCGAGGATGCCTCGATGTTGGTCCCGGCGGGCGCCTGGCCGCCGGCATGGAGCGCGGCGAACTCCTCGGTGTCCCACTGCTCTACCATGCCGAATCCGCGGAACTCCCGCTCGACGCCGTCGAAGTAGCCGTGATGGTAGGCGTAGCGGGTGACGAACTGGTTGCCGCTGATACGGTCGTGGGTGACGACCCGCTCGACGACATGCACGGGGAAAGGCAGGCGCGTCACCCACGGCCAGCCCTCGCGCTTGTCCGCCAGGTAGAACCGGGTCGAAGACGCGTAGTGAACCTGCGTCTCCGCGCCGAGGTTGTTCACCGACTTGATCAGCACGTGCGGCTTCGTCCCGCCCATCAGGTCGATGTGGCGCAGGGGCCGGCGTGCATCGGCAGGCAGGGGCGACGACCACACCAGGCAGGCTGTGCCGTTGCCCAGCAAGTCCGCCGTCATGACCGAGGTGATGTTGTCGATGCGCGGGAACTGGGCCAGGGGGCGCGCTTCACTCAAGCGGTTACCTGACTGGTTGAAGTAGAGACGCACGCCGTCGCGGGCCAGGTAGATGATGTCGTTGGTGCCCGAGCCGTCGATGTCGGCCAGACGCATTCGGCGCTGGTCGAATTGATCGGGGTTGTCGAACCATGGCGCGTTGTCCATGGTGACTTTGGATCCGAAACGGCCATAGCCCAGGTTCGACCAGTAGCAGACCTCGCCGTTGCGGATGCGCACGAGGTCTGTGAGGCCGTCGCCGCACATGTCGGCGAGGTAGATGGACTGCGTTCCGTCCGCAAATACCAGCCGCGGGCCGCGTTCCTCATCTAGGGGTTTGGCGACGCTTCGGGCCGGGCCAAATCCCTCTTCCGCCAAGGACGGGTGCCAGGTGAAGACATCCTGCTCGGTGATCAGGACGTCGGCGTGGCCATCACCGTCCAGGTCGACGAACCGGAGGTTCGGGTCATCCCACGGGATGTTGGGCAATTGGCGGAAGGTCCGGAACGGTGCCCAGTCTTCGTCGAAGGTACGCTCGTAGAAGCCCGGAGTGGGACCTTCGAGTGCTACCAGGTCGAGCTGGCCATCGCCGGCGAGGTCCAGCAGCTGTTGACGTCCGCTGCTCAGTGCCGCCAAAGAGGGCTTCGCGGCGACCGTTTCGAGCGGCCCGAAAGTGCTATCCCCCAGGTTCGGTTTGTAGAACCAGGCACCAGCCTGCTCCGTCAGGATGCCGGAAACGCCCTCGCCGTCCAAGTCGACCCACTGAAAGGTCGAGCCGTCCAGACCCGCGGGCAGGTTTTCGAGACTCTCAGCATCGAGTTCGAGAACCTGATCCTGGATGGCTGCCTTGCTGTACTCGAACTCGAGTGGCGGTAACGACTTCTTGAGGTACGTGGTGTATTGTACGCCGTTGTGCATGACCATGGCCTGGGTGTCGTCACGCACGTAGCCTGACTGCGTGACAGCGCGAATAAACGACGCGAAGCGCGTGCTGCCCTGATGGGCGAGTTCGCCCTCGATGGTAACGGGCTGTCCATAGTCGAGGTCGGCGTAGTGGAACTCTGTGGACCGAACCAGACCTTCGTAGCCCTTCTCGCCCGTGGGAAGGTCAGGAATGTTATGGAACATCAGCACGCGACGGCATCGGCGATACGTGCGCACCTCGAAACCGGCGCGATGGGAGGAGAATGGGTCTGGGCGAACCGCCCAGGTACTCCCCGGCGAGGGTGAAGACAGAACGTACTCGTGCTTCTCGGCTTTCGGCTTGGCCGGATTGAGATCGACCTCCTCATAATGGCCCTCGTCGTAATCGAAGACCACCTCGAACATCCAGGACGCCTGGATCAGGTCCGGCTGGATGAGACGTGAGACGCGATTCCCGTACTTGATGCGCTTCAGATAGCGGTTGGCGGTGCGCTCGCGGTTGCGCTCATTTGCCTGACCGCGATCTATGCTGTCGTCATTCTCTGCTGTGTAATTGTAAACAATGGCGTTGCCTTTGTCATCGTAGCTCTCGCAGATGAGCCAGCTGAATATGTGCGTCGGATTGGCCGGGGACGGATCAGCGGGGTTGAAGATGCGGGAGTTGTTGTCCTTCCCGTACAGCGTGGTCACGTTGTCGCGGGTGATCGAGCGCCAGTGGATCTCGCCGGTTGCAACCTTTGTCCAGCGCTCGATGCGAGCGAACAGGCCCTCGATGCGGGGCCGGTAGCGATGGATTACGTAGCCTGGGGTGGTCTTGTCGTCTTTGAATCGTGTACCATCCGGCTGAAGAACCGACACCAGGTCTTCGGCCCCGGAGAGGATATAGACGTCTGACTCCTCTGCATCCCGATACTGCGGCAGCCCCTTGTCCGTTTTCCGAGTGATGGAAGGAAGGGAAAGACTCCAGCCGAAGCCGAATGGACCGTTGCCGGAGCATGAATCGTAGGAGAGCGAAAGCTGAGGACCGAATCCTGACCGGCCTGGGCTTGTCGTGAGCGGCACTGACATGGAACCCGTGCCTGTGACAGGATTGGCTGCGAACTTCTCGCCCATACCGCGAATGGCACCGCCTCCCTTGGGCAGGGAGATGTAAGCCGCAGCCAGCTTCTGCTCGCCGTTAGATTGACTCGTTGTTCGTTCCGGTGAAGCCATGGTTGGTCACCTCTTCGCCGTTACCAACCTGCCCATACACTGATGTCGCCGGCATCTGTCCACCGAACCTCTGTTTTTCTGGTTTCAAGATAAACCCGCACAAATCTTATTTCTAGATAATACTCCTTATAAAAAATCGTCTAAGCTGTCCTTTGTCAATGGGTTGGGGTCAATCTTGTTGCTATCCGGCGTGTTATATAGTTTCTGCAAAATACGCCTTATTACTTTTCTAAGAAGTCATCAATCAGGCTCTTGAAAGCCCGGCTGTAACGATTCAGGATGGTTATTATGATGTATTTATTAAAAAATCTACACTAAGGTGGAGTATCTGTCAATGTCCTTTTCATAACCAACATTGGACAACAGTTCGTGATTGCTATTGTTTATTGTGATACCAACATAACACGAGCATCTTAGCATACTAGCGTGATCCATGACTATGAATCTGGAATTACTTTAACTTGAAAGAGTCTCGGATTGGCGCTTAGTTACGATTACATCCGAAGTCCTATCCGCGCAGAACTGAAAGACAAACTATAGATTCCAATCGGGATAGGGGTGCCCTCACGGGCAACCCCTCCCACACCACCCGGCATACGGGTCCGTACCAGGGCGGTTCGGTGTGGTTGAATGAGCGTGTTGACTCATCAGGATCTCGGATGGATGTCTCGA
>Ga0315277_10003418_pt1 | contig 21513 bp, 16 predicted proteins | sample YL17G05_15_MG_FD_203695 | JGI IMG/M metagenome (GOLD analysis project Ga0315277, IMG submission 203695) | Sediment microbial communities from Yellowstone Lake, YNP, Wyoming, USA - YL17G05_15 | ecosystem: Environmental > Aquatic > Freshwater > Lake > Sediment | place: USA: Wyoming | collected...
GATCTGATCGAATTTAAGTTCTCCGAGCGGCCGAGTACGGACATGACGCACCGGCTGCACAGTCAGTACATCATCGGTCCGTCCGGCAAAGGCACATTCGGCAACCGATTCAACTACTTCACCGGCCGGTGGATCACGATTGAGGGCCTCAAGTACAAGCCGGCGTCCGAGGATATGGTCGCCTGGCTCGTTCGCACCGACTATGCGAGGACGGCCGAGTTCGAGTGCTCGAACGAGCTGCTCAATCGCATTTACAGCACGACCCTGTGGACCTTCGAGAACCTCAGCCTGGGCGGTTACGTCGTCGATTGCCCGCACCGGGAGCGGATGGGCTACGGCGGGGATGCACACGCGACGACTGAGTGCGGCCTGAACAACTACGACCTTGGAGCGTTTTACACGAAATGGAGTCAGGACTGGCGCGACGTGCAGGGCGGCAGCGCCGCCTGGGGCACGGCCCAGAACGCGGCCGTCAAGGACACTATCGAGAGCGGCAACCTGCCGTATACCGCCCCGACGTACTGGGGTGGCGGCGGACCGGGCTGGAGCGGCTACTGCGTCACACTGCCCTGGGAACTCTACGAGCGATACGGTGACGCCCGCATCCTCGAGGAGAACTTCCCGACAATCCAGCGATGGCTGACGTTCCTCGAAGCCAAGGCCAAAGACAACATCCTGCGTCGGTGGGGCGGCGAGTGGGACTTCCTCGGCGACTGGCTCTGGCCCGGCGCCAAGGGCGTCAACGGCGACACGCGCGAAACGCTGTTCTTCAACAACTGCTACTGGATCTATAACCTGCAGACCGCGGCGAGAATCGCCGAGGTTATTGGCAAGAAAGATGCTGCCGCACAGTACCGGGCCCGCGCCGATGAGGTCCGCAGGGCGGTGCACGCCGAATTTTTCATCCCGGCCGAGAACACCTACGTCAACAGCTTCCAGGCCTACCTCGCCATCGCGCTGCTGGTTGATCTTCCGCCGCAGGATGTGCGGCCGGCCGTCGAGAGGCGGCTCGAAGAGGAAATCCTCATCCACCGCAAAGACCATATTCACGCCGGCATCACAGGCGGCGCATTCCTCTTCAAAACGCTGCTCGCTCTCGACCGCCAGGACCTGCTCTTTGCGATGGCGAACAAGGACACGTATCCCGGCTGGGGCGACATGCTTCGCAGCGGTGCGACGACGATGTATGAATCGTGGGACATGGACAACTCTCTGTGCCACAGCTCGTACCTGTACATCGGTACGTGGTTCATCGAGGGCTTGGCCGGCATCAAGGCTGATCCGCAGACCCCCGGCTTCAAGCGTTTCGTGGTCAAGCCCGGTATCGTGGACGATCCATCCCTCAGATGGGTCAAGGCGCACTACGACAGCGTCTACGGTCGGATCGAAAGCAACTGGAGCATCGATGGCAAAGGAATCCTGACGCTGAACGTGACTGTCCCGCCGAATACGACGGCGACGTTGGTTCTGCCAACTGCCGACGAAAGGGGCGTCACCGAAAGCGGGAAACCGCTTGCGCAGGCTCAGGGCGCCAAGCGAATCGGCTCTGACCGAGGCCAAGTGCTGTTCGAGCTTGAACCCGGCGCCTACGAGTTCAAATCCACTCTGGCCGCGGTAAAGAGATTATAGATGACGTCAAAAATGCAACGAAAGTAAGGAGTGCAAGCGCATGGGAATCCGAATGGTCGCTGTGATAATTGCCGGCATACTTCTTTCGGGCTGTGCCAGTACCCATTTTGGGGGAGGTCCGCAGCTTCCGGCGAACGCACAAATCGTCGGAGGAGGCCTCTCGATAAACTGGAAGGCCCCGACGAACGGCACCGCGATCCTGGTGGAGGTGAACTCAGGCAAGATCGTCAGGACCCAGTCCTTGAATGAGGAGGACACATTCGAGTTTGATCCCGTGGCCCTCGACAGTATTGCCCTTCTCAACAGCATGTTTGGCGGCCCCGGTGTCCAGGACAACGAGACTCTTGCGGCGCTCCCGAAGGACACTCGTTTTGTCCTGTACTTTGTTCCCGAGACAACCGCAGAGCAGTAGTTTGTCGTGACGGCGGGCGATCCTGCCACAAGGTATGAAGAATCGAAATCGTTGAGCACGATCCGATGCAAGAGCCTACAGGATTCAATTGGCAAAAGGAGTACAGGTCTATGAAATCATGGCAAATGACAGCAGTAGCTTTCGGCGTGCTTGTCGCAGGATGCACAAGCTCACATCTTCCAAGAAACGGCAAAGTCGTAGGCGGGGGACTCCTGATCGAGTGGAGGGCCCCGGCGGCGGGAACCGCGATCCTGGTAGAGACCGTCTCGGACAGGATCGTCGTCACAGAATCCCTGGAGCAAGGGGACGTATTCACGTTTGACGCCGCAGGCGACAATGCCGCGCTCGTGGACAGCATCCTGGCCGGCGCCGACGTGCGGGGCAGTCGAAACCTCTCGCCACTGGCGGAGACCACCCGGTTCGTCCTGTACTTCGTCCCAGATAGCGGCCTGTAGTCGCTGATTCTTGGCGGTGGGTTCTGAGCATAGTACTCGGATTTGGGGAGACTGTCATGTCCAGCGAGAATTCAAGAGACACGGTCAGCCGGGGTGTCAGTCGACGGGGATTCCTGGGCACTCTGGGAGCGGCGGCCGCCATCGGCGGATTTGCCGGCGAGGCGACAAAGGGGAAAGCTGCGACAGGCCGGCCGGCCGCAGCGGGAGAAGCTTTGCCGAAGGGGCGAGCGGTCCGCGTGCAGCCGGTGCTCATGTATAACCTGGAGCGGCCGCAGGAGAAGACCAGTTGGCGGAGCTACGGCGGGCTGAGCACCGAGGCCGATGTCACGGCCGAGATCGGCCGCGTCAAAGGCGAGCTGGAGAAGCTGGTGCAGGGGGCGGAGTTCCCGATGGAGGTGCTGCCCTTCGTCGGTATCCGAAACGAGGAGGAGGGCAAGAAGGTCGCCGGGACCGATGCGGATGTGATTATCCTGTACGCCGCGTCGGGTGGAACGAACATCGTCAACGCGGTGGCCGCATCCAAGGCACCGATGATCATGTTCATTCGCCACAAGTCAGGGCCGTTCTACCTGTGGTATGAGATCGCCCACTGGCGATTCCTGCGCCAGAACGGTGATACCTTTGTCGTGCCCAGCGCGGATGTGCAGGATATCGTCGTCGATGACTACAGCGAGCTGTTGTGGCGGCTCCGCGCCCTCTACGGGCTGGCCAATGCGAAGGGGACGACAATGCTCGCCATCGGTGGGCTCCTGGCCTATAGCGAGCCGGCGCAGACCAACGGCCCCATCCACGCGAGAGAAGTCTGGGGTTATCAGATCGAGAGCATCACTGAGCCGCAGTTCGCCGAGCGACTGGCGAAAGCCCGCAACGATCCGAGACTCATGGAGCGCGCCGAGCGGCGGGCGGATGATCTGCTCAAGACGCCCGACGTCACGCTGAAGACGGAGCGCAAATTCGTGGTCAACTCGTGTCTGGCGCTAGGCGTCTGTGAGCAGTTGATGGCGGAGACGGGGGCCTCGAATTTCGGGTTCGCCCGGTGCATGGGGCGGGAGGTGATCGGGATGCTGGACACGCCGCCGTGCCTGGTGCTCAGCCTGGCCAACGACGCGGGCTATACGGCGTACTGCCACACCGACCTGTCACACACCTTCCCCGGCGTCCTGATGCGGTGGATCGCCGGCCGGCCGACGTTCGTCTGCAACTCGCATTTCCCGCACGACGGCCTGTTCACCGTCGCGCACTGCGCCGCCCCGCGGAAGATGAATGGCAGGGACTACGAGCCGGCCACGATCATGACGCATTACGAGTCGGACTATGGGGCGGCGTGTCGGGTCGAGTATCCGAAGGGCCAGATCGTCACCGTCGTGATCCCGAACCTGCGATGCACCAAGTGGCAGGGCTTCCGAGGAACGATCGTCGAATCGCCGTCGTACCCTGCTTGCCGGTCGCAGATGGAGATCGCCATCGACGGCGACTGGCGCCGGCTGGCGACGGAAATGGAGGGATTCCACACACAGATCATCTACGGTGACTACCTTCGCGAGATCGGATACGCCCTCAAGAAGCTCGGCAAAGTCGAGTGGCAGTGCTACAGCAGTATCGCATGACAGAGGGGTGTCATGACTGCGGGAGTCTCCACAGGACAGATAGCCGTACAGATTGTCATCGGCGTGACGGTCTTGGGTGCGGCGTTATTCGGGACGGCCGGAACAGTCAAATGGGTAGAGGGCTGGGCCTATCTCCTGCTCCAAACCCTGTTCTCCGTGGCGGCGGCGATCTGGTTGAAGAGGAACAACCCCGACCTGCTCCGAGAGCGAATGACCTTCCTGAAGAAAACGGGAAAGACCTGGGACAAGGCCATCGTTCTGATCATGACCGTTGTATTCATTCCGTATCTCACGCTGGCCGGTCTCGATGGTGGGCGATATCATTGGTCTCATGTGCCGCCGGCTGCTCAATTTGCCGGGTTTGCCGGCATCGTGCTGGTGTTCATTCTGTTCTTCCAGGTCATGCGCGTGAACACCTATCTCTCTCGCGTCGTGGAGATTCAGAAGGAGCGCGGCCACCAGGTCGTCACGACCGGACCTTACCGGTACGTTCGGCACCCGATGTACGCGGGTGCAATCGTTCTGTTCCTGTGCATCCCGCTGGCTCTCGGTTCGCTGTGGGCGCTCTCCCCAGGCGGATTTCTGGTCGTCTTGATCGTCGTTCGCACCTACCTGGAGGACCGGACCCTGCACAGAGAACTCGAAGGCTATGACGCCTACGCGCAGCGCGTGCGGTATCGGCTCATTCCGGGCATCTGGTAGACTGGCCATTTGGCACTCCCAGTCCGTGACCAGCGGCATCTTACCTCGTGATTTCCAAGTCTCATAACGGCAACCAGATCAGTAGTTTCGTGTGCTTCCGCGTCCGCGCAGATGAGATGCGCCAGTTGGACGCCTTTGGGGCGGATGCCTGCGACCGGTGGACACACGCCGTTGCTGTCGAGGGTTGGGAGAAGCACCCGACCGATGCCTACGTCCCAAAAGAAGGTCACGTGCACACAGTGAACGGCCGCGAGTAGGACCCGCCGTTGTTCGCCCGCGAAGCCCTTCCGATCTCCATCCGCAGCTATGGGGGGTCACGGACCGGGGAGCGGGGCCGCCCGTCGGCTTGGGACCCGTCATCGCCCAAACACCATTCCTGAGATTCGCTTTGGCACTCGCGAGTCCGTGACGATACTATTGGTGCCGTGTGCCATGTGACACGGACGCTCATGGGGATGTCAAGACGGACCCATACTCCCGTGCACCCGGGAAAACGCACGGGGCAGTGTCCATCTGGTATTGGGGTGACGCAGTGATCGGGAGAATTTGCATCTGCATGATGGCGGTGGGTCTCGTGGCCACGGCGTGGTGCCGGGGCGCCGAACCCAACGGCGAGGAGCGGGACGAGCCCACAATGTATCTTGGTGGCGGCGCCCTGATCAGCACGAAGCCGTACGTCGGCGTCGATCCGAGAATCTATCCTGTCCCGCTGTTCGCCTATGAAGGCAAACGACTCTACCTGCGGGGCCTCGTCGGCGGCTATCGACTGCTGATGGACAAGGGCTGGTCCATCGGGCCGGTTGTGCAGCCTCGCTTCGAGGGATACAGCCAGGACGACAGCTCGGCCCTGCACGGCATGGGGGACCGTGACTGGTCCGTAGATGCCGGCCTGGGCACGTCGTGGCTGACGAAATTTGGACTGTTTGACCTCTCCGGCGTCACCGATATCCTGGGCAGACATCGCGGGCAGGAGGTGGAGCTCACCTACACGATCATGTTTCCATTCATGGGCTTCGATTTTGTCCCATCAGCCGGGATAAGATGGAAGAGCGGGAGTCTGGTCGACTACTACTATGGCGTGCGGCCGAGCGAGGCCCGGCCCGGGCGACCCGTGTACGACGGCGATGCTGCTCTCGATCCCTTCCTGCGCATAGCCGTGCGACGCAAACTCTCCGAACGCTGGAGCCTGCTGGCCGCAGCTCAGTACGAATGGCTCGATGACGAGATCACCGACAGTCCCATCGTCGACGCAGGATACGACGCGTCCTTCATCATCGGCATGTTGTACTCGTGGTGACGGGGGGGGGGCGTCACTTCGGCACGATCTTGAACGCCACATCGTTGCCAATATTCGAGGCATGGCCGCCCGTCGTCCGCAGCTCCGGGATCGTGACTGTCAGCTTGCCGTCGCGGCATTGGAGCGTCTGCGGGTCGAGATACCGGCCGCGCCACGTGCGATAGAGCCGCACCTCGTAGTCGCCGTCCTTCAACCCGGAAACCGTGAAAGACTCATTCGCCACGCTGGTGCGCGGGTTCACGACCCAGCCGAATGCGAAGTCGCCGCTCCTCATGGCCCAGGCGTCACAATTGCCCGCCGTGATCTGGACGGGCTCGGGAGTCAGGCGGACAAAGTCGATGTCGCACACGAACTGTGCGAAGTTCCGCATCTGGTTCGTGACGACGCCGTCATTGATATAATCGGAGTACGCCCACCAGAACGGCGTGCAGCACAGACCGTTGGCCAGGCTCACCCACAGGGCATTGTGGTACATGGCGAGATAGCCCGGCATGCCCGGCTCGTAGTAGGTGTGATCGTAGCCGCACTCGCCGACGAGCGCTGGCTTGTCGAATCCCTTCCACAGGTTCTGCACCTGCGTCGCATAGTTGCGATAACTGAACTGTAGGGGATTGTCGTCGTCGCAGCCGAGCTTGCCGCTCTTGGGCATGGGATGTCCCTGGGCCTCGTAGATTTCGCGGGCGGCGATGTCGAAGATTTTGTATCCGCCGGGCCACCATTGTCCGATGCCGCCGCTCTGAGTGCCGGTGGTGGGCCGGCCATAGGGATCGTGCTCGTTGAAGAAGGCGTCCATCTTGCTGCACCAGTTCTCCGCTGCGGCTTTGTCGCCTTGCTCCCAACCTTCCGTGCCGTTGATTTCATCGATGATGAACCACAGGAACAGCGCCCGGCTGTACCCCCAGCGAGCGATGATGTAGCGGTGCAGCTTCTCCTCGTACTTCCACGCCTCATCGCTGGCGAAAAAGCCCGCCGCATCGGTGACCAAGTGATAAGGGTTCTCGCGATAGCGAGCATTGCCGCCGCCCCAGACGGCCTGCGAAATGAAGGAATGGAACCAGAGGTTCCAACTGATGTGGATGTCTCGCTGCTCGCACCACTCGAAGACCTGATCGAGCCGATTGCAGCGGCTCTCATCGTACTTGGCCATGCCTGTGTTCAGCGTCTCGAGAGGGGTGTGGAAAAAGCTGATGAAATTGGCGCCGCGTCTCTTGAGGTCATCCAGGTTCGATTCCGCGATTGCGCCCCGGTTTCGCTCGTAGCTGTCGTTGTACCAGAGGCCCACGCCGTAGAAGGGGGTGCCGTCGCTGTACATCAGGTAGCGCTGATTGGGCGCGATTCGGATGAAGCCGTGATGAGACGAATCGGCCGCCGTGAAGCTGCCGGCCTGGCTCTGGGCGGTCCCTTCCTTGTCCTTGACTTTCACGACATACTGCCAGGTCCCTTTCTCCGTCGGGGTGAAACGAATCACCCAGGGGCTCGACTTCTGCGAGGGATTGTGGAAGCCCCATGTGGCCAGCTTCTTGCCGGACGGGGCGGTGAACTCCACCTGCAGATCGACCTGCGCGGGGTCGAACGGATTCTCATACGCGGCCTCCAAGTCGATGTGAAGCTCAAATTTCTCGTAGAGTCCGACCGTCGCCGACGCGGGCTGCACGGACAGAATCGCCGGCGCTTTCGCCGAGACCGGCAGCGCGATAACGACAACGAGCAGGGCAGGCAGGATATTTTTGAACATGCGATTCTCCTTGAACATAAGTGGAGCGGTCATTCCACCGTAAAGGTGTATTGATTGTCACGGCCTTTCTGAAGGACAACTTTGCTGGTCTGCGTCCTCCCGTCCGGCATTTTGATGCTGACATCGTACGTGCCGTAGAAGCCTCGGAAGGCTGCCTGTCCCTTCTCATCTGTCTGCACGTCCATGCTGGTCTTCCACTGCCGATGGGTCAGGTCACGCAGTCGGTTGTATACCGGCTTGGGCTCATACTCTTTGTCGATCAACCCGCCGCCGGGCAACCAGATCTGCCGGTCGCTCAGGCCCCACCAGTTGATGGAAGCGACGGCCGGATGACCGAAGCAGAGCCGGTAGAACTGCTCGGCGAATTCCGCCTGGGTCTGCTCCGTCCACGTGCCCTCGCGCCAGCCGCCGGTGATCGCTTTGCCGCTGGACTGCGGAATATACTCGGTGATGTGCAGCGGGTAGCCCAGCTCGCCGAGCCGGTCGAGCGTCGTCCACACCTTCTCGGGCGAGAACCATTCCTCTCGCGGCTCATGGGCCTGAATCCCAAGACTCGAGATTGGCGTGCCTCGCCGCTTCAGCTCGACGACGAGCTGATAGAACCGCTCGCGGTCCTCCTGGCGGGCGATGACGTAGAACTCGTTCAGAATCAGGTGCGCCGCAGGATTGGCCTCACGAGCGGCACGGAAGGCCTTGTCCACGTAGTCGGCAATCACCGGGACGGGCTCCCGGGGGTAATCCTCGCTCCCAATGTCCTTCCATGCCCGGCAGTGGATTGGCTCGTTGACCACGTCCCAGATATCGATCCGCCCGGCGAACCCACCAACTTCCCGGCGGACCCTGCTCAACACCATCTCTTCGGACTTTTCCGGCGGGTATTGCTGGACCCATTTCGGGACAGCCCAGGAACTCGTCCAGACGAGTGGGTGACCCTTCGTGGTGATGCCGTTCGCCTTGCACCACGCGACAGCTTCCAGGATATCATCGCGCCGGGTGACGCCCGGCTCGCGTTCATAGTCCGACCAGTAGAACGGCAACACGCCGAAGTTGAACAGCTCGCTGAATCGCTGCTTCCACAGACCGGCCTTGTACAGGTCGGCGCGCCAGACCAGGTCGGACGCGACGCAGCCGAAGAGGAACTCCTGCCCGCTCTGGCGAATCTGCACGGCCGCATTCGCCACCGGCTGCCCCTTGCTATCCTTGAAGGAGACAACCGCGTCCCCTTTGCGGCACTGCTCCATGCCGCGTTCCGCCTTCGCCAGGAACTCCGCCTCGACCTTTTGCGTAGCCGCACCTCGCGCCACTGGATGCAGCACAAGGATGCAGATCGCTGCAACAACCGAAAGATCTCCTATCCAACTTCGCCGGTATTGTAGTGACATCGGTCCTCCTGCGATCTGTCTGAACAAAAGCACATCACCCAGGCGAGGATAGCGACGATTGCCGTCCTCGGCAAGAGCAGTTTGCAACAACGTACACCGCAAGGCTTATTCACGTTCTTGCGCGGCCCGCGGCGATGGTTAATCGACGGGCAGCATGGGGTCGGCGCGGCGGAGGAACTGGATGGCGAGGCCCCAGGGGTCGCGGAGCATGGCGAGCTTGTCGCCGGCCGGCGTCGTCGTGACTTCGCCCACGGGCGTTGCTCCGGCGGCGATGAGCTTTCGGCGCACGGCGTCGACCATGAACGCCACGTGCTCGAATCGCACCGCATTGCCGCTGCTTGCGGTGGCGCCTGTCTTGCGTGTATCTGAATGCGTAGTCGTGTTGCAGCCTGTCATGAGGACTGCGACGCCAACGATCGTTGTGAGTATCGTCCATCTGTGGGCCATCGTGGTCTCCCTGTCCAATTAGAAATCATGTGCGTGTTTATCAAGTCTAGATCGAGGGCTCAGCCTGCGTACGGGTGTTTGCACGGCTCGCGGTAGGGCCGCTTGAGCAGGTTGGCCGCCGCCGGATTGTTGACGATCTGCTCGGTTTTCTCGTCCCACACGATCTTGGCGCCAACGTCGTAGGCGATCATGGCCAGTTTGACGGTGGCCGTGGAGCCGTAGCCGTCTTCAATGGTGCAGCCGGGCGGCTTGCGGGTCCGGACTGCTTCCAGGAACTCGGCCATGTGCGCCGCGCCCAGATCGCCGCCGGCCTTGTGCTCGGCCCGCTCTTTGCCTTTCTCTTTCGGGATCAGGACCCAGCGGTCGTCGGTGACGAAGATGGTGCCCTTCTCGCCGTAGAGGAAGATGCCGTTTGCCACGTCGGGCGTATATTCCTGCGCTCCCCAGATTCGGTGAGTCCAGAAGACGGGACACGCTGCAAAATCGAAGTGGACCGTGAGGATGTCCGGCGTGGTGATCTTGTCCTTGAAGTAATAGATGCCGCCGGAGGCCTGCACCGCCCGCGGCGTGGTCTCGCCGAGAATCCAGCGGGTCGCGTCGATCAGGTGAATGCCCCAGTCGACGAGGTGGCCCTGGCCGGTGGTCTTCTCCAGCCGCCATGCGAAATGGCCGACCTGCGGCGAGTATGGGATCTTCGGCGCCGGCCCGCACCAAAGGTCCCAGTCGAGGGAGGCCGGCGGCTCCTGCGGCGTCGCGTCGCGCATGCCCGCGGTATAGTGAATCTGCACGTCGGCCTGGATGATCCGGCCGAGATTGCCTTGCCGGACGTGGTCCCGCACCTGCTGAATGGCCGGGCTTTGACGCCGCTGGAAGCCAATCTGGATAATCCGGTCCTTCTTCTTCAAAGCCGCATCGACCATCGCTCGGCCCTCGCGGATATCGTAGGCCAGCGGCTTTTCGCAGTAGATGTCCAGATTCTTCGCCAGGGCCGCCAGGAAAGGCAGGGCATGCCAGTGCGGCGGAGTCGCGATGATCACCGCCTGAAGGCCCGCTGCGTCCAGCAGGTTGTCGTAGTGCTTGAACGTTCTGGGCCGCGAGCCCTGCAGTTTCTCGACTTCGGTGGCGCTGTCAGCGAGGTGCTGGCTGTCCACGTCGCACAGGGCGACGATCTCCACGCCGCCGGCCTTGAGGGCCGCCTTGACGTCGACCATGCCGTACCAGCCGCAGCCGATCAGACCGAGCTTGAGTTTGGGCTTGTTTTCGGCATCGGCCGGCCGAGCAAGACCGCCCGCCGCCAATGTCCCCGCTGCCGCCCCCAGGAAATCCCGCCGGTTCATGTGTCCCATGCCCATTCATCCTTTCCGGGCCGATTCGCAATACGCCCGATATCCACACCTTGACGCGCCTGTTGTGACACACGTTGTGTTCATGAGGCCAACCCGCCTCATCATATCCCACCCGGCGCGCGTGTCAATCGATGGATCATGCACAGGGCGACCGTAAAGTCACTCTACATGGTGCATGGTGGGACGGAATCGTTCCGTGCGGAGTTGATGCGACTACTGAGAGCGTCTCTTGAGCCAGCGGAATCGGAAGGTGTCGCGGATTCGTTCGGTGAAACGGAGCCCCATGCGTTGCGTGCTTGTCGAGAAGTCGCATGCTCGCAAATCGTGAGGGGTCACTGGCGGCGTTCGCCTGCGATACAGCCGTGAAAGTAGAACCCAGGCACAGCCGAGCAAAGCGGCCTTTGTGCTTCGCCGACGCGGCGACAATCTCCTGAATTTGAGCTTTGGATACTCCATTCGCTCGTGTGACTATCTCTGGACTGCACGGGCGACGGACGTGAGCAACTCCTCGCCGGTGCGGCTGATCGTTTCGCTGGCGCCGAAGAGCTGGTGTCTGTCGAGGATTTCCGGTTTGGCTTCATAGTACCTCTCGACGGCGCGGATGCCGCCCTCGGCGGCCGCGGTGGTGCGGTACCCGCCCGCCAGCAGCCACGTGCTCATCTCATCGTCGTACTCGGCGGGGTAGATCAGCGCGACGACGTACTCATCCTCGGCATACCGGGCGAGATGGACCTTGGCCCGGCACGGGGGAGCAGCCCGCACGGCCAGATCCACCAGCCGCTTGAAGTCGGCCCGGGCCGTCGGCTCATCCCAGGAATAGAAGAACATGCCGGCCTCCAACTGAAACTTCTCCGGCCGGACGCCCTTCAATTCCAGCCGACCGTCGGGGTACGCGCGGTGGATCTTGTACACCTTGCCCTCTTTGTACCGCTCGCTCTCCAGCAGCTCGGTCACTTCCTCGGCGGTGAACCCCACGCCCACGTGGTCGCCGAAGTCGAACACGTACAGTCCTTGGTACCTATCGGGTTTTTCCAAATTTGGCAGCTTCATACACTGTATTATACGCAGGCTGCGCCCGGAATGCACAGATTTTTCCGCCCACGTCGATTCCGCAAATCCCTCACGATCCAATCACTGTCAGGACCAGATCGACCAGCGGCGTGACCCCAAGGCGCTGCCAATCCTGCCCTTCATCGAAAACGACGACAGACGCGGCGCCGGCGGCGTTGTACACTTGTTGAGAGCGCCCCCAAGGGCCGCAATCATTGGGTGGGGGTGAGATGGGCGTTTGAGAAATGGTATCGAAGAGGTGCTCCTCTGAGGAGTACGGGGTGGACGCGACGAGATTGCCGTTGAGCCGCCTGAACGTGTTTCTCATCATATTGCTGATGTGGGCGGCGATGTACCTTCCGGCACTGGGCACGCGCGAGTTGCGAGGCGAGGAAGCCCGGCGGATCTTTCCTGCCCTGAACATGCTCAAGACGGGCGACTGGCTGATGCCCAGCATTGGGGGAGAGGCATACCATCGCAAACCCCCGTTCATCAACTGGCTCATCGCCGGGTCGTTCATTCTGACCGGCGAGCAGAGCGAGCTTTCGGCGCGATTGCCGTCGGCACTGGCGATTCTGGCATTCGCCGGCATGCTCGTCTGGTTGCGCGGCGATTGGCTCAGTCTCGAGGCCCGCCTGGTCGCCGCGATCATCTTCCTGAGCAGCCTCGGGGTGATCGACAAGGGACGGGTGATCGAGATCGAGGCGACGTACATTGCGCTCACTTCAATGGCCGTCTTCGCGTGGTGGAATACATGGGCCCGCAACGGGTCAGCGTGGGCTCTGTGGCTGGTACCCAGTATTTTCCTAGCGTGCGGCATGCTCACAAAGGGTCCACCAACCCTGCTGTTCTATTACGTGCCGATTGTTTGCAGCCTCGCCTATGCCAGGCGGCTACGGGTTCTGTGGTCGCCCGCACACCTCGCCGAGATGGTCGTGTATCTTGGCTTGCCTCTCATGTGGCTGGTGCTGGCCCGGCATCAGGGCGGGGACTCGGTCGCCGGGGCTATCTCTGCAGAGATGGTTGCCCGTCTGACGCCGCTTCACATCGACCGGGGCAGGTGGTTGTCAGAACTCTCCAATTCCTTCAAATACCTCCTGCCCTGGATTCTCTTCGCTCCGGCGCTCTGGAAACACGATCTCATCGCCGGCCTTCCGTCCGCCCATCTGCCTCTGTTCAAAGGGGGCCGGCTCGGCGTGACAATTGCGTTTGTGGCCGTTGCAGTGATCCCACAGAATCATGGGCGGTACGCGTTGGCCGCCGTGGGCGCGTTGAGCGTTCTGCTCGGCTGGCTCCTGACGGGGGTTGAGGAATTGCCTGACCGGGGTCGCCTGTGGCGTCAGGTTGTGCTTGCCGGCTATGTTGCGGCCTGTCTCGGGGCGGCCTTCGGGCTGATCGCCGTCAGGGGCGATATCTGGTCCGCAGTGCTCCTGTGCGGCGCCATCTGTCTGACGATCATCCTTATGAAGGAGCGTGAGGCACTTCAGACGTCCGTAAGCCTGGCCGTAGTGTCCGGAGTACTGGCGGTCCTCGTGACGCTGCAATACGCGATGTTCGCGCCTGTCCAGAGGCACAGGGGCGAAGTGAACCGACCCGTGGCCGCCGAGGTGAACTCCCTTGTGCCGGAACATGAGACGATCTACGCTTTCAGACCTGGATATCTGCCTTTTCTCTTTTATGTCCGCGAGCCTGTCACCTATCTGACCGAGGTGGGGCAAATCGACGACCGCGTCCGTTTTCTCCTGGTCCGCGAGGATGCCTATCGGCAGTTGAAAGAGGATCCGCGCTTCACTCTGCGGTCAGCCGCCACGCTGTACGATTTCACGTACACGCACAGAGGCGTGGTCCGACTGATCCAACTGTCACCTACAGTCTATGGGCGGGACCTTGATTAGCGCGAGAATCCCGCCAATATGCAAATTGACGCAATGCCTCCGGAGCGTTGCGGCCGCACCGCAAGCGACGTATGATGATTGCGTTCGAATTGTTCGGCGTCGAGTGACGCGGACGCATCAGTGATCCGGAGGACCATTATGAGTCGCACGGGATGGGCAGCGGTTGTCTTTGGGATTGTCGTCGCGTTTGGCATGCCGCGGAATGTCACGCGGGCAGCTTCAGAGGGGGCGAGTGCACCTGCAGACGGCCGCGCCGGAGACAAGGCGTCTCTCGTGGTCCATGCGGCCGAGCGGTCGAAGTATCCCGTGCCGCGTTACATCACCGGCAAGTTCTGCGAGCATCTGTACTTCAACGTGACCAACGGCATGGAGGCGCAGATTCTCAAGAACCCGACGTTCGGCGACTATCCGTTCTCGACGGGCGAGATGTCGCCGGACGGCGTTGCCACGTTCCACCATGCTCAAGAGGAGATTGCCCGCGCGATTCGCGGCGATGCAGGTCGCTGGGGCTGGCCCCGCACCGATCTTGAGAACCTGACGAATTCGCGCAACGAGACGCTGGCGTGCTGGTGGGCGAAGCTCGGGCCGGTCGAGACCAGCCCGGACACAGGGCCCTACGGCGGACGGGCGCAGCGGGTCGCCGCTCGCGAGCCGGGGCAGGGAATTATGCAGTGGACCTGGCTGCCTCTGCACCGAATTCGCAAATACGAGGTTTCGCTCCGGGTGCGCTCGCCGAACGTGGATGCATTGACCGTGTCCCTCTGCGGACCCGATGGGCAGATTTGTGCAAGGGCGGCCATCTCACCCGTGGCGTCCGAATGGCGGAAACTGAGTGGAAGTCTGGAAGTGCCGCCGAGTCTGCCGGATAATAAGGCGTACAAGTTCACGGTGACCGCGGATAAGCCGGGGCAGTTCGTCATTGAGGCCGCGTTACTGTATCCGGCCGATCACATCAACCACGCCGATCCGGACGTCATCCGGTTTCTCAAAGAGTCACGGCTGCCGATCCTCCGCTGGCCGGGCGGCAACTTCGCCAGCACCTACCATTGGCGCGACGGCGTCGGGCCCATCGAGCGGCGGCCGACCCTGCCCAACTACGCCTGGGGCCAGCAGGAGAACAATTTCTTCGGCACGGACGAGTTCATCGCGTTCTGCCGGGCTGTCGGCTGCGAGCCGATGATCTGCATCAACGCCGGCAGCGGCACGCCCCAGGAGGCCGCCCAGTGGATCGAGTACTGCAACGCCGGGCCGGATACGCCGATGGGCAAGCTCCGTGCGGCCAACGGCAATCCGGAGCCGTACAACGTGAAACGCTGGGAGGTCGGCAACGAACTCTGGGGCAATTGGCAGGAGCATTGGACCACAGCCGCCGGCTACGTGGATCGATACAGGCAATTCGTAAAAGCCATGCTTGCAGCCGACTCCGGCATCAGGCTCTACGCCTGCGGCGCGCCCGTGATGTGGGGCAAGAGCTGGAATGACACGCTGATCGCCGGCGCGGCCGACCTGATGCGGGCCACGACGGACCATCCGCTCATCGGCGGCTCGGTCTCGCCAAGCGCCGATCCGCTCGATGTGTTCCGCGATTTCATGGCCGTGCCCGAGGTGCTGGAACAGAAGTGGGAGGCCTTGCGGGGCGACATGGAGGCCGGCGGGATCAAGGACCCGCACCTGGCTGTCACGGAACTGCAGATGTTCGCGAGCGTCGGACGGGCCGAATCGGCGGATAGCCCCAGGCGGCTGACACACGAGAATCTCGTCAACCCATCGACGCACGCTGAGGCATTGTATGATGTCGCGATCTATCATGCGGCGGTGCGGCTGGCTCCCTTTGTCGAGATGGTCACGCACTCGGCGACGGTGAATCACGGCGGCGGCCTGCGCAAGACCCGCGAGCGCGTCTTTGCGAATCCATGTCACTATGCCCAATCCATGTTCGCCGCCTTTGCAGAGACGACGCCCGTCAAGACCGATCTAACGTGCCCGACGAGGAAAGCGCCGCTAGTCGTGCCCGAGTTGCGCAACGTGACGAAGGACTGGAGCTACAGGACGCTCGACGCATTGGCCGCCCGGGCCTCCAGCGGCGACCTCCTGATATCCGTTGTGCACAAAGGGACCGAACCGACCGAGCTGGAGATTACCTTGAAGGACTTCGAGCCCGCGGGGCAGCCACAGATTCAGACCCTTGCCACGGAGGTACCCTGGGCCCAGAACACACTCGAATCGCCCAAGGCGATTGCCCCGGTCGCAAGCACCATGCAGATGAACGGCGACACGCTGTCGCTCAAGCTTCCGCCGTACAGCTACACGCTCATCCGCGTCCCTGGGCACTCGGGCAAGGCATCGTAACAGTCACTCTCGCGGCTGGTGGACGCCGATGAAGGGAGGCTTGTCCTGCGGGACGGGATTGCCGAAGAAGTCCCGGCCGCCGTTGTTCTCGACGATCCTGCCGAGGAACTGTGGCGTCGGCTCACGAAGCCGATACCCTCCAACGGAGAGCAACCCGTAGTCGCCGCTGCCGGGATCGATCAGCGGCGGGGCATCGGGGATCGCGTGCGGGTCGGCGGGGGACTCCGTGTGGCTGCCGAAGAAGACGTTGTTCTCGAATACGTTGTTGCGGCTCTTGCCCCAGTCGTAGCGGACCTTGCCGGACACATAGAAGATATTGTTGTAGAAGTACGTGTTCTCGGCGTTGCCCTTGTCCCATTCGGTGAACAGCAGCAGGGGCAGGTTCTGGCCGGGACCGATGTAGATCACGTTGTTGTAGATGCCCGTGTTCTTCGGTCCGCCGCCGAAGTGGAAGACGCGGGCCGCGTTGACGCCGTCGTTCTGGCTGATGTTGTAGCGGATGACGGTTCCCTCGCAGTACGACGTGCCCGGCGAGCAGATCAGCATGAAGCCGCCCTCGTTGTCGTGGCTGTAGTTGTACTGGAAGAGCGTGTTGCGGCAGCGGTAATCGGAATCGAAGGCTTGGCCGTCTTTCGTGCCCTTCATGCGGCTGACCTCATTGAATTGGATCACGGTGTTGTCGCAATCCCACGGCCAGATCCCCGCCGCGTAGTCGTCGCAGCGCGTCCGGCCGCCGCGAACGATGTTGTGCTCGACCAGTGCGCCATTGGAGCCCCAGGGCTTGATCGCGTCGCCTCCGATGTCTTCCAGCAGGTTGCCGCGAATGACCACATTGACACTGCGGGCGGCGTCGCCGCTGCGGCGCTGGCAGATGCCGTTGCGATCCGTGCGGACGAGGTGACAATCCTCGATCCACAGGCCATCGAAACGGGAGTCCTTGCCGCCCCTGGCCTCGAAGAAGATGCCGCAACCCTCCCGTAACTTCCTCAAATCGCCGTTGACGTCGTGGACGTACAGGTTTCGCAGATGAATATGGTGCATCGTGCCGTAGTCATCGACGACGATGCGGACTCCCGTGCGTCCCGGCTGGCGATCGGGGCCCAGGTTCGTCACCTCCAAGCCGCTGATTTCCCAGTACTCCACGTTGCGGATGAGCACCGTATCGAGCGACTTGCCCTCCCCATCGATGCGGGGTTTCGACCCTTTTCCGTAGCTCGTGATGACGATGGGTTCGCCTTCCCGTCCGGAACCCTGCGGGCAGAGCTGGCCCGTGTACTGCGTGTCACACTTGAACAGGATCTTGTCGCCGGCGAGAAACGCAATCGCGTTCACCTTTGCGAGGCTCTTCCATGCGTGAGCGGGGGAGAGGCCGGTGGCGGCATCGTCGCCGGAGGCGCTATCGACGTAGTACATCGCTCCCGCTGCATTCCCGGCGAGAGCAAACAGAATGAAGGCAATCACCGGCCGTCGGCTCATTCGTCACTCCTTGCGTTGTTCTGGCGCCTCGGCGGCGATCTTCTTCTCCAGGGCCGCTTTCCACTCGTCGCCAAGCTCCTGCACGGTGTGGCCGGTGGCCGTTTTCCACAGGTCCTCGCTGTACTTGCCTTCGCGGGCGGCGGCGTTGAGCTTGCGGACGATCTCCTTGTCGTAGGTCCCGGTGACCCAGTTGAGGAAATTGCCGCTGATGCGATAGTTGGCGTCGTACCGGGCGCGGGAGATGTTTCTGGCGGTAATGTCGGCGCCGTGCGTCTGCGGCTCATACAGAAACCAACGGATATAGTCGCAAATACCTTCCACGACCCAGCCCGGCGTGCGCGTGGCATTCGGATTCGTGCGGCGTGCTATGCCGTAGTTTTGCACGACGTGTGCCAACTCATGCACGACCGCGCCTTTGGCCTCACCCTGGAGGTTCTGCCTGAACCACCCGGCGGCGCATCGGACCCGTGTTCCGCCGGTGGCCGCAACGCCCTGCATGCTCGCGCTGAACGTGACGCTCACCCGTTTTGGCGCCTCATACCCTTCGCTCGGCAGCATCTTGACGAGCTTGGGATACCAGAGACGCACCACAGGCGCCAGATCCTTCTTTGCCCACTCGGTCAAGTCGGGCGTTTCTGTCGTGTCGATGGTGATCTCGTAACCGCCCTCGGCCTCGACGACCTCCCGGCGTATCTCTCCGGGCGGTTGGATCGCCGGAACGGCCGCAACAACTGGTGCGTTCGGCTCGACAACGTCGATCTCGCTGTAGAACGTGTTGCCGAACGGGTCGGCAGATTCGGTACGATTGATATCGAAGAGGAAGTACCGGAACTTCCCAAGGGTGCCCCCTGAGTCAGAGATGCTCACAGCGTACTGCCCGCCGCCGTTGCCTTCCTTCGGTCGCGTATCGACCTGGGTGAGCCGCCTCCACCCACAGGTCTGGGGATCGGTCCCTTTCTTGGGCTGCGGATTGAAGCCGTTAGCATCGCCCACGCTGCCATACAACGTGTAGACCTGTGGCCCGCGCGTTTCGGGATGCCATGAATACGTATTGATCTGCTTGATGGCAGTGACGCTGCCGAGGTCGATCAGAATCCGGCCACCGTCCGCGCCCTGACCGAAGAAGAAGTTGTGAGCCGGCTGGTCCTCTTCGGTGGGGATTTTGCCGTCATGGAGCGTGTCCAGGTCACCGCCGTTGCGGTCCCTCTGGCCGTCAGCGATGGTGAACGCGACTTTACCGGCCGCATCACTTTGGGATGGCGACGGGACATCTGGGAACTTGAACTCGGCGGTTGCGTCCTGATTGCGGTGATGGCCGACAACGACCTTGATCTCGCCGCGCGAGATGGCTGCAAACATCAGGATGGCGGTAATTGCTGTGATAAGCATCATGTGAGATTTCATGGAATCCTCCTTTGTTGAATGGCAGGTGAGAATGGAAGCGTTTCCGGCGCACAGGTGTACTGAATATCGTCGAAGAAGACGGTCACACTGTTGCCGTCGATCCAGGGGGTGCAGATGCCGAAGCGGTCGAACGTAGCGCCGGCGGCTTTGGCGCCCGGGTCCAGGTCCAGCGTGCAGGTCTGGTCGTCGAGAGTGACGATGATTTGGCCTTGGCCGTCGGCTCCCGCTGGGTCGTACGTCAGCATCCAATCGTGGACCGTGCGGTCGGGGTAAATGTGCGGAGCCTTGCCCGATCTGCCGCCGAGGGTTCCGGCGATGCCCCCATGCACCCGATACACGGGATAGAAGAAGAAGCCCTCGGATGATGGGCCTTCGATGTTGATGCCGATGTAATCCATCGGGATGCTCTGATCCTGCCGGGGGTTGGAGTGCAGGCTCCACGTGGAGTTGTAGAACCCGATGGAGGCGGTGCTATCCGTGACGCCGCGAATCATGCTGAGCTTGCCGTGTGCGTAGAGAGGTGTGTCGAGGGTCAAAGTAACCAGGCGTGCGCCGTAGGCGGCCATGCGGGCCGGCTCGCGGCAGTCGCCCCGGAAGATCAGGCCGCCCAATTCGCCGGCGGATTTGCCGCCCGCCCAGTGCGTGGGATTCCAGCCGAAATCGAATCGCGGCCGGGTGTCCTTCGTCTCGTACGTACGCCGGTTATTGAACGCGTCCCATCGCGGGTCTTCACGAAAATCGAACGTGGTTCCGTTGACCGTCACATCGTCGATCCATGCCTGGCCGGGACTGTCCCAGGTCTTGGGGATAGGCAGCAGGCCAAAGTGAGTAACGGTTACGCCGTCGCCCCGGTGCTCCTTCACGATTTTGCAGCGGGCAGTGTCGCCGTCGAGCGTGAAGGTCAGCAGGCCGTTGCCCTCAGCTCCGTTGGGATCGTACGTGAGCTTCCATTGGCAAACACGGCCGCAGGGATTCTCCTTTGCGGCGATGCGCTCGCCGGGGACGATCTCGCCAATGACGCCAGCCCCGGCGCGCCAGCGGTTCGTGCAGTACTCGACGTGGCAATGGAAGCTCTCGCCCCGGCCGTTGATGCGAGCCACCAGCGTATTGGGCGTTCGCCACTCGTCGAGCGTGCCGGCGTTGAAGAAACCCAGCAGAAAGTGCCCTGGGCCGCGAGGGACAAGGATTCTGCCTGCGGCGCTCATCGGATCATTCAGCGTGAGCGGTTTGGGCAGCCGATAGGCGTAGTAAGCTGCTTCACCGGCCGGATTGAGCGTGCCGCCGATCTCGCCCGGCTCACCGCCTGCGTGGCGGGTCGAGGCGCTGTAGCCAAAGTCCTGCGTAACGAGTCTTGGCTCGAAATAGGTGCTGCGATTGTTGACTCCTTCCCACTCTGCCGGCTCGCGATCGAAATTCTCCTCGCGAACGGCGGCGGTCGCCCAGACAGGCAGCAAGATCGCAACCGACAGCCGCCACAGGAGTGCCGGCCCTGCGTGAACGGCGATACGCTTTTGCATCCTTTTGCCCTGTTCAACTCCACGGCGAAGACGCCTGCGAAACCGCAGGTTGCCGAACGCATAGCGTACACTCAGCAGCCCGGACCAGTCAACACGCCAGAGATGGACGCGGCGAAATACCTCACGCTTGAACCGTCCGTCTGCCGGGCCGTACGCCTTCTGTAAGAGATTGCACGCTTGGATTGTGCGGAATCCAGTGGACGCATCCGCTGATGCGGGAGGTGATTGGCTATGAGAATCGCAGTGCTGGGCACCGGGGATGTGGGCAGTACGCTGGGCAAGCGATGGGCGGAAAAGGGGCACCAGATCATCTTCGGCAGCCGCAAACCCGGCAGCAGTGAGGTGCGCAAATTGCTCGCGGAGGCCGGGCCGAATGCCAAGGCCACCGGCTACCCAAAGGCGGTCGCCACGGCGGACATAAACGTGTTGGCCACTCCCTGGGAGGCCGCCCAATCGCTGCTGGAATCGATCGGCGATTGGACGGGCAGAATCCTCATCGATTGCGCCAACCCGATCACGGCCGACCTGCAATTGGCCGTCGGCACGACGACCTCCGCGGCCGAGCAGATCGCCGGCTGGGCCCAAGGCGCGTACGTCGTCAAGGCGTTCAACAGCACGGGCTGGAACAATATGGCCGACCCCATCTATCACGGCGAGCGGATCACGATGTTCATCTGCGGCGACGACGCCCGGGCCAAGGAGATCGTCACCGGCCTGGCCGAGGACCTGGGCTTCGAAGTGGTCGATGCCGGTGCATTGACCGTCGCCCGCTTCCTGGAGCCGCTCGCCATGCTCTGGGTCCACCTGGCC
>Ga0315277_10003419_pt1 | contig 21509 bp, 14 predicted proteins | sample YL17G05_15_MG_FD_203695 | JGI IMG/M metagenome (GOLD analysis project Ga0315277, IMG submission 203695) | Sediment microbial communities from Yellowstone Lake, YNP, Wyoming, USA - YL17G05_15 | ecosystem: Environmental > Aquatic > Freshwater > Lake > Sediment | place: USA: Wyoming | collected...
CTGGGGCGGCGGCGTCGACAACGGCCTGAACATCCCGCGCGGCACGTTCGGCGTCTACTGGTACGACCGCGGTCCCACGAGCGCCGAGGGAATCCAGGCGGCCATCGACCAGTACCAGAAGGACGGCGATTTCGAAGCTATCGGGTACCTCACGAGAAAGGAACTCTACAAGCGCACCGCCGACAAGAAGTTCCTCGCGCGCGTGCCGTGCTTCGACGACCGGGCTTTCATGAAGACTCTTTACGACATCGTCCACGCCACCGCGCGAAGCAAGGCCCAATACAACCTCGACTACTACTTTGTCGGCGACGAGGGCTCGCTCACGTCTTACTCGGACCCTTTCGACCTCTGCTGGAGCCCGTACACGCTCGCCGGCTTTCGCAAGTGGCTCCAGGGCCAGTATCCGAGCCTCGAAGCCTTGAATGCCGAGTGGAAAACCGACTACAAGTCCTGGGACGACGTGATGCCGTACACCCCCGAGGAAGCGACCGCGAAGGGCAGCTTCGCGCCGTGGGCCGACCACCGCACGTACATGGAAATCGCCTTCGCGAACGCCTATAAGACGGTGCGCGACGCCGTGGTCGCCGGCGACCCCGACGGCCACATAGCCGTCTCGGGCACGCAGGCGACGACCTCTTACGACGGCTGCGACTGGTACCGCCTTGACCAGGTCATCGACGACTTCCTCGCGTACGGCGGCGGAAACCAGTGGGACCTCCACAGGTCGTTCGCAAAGCCCGGCGCCATGATCGGTTTCTGGACGGGCTACGGCTCGTCGGGCCTCGGCGTTCAGAACGCCATCTGGAGCGCCGCGATTCACAACGTCCTTTTCCCGAACATCTTCTGGATGTCTTCCTACTTGAACCCCGACCTCACGTACTCGAAGTCCGCCCGCGACATGGGCACGGCCTTTAAGGCGTTGAAGTTCGAAGGCGTCGGCAGGCTCTTCATGGAGTCCAAGCGCCTCCAGGACGGCATAGCGCTCCACTACTCGATGCCGTCCTACCATGCCTCGACCATCACCGCCCCGCAAGGCTCGCAGGAAAGGGGGCGGATGCCGCAGGGCCACAGCCTCCAGGGCGACCAGAACGGCTGGGTGAGGGCCATCAAGGAACTGGGCATGCAGTTTGACTTCGTCTCCTACGACCAGGTTCCCAAGGGGAAACTCTCAAACGGCGACTACAAGGTCTTCGTTCTTCCCCTGTCGACGGCCATCTCTCCCGACGAGGCCAAGGCGATCCGGAAGTTCGTCGAAGACGGCGGCACGGTCATCGGCGACGCGATGACGGGCGTGATGGACGACCACTGCGGCTGGCGCGAAGAGGGGCTCTTGAACGACCTCTTCGGCATCGCGGCCGCCCCGTCGAGTAAGCGGCAGTTAACAAGCATTCCTGTGCCCGCGCGGCCTGCAGGCGGCCAGGCGCAGCAGACGCCGCCGCCCGCGCCGGCGCCTGCGCCCGCTCCCCAGCCGAGTCCCGAGGTCATAGTTACTCCGGAAGGCGCGAAGTGGGGCCTTGACGCCAAGGAGCTTGCCGGCATCGAGGCTGTCGAGGCGAACGTCAAGCCCTCGCCGGGGAAGGGGCTGTTCAAGCGCGGGGCGGCGAAGTCACTGCTCAAGATCGGAGACACTGACGCGGTAATCGTACGCAAGGTCGGCAAGGGTCGCGCGATTTACCTGAACGTCCTTCTCGACCGGATGGGCGGCGGCTTCCGCCGCAGGGGCGCGCCGGCCGAAGGGCCTAACACGGCTCTCGCTTACCAGGCGCTCGTCCAGAAGATCCTCGCGGGCGCGGGCGTGAAACCGGCTATCTCGGTCGTTACGCCCGACGGCAAGGCCGTCACGCGCGCGGTCATCGCGCGCTACCGGTTCGGCGACTCGACGGTGCTCGCGATGGTTAAGGAGATGTCGCGTGGCGAGTCCACAGGCATGGACGGCGTCACGTACTACACCGACGCCAGCCTCGGCAAGGTCGCCAAACAGGAGCTCACCATCCGACTGGGCGAGAAGATGCACGTAAACGACGTCCGCACGGGCGAGTCGCTCGGAGAGACGGACACCGTGAAGACCTCGATCATGGTGGGCGGGGCGCTCGTACTCGGCCTCACGAAGACCGCGAACGCCGTTGAAGTTTCCGGGCCGGCCGCGGCGACTCTCGGCGATCAAGTCGCCTTCGCGATAAAGTCGTCCGACGCCGGAAAGCACCTCGTCCGCTGCCACTTCAGCGGTCCCGACGGGGCGTTCCTTCCCGCCTACGCCAGAAACGTCGTCGTAGAGGGCGGCACGGGCAAGGTCGTTCTCGCCTCGGCCTTGAACGACGCGGCGGGCAATTACACGCTCAAGGTGGCCGACGTCGTCACCGGCGCTTCGGCCGAGACAAAGGTTACGCTTAAGTAGAATGGCGGCAAGTCGCAAGGGGCTTCCGGTTCCGGAAGCCCCTTGCATCCGGTATCAGCGCAGGTGCGCCCCGGAAGCATGGCGCTGGTTCTCGATAAGCCCGCCGCGCCTCTTAGGTTTGTGCTCCTTCCGTAGTCCCCGCGGGAGCAGATGTCGGCCCACCGCGGTCCGCGAACAAGGCAAGATAGGGTTCATAACGAAAGAGCCTGTATCGGCGCCCCTTGGTGATTTGCGTTAGAATGCCTGCATGCACCAAGCCCTCTACGAGGGTATTTGCGGTGGCGTAGGTGTGCCCGATCCTCCGCTCAACCGTTCCTACATCGACGACTGGCTGCTCAAAAAGGTAATCGAGGAGTTCCACGGCGTAGCCGCTTGAACTTACTGTGGCGGAGATCAATTTGCGGTGCTTTTCGCGCATGTTGATAATCGCCTTGGCTGTTTCGTTAGCCTCAATGCTTACCTCATGAACTGCCTTCAGGAAGAAGGCGAGCCATCCCTCCCAGTCGCCTTTCTCCCTTATGGCCATGAGACGAGCGTAGTACTCGTCCCTGTGGGCCTTGAAGTAGTGACTCAGATAGAGCAAGGGCTTGCTCAGAACGCCTCTGCAACACAGGAGAAAAGTGATAAGAAGCCTGCCTACGCGCCCATTGCCGTCCAGGAATGGGTGGATCGTCTCAAACTGCGCGTGTGCCAGGCCGCAGTGAATGAGCGGCACAAAAGACCCGCGGTCGTGCAGGAACTCCTCCAGGTTGTCTAATGCGCTGTTCATCTCGTGCACGGGTGGCGGTACGAACGTAGCGTTGGCGAGAGTTACCCCCGCAGGTCCGATCCAGTTCTGTGACCTGCGGAACTCACCGGGCTCGCGACGTCCGCCGCGTGTCCCCTCAAGTAGTTTCGCGTGTATCTCGCGTATCAGCCGGAGACTCACCGGGAGCGTGGCAATCCGCGCGAGCCCATACTTCATCGCTTTCACATAGTTCACCACTTCCTGAACGTCCTTCGGGGCGCCCCGCTTCGCGCCCGAGAGTTCAAACTCCAACACGTCCTCCAGCGTACTCTGAGTACCCTCAATCTGCGAACTGAGGACCGCCTCCTGGCGGACGTACATTGCCACGAACATGTCCGGATTCGGTAGAATGCTCGTTGCGCCGTCCAAACGGCCGAGCGCCACGTTGGCGTCGGCAAGCAGCATTTGCATGTCCGAAGAATGGAGCTTCAAAGGAGGGCTCGGCGGCAAACGCGAGGGGATGAACGCGCGATAGCCTTCGAGCTGCATAACATAGCGACCTGCTCGCGCATCTTGTGCCATAGACGATTTCCCCTTGTTCAGGTAGATTATACTAAGAAGTACGGCCGGTCCCACATTCAAAATTTTGCGTAATTTTTTTAACGTGGCGCGGGCCTGCTGAAGGATAGATGGCGCTTGGTACATGTTCGAGTGTGCCTGAACACTAAATGTTGTGGTCACTAACCATCGACCCCAGTATATTGGTATACGATGCCCAAGGGTCTGGATTAACGCGTTTCCGTCTCGTGGGGATAGAATCCATGCTCCTGCCGAACCTTTGGAATGTCTCGTTCGACATACTTACGGAAATCGGACATGGCGGCTGAATCGCGGTGCAGGTTGACGGACGAGGCGCTTGTGAAAGCGGCGCGCGAGGGCGCCCCGGCGGCCTTCGCCCCGATTATCGCCCGATACAGGGAAGCGGTGTTCGCGGTCGCGCTTTCGAGGCTCTGGAACTTTCACGATGCCGAGGACGTCGCCCAGGAAGTCTTCGTGGAGGCGCACGCCCGGCTCGGGGGTCTCAAGGACCCCGCGCGGCTGGGGGCGTGGCTTCGCTCGATTGCGATACATCGTGCGATCGACGCGCTCAGGCGCCGGCGTGAAACCGCGGACCTTGAGAAGGTCGACGAGGGCGCCGTCAAGGCCTGGCGCGAAAAGAACAGGCGCACGGAGGTCCAGGGCGAGGTGATGGCGCGCATTGCCGCATTGGGCAGCGCCGAGCGCGAGACGACGGCGCTGTTCTACATCGACGGCTATACGGTCGACCAGGTTGCGGCCATACAGGAGGTGCCGCCGGGGACGGTGAAGAGGCGGCTGCATGACGCGAGGCGGCGTCTCAGGGAGGAGATGGTTGCGATGGTGGAGGACGTGCTGAAGGCCGGGGCGCCCGGAGAGGACTTCGCCCGGCGGGTCTTCGAGATTCTCAGCCAACGCGCGAGCCAGGCCGAGAGCCCTTACGCCCACGAGCGTTGGAACCGGACCGTCGCCGAGCTCCAGAAGATCGGCGCGCGGGGTTTCGAAGGTTTCGCACGGGCGCTCGAGTCGCCGTATTCGGCCACGCGGGTTTTCACGATGAACATGCTGAGTCGCCCCGGCGTCTCCCAAAAGGGCGAAGCCGCGGTCGAGCTCCTGAAGAAGGCGCTCGCCGACCCGAACCGGAAGGTCAGGCGCTGGGCGGCCGAGGCACTGCTCCTGGCCGACGCGGCCGACAGTAGGAAACAGTCCGAGTTCGTTCCTCTCGTCGTGCCGCTGCTCGTAGATCACAGCATAAGAGTGCGCCGGGCCGCCGCGTGGTCGCTCGTGGAGTTCGCGCCGAACGTGCCTCTCGAGGCGATAGTCAACGCCCTCTTGGCGGAGACAGACCATCATACGCGGAGGCTCCAGAAGAACCTGCTTCACGCCGCGACGCACGGCGGCGAAAGGAAGTGGTATCCGGAATAGAAGGCGGTAAGAGGCGCTCGGACCCGGCAGTGCAAGCCGTACCGCTTGCGCAAAAGGCCGGCCGCCCCCGGGGCGGGGGGTACGCTCCTGCCCCGGGCCGCCTCTTTCCTGCGTCACGCCCCTGCCGGAATCCTTTTGACAATCCCCACGGCCGGCGTATATTGTGACGCATCCGCGGGGATTCCGGCGGCTGATCATAAAGGGCTTGAACGTCTACCTTGAGGGCTCATGCGCCCTCGTTTTCCGCGCCGAAAGGAGCCGGGCAACAAATGCGCACGCGACTGCGACACTCTGTGCTCGCGCCGGCACCGGCGGCGGATGTTTTCGCCGGCGCGGACGAGCGCATGGAGCGCCTGCGGGCTCCGGGGGCGGTTAGAGGCAGATAGGCATGCTCCCGGCCGTGGGCGCGCGACGCTCACGGCCGACTCGGATATACGGAAGGGCCGTGAGCGTCGGACGACATCACGGCCCTTTTTCGTCGAAGGAGCGAATCTTCAATGAACCTCAATTTCAAACTGCCGGACGAAGCCGCACGGCGGCTCGCGCCGCATATCGCGCTTTCCGGCGAACCCCAGTATTGCGTGCAAAGCGACCTCACCTTCGCCCGGGCCTACGGCTGGACGTATCTCGTGGTGTCGGATGGCCGCGTCGCGGTTTGTGACAGCGACGGAAAGGGTTTCGGCCTGGCCCTCGCCGACATCAAAGAGGTCAAGGTCGATGAGCTCTTCGGCGGAGGGGCGCTCCAGGCCGTGACGGCCTCGGGGGTAAAGACCCTCGTCGCGTACACGAAGGCATACGTGCCCGAGTTCGCCGTCATGGCGCGCGTCATTGAGAACCTCGCCCACGGGCGGGCGAGCGAAATCCCCGAGGATGAAGACGCGGCGTACTGCCCGCGCTGCGGGGCGCCGCTGCCCGAGAGGGCGATCACGTGCCCGAAATGCGTGCCGAGATGGGAGATGTTCCGGCGGCTCGTCGCGCTCGTGCGCCCGTACCGCTTCAGGGCCGCTATGCTCATACTCACGACCTTCGTGACGGTCGGCTCGCAGATGCTGCCGCCGCTTATCACCAAGGTTATCGTCGACGACGTCATCAGGCAGCGCAACCTCGCGCGCCTCGCGCCCTGGGTGGCGGCGATGATCGGCTGCGGGGTCGCATACCTCGTGGCGAGAATAATCAGCAGGGCCGTCGGCATATGGCTGGCCGCAAGGGTCGTGGCGGACCTTCGCGCCCGGCTCCACGCCCATCTCCAGCGCCTGAGGCTCCAGTTCTTCAACCGCCGGGACTCCGGCGAGCTCGTGGCGCGCGTCATGCACGACACCGGGGAACTCCAGCAGTTCCTCCTCGAAGGGCTGCCCTTTCTCATGGTAAACACGGTGTCGTTTATTGCGATCACGGTGATACTGTTGAAACTGGACGCCCGCCTTGCCGTCCTCGTCTTTATCCCCGTGCCGTTTCTGATCGGCGGCGGCGGATGGTTCTGGCACAGGCTCATCCCGATGTTCCACAAGCACGGAAGCCGAATGGCGCGCCTGCACACGATACTCGGCGAGTCGATCCACGGCATCAAGGCCATCAAGGCCTCCACCCAGGAGGCGCGGCGCAGCGAGGAGTTCGACGGCGCCAACGAGTCGCTCGCGACGATCGGCGTCGGCATCGAGCGCACCTTCGTCGGGTTCTTCGAGGTGATGTTCTTCGTGATGTCGCTCGGCGTGGCCGGCGTGTGGTTTTTCGCGGCAAGGCGCCTCGGCGGCGGCGACACGACGCTTACGTTGGGCGACCTCCTCGCGTTCGTCGGCTACATATGGCTCTTCTACGGGCCTCTTCAGTGGTTCACTGCGATCCTCAACTGGATGACCCACGCCTTCTCGGGCGCGGAGAGGATCTTCTCGGTGCTCGATACCCCGCGCGAACTGCACGACGCGCCGGGGGCGGTGAGCCTGCCGCGCATCAGGGGCGCCATATCGTTTCACGACGTCCGGTTCAGCTACGAGCGCGGCAAGGAGGTCATCAAGGGCATCACGCTCGACATCGCCGCGGGCGAGATGATAGGCCTCGTCGGCAAGTCCGGCGCCGGCAAGTCCACGATCATTAGCCTCATCTGCCGCTTCTACGACGCCGACTCCGGCCTCATAACGATCGACGGCGTCCCCATCAAGGACGTCAAACTCCAGGAGCTGCGACGGCAGATCGGGATAGTCATGCAGGAGCCGTTCCTCTTCAACGGCACGATCCTCGACAACATCCGCTACTCCAAGCCCGACGCGACGTTCGAAGAGGTGCTGCGCGCCTCGAAGGCCGCCAGGGCCCACGAGTTCGTCATCGAAAAAGAGGACGGCTACGACACGTACATCGGCGAGGGCGGCGAGTCGCTCTCGGGCGGCGAAAAGCAGCGCATCGCCATCGCCCAGGCGATACTCACCGACCCGCCGATCCTTATCCTCGACGAGGCGACTTCGTCCGTCGACAGCGAGACCGAAAAGGCGATCCAGGAGGCCATCTCGAACCTCATCCGCAACCGCACCGTCGTCGCCATCGCCCATCGCCTCGCGACCCTTCGTAACGCCAACCGCCTCGTCGTCCTCGAGGACGGCAAGATGGTCGAGGTGGGTACCCACGACGAGCTCGTCGCAAAGGGCGGCATCTACGCCAGGCTCGTCAAGATCCAGAGCGACCTCTCCAGGTTGAGGTCCGACGTCTGGCAGGAGTGAAGACATGACCGAAGCCTTAAAGGAATTCCGGCTTCTGCGCGAAGGCGACCAGGTGTTTCTCCGCTTCGGCGACGGCGAGACGAAAACGCCCGTGAAGCTCGTCTGGGTCCGTCCCATCTCCGCAAGGGGCGCCGAGGTGTCGTTCATCGGTCCCGAAAAAGAGGAACTCCTGATGCTCTCGAGCCTCGACGCCCTCGACCCCGAATCGCGCAAGATCGCCGAGGAGGAGATATCCCGCAGGTACATCTTCCCGCGGATTACGCGAGTCGTCAGCGCCACGGCCTTCTTCGGCGTGCGCTACTGGCACGTCGAGACCGACCTCGGAGAGCGCCGGTTCGCCCTGAAAAACGCATCGAAGAACGCCGTCTGGATTTCCCAGGATCACCTCGTCCTGAACGACACCCTCGGCTGCCGCTACGAGGTCAAACCCTACTCGGCTCTCGACGCGCGTTCGCGCCAGAGAATCGAAAAGGTGATTTGAGGCTGCGGCGCCGAAGAAACGCCCACGGGCGCGCCGGCCACACGGCGCGCCCGTTCCGTTTTGGCCTCAGAACTCCACGAGCCCCTTGACGTACAGGCATTCGCGCCGCAGCGGACAGCCGGGGCACAGGGGGCGACGCTTCCGGCAGCGCTCTCTGCCGAAGCGGATGAGATTGAGGTGAAGTGAAAGCGCCTTTCCCTTCGGCACGAGCGGTTTCATCGCCTCGAAGACCTCGTCGCGCGACGAGCCCTCGCCGACGAAGCCGAGCCTCTGCGCGATCCTGTGGATGTGCGTGTCGACGGGGAATACGTCCCTCCCGCACGCAAAGAGGAGCACGACGGCGGCCGTCTTTTTCCCGACGCCGTCGAGCGACGCCAGGTATCGAAACGCTTCGCCGTCTGACGTGTCCTTGATGAACTCGAGGTCGTACCTCCCGCGCGTCCTCCCGACGAGCGAGAGGATTCCCTTTATCCGCCTCGAACGGGACGGCGCAAGTCCCGCGACGCGAATGGCCGATTCGATTTGCCCGACGGGCGCCCTTGCGGCCGCCGCCCAGGTCGGAAACCTGCGCTTCAACTCCCGCCACGCGCGGTCCGAGTTCACGTCGGTAGTGTTCTGCGAAAGCATGCAGCCGATAAGGCTGTCGAGGACGTTGTCGTCCGCGTCGACTTGCTGCGCGCCGTAGATGCGTTCGAGAATGCGCGCGACCCTTGCGACCTTCTTTCGGACCGTAAGTATCGCGCGGCCCGGCCGCTTCCTTGTCTTCATCTACACCAGCCCCAGGAGTTTGCGCGTTATCCATTCCAGCGTGAGAAGCCCGAGCACGACGGCGAGATACCAGTAGGACGACCAGAGTTCCCTGCGGTCGAGCCTTACGTACTCGGTGAGTTTCGCTCGCTTCTGGACTTCCGAGAGCACCCGGGCCGCCTCGGCCGCGGGCGCGTAGGCGCCGCCGGTCGAACGCGCGATCGCCTCGAGCAGCGCCGGCCTCGCCACAAACGTTGCGAACTCGACGTCGTCCGCCTCCGCGACAAACGCCGTCACGGCCTCGGCCACGGCCTTCCCGCCGCGCCGCGCGGTCACCCTCACGGTGTAGTCGCCCGCCGCCGGCGGCTTGAAGTCGGTCTTGTACACGCCGCCCTCGAGCCAGAACTCGCGCGTGACCGACTTGCCGCCGCCTGAGACGTCGGCGGAAAGCGCCCCGTCGGCAAGCGGCCTCAGGTCCGGGTCGAAAAGGCGCGCCTCCATCTCGAGCCGCCTGCCTACCTCCACCCTGTGCCTCGGCAGGCTGAGCGCCACGGTGAAACCGCCTCTCTCCTCGCGCCTCGCCAGCCAAAAGGCGAGCTGCCGCCAGAACCGCCTGTGCAGCCTCGCAGCCGCGTCGCGCGCGGCGCTGCCTTCCATGCCCGCGCCCGTCGCCCATCGCCATGTCCCTTCCGCCGTCACGGCCGCCGTGCGCCCCTTGCCGTAATCCTCGACCGCAAGCACCGGAGCCGCCGTCCGTGAAGGGTCTCCGCTTACCGCGCCGGTCTCCTGGTTGAGGACGACGGGCAGCCCCATGAGCAGCACCGACGCCCCTGGCTTAGGTGCGCCGACGCGGTTTGCCGAAAGGACGGGCGGCAGCGTCTCCCAGACGGTGGCGCCTGAGCCTTCGCCGAGGCCGACGATGCCCGCGTACGGCCCTTCGGGCCGCGCGGAAATGCCGAAAAGCCCGGTGTCGAGACCCTCAGACTCTTTCATTTCGAAAGGCGCCAGCGCCGCAAGCGGCGTAGCCGCCCAGCCGCCGCGGCCGAAAGCGTTTGCCCCTCCCAAGAAGAGCAGCCCCTTGCCCTTTTCCGCCACGGCCTTCGCGACGGCGTCCATGTCGGCCGGCGCCATCGCCGATGAGGGAAGGTCGCCGATTATGAGGACGTCCCATTCGTCCTGGATCGCGCTCGCGACGGCGGCATCCCCGTCGCCTTTTGGCAGCACGAGCCTCAGGTCGACGTCCCTGGCTGATTCGAGGGCGAGCCTTATGAACTTCGCTTCCCATCGGAACGTCCCCTCGATATAGAGGACCTTCATGCGCCCTTTCTTGACGTCCACGTACGTCGCGATCGAGTTGTTTGCCGCGATTATCTCGCCTGGAAGCGGGTCGGCGCGCATCTCGAGCCGCACCGGTCCGGCCTTTTCGGGCCTGAATTTGAACTCGGCCTCGACGACCGCCTCCTGCCTGTCCGCGGCAATGTCCTTTGAACCCGCCTCCCTGCCGTCGACGAGTAAATGCACCTTGGCCGCGGCGCCCTTGAGGCCCGTTACGAGAAACGTGCCGACGGCGTTCGCCTCGGATGACACGAAGACGTCGGGCGGCGCGAATATGCCGGTGGCCGCGACGTCGCGAGTCGCGGGCGACGGGTCGCTCCTGCCGACCGATATCGTGTAGATGGCCGCGCCTCCCGGAAGCGCCGCGTCGACAGGGTCGATGCCGGAATTGGAAATGCCGTCCGACACGACGAGTATCACCTCGGGCGCCGCCGCCGCGCGCGAGGCCTCCTGGATCGCGTCGCCGAGCGCCGTCAGCGGTCCGTCGGGAATCGTGCCGAGAAGCGGCTTCGACAGGATGTCGCCGGGCGCCGCCGCAAGCGGCGTAATCCCCCCCGCAAAGGAGTACGCCGACACCTCGTATGAGTCGGCTATCGACCTCCAAAGGGCGCCCGCGTTGGAGAATGCGTTCGCCGCGCGGGCCGTCCGCGACATGGGCGATGGCGGCGTGCCGCTTTCCTCGTCGTTGATGGACATGCTCTTCGAAGCGTCGACCAACAGCGCGAGGCGCTGCTTTCGCGAAAGGGTTTCGGACTTCTCGGCGGCCGGCCGCCAGAGGACGAAGACGAGCACCGCCACCGCCGCGATGCGCGTCGAGAGAAGCATCAACTTAGCCGCCGGCGCAATCGGCTTCGACGTTTGCCTGTAAGCGACGACGTGCGCGATTATCGCCGCCGCCGCAAACGCGACCGCCACGAGCGCCGGCCAGAAGAGGTCCACGCCGAAGTGCATCACGCCCCTCCCGCCGCCGCGTCGCGGTAGAAGCGGTTTGCCACGTACTCCTCGACGGCAAGGACGACGATCGCCGCCACGAGAAAGACGTCGAAGATCTCCCGCGCGCCGCGCGTCTTCCCGAGGGCGCGGGCGATAGGCCGGCCGGAGACTTCCTTCGACACTATGCTGCCGGGCAAGGCGTCCATGATTTCCTTTGCCGGCACGCGTTCGAGCACGCTCTCAGACGGCGCGATATTGACGCTGAAGCCGACCTCGGCGGTCCCGGCTTCCCCCGGGATGCGCGCGCGGTAGTTGCCCGGGAAGAACGGCCTGTACACGAATGACGCCGTCCCCGGCGGGATCGACACCTCGACCGGTTTCCCCCCGAGCGGCGTCACGATCTCCGCCCGGGTGTTCTCCGAGGACCTCTTGACGCCGAAGGAAATCCCCGCGCCGACGAGAAAATCCGTCACCCCGGACCTGATGCCGCCGGCGCCTGCGCCGCCGGACGCGTACCACACCGTCTCGCAGGCGAACGGCACAAACGGCGCCCTCAGCACGAGGTCCGTCGCCTCGCGCGTCGGCGAAAAGGCCGCGACGACCGCCCGGCCCGTGCCGACCGGCGCGGCAAGTATGCCGGGGTCGCCGGCTATGCGCGCGAGTTCAACGGCCTTTACCCGCCCCCCCGATGTGGGCACAAGCCGCCGCCACCGGGCCATGCGCGCCGCGGAGAGGTTCCCGTTCTGTCCGCCCGCGAAGGCCGCGAGCATCGGGTGGTCGAACGAAAGGACCGCAAGGTTCACGTAGGTCTCGCCCCCCGCCGACCGCACCTCGCCGAGCCTCGCGCCGAAGTACTTCCTCAGGAAGGGGTCGTAGTCGTTCGCCTGTGCGCGTCCGCCCGCGAAGATCACCAGGCCCTTGCCCCCCGACGCGAATTGTTCGAGGGCGTCCCACGACGGCGGCGCAAGCGCCTTCACGTCCGCCACGACCGCGACGTCGGCGCCTTCGAGGCTCGACGGCTTCCACGCGCCTATGTCCTCGTAGCGCACCCGGATGCCCGTGGAGCCCGCGAGCGTCCGCGGCTCGAGCGCGTTTCTGAGAAAGAACCCCGTGTCGGAGGTCCCGTCGGCCTGTCCGATGATGACGCACTGGACCGGCCTCGATGCGGACACGGTGAAATACCGCACGTTGTCGGCCCTGATGGGGTCGGGGTTCGAAAGCGCCACCCAGCCCTGGAGCGCGCCGGCAAGCGGGGCGAGGACCGGCACGTCGAAATCCTCCGGCGCTTTCGCGCGCCTGCCCAGTTCGACGATGCGCTCCGCGCGCTTGGTGTCCGCGAGGTACGCCTCCACGAGGCGCGTTGCGGCGAGGTCCCCGCTCGAAACGAGAGACTTGAGGGCGACGTGCGGCGAAGGCGCCGTGAGCCAAAGGCTCGCCGCCTCGTCGACGTGGAAATTCTCGTCGCCGTCGGCCCCGGCGTCGAGCACGACCGTCGCCGTGTTCTCGGACGGCTTTACGCTTTCGAGCGCCCCCCACGAGTGCCGCATGAGGTCGCTTATAATGTACACTTCGCGCCCGGCCTCGAGGCCGCCGGTCGCCTTTTCCTGGGCAAGCGCGGCGTACGCGCGCGCAAGCGCCTGGCTCGAATCGCCGCCGTACGCCGAGACGTCGAGGTTCGCCACGGCCTTGGCGACCTGGTTCCTGTTGAAGGTGAACTCCCGGTCGAGACTCTCGCCCTTGGCCCCAAGCCCGGTGACGACAAGAGCCGCGCGGCTTCCCGGCGCGAGGGTCGACAGCACTTCGCGCGCGAGGCTTTTCGCGCGGTCGAAGCGCCTCGCCCCCGCGTTTTCGTAAGCCATGCTCACCGAGTTGTCGATTACGATGACGGCGTTTACGGGAGCCGTCCCTTCCCTGAAGAAAAGAGTCCCGAGGTACGCCGGCCGCGCCAGGGTCGCGACGATAAGAAGCACCGCCGACACGCGCAGCGCCAAAACGAGGAAGTTCTTCATGCGCAGGCGCTTCCTGTTGGCCGCAAGCCCGGCCGCGAGAAACTTCAGCGTCGGCAGGGCGTCCTCGCGCGCCTTTCTCTTGTGAAGCAGGTGAATGAGAAACGGAATCGCCGCCGCCGCCCCCGCGGCCAACAGCGCGCTGTTCAAGAACGAAAACGGCATCGCCGCGGGCGCCCCTTACAGGAAGTGCTTTTTCCGGTTCGCGAGAAAACTTGTCAGCGCCTGGTCGAAGGCCACCGACGTGTCGAGCTGCACGTAATCCATCGACATCGCCGTTACTCGCGCGCGCAGGTCGTCCACGAACGCCGCCACCGCCGCCAGGTAATCAGGCCTCGCGGAATCGGCGTCGACCGTGACGTGCGCGCCCGTCTCCGGGTCATAGAAACGCATCGGCCCCTCGTAGGGGAAATTAGCCTCCGCCGCGTCGAGTATGTGAAAGACGATCACGTCGTGCCCGCGGTAACTCAGGTGCGCGAGCGCCTTCTCGATCTTATCGGCGTCGTCGAGAAGGTCGGAGAGGATCACGACGAGCCCGCGCTTCTTGAACAGCCCCGCCGCCTCGTGGATGCTTCCGGAAATATCGCTCTCGCCCGACGGCCTGGTGTTGGCCAGGACCGAAAGGACGTTGCCGAGGTGGCTTCGTTTCGAGCGGGGCCTAACGCAGTCGCGGACCTTCGAGTCGAAGGTCACCAGCCCCACCGCGTCCTGCTGGCTAATCATGAGATACCCGAGAGCGGCCGCAATCGCCGACGCGTACTCGAATTTCGTCATGAACCGGTCGGCCACCGTCCTCGGCTCGAGGCCCATCGACGCGCTCCGGTCGAGGACCAGATGGCACTCCATGTTCGTCTCGGCCTGGAAACGCTTCACGTAATAGCGGTCGGTGCGCCCGAAGACTTTCCAGTCGATCTGCCGCAGCTCGTCTCCCGGCGAGTACCTGCGGTGGTCGCTGAACTCGACCGAAAACCCCTTGTACGGGCTTTCGTGCAGCCCCGCGAAAAAGCCCTGCACGAGGAACCGCGCCCTCAGGTCCAGCCTCGCCACCTTCTGGAGGACTTCCGGCAGGAGGTACTTCTCGAACGATGCCATCAGGCCTTCTCGTATTTCTTTATGTCCGGCTCCGGCACGCTCTCGACAAGCCGCCGCACTATCGCCGTCGAATCCACGCCCTCCGACTGCGCGTGGAAATTCGTCGATATCCTGTGCCTCAGCACCGGCACCGCCATCTCGCGCACGTCGTCGGCCGCGACGTTGAAACGCCCGTCGAGGGCCGCGATAGCCTTGGCCCCCATCAGGAGGTGCTGCCCCGCGCGCGGCCCCGCGCCCCATTCGACGAAATCCTTCACGAACGCCGGCGCCGCCTCGTCCGTCGGCCGCGTCGACCGGATGAGCCGCGCCGTGTACGCCACGACAAACGGGCTCACCGCTATCGCGTCGACGACCTCCTGGATGCGCTTTATGTCCTCGGCGTCGAGCACCTGCTGCGGCGCGCCCTTCGGCTCGGATGCGACGAGCCCCAGGATCGCCTCCTCCTGCGCCGCGTCGGGATAGTCGACGAACAGGTTGAACATGAACCGGTCGAGCTGCGCCTCCGGCAGCGGGTACGTCCCTTCCTGCTCGATGGGGTTCTGCGTCGCGCATACGAAGAAGGGATCCGGCAGGGGATACGTCGTCCTTCCGACCGTCACCTGGCGTTCCTGCATCGCCTCGAGGAGCGCGGCTTGAGTCTTGGGCGGCGTGCGGTTTATCTCGTCCGCGAGGACGATGCTTGCGAAGACGGGGCCGTGGACGAACCTCATCTCGCGTCGCCGCGCGTCGCTTTCCTCCAGGACGTCGGTCCCCGTTATGTCCGACGGCATGAGGTCGGGCGTGAACTGGATGCGCTTGAACGAGAGGTCGAGGACCGCCGCGAGCGTTCTCACCATCAGCGTCTTGGCGAGCCCCGGAACGCCCACGAGCAGGCAGTGCCCGCGCGAGAATATCCCCGCCAACAGCCCCGAAAGCACGTTGTCCTGGCCGACGATGACCTTTCGCATCTCGGCCATCATGCGGTTTTTCGCCTGCGCAAGCACCTCGACCCGGTTTGCTATTTCCCGCGCGTCCATCGCCCCTCCCGCGTTGGTTGGCAACATGCCCGGTATGCGCCCCCGGCGGCCTGCTCCGGCCGTATCGGACGCTGCGCGCCGTGCCCCCTCATCTGACGAGCGGCGCCCGCCTTCGGGGCCGCTACTTCTCGTTAATCCCGTGGCACTTCTTGTATTTCTTCCCGCTGCCGCACCAGCAGGGGTCGTTGCGGCCGATCTTCGGCTTGTCGCGGTGGATGGTCTTGGCCTTGCCCTCGCCGGCGTGGCTTGCCGACTCGGCGGCCTCGCGCTGCTGGTCGAGGCCCGCGAACTCCTGGTGCACGACGTTCGCCACGCGCCACACGCCCGAAGCCCCGAGTTCCTCCTCCGCAGTCTTCGCTATCCGCAGCCTGAAGATCAGGCCCGAAACGTCGTCGTCAACCGAGTCCATCATCTCCTGGAAGAGTTCGTAGCCCTCTTTCTTGTAAGCCACGAGGGGGTCGATCTGCGCGTAAGAGCGAAGCCCGATGCCCGCCTTGAGGATGTCCATCGTGTGGAGGTGGTCCTTCCACTTCGAGTCGATGACCTGGAGGAGCACGAACTTCTCGAGCTCCCGCATCATCTCCGGCGTCATCTCCGCCTCGCGCGCTTCGTAAGCGGCGTTCACGCGCTCGACCACGAGGTCCTCCGCGCCCGCGAGCTCTGCCGCGTCGAATTCGGAGGGCGATATCTCGACGCCGAACCTCTGCCTCACCCAACCCGCCAGCCCCTGCGCGTCCGGTTTGGCGTCTTTCTCGACCGGTTCGAGGAACTGTTCGCAGGAGTTGACGATCCGGCTCTCTATCATCTGGAGGATGAGTTCCTTTAGCCCCTCCCCGCGCAGGACCTGCTGGCGCTGGTCGTAGATGAGTTTTCGCTGCTCGTCCATCACGCCGTCGTATTCGAGGAGGTTCTTCCTGATGTCGAAGTTCCTCTCCTCGACCTTCTTCTGCGCGCGTTCGAGGGCCCTCGTGAGGAAGCCCATCGAGATCTCCTGCCCCTCGGCCATGAGCCGCTTTATGCGGTCGCCGCCGAATATCCTCATGAGGTCGTCTTCCATCGACAGGAAAAACTGAGAGGACCCCGGGTCCCCCTGGCGTCCCGACCTGCCTCGAAGCTGGTTATCTATGCGGCGCGCCTCGTGCCGCTCGCTGCCGAGGATGTGAAGGCCGCCCAACTGCGCGACCGTCTCCGCCTCGGGCCTGAACGTGAAGAGCGGCTCAGTCCTCCGCATCCTCGCGAGAAGATCGTCGGCCGTCCCCGCGCGCTCATCGTCTTCGAGGAAGCCCTCCGCCCACTTGCCGATTACCTGCTCGCGCGCGGCCGGCTCGTCGAACGCCCGCAGTTCCTTGGGCGCCATGTCCCACTGTTTCCAGTGGTCGAGGATCTCTTCGCGCGTCGGCCGCCCGAGAACTATGTCCGTGCCGCGCCCGGCCATGTTCGTCGCGATCGTCACCTTGCCCAATTGCCCCGCCTGCGCCACGATCTCGGCTTCCATCGCGTGGTACTTCGCGTTGAGGACGTTGTGCTCTATCCCGCGGCGCTTGAGCATCTCGGACAGCCTCTCCGACTTCTCTATCGAAACCGTGCCCACGAGTATCGGCCTGCCCGTCCGGTGCAGGCGCGCCGCTTCCTCGATGATCGCCTGGAACTTCTCCTTCTCGCTGCGGTAGATGATGTCGGGCAGCGACACGCGGATAAGCGTCCGGTTGGTCGGAATGGTCACCACCTCGAGGCCGTAAATCTTGTAGAACTCCACCGCCTCCGTCGCCGCCGTGCCCGTCATCCCGGCCAGTTTGTCGTACAGGCGGAAGAAATTCTGAAAGGTGATCGTCGCGAGGGTCTGGTTCTCCTCCTTTATCTTCAACTTCTCCTTGGCCTCGACCGCCTGGTGAAGCCCGTCCGACCAGTGCCGGCCGTACATCAGGCGCCCCGTGAACTCGTCGACGATTATCACTTCGCCGTGCTCGACTATGTAGTCGCGGTCGCGGTGGTAGAGATGATGCGACCTCAGCGCCTGCTCGAGTAAGTGCGGCCAGTCCATGTTCGAGCCGGTGTAGAACGAATCCACCCCCGCGAGTTTCTCGGCGCGCTCGACCCCCTCCTCGAGCACGACTATCTGCTGCTCCTTTTCCTTCACCTGGAAGTGGACGTCTCTCTTCAAGAGCCGCGCAACGCGGTCCGCCTCGTAGTACTTTAACGTCGACTCGTAAGCCGGGCCGGAAATGATGAGGGGCGTTCGCGCCTCGTCGATGAGTATCGAATCCACCTCGTCGACGATCGCGTAGTGCCGCCTTTTCTGCACCTGCGTCTCGAGCGACATCTTCATGTTGTCGCGCAGGTAGTCGAAGCCGAACTCGTTATTGGTGCCGTACGTGACGTCACAGGCGTACGCCGCGTGCCGCCCGTCGTTATCCATGTCGGCCTGGATGAAGCCGACCGTCGTCCCGCAGTAGCGGTACACCGGCCCCATCCACTCGGCGTCGCGCTTGGCAAGGTAATCGTTCACCGTGACCACGTGGACGCCCTTGCCCTCGAGCGCGTTGAGGTACGCCGCGAGGGTCGCCACGAGCGTCTTTCCTTCGCCCGTGGCCATCTCGGCGATCTTTCCGTCGTGCAGCGTAATGCCGCCGGTGAGTTGCACGTCGAAGTGGCGCATGTTGAGGGTGCGGTTTGCCGCCTCCCGCACGAGCGCAAACGCCTCCGGCAGGATGTCGTCAACCGTCGCGCCGTCCGCGAGCCGCCGCTTGAATTCGGCCGTCTTCTCCGGAAACGCCGTTTCCGGCAGTTCCTTCGCCCGCGGCTCGAGTTCGTTTATGCGCGCGACCGTCTCGCCCATCCGCTTGAGGAGCCGGTCGTTGCGCGTGCCGAAGATCTTCCCGAAGAACCCTACGACAATGTCCAGCGCGCTCGCCAAATCAAACTCCTGACATCCAAAAGACCGATTACGACTTGATTATACCGAAGTCGGCCTCGCCGTTCAAGTTACGCTCCATTAAGAAGCCTCTCGATGGCCTCGGCGAGGCCGTCGTTCGCGTTGGTGCCCACGACAAAGGACGCCGCGCGCTTGACGGCATCGGGAGCGTTTCCCATGGCGGCCGACCGTCCGGCTTTTCTGAGCATGTCGATATCGTTTATGTCGTCGCCCACCGCGGCCGTCTCGTCGCGCCTCACGTTTAGACGCTCTGCAAGCGCGAGGAGCGCGTTGCCCTTGCCGGCCGCGCGGCTTATCGTCTCCAGGCACCAATACGGCGCCCCGGGCGGATTGATAATGTGCACGCTCACCGCGTCCCCGCAGGATCGCCGTATCTCTTCGTACGCCGGCCCGAGTGACTCGACGGGACCGAACGCCGCGACCTCCATTATCCTCGTTCCGGCCGGGACCGCGACCTCCTTCGCGATGCGCCAGGCCGTCCCCGAGTATCCGAACATCTCCCTCGGCTGCGGGGCCTCCGTCACGATGAGAAAGTCAACGTCCATGTCGAATCCGTCGAGAAACACCCTCGGCTCGAAACCGAACCGCGCCATCGCCGCCGCGGCCTTCCTCGCCAGGCCTTCGTCGAGCGGCTGCGACCACACGAGTTCGTCATCGCTCGTTTTCCTGATGTGCGTCCCGTGCTGGCAGATGATGTAGGTGGAGAGGGCAAGGTCGGCCGCGTATGCCTTTGACGTCCTGTACCGCCGCCCCGTGGCAAGGACGATCTGCACCCCGGCATCCGTCGCCTTCGTCACGGCCTCGCGGACGCGCGGCGTCACCTTGCCCTGCGCGTCCAGAAGCGTCCCGTCGATGTCGACGGCGAGGAGTTTCATTTGCAATGGCATAAGGTCACCGAAAGAGGGTACTCGCGCGCGAGCCTCGGGGCGAAGCGCCGCTAATTCGCCGTCGGCTCGTCCTCTATCGCCAGCACGCGCGCGGAATGCTCGTAGTATTGCAGGACCTGGATAAGCTGCGTGGTCGACAGGGCGCCCGTCTCCAACAGTATTAACCCGATTAACTTGTGCTCCTTCTGCTGGGCCTTCAACGCCGCCTGGATCTCCAGCGCCTTGTCGACGTCTTCTTGCGTGCAGAAACCCATTCGTATGGCCACCTGCCCGAATGGTTCGTATTTGGTCATAAGCCACCTTGCGAGTCGTCAAAGCCGTTCGCTCGAGTTCCCCTATTATCCGGCGGCATTCGTCCTTTTCAAAGGTTTTCGAACGATTGGCACCTCGTGCCGCCCGCGCCCCGACTTCGCTGCCCTGAACGGCTTTTTCGCGCCCAAAATGGTTGACTCCGGCCGCATTTTCAGTATACTCTGCCTTTTTCGGGAAAACCCATTGCGACGCATGTAATACGTCCGGAGGCGACAATGAAAAAGGGCATTCACCCCAAGTACGTAGAGGCAACGGTGACCTGCGGTTGCGGCGAGACATGGAAGACGCGCTCCACCAAGGAGAAGATCGCCGTCGAAATATGCTCGAAGTGCCACCCCTTCTTCACCGGCAAGCAGAAGTACGTGGACACCGCGGGCCGCGTGGAAAAGTTCCAGCGCAAGTACGGCTGGGGCGTCCGGAAGGACACCGAAGGTGCCTCGAATAAGTCCTGACGCGTCGGCGCGCGCGAAATTCCTCGAAAAGCTCGCCGAGCTCGACGAGCGCTACGTCGCGCTTGAGTCGCGTCTGGCCGACCCCCAGGTGATCTCCAACTCCGCGCTCTTCACCAAGCTCGTCAGGGAGCATGGCTCCCTTTCGCGGACGGTCGATCTCTACCGCCGCCTCACCAAGGCCGAAAAAGGCATCGCCGAGGCGCGCGAGGTCCTCGAGTCCGGCGACGCCGAGCTCTCCGAGATGGCCCGCTCCGAAATCGCCCTCCTCGAGGAAAGCCGCGACAATCTCTTCGATGAACTGATCCGCGTCTTTGCGACCGAGGACGAGGAGGCCCACCGCAACGTCATCATGGAAATCCGCGCCGGCACCGGCGGCGAGGAGGCGGCGCTTTTCGCTTCCGACCTCTTCGGCATGTACCGCCACTACGCCGAGCGCCAGGGCTGGGCCGTCGAGGTGATGGATGCCTCCGTCACCGAGATGGGCGGTTACCGGGAAATCATCCTTTCCGTCTCAGGGCAGGACGTCCACAAGAAACTGCGCTACGAATCAGGCGGCCACCGCGTCCAGCGCGTCCCCGTCACTGAAACCCAGGGGCGCATCCACACGTCGTCGTGCACCGTCGCGGTGCTGCCCGAAGCCGAGGAGGTCGAAGTCGACCTCAAGATGGAAGACGTGCGGATGGACTTCTACCGCGCGGGCGGCCCCGGAGGCCAGAAGGTGAACAAGACCTCTTCAGCCGTGCGCCTCACGCACCTGCCGACCGGCATTGTCGTCGCCATCCAGGACGAAAAGAGCCAGCACAAGAACCGCGCCAAGGCGCTGCGCATCCTTCGCAGCCGCCTCTACGACCATTACAAGACCAGGGTAGACAAGGAGCGCCAGACCATGCGCGTGGGCCAGATAGGCTCCGGCGACAGGTCCGACCGCATCCGCACCTACAATTTCCCCCAGAACCGCGTCACCGACCACCGCATCAACTTCACGGCCCACAACCTTGACCGCGTGATATTGGGCGCGCTCGACGAGATCATTGACGCGCTGGTCACCTACGACACCCAGGCCCGCGTCAAGAACCTCCTCGAAAGCGACCTGGCGCTCAAGTAGTGACCGGAAACGCCGCCCCTCACTTACCGGCCTTTCTGTCGGCAATCCTGATCGTCACGAGGTAGTAGCCGTCGGGCTTTTCTGTCGTGTAGCGGATGCAATCCGGTTCGTCGGCGTGAGGATACGAAACTGAATCCCACTTGGGGCGCTCACGCATCACCTTCTCGTCTACCACCAGAAGCCGCTTATCGCCGCGCCCCACAAGGTACGCGAGGTGTTTGCAATCAGCGGTGACTGTCACGTGACTTACCGAATCGTACCTCCTGCTTGTCACGCCGTCGACGACCACGTGCTCATTCTCTTTTCGAGCCATGCTAAGCAGCTCATGACCGAGGTACCGGTTTATCGACTCTGCGAAACGAACGAGGCGATCATTCGAC
>Ga0315277_10003420_pt1 | contig 21508 bp, 13 predicted proteins | sample YL17G05_15_MG_FD_203695 | JGI IMG/M metagenome (GOLD analysis project Ga0315277, IMG submission 203695) | Sediment microbial communities from Yellowstone Lake, YNP, Wyoming, USA - YL17G05_15 | ecosystem: Environmental > Aquatic > Freshwater > Lake > Sediment | place: USA: Wyoming | collected...
GCTGCGGCTGGTGTCTCGTACCAGTGGCGATTCTCTCGCTCGCGCGCCCACTCCGGCTGTTGCGCCGTGAGGCTTTGCTCCTCCGGAATACCCTCAGGGCTGTGGTTTCCGCGCCCATCCATCGCCGCTCTTGCCATTGACGCTCAGGGGGTCGTCTAGACCGCTGGCCCTTCTGGTGCCTCGCCGGTGTTCAAATGGACTATCGGACGATAGGTTAGGTGAACGTTTAGCTGAGTGCAGTTGAAGACGGTGAGGTGCCGCTGATCGAGCCCGCCTTCTACCAGAGTCTCGACAAAGTGGCTGGCGGCCTGAAGGTCCTCGAACAGGTGAGCCTCGCCGCGGTTGTCTGTACCCTCGTGGAGGGCAACAACGATCACCCTCGGCGACGCCTTCGGTTTCGTTTCCGGTTCCGTTTCTTGGGGAGCCTTCACCTCGGTTGCTGCGCTGCTTCCTTCAAAGGCCTCCGTTCTGTCCCGGGCCCAGTGCAGCACCTGAGCTGTCAGGTCCTTCTTTCCTTCGACAGGCTCCAGGCTCTCGTACTTTTGCAGGTCCACCTTCGTTCACTCCCACCGGTGCGCCAGCAGCAATCGCAGTCCTCCAAGTAAATAGACGCGTCTGGGGCAGTTATGTTAACACGTTTGGGCATGGTGAAGTGCGGATTCTCAAGGAGGCTCCGTTGACCCCCTCCCTAACGAATGCTAGAATACGATGCGACAATGGGGTTGGCGCCAGGCTAGACGGGCGAGGGTCGTATCCTCCGGCCCTCGCTTTGCGTTCACGGGGGCGGCAAGGAGAAGAAGCAAGCCATGCTCACTACCGTCGTCGGCAGCTATCCTAAGATACCCAATCGACCGCGGCCGGCCAGGCTGCGGGCTGCCATCGCTCGCTCCGAGCGGGGGGAGATAGGCCAGGACGAGCTGCGGCGGGTAGAGGATGAGGTGACCATCGAGGTGATCCAGGAGCAGGTGGAGGCCGGCATCGACCTCGTCAGCGATGGCCAGATCCGCTGGGAGGATGACCAGACCTACTTCGCCCGCCGGATGGACGGCTTCACCATCGACGGCCTCATCCGCTACTTCGACACCAACACCTACTATCGCCAGCCGACAGTTACGGGCGCCGTCCGGTGGCGACAGCCAATCGCAGCCGAAGACTATCGCTTCGCTGCCGCCCACAGCCCGCGGCCGGTGAAGGCCCTGGTCACTGGCCCCTATACCCTAGCCGCACTCTCGGCCAACCAGCACTACGGCAGCTTCGGCGAGCTGGTGCTGACCCTGGCCCAGGAGCTGCGGCAGGAGGTGCTGGCCCTGGAGAAGGCAGGGGCGTCTATCATCCAGGTCAACGAGCCGGCCATACTCAAGCAGAAGGAGGACTTCCCCCTGTTCGGCCAGGCTCTGGAGCGAATGATGGAGGGGGTGGCGGCCGAGGCCCATCTCTATACCTGGTTCGGCGATATCGAAGGCCTCTTCCCTCGTATCATGGAGCTCCCCTTCTCCGCCATCGGGCTGGACTTTGTCATGGGGCCGGCCAACTATGAGATCATAAGGAGAGCGCCCTTTGCCAAGAAGCTGGGCCTGGGCATAGTCGACGCCCGCAACACGAAGTTGGAGACAGTGGAGCAGATCGTCGAGCGCGTCCGCCGGGTGAGCGATGTTGTGCCGCTGGAGTCCGTTTATGTCAATCCGAGCTGTGGCCTGGAGTACCTGCCGCGGGAGGCAGCCCAGGCGAAGCTAGCCCGTATGGTGGCGGGCGTTCGGCGCGCGCAGGAGGTGTTGGGATGAGCGAGGGGTTGCTCACTACCACTGTCGGGAGCTTTCCGAAGCCCGACTACCTAGCGCAGGCCCGCAATCAGTTCTCCCTGGGCAAGATCGGCCGCGAGGAGCTGATGGCCCTGGAGCGGCAAGCTACTGCTGAGGTGATCGACCTCCAGGAGGAAGTGGGCCTGGACATCCTGGTGCATGGGGAGATGGAGCGGGGCGACATGGTGGCCTACTTCGCCGAGCTGCTCAACGAGAGCATGGCCATCAGCGGGCTGGTGCGTTCCTACGGCAATCGCTACTACCGGAAGCCTATCATTATCGGCAAACTCCACTGGCAGGGCCCAATGACGGTGGAGATGTGGCGCTACGCTCAGAGCCTCACCGCCAAACCGGTCAAGGGGATGCTTACTGGCCCCTACACCATGGTCGAATGGTCGTTCGATGAGCACTATGAGTCGCGGCGAGAGGCGGTGCTGGACATGGCCCGCGTCATCCACCAGGAGGCGGTGGAGCTGGAGAAGGCCGGCGCCCGCTACATCCAGGTGGACGAGCCGGCGGCCTCCACTCGCCCCGAGGAGATGGAGCTCGTCGCGCAGGGGCTGGCCGTGGTCACCGAAGGGCTCAAGGCCAAGACCATTACCCACATGTGCTATGGCGACTTCGCCAGGGTCTTCGACCAGATCGCCCGTCTACCCGTGGACCAGCTCGACATCGAGACGGCCAACAGCGACTACGACCTGCTGGAGCTGTTTCGCCGCCATCGCTTCGACAAGGAGGTGGCCCTGGGCGTTCTGGACGTGCACGACCACAGGGTGGAGACGGTGGAGGAGGTCAAGGAGGGCATCCGCAAGGGCCTGGAGGTGCTACCACCCGAGCGGCTGTACATCGACCCCGACTGCGGCCTCAAGACGCGCACCTGGGAGGAGGCGGCGGCCAAGCTGCGGGTGATGGTGCAGGCCGTGCGCGAGGTCAGGCACGAGCTGGGCATCGAGGGCTAGGACGGGGGCTGGGCAGTGAACGATGGCGAGAAGGAAGAGCCCAGCGAGCAGCCTCTGGCTCAAGAGCATGACCCCCTAGCTCTCGATTACATCTTTCACCCCCACTCGGTGGCGGTGGTGGGGCCTTCGCCCCAGTTAGGTCTCGCTGGCATGGGCGCCAGCTTTGTGATCGCCCTGCAGGACATCGGCTTCGAGGGCGGTCTCTATCCGGTGAACCCCAAGCACCAGGAAGTCCTGGGGCTCAAGTGCTACCCCAGCCTGCTGGACATCCCCGGGCCAGTAGACCACGTCATCTTCAGCGTCCCCGTGCGGGCGGTTCTTGCCGTCGTTGAAGACTGCGTGGCCAAGGGTGTGAAGAGCATGCACTTCTTCACCGCCGGCTTCAGCGAGACGGGTGAGGAGGAAGGGGCCGAGCTTGAGCGTCAGGTGGTGCAACGGGCCCGCCAGGCAGGTATCCGCGTCATTGGTCCCAACTGCATAGGGCTGTACTGTCCGGCGGCCAAGATCTCCTTCGGGCCCGGCGCTCCGAGAACACCCGGGCCGGTGGCCTTTATGTCCCAGAGCGGCGGCAATGCCGCCGACCTGCTGACGACGGCGTCGCCGCGAGGCATTCGCTTCAGCAAGGTAATCAGCTACGGTAACGCCGCCGACCTGAACGAGTGCGACTTTCTGGAGTACCTGACCGATGACCCTGACACGAAGATCATCGCCGCCTACATCGAGGGGGTGAAGGACGGGCGCCGCTTCTTTCGGGCGATGCGTAGGGCATCGGCACGCAAACCGGTCATCGTGCTCAAGGGCGGCCGCACGGAGTCCGGCAGTCGGGCTGTCTTCTCTCATACGGCTAGCCTGGCTGGTTCGCAGGCGGTGTTCAATGCCCTTGTCCGTCAGGTTGGTGCCGTGGCGGTTAACAGCGTGGACGAACTGGTGGACATGCTGGTGATCTTCCGCTTCTTTGAGCGGCCGCCGGCGGGTCGGGGGGTGGGCATCGTGGGTGGTGGCGGCGGCTTCAGCGTCTTTGCCGCCGATGAGGTGGATGAAGCCGGGCTGAAGGCGCCTCCTCTCTCCCAGCGCGTTCAGGAGGAGCTGCGCCGTTTCACCCCTGTGGCCGGCAGCAGCGTGCGTAATCCCGTGGACACCCTGGCCGTCATGGAGCCTGCCAAGCTGGTCGACACCCTGCGCCTTGTGGCCAGCGATGAGGGGGTAGACGTGATCCTGGGGCATACCGGCTTTGGTTGGGGCCCGGGGCGGGTGGCCACGGCCATGGGCTTCGACCTGTCCAAGCTGATGGAGGCGGTGGTCGATGCCATGGTGCGGGCGCGGGAGATAATGAAGAAGCCCATGGCTCTGGTGGTGGCCACGCCCCCAATACTGGAGCCGACGGAACACTCGCTACGTTTTCAGGAGCTCTGCTGGCGGCGGGACTTCCCGGCCTTTCCCAGCATCCCGCGGGCGGCCAACGCTATTGCCAAGATGGTGGCCTGGGGGGAGATGCGGGATGACCTGTCGCGCTAGACGGTCGCAGATCGCCGTCGGGCCGAGGGCTAGCGGCGGCGAAACTCCTTCTCCAGCAGGGCAGTGCTCATGTGGATCATGGTAGGGCGGCCGTGGGGACAGGTGTGGGGCACTTGAGCCTGCTCCAGCCGCCGCACCAGCTCGCGCATCTCCTCCACGGCTAGGGGTTGGCCCGCCGTCACCGCAGCGTGGCAGGCGAGGGTGATCGCCACCCGGTCGCGCTGGTCTGGCGCGGTCTCTTCGCTCAGGGTGTCCAGGAACTCGGCGAAGGCCTGCGATAGGTCTTTCCCTGGCAGGACGGCAGGGACGGCTCTGATCAGGTAGGTCCGCTCGCCGAAGGGCTCCAGATGGAAGCCGTGCTCCGAAAGCACCTCGTAGTGCGCGAGGATGACCTCCCTCTGGCGGGGCGATACCTCCACCACGGTCGGCTCCAGCAGCCCTTGTGCGTCCAGGGCTTGTTTCTGGCGAGCGGCGCAGATCTCTTCGAATAGAACGCGCTCGTGGGCCGCGTGCTGGTCGATGAGGTATATTCCTTCGGGCCCCTCGGCCACAATGTAGGTATTGCCGATCTGCCCCACCACGCGCAGCATGGGCAGGGAAACCTTGGGCGGCGGGGCCGTTGTGTCTGTTGCCGCCCTGGCCGCTTCTTCCCTTTCCAGCGCCCGCTGCCACAAAGGCGGCAGGGTAGTCCCCTCGGGGGCGGTCGGCTGGGCCAGGGAGCTGCCGGCGGTGGACGAGACCGAAGGGACGGGCGATTGCTCCAGGAGGGCCTGGCGCACCGCTCGTTGCACGGCGGCAAACGCCTCGTTCTCCTGACGAAAGCGCACCTCGGCCTTCGTGGGGTGAACGTTCACGTCTACCTCCTCGTAGGGGAGGCGGAGGTCGACTATGGCGATGGGGTGGCGGCCGGTTGGTAGCAGTCCCGAATAGGCTTCCTCCACGGCGAAGGTCAGCCGTCGGTTTTGCACCCAGCGGCGGTTGACGAATAGGCTAACGTAGCCTCGGCTGGCCCGCGAGATGTGGGGCGGGCCGGCCAGTCCGCTCACCGTGATCGCCGTGTGTTCGCCATCTGCGGGCCAGCGCACGGGCAGCATGGCGGCTGCCACCTCGGCGCCGTGAACGCTGGCCACCGCGTCGGCGAGCTGGCCACTGCCGCTGCTGAGGAGGGCTTGACGACCTTCCAGGCCCAGGGAGAAGCGCACCTCGGGATAGGCCAGGGCGTATTGACTGACCAGGTTGGCGATATGCTGATTCTCGGCGGTGGGCGAGCGCATGAACTTGCGCCGAGCGGGTTGCCTGGCGAAGAGGTTGAGGACGGTGACCGTGGTGCCTACGGGCGCGCCCCACGTGCCTTGCCCTACCGGTTTTCCTTCTACCAGGCGGAGGTAACTCCCGGCAACTGCATTGGCGGGGCGGGAGAGCATCTCCACGTCGGCCGCAGCGGCGATGCTGGGCAGGGCTTCTCCTCTAAAGCCCAGGGTGGTGATGCGGGCCAGGTCCTGCGCCGAGGTTACCTTGCTGGTGGCGCAACGATGAAAGGCCAGGGCCAGGTCGCTGGAAGGGATGCCCTTGCCGTTGTCGGTCACCCGAATGAGGTCGAGACCGCCCTGCTTCACCTCGATGGACACCTGACTGGCACCGGCATCAAGGCTGTTCTCTATCAGCTCCTTCACCACCGAGGCTGGGCGCTCTACCACCTCGCCGGCGGCGATAAGGGCGGACACTTCGGGCGGAAGAATGCGGATGGCCAACTCTTGAAGCTTACCCTCCATCCACGTATCTTAGCATCGAACGAATCTCGGCGGGAGGAGATTACCCCTGTCGTTGCCGAAATGTGATTGCTCGCTTCGTTGTCCATTGCTATACTAGCGCCATTGAACGGGTGGCTGGGGAGGGAATATCGGCATGAGGGTTTTTCGCTGGCTGTGGTCGCTGCCTCTGTTGGCGGCTGCCTTCCTGTTGGCTAACAACGTTCCCTACCCTTCGGCCTCCTCGCAGGTGCTGGCCCCCGACCTTGGCCTTGCGTCGGCCCACGCCGCTGCCGCGGAGTTCGTGCCCGGCGAGGTGCTGGTCAAGTGTCGCCTGCCCCTGCCGCCGGCCGCTGTGGCCACTATCCTGAAGCTGGCAGGAGGGACGGTGATAGAGCGCAATCCCACCCTTGGGCTGTATCGCCTTCGCTTGCCCGAGGGGGTCGATGTGCAACAGGCAGCCGCTCTTTATGACGAGTTGCCCTGGATTGAGTATGCGGAGCCTAACTACATCGTTCGGGCGGCGATAGTGCCTGACGATCCCTTGTACCCGACACGCCAGGCTTGGTACTACGATCTCATCAATGCCCCCGCTGGTTGGGATATCGAGAGGGGGAGGTCAGCCATCATTGTGGCAGTGCTGGATACGGGGGTGGACCTGGATCACCCCGATCTGCAGCTCAAGATCTGGAACAACGCCCGCGAGGCGGCGAACAACGGCATCGACGATGATGGGAACGGCTGCATAGATGATGTCCACGGCTGCGACTTTGTGCCTCTACCACCCTCCAACGACCCCAGCGATGACCACGGCCACGGCACGATGGTGGCCGGTATTGTAGGGGCCGGGAGCAACAACGGCCTGGGGGTAGCGGGAACGGCCTGGGGGGTGACCGTGCTGCCGGTGAAGGTGCTCGATTCGACGGGGGCGGGCACAGCCTCCGACGTGGCCCAGGGCATCGTCTATGCCGCCAAGAGCGGCGCTCGGGTGATCAACATGAGCATGGCTCGGCCGTCGCCCAGCCGCGCCCTGGAGGAGGCGGTGAAGGAAGCCCACGATACCTTCGGGGTCATCCTGGTCGCGGCCACGGGGAACGAGGGCCAGGGGGCAGTGGGCTACCCCGCGGCCTATCCGGGGGTCATCGCCGTGTCCGCCTTCGACCGCTCCGACCCCAACAGCCGCGCCTCGTTCAGCAACTGGGGCGCCGAGGTGGATGTGGCGGCGCCGGGGGTGGACGTGTTCAGCACTCACCTCGGCGGCGGCTACGCTACGGGCGAGGGCACGTCGTTTTCTACGGCCTTCGTATCGGGGCTGGTGGCGCTGCTTCTGTCGCAGGATTCGTCCCGCAGCGACGACGACATCCGCGCCCTTCTGCGCATCGCCAGCGATGACCTGCCCGACGGCTCGACGCCCAACTGGGACGGCTGGGGCCGCCTGAACATGGGCAAGGCGCTGAACACCCGCGTGTACCGGACGGTCGTGCCGGGGGTTGTGAGGGAGTAGCGGGGGTCGAGGGCTTACTGAAGGCCCTCCGCTATCTTCACTGTCTCCTCCAGCGGCAGGCCATCGGCGAAGACGATCGTGATGCCGAAATCCTCGGCCACGATAACCGTCGACGGACCGAAGCCGTCGGGCGCAAGCGGTGCCACCAGCACCGCTGGTTTGCCGGCAACGGTTGCCGCCGACACCCGGCCCGCAGAGGCGTCAATGTCGATAGCCTGCTCCCCTTGGTAGCGGATGATAAAGAAATCCCCCTTGCCAGGGACGATCCACACCCGATCGACGTAAGCCACTACCCCCCTACAGATCACAGGCGGCCACATGGGAGGCTGCTCCTCAGCGCCGAGCGGAAGGTAGGTGGGGATGATCTCCATCGGCGTGCCGGCAACGTCGCTCATGGTGAGTTCCTCGGCCTCTTCAGGCTTGGCGTCGGAGCAGGCGTCCTTGCGCTGAACGTCCGGGCCCGCGTCCAGGGAGTACAGGCGGATGCCGTTCACTACGCCTTCGAACCGGGGTTTGGCTGCTTCTTCCCGCGTGAGCTGGTCACGCTCGGCTATGATGTCAGGCTCAGCCTCCGTCTGACCGCCGCCCGGCCAAAACCGGTAGGCGACGAAGAAGGAGCCTACCCCCACCACCACCGCCAGGCAAACTCCGAGAATAAGCCGCTTCGTCATTTCGCTATGCCTCTCGTTCCTGTCAGCAGAACGCTCGCTTGCCCTCCTTCGTTGCGCGCCGTCCACTCGGCTTGTGAAGCCGCTCATGGTTCGACAGGCTCACCACGAGCGGGTTGGGCACCGCTCGTCCTGAGCCAGTCCTGAGCGCAGCCGAAGGGCTTGTCGAAGGATGGTTCGATGGGCTCACCATGAGAGGGGCGTTTCCCGGCAGCCTAGCCGTCTTTCCCCTGTGCCCTCTCGCGCAGCTCGTAGAGCTTGGTGAGGGCCTGCAGCGGGGTGAGGCCGTCCACGTCCAGGGAGGCCAGCTCCTCGAGCAGGGCGTGGTTGGCGTTCAGGAGGGATAGCTGCACGGCGGCCTGGCGCGGGCGGCCGTGGCGAGGCAGGCGATCGCGCCGCTCCTCCAGCTCGCTCAGCACCTCCTGCGCCCGCTGGATGACCGGTCGGGGCAGGCCGGCAAGCTGGGCCACGTGGACGCCGTAGCTCTTGTCGGCGCCGCCGGGCAGGATGCGGTGGAGGAAGACCACTCGCCCCTCCTCTTCGCTCACTGCCACGTTGTAGTTCTTCACCCGCGGCAGGAGGGCGGCCAGGTCGATCAGCTCGTGGTAGTGGGTGGCGAAGAGGGTCTTGGCGGCGACCTCCGGCCGATGGTGGATGAACTCGACCACGGCGCGGGCGATGGCCATGCCGTCGTAGGTGCTGGTGCCGCGGCCGATCTCGTCGAGCAGGAGGAGGGACCTGGGCGTGGCGTTGTGGAGGATGCTGGCCGTCTCCAGCATCTCCACCAGGAAGGTTGACTGGCCGGCAGCGATGTCGTCCAGGGCGCCGACGCGGGTGAAGATGCGGTCGACGATGCCGATGCGGGCTGAGGCGGCGGGCACGAAGCTGCCCATCTGGGCCAGCAGCACGATGAGGGCCACCTGGCGGATGTAGGTGGACTTGCCGGCCATGTTGGGGCCGGTGAGGACAATGATCTGGGCGTCCTGGTTGGAGAGATGGGTATCGTTGGGGACGAATGCCCCCTGGGGCAGCATGCGCTCCACCACCGGATGGCGGCCGTCGCGGATGACGAGCTCGTCGTCCTGGGTCACGTCCGGGCGGGTGTAGCCGTAGCGGGCGGCCACCTCGGCCAGGGCGCAGAAGACGTCGGCCTCGGCGATGGCGGCCGCCGCCTCCAGGATGCGCTTGCCATCGGCGGCCACCTGGGCGCACACCTGGCGGAAGAGGGCTGCCTCCAGCTCCTCCTGGCGCTCGCGGGCGTGGAGGATCTGGAACTCGCGCTCCTTCAGCTCGGGGGTGGTGAAGCGCTCGCCGCCCACCAGGGTCTGCCGCCGCTGGTAGTGGGCGGGCACCAGCCGCAGGTTGGGCTTGCTCACCTCGATGTAGTAGCCGAAGACCTTGTTGTAGCCCACCTTCAGGGACTTGATGCCCGTCTGCTGGCGCTCGCGCCGCTCCAGGTCGGCGAGGTACTGGCGGGCATCGCGGGCCACGCTGCGCAGGCTATCCAGCTCCGGCGAGAAGCCGGCCCGGATGACACCGCCCTCCTCGAAGCCGGTCGCGGGCTCGTCTTCGATGGCCTGCTCGATGAGGGCGGCCGTCTCCTGGCAGGGATGAAGGCGGGCCAGTAGCTCGCCCGCCTCGATCACGTCTGTCCCATCGCCGGCGATGGTCTGACGCAGGGCCGGCACCAGCGCCAGGCCGCGACGGAGGCTAACCACCTCTCGCGGCGAGGCCAGGCCGGCGCTGATGCGCCCCAGGAGGCGCTCCAGGTCGGGCATCTTGGCCAGGAGAGCGCTCACCTGGCCGCGGCGGACGGCGCTCTGGAAGAAGAACTGCACCCGGTCCTGTCGCTGGTGGACGTGGGTTATGTCGAGGAGAGGCTGCCCTAGCCAGCGGCGGAGGAGGCGAGCCGCCATCGAGGTCTTGGTGAGGTCGATGGTGGAGAGGAGCGAGGCGGTGCCCGGGCCGTGGCGGATGCTGGCGAAGAGCTCGAGGTTGCGGCGGGTCTGGCTATCGAGGGTCATGAAGGCGCTGGTGCTGTAGGTGGAGAGGCGGGTGATGTGGGCGAGGATGGCCCGCTGGTTGTCCTGAAGGTAGGCGAGAACGGCGCCGGCGGCGGCCGCGGCCAGGGGCAGGTCGGCGCAGCCGAAGGCGTCGAGGGAGACGGCGCCGAAATGGGCCAGCAGGAGCTCGGCGGCCGCCTCCGGCTGGAAGCGATGGGTCTCCAGGTGGCTGACGGCCGTCTGGAGACCTTCGGGCGGCTCTTGGCCTTCGGGGAGCACCAGCTCGGCGGGGCGCAGGCGGTCGAGCTCGGCGGGCAGCAGGTCGGCGGCCATCTGGGCGACGGCGAACTCGCCCGTGCTCACGTCCACGTAGGCGAGGCCGGCTCGATCGCCTTCGAGGGCGAGGGCGGCCAGGTAGTTGTTGGCTCGCTGGTCGAGGAGGTCGCCCTCGACGATGGTGCCGGGGGTGACGACGCGCACCACCTGGCGCTCCATGAGGGTGCGTTCCGCGGTGGCCTCGCTGACCTGCTCGCAGATGGCCACCTTGTGCCCTTTAGCGATTAGTTTAGCCAGGTAGCCAGCGAGGGCGTGATGAGGGATGCCCGCCAGCGGCACCCGCTGCCCCTTACCGATCGGGCGCGAGGTGAGGACGATCTCCAGCTCGCGCGAGACGAGCTCGGCGTCCTGGTCGAAGGTCTCGTAGAAGTCGCCCAGGCGGAAGAGGACGATGGCCTGAGGGAAGCGGCGCTTGATCTCCAGGTACTGACGGCGCAGGGGTGTGGTCATGGGAACTATCTGGCGAGATGCTCGGCTATGAGCCGCGCAACCTCGACGGGAGTGGCGGGCCGGGACTGGTCCAGGTGCCTAACGTATGGCCTGCCATCCACGTAGTACACGGGGTCCGGGCCTTTTGGGACAAATATCTTGACGACGGTGTGGTCCTGCGACGACACAAAGTAGACCTCCAGCTGGGCGGGGGGATTGACCCCATTGCCGCACACACCAGCTATGCGGTCGCGCAGGCGATCCCTGTCCTGCGGCGATTGTAGCGCAGGAACGCCGCAAACGGTGCCATCATCCCGGACGCCTAGGAAGATGTTCCCGTCGTTGCTGGTTGAGAAGGCGGCGATCTCCTTTGCCAGATCGCGGGCCTGTCCTGGGAAGCATTGCATGAACTCAACGCGCTGACCCTCACCCTCGCTGAGGGCTAGCGTGATCGGAAGCCCGCGCTCGCCAGGGAGCATGTCGGCCAGGATCCTCGCGGTCGACTCATGACGGTGGCGGATCTCCTGGAACCGCGCCTTCCACTTCTTCCCCTCCTCGGCTCCCTGCACCCTTTCGACCACGGCGTCGATCACCTCGCCGGTCGCCTCTTTCACGTACGGGTCGTCCGGGTACCTTTGCCGGGCGTCCAACACCAGCTCGATGGCTTTCCTCCACTGCCCGAGGCCCTTCGCATGTACCAGCGCAAGGGTCGCCGCGCAGAACGGCCCGTGGTCCGGATCTACGTCTTGTAGTGTCACCAGCTTGTCGCAGCACGACTGGTACCGCTCCGCCGCCGAGTCGATTCTCGCGCTGACACATAGCGCCTCGGGCAGACGTTCATCGAGAGCAAGCGCGCGGTCACAGAGCTCACGCCCCTCGTCCAGCCGATTGAGGTCCGCGTATGCACTGGCTAGTACCGCATAGAATCCTGCGTCGTCCGTCTGCACCGTGCGAGCTCTCGCTAGGAGGCGCAGCGTCGCCCGCCTCCGGCGGAGCCTCAAGCTTAGGATGTCGAGGGCCAGGCGGTACCCGTCTAGGTAGTCCGGCCGGAAGCGGATGGCCCTTCTGGCGCATGCGAGCGCCTCCCCGTAACGCTCCAAGCGCCACAGCAGGTCACCAAGGACGAGCTGGGGCCAGTGGTCGCGTGGGCGTGCCGCGGCGAAAACCGAGAGCGGCTCGAGCGCGTCGGCGGTGTGGCCGGTCTCTCGGAGCAACACCGCGCGGAGGTAGCACGCGTGGGGATCAGCTCCAAGCCCGTCCGCTGAGAGCGTGTTCAGATGAGTCTCCGCCTCGGCCCAGCGCTGCAAGGCTATCAGATGCTGCGCGAGGTACCGCCTGGCCGTGGGGCAGTCCGGACACTCAGTCAGTGCGGCTTGGAGGACGCGGATGCCCTCCTCGTGCGCGCTCTCGTGCCACAGACGATGGCTAGCATCCAGGTGCGGCTGCGCGGCCACACACCGGTCGTCGCCGGGCTTGGGGCATGGCCACTCGGTCTCCACGATGCGTTCTTTCCTCCTCATAGTCAGCGCCTGGGCGATCGGCACCCGCCGCGGTTGTCCGCATCAGAACGGTGCCCGCGACCCTCTTGCGGCTATTATACAACCGCGGGCTCGGTGGTGAGGACTTGGTCTACCGGTCGGGCTGGGGGTCAATCGCTGGTGGCGAACGCATCCACCACCACTGGCACCGGCTCCCCCGCTACCTCGCGCCAGCGCCCCGCCTTCGCTGCTATCCTCCCGCTCGTTCGAGGTCGGTGGCGAGCATGGCTGCCACCTCTTCCCCCAGACGGATGCTGTAGTTCTGGCCGCGGTCCTCGGGGTAGATCTGGCTCATGGTGGCCAGGTACAGCTCATCGATGGGCGTGCGGTGCTCGGGGAGTGAGCGCGAGTAGTGGGTGGCGATGATCGGCTGGGCGAAGGGCGCTCGGAAGAGCCAGCGGTCGGCTACCCACTCCGGGGAGAGCTGGGGATTGATGCGCTTCAAGTGGGGGAAGTAGACGTCGCACAGCTCGTCGGCGTCCATCTGGAGAAGGGGCGAGGCCTCCTCCAGGTAGTTGGAGAGATAGACCACGTGCCGGTCGCCGTAGTGGGAGCGCTCGATGAAGTTGGTGTGCTCGATGATGGCCAGGAAGGGGATGGAGCGGTCGCTGATGTTCATCCAGTAGATGGGCGATAGCGACTGCTTGAGGGCTAGCACCAGGCAGAGAGCCCACTGATACTGCACAGCCGCCAGCTTCGTCGCGTAGTCCTGGGGGAGCTGGGGCGCCAGGCCGAGGAAGGTCTGGTTGGGGACGGTGGCGATGACGGCGTCGTAGGCTATCCTCTCCCCTTTCCCCCCACCTGCCTCCAGGGCGACGGCCCGCCCATCCTCCACGACCACCCGCTGCACCGGCCGTCCCGTCTCGAGCACGCCGCCCATCTGGCGGATGCGCTCGGCCAGCGTATCGACCAGCAGGCCGAAGCTGCCCATAAGATAGCCCAGTTGCTCCTTCTGACCGGCCCCTCCCTTGCGGGAGGCGAAGCGCAGGTGGATCTTGCTCCAGAACCAGGCCATGCTGACGTCGTCCGCTCGCTGGCCGAACTTGCCGCGCAGGAGCGGCCCCCAGACGACGTCGTAGTTGCGCTGGCCGGCGTGCTTGATGATCCATTCCTTGGCCGTCACGGCTTCGTAGGGCCGCCAGTTCTTCTGCCTTCGCAGCCAGAGGCCCACCAGGCCCAATCGCACGCGGTCGATGAGGGAGATGGGGGTGAAGCGCAGCAGGTCGAGGGGGGTGACGAAGTCGTACACGCGGCCGTCGTAGAAGATGCCAACCTTCGATTCCCGCCAGATCAGGCGGTCGGCCAAGCCCAGCTCGTCGATCAGGGCCATGACGGTGGTGTCGGTGGAGAAGATGTGGTGATAGAATTGCTCGATGCGGCTGCCGCCGATCTCGAAGGTGCCCACCAGGCCTCCCAGGTCGGGCTCTGCCTCCAGCAGGTGGACCTGGAAGCCCCGCTGGCAGAGTCGATAGGCGGCGGTCAGGCCGGCCAGGCCCCCACCGATGATCGCTACCTTCATTCGCTGCCCTCCCCTTCCAGGCCTGCACTGGTGGCCAGCTTGGGCTGCACTGGACGGCGTAGCGTTTCGGCCAGTGACAGGTTGATCACCCACAGGAAGATCAGGCCGGCGGCCACCACCGGCAGCAGCACCAGGGCATGAAGAGCGGCGGCGTATGCACCCGCCACCCCACCCCTCACGCCCACGAACTCCAGCGTCTCCTTCGTCAGGAGCTCGAAGGGCCCGACGCCGCCCGAGCTGGAAGGAAGGGTTATCGCCAGGTTGGCTGCCGCCGCCACCATCATGAAGATCGGGAAAGCCTCTCCTAGATTGAAGGAGATGCCCACCATGAAGTACATGGTGGACTCCAGTGCCCAGGCGACGACCGTGGTGATCAGTACCGCGGCGATGCGCCAGGGGCTCTGCAAAGCGCCTAGCCCCACCATGAACGAGCTAGCCCACTGACCGCCTTTCTCCTGGGCTCGCGCTGGCAGGAAGCGCAGGAGCCTTGCCAGCCAGCGTTCGGCTCGTTCCCGGGAAGAGGCCATGAACAAGAAGAGGGCGAAGATCGCCACGAAGATGGCGGTCATGGCGGCGGCCAAGATGCCCAGCTCTCGGCTGAGGCCAACGAAGGCGCCCACGCCTATCAGGAAGACGACCAGCACCAGCCCGTCGAATAGACGCTCCACGGCGATCGTGCCCAGGGTGGCCATGATGTTCAGACTGTGCCTCTTGTCCATGATGTAGGCTCGCACGAGCTCGCCGGTCCGAGCAGGCAGGAGGTTGTTGGCCATGTAGCCGATGATGACGATGGGATACAGGGTCTGCGCGGAGAAGCTGCCCATCGGCTGCAGGAGATAGCGCCACCGCAGGGAGCGGAACCAGGCCGAGACGAACCAGACAGCAATGGCGGGGGCGAACCACCAGTAGTTGGCGTCGGCCAGGGCCTCACCCATTTCTCGCAGGTCGGTGAAGGCAAAGAACAAACCCAGGAAGAGGGCTGTCCCCAGGATGCCAATCCAAAGCTGACGGTTGCGCAGCAAGATGTTTGGCCCGCCTTCTCCTCCCGGCTGAAGAGGGTACGCATCATTATAGGATGGGGCCGTTGGTGAGGCAACGCGGGCCGTCGCAGGGGGCGAGGTTAGGGCACGGGCATATCGGTTAGGGGGATGCGGCGGATCTGATTGGCGCCGCTGTTGGAGATGTAGAGGAAGCCCCGGTTGTCCAGCGCCAGGCCGGTGGGGTTGGACAGGGCCTTCTCGCCGATGCCCTCCAGCATGTATAGGATTTGGCCGTCGGCCCCGATGCGCAGGAGGCGATGGCGGGTGGTCTCGCTGGCGATGACGCTGCCGTCGGGGGCCAGGGCCAGATAGGGCTTGGTGGACGGGTCATCCGGGAACCAGCCCGGCATGGGGGACTGGGCCACCGTATTGAACTGGCTGTCGAAGCGCTGGATGCGTCTGTTCCAGGCATCGGCCACGAGGATGTCGCCGTTGGCGGCGATCTCGATGCCAACGGGCTCGCGGAGCTGCCCTGGCTCCGATCCGGGCTTGCCCAAGCTTGCCAGGAAGGTGCCGTCGCTGGCGAACTTAAGGATGCGGCTGGTGCCGGTGTCGGCGACCCAGACGTTCCCCTCGGAGTCAACGGCTACATCGCGTGGGCCCCAGAAATCGTAGGCCTTGGGGTTAATGAGGTCGGAGGCTGGCTTACCCCATTGGGCCAGGAAGTTCAGATCGCGGTCGAACTTCTGGATGCGATTGTTCCAGGTGTCGGCGACGTACAGGTTGCCCTGGCTGTCCACCGCCACTCCCCACGGCTCGTTGAACTCGCCCTCGCCATCTCCTGGGGAACCCACCTGGGCTATGAATTTGCCCTCTGCGTCGAACTTCTGGACGCGGTGGTTGCCGCTGTCGGCGACGTAGAGGTTGCCGTCGCTGTCCACGGCCAGGCCGGCCGGCTTGATGAATCGACCGGGGCCGGAGCCCCGCTCGCCCAGGGTGAACCTGCCCTCGCTATCGGCCTTGGGCGCCTCGGCCGGTTCCTCTGTGCTGACGGCCTCCTCAGGCGTGAACTCCTTGGGGAAATAGGCCACCGCATCCGCCGAGCCCTTGGGCTCCGGCGGCTCGTGGTCACGGAAGTAGCGCCACCAGGTGTGCCAGGTATCGCCATCGCCCAGGCTTGCCACAAAGTCGGTGAAGGTGGTCAAGATGTTCTTGCGCTTCCCATCCTTACCGATCTCGACGCTTCGATAGGTCTCGGGGAACCACCAGCGGTGAGGATAGCGCTGCCCCGGCCCGTAGCCCTCCAGGTGGGACTGCATGGCGGCGTCGTTGTCGACGGTGACCAGAACGACGGCGTTGGCGGCTGGGTCTTGGCCGCCGCTCAAATTGGGATAGGAGACGTTGTGATAGTTGCGCAGGTACCAGACCCAGGGCCAGGAAAAAGCGATGCCGCCGTCGTCCACAATGATGGGCAAATCTTTGCCCAGGCCTGTTTGAGCGGCCCACTGGTCGATCTGATCTCGAATCTTGGGCACGTCGGGCGAGGTTTGGGTGTAGACCAGCATCTCGCGGGCATCGGCGCCGGCGCCCTCCTGGAAGCTGGCCATCCAGGCCGCCCGAACACTGAACAGCAGGAGGATGCCAACCAGCGCTGCCAGAGGCACAACGGCCATCGCCCGCCCCCGCAGGGTGATGGTCAGGGCGGCGATGGCCAGGGCCGCTGCCAGGCCGACCAAGATGGGGGCCACCATACCGTCGCTGGGGCCGAATACGCCGAAGGCCACGGCTCCCGCTCCCAGGGCGGCCGCGAGCAGAGGGCAGGTGTAGCTGGGGATGCGGAAGCGCCACTCTCCCTCCTGGGCTAGCTCCCAGAGCTGGCCCAAGACGTAGGCGGCCAGGATGACCACCGGCAGGGTCAGGTGCACGTTAAGCCAGGGCATCTTCTCGCCGGCCACCGAGTAGGCGAAGAGGGCCATCATCATCCAGAAGGTCAGGAAGCGGAGGAAGGGGTTGACGCGCAGGCTGAAGACCAGCAGGGCCAGGGCTGCTACCCCCAGTACCATGCCGACCGTCGACATGCCACTGGCGCTGGCGGTCAGAGCCAGGATGGCCAGCGAGCCGGCAATGCTAAAGATGATGCGGGCCCAGTGGCCCTCGGCGGTGTTGGGGCCAAAGGCAGCCTTGGCCAGGGCCACTCCCGCAGTCGCAAAGGCGAAGAGCAGGGGGAGGAACTCATAGGCGGGCAGTAGCACCAGGTAGTAGTAGAAGGGCTGGTTGCCGCGCTGCTCCCCCTGCTGATCCAGCCAGTAGTCCAGGGAGTTCCATATACCAGAGCCAAAGCCGTCCGGATTGGTGAGGAAGGTGGAGTAGAGGAGGCCAAAGATGGGGTAGAAGATGGCTCCCACGATGAGCCAGGAGCGCCAGTTCCAGCGCAGTCCGACCACAGCCGTCGCGGCGATGAGGGCGGTCACGGTAAGGAAGCCGGTGAACTCCTCGACGGTCATTCTTTCGCTGCCGCCCAGCGGCCCCAGGTTCAGGGTGAACAAGTGGTTGGACCAGTTGTTTTCGCCTACGAGGCCCAGCCACTCGAGAGGGATCTGGATGGCCGCCGCGAACTGGGGCAGAGATAGCGTGCCCAGGATGAGGAGGAAGTCGGCAGCGCGGGGCCTCTCACCCAGCCCGAGGCGGTGGCGGGTTTCCTCGCTCAGGAAAGGCCAGAGGGCAACGATGGCCCAGGCAAAGGGCACGAGGGCCAGGAACAGGAAGGGCGCAACCAGCGGGTCGAGCTGGTGGCGCTCCCTGATCTGGTCGGCTAGAGTCTGTGCTATCCACAGGTCGAGGAAGGTGATGAAGATGGCAACGTTTAGGAAGGTGACCTCTTTGGTGGCGAAGCTGAGGGCGAGGAGACCAGCGGCGATGTACAGGTAGCGGTGGCGGCCTTCCCCGATGTAGCGCCAGAGGCAGATCACCAGCCCCAGTGTCCACAGGCCGATATAGATGTCGTTGCGGGCGAAGCGGCTGAAGTAGAGGAGGGTGGGCGAAAAGGCGATGAGGCCGGCAGCGGCCAGCGCCCCGGAGCGGCCCAGGTGTCGCCGCAGGAAAAAGGGTACGCCAATGAGGGCGGTGCCCATTAGGGCGGGCAGAATGCGGGCCGTATAGTCGCTCGCCCCGAAGAGGACGAAGTTGAAAGCCGTGCCAAAGAACTGGAAGGGGCCGTGCATCATCGGGTCGTGATTGTAGATGCCCTCGCGGAACAGCTTCCAGGCGAACTGGGCGTGCAGGCTCTCGTCGTGGTGGAAGGCGCGCGCCCCCAGGTCCCAGAAGCGGAGGCCCGCGCCTACCGCAATGAACAGAACATAGAGAGCCAGCTCCCAGCTCAGCCTCAGGTGCAGGGAGGTCAGGCGGTCGAACGGGCTGACCGAGGTCGTCAACGCAGGCGAGGAGGATGTTTGGTCGCTCATTTCATTCTCACCATCAAGTCCGCTTCCCTAGATGATAGGTCACCCCAGGGCTGACGGTAAACTAGCCATCGCCACCAGTTCAGGGGATCGAAGGAGTCAGGCAGCCAGCCCTCGGCTATGGACCAGGCCTCCTGCCGATGGTAGCCAGGGGGCGCTGGTTCGCCAGACTGAGCAACAATGGCTACGGCGTCCTCCGCCGGCTGGGATGCAAAGACTACGCCCTTCACATCTCGCAGATACCACCCGAGAGCGGGGAGAAACGACTCGTGGACGGCGATCGGCCCAGGCGTCTCGGCCTCGATGGCGGATAGCCACTCCTGCAACTGGGAGACGCGGGTATCGACTCGTTCGGCGGCCAGAAACTCGCTGCCCCTGCCGTACATCACAGACGTGGAGCCGTGAATGGCCAAGATCGCCAGCAGCACCAGCGCCAGGAAAAGCGAGCCGGCGGCTGCCTGACGGCCCAGCGTATTCCAGGCGATCCATATCAGGGCTATCGCCCCGGCCAGGGCAAAGATCACCCCTACTCTCTCGCTTGTCGAGCCCACGGAGCCGGCGTGGGCCCACTGGCAGAGGATGAGCGCTATGTAGCCGACCAGGGCAAGCACCGGCGCCAGGTAGAGAGCCATCCGGCCGAGGGAGGCGGGGTCGGCCTCGGCGGCCACTCTCTCCAGCCAGCTACCGGTCAGGAGAGCAAGGGGCAGAAGGAGAAGGACAAGCTGTCCTGCCTCGCGGCGGGTGGTGATGGCGATGATGACGGCGCCGCCGCTGGCCCAGAAGAAGAGGAAACGCTGGAAGAGGGACACATCCTCGCCTCTGGAGGCGATCCAGCGGCTCAAGAGCCACAGGTAGGCCGCCCCGCCCAAAAGGAGCAGCAGCGCTTCGTAGCTCACCAGCATGCCGGCATGAAAATGCCAGGGCAGGTCGTCGCGGGGCAGCGCGAACATGTCGACCCACTGCCGCAGGCCGGGCAGGCTAAGGCGATCGACGGAGGTGCCGAAGCGGGTGATGCCTAGCTCTAGCGTTCCCAGGAAGAAGAGAAGGCCGCTGATGAGCAAGGAAGGGCTCCGCCTGATGACGCTCACGGCGTCCAGCACGTCCTGGTTTCGTCGCCAGGCGATCTCGCAGATCAGGAAGGCTATCAGAATGAGGGCGGTGGAAACCGAAACGGGGTCGCTGCCCAGGGCTAGACCCAGGCTGAGGATCAGGGCGAAGAGATAGAAGGGGCCTCGTGTCCGCAGGTAGGCGAAGAGAGAGAAGACCATGGTGAGAGAGAGAAAGGCGCCGACACTGTATGGCAAGCCGCTGCGGGAGACATGCACGAGAAGGGGCGAGAAGGCCAGCAGGCCCGCCGCCGCCAGGGCAGCACCACCCACATATCGCGATAGGGGCCAAAGCAGAGCGACCAGAGCCGATCCGGCCAGCGCTGGCAACAGGCGAGCCAGGAGGTCGCTGGAACCGAAGAGGGAGAAGAGGTGGGCAGTGAGGGAGGAGGTCATATCGCCCGGCCAGTTGGCGGGGATATCGCCCTCGGATGTCTGCCAGGCAGCGAAGGCGCGGACGCTCTCGTCGATGGCCAGGGGGAGATGCTCCAGGCGAGCCAGGCGCAGGGCGGCGGCCAAACCGATAACGGCCAGCCAGACGACCGTCTCCAGGCTAACGGACAGGGTGGGCGCTGTCGCCAGTGCCCTGGCCATTATTCCTGAAGGCTGTGTTGGTAGGCTGTCGTCGAGGTGCTCGCTCATGGGCGCGATCGCCTCGCTGTCACTCTAAGGGGCGCGGACAACAGTCTTTACCTCCCTGCGCATTCGATAGATGGTGACGCTATCGTTCTGGTAGGCCACGTCCATAAAGGTGGCGAACTTGGCCAGTCCGACCTCACCGTACTTCTCCTTCTCCAGATGGCCGACGTATACGTACTCCACGTCGTACTTATCCAAGATCTCTTTCGCTTCCCCCGGGCTGGTGCTCACGTAAGCTCGGGCCACGTCATCCTGGCGGCCAGCGAAGGGCTTCTCCGAGCCCCGCCATGTGCGTTCGTGGCCAGGCCAGCCCAGCACGGTGGGCAGGCCAGTGCGGGAAGAGATGCGGGCATAATCGGTGTAGCCATTGCCTACTGCCTCGAGGATAACCGGGGCACCACTGACGTTGTCATTCAGCCAGCGGATGGCGTTGTATTCGTCAGGGTACTGCGTCTGCACGTTTACGAATCCGTCCATGCGGCGAGCGTTGGTGAAGCCGCCGGTTCGCTCGAAGGTGGCGGCCACTGTGTAGACCAAGGCGGCGGCGATGATGGTGACGGTGAGGGCGCCCCAGCAAAGGCGGCCCACGGCGACGGCTGGCCGCCTCGCTCGCCAGTGGAAGGTGAGGTGGTAGAGGCCGACGGCACCGCCGATGCTCAGAAGCATCCAGGCCTGGAAGTAAAGCTTGAAGACGGTATTCACTCGAAAGGCCAGCATGTCTTTGACCCAGTACAGCTCGGTCCCCAGGATGAGGAGAAGGCCCAGACCTACTAGCATCAGGGGGAAGAGGTAGCTTTGCTTCGTCTCTTCGTTTTCATGTTCGCGGAAGAGGTCGCGGGCGAAGGCGAAGCCGGCGGCCGTCAGGAACGCGGCCAGCATGACGAGAGTCCCCCAGCTAGGGCCGCGGGTGGTCAGTTCGTCGGCGAAGCCGCCGGGGCCGCGCTTCACGAATATCAGGAAGGCCCAGATGGCCAAGGGGGCCAGCCAGGGAATCACAGACAGGGCAACCATGGGCCGGCTCAGGCGAGGCCAAGGCCGGACGAGGATGCGGGCCGCTATGAACGACAGGCCCAGCCAGATGAGGGGGAGCCAGACCATGAGGAACTGACCGGGGCGGGTGACGGTGGAATTGATGGGCGCATGGCCCGCACGGGTAGCCGCTTCCACCAGTGCCAGTCCATGGGCGCTGCTGTCGAAGGTAAGGTAGAAGGGTAGGTAGAGGAGGACGGCCGCGATAGCCAGGGATGAGGCGAAGGAGGCTGTATCCCACACAACCTGAAAGCTGAAGCCTCCCGCTCCTCGCCAGT
>Ga0315277_10003421_pt1 | contig 21497 bp, 19 predicted proteins | sample YL17G05_15_MG_FD_203695 | JGI IMG/M metagenome (GOLD analysis project Ga0315277, IMG submission 203695) | Sediment microbial communities from Yellowstone Lake, YNP, Wyoming, USA - YL17G05_15 | ecosystem: Environmental > Aquatic > Freshwater > Lake > Sediment | place: USA: Wyoming | collected...
TCGTCCCAGTTAGGGGGATACTCGGGACCTAGAAGGCCGGATCGTTGTGGTTGAGAGTATTGGAAAGGTCGCTGGTAACGTGCTCTTCTAGGTCTAGCTCTTCGGAAAAGTCGGCGCATTACCTGACGCCCAGCATAAGAATAATCACATGAGTGATTTGAAACTTACCATAGCGCGCGCCAAGTTACCGTAAGGGTTCGAGGTGGATCTCACGCTTGCCCATGAAAAATCTGCCCCAAGACTTCTTCAGTTCCTCGAAGTTCTCCGCGCTGAGCGCGCGCTATTGTTTTCTTAAGCTTAAATTTGTTCGCTTTTCCGGACGTACGTCCGCTTTTTCGGACAATAATCAATTAGTCACGCTACGTAGCCTGAGTACTTGGTTGGAGGCAGGATTCTTTTCAGGTTTCCGTCGGGGCTTTTGATGAAGACTCGGTCCTGTATTCCGTCGGGCGCCTGATCGCCTGATTGAGAAGTCGGTTGTATTTGCTCTAGTTCCTCGAGTCTCTTGTATGCGGCTTCGAGGGCTTCCGTTTCAGTGTCATATTCAGCCATCAGGTACATTCCGGCATCATGGTCGGACCCATCACGTCCGAGCAGTTTCCACTTGCCCAGCCTTGAGAGTGCTTCTCGGTAGCGGTTGTAGAGGTCAGGATGGTTCTTCTGGAGGAAGGTTGGACCGCCATCTATGCTTGGAGCGAGATGGTCTTGGAGGTCTGCGATCTTGACCGCTACAGCAAGAGGGTTCAATCTGACTCTCTCGATGTATTCCCGATAGGATTCCTTCGTCTTCCTCCATGTCAGATAGCGCGCGCGCTTTACCTTCATTTTCCTCTTTTTTGGAGGATTATCACTAATGAACTATGCTCTCAATCGTTGAGCAGTGGCTGGCGGTCATTGGGCTCATAGCTGTGTGTGCTCATCATCTATGGCACCACCACCAAAGCTTATTCCTCCCTCTCATGTTGGGAGAAGAATTCCCAAGCGCGCGCCTACTATTGAGAGAGTCCCAGTTTTAGTCGTCTATGCTACAATAGTATTGGCGCGTGAATATTCTAGACTTCATAGATTACTTTTTCTTGAGTTTCAGCTTTCTTAATTGTTCATCTGTAAGTGGAGGTATTTTGAAAGAAGGTTTCACAGACTCTCCATATTTTGATAAGGGCAGATCTGCCTTCCTTTCATATGGATTAGCATATCCATACCCATTTTCAGATTCGATAGCGTAGAGATCCTGCCCATGAGAGGTTGACTTGGGGCGGAGTAACCCATCCTTCATTAGCTCGCTGATTGCATCTGATATCTGAGACCTAACATCAAGTGGAGACCCCTTTTGTAGATTCTCGATGGGTGTGTGTTTGGGTTTTCTCGCATATACGTAACCGTGATGATACATCTTGTGCATTATGAATCCTTTTGCCAGTGTGAGATTCTCACGCATTGGAATCAGTTCCAATGTCATTGGAAATATTTATTAAGTTGCCTTATACACTGTATCCGGTATACCGTATCCATAGTATTGTACCTAGTACATAGCGCGCGCTTACAATTGTATGTCTGTAGGGCAGGTTGAAGTGATGAAGATGGTAAAAAGAGAGAGAAAGTCGAAGAGTCCCTACGAAGAAGGGCCATTCTCATCAATCTTTAACGGTTCAATGGGGCGAATATTAGATCAGACTCTGCTTCTCGGAAATATGGAGTTCACAATATCAATCTTAGCTGAAACAACAGGTTTGACATACAAAACTGCTGCATCCTGCTTGGGACGATTACAGAAGATGGATTGGATTATACCAACACGACAGTTAGGGAATGCTCAAGCCTACAGATTCAACACAAATCACATGAGCAAACTGATTAAATGGGGAACTGAATTTCAAGCAACAAGAAGAGCATGCGACCCTATCTAACCTATCCCCCTTTTTGATTATCTTCTTCTGATCCCTGATTATAATGCGAATGTTAGATGAAATAGTAAAATTCGCGCGCGCATCACTAAATGCGTTAGAAAACAGCCCTTCAGTTACTATGGATACTACTCGCGCGCGCTCACCAGCTAATACACACACCCCATCGCATACATGCCATGAGTTACATATCAAAAAAGAGAGATGAGTGGAAGCACAAGCCCCGGCACATCGAAACTCATAACACTAAGCCAAACAACCCACAAGCAGTTCCATTTTGGTGTCGGTAGAAATGCATTCCCCACAGACAAAAGTCATATCTACCTGATCATACGAATACGTCGAAACAAGATTTGGGCTGATGCGCATCAAAAAGCTGACGGCCGCATTTCTGCTAGTTATGTTCGCGGCTGTACTCGTCGTGGAACCATTACCCGTCCACGCCGCGTCGTCCCTTGTCCAGCAGAACTCGACTTTGTGTATTGCTGTGGGAGGAAATCCATTCCCCGGTCTCACGATCTCAGCTTCTTTCTCAAGCAATGGTGTGAGTGGAAATGTGATAGTGGTAGCCGTAGCAAGTGCGGATGCATCATGGAATCCGCCAGCTACCGTTGCCTCCGTAGGTGACTCTAGGGGTTCGTCATTCACTCAAGCTGTATACGCGTCGCATGGTGACAAGTACGCGTACATTTACTATGCCATGCTCAGCTCGAGTGGGCCAGACACGGTCACAGTGACTTTCAGCTCGGATCTAAGTGACGAAAATGGATATGCGTATCTTTTCATCTACGAGGTTTCAGGCGTGACGACGGGCGGCTCGACCGCTACAGGTTCTGGCATAATCTCCTCTAGCGGCTCAGTCGCCACATCATCCACTAATTTCGAAAGCGGAGCCTTTCTTGTGGCAATCATGGCAAGCAATATCCTGTCTTCTGACTGGGTGGCTGGAAGCAGTTTTCAGTTCTCCCCAACCCCAAACGGTGATCAATTCATTCGCCTTTCAAGAGGTATGTATTCGACTTCTGGAGTGTCTTCCCCCACAAACTTTCCTGCAACCCTCTCAAAACAGGGTGACACCCTAGATTGGGTTGAGGTTGGCATAGCCCTGAATCCGCCGTCAACCCTGAGTGCTGAAGATCCGATAACACATCTGAATACCTTGGATGTCAAGGTAGGTAGCAGCTTCAGCGTGGATATCTGGATACGTAATATTCCGTCGGGTGATCCAATGGCAAATTTCGCCTTTGATTTGGGTTGGGATCCCGCTTTGATGCAGTATGATCATAGTCAAGAAAATCCGCCTAACGGTTGGAAAGTGAACGTTGACAATGCAAACGCACCATTAGGCGCCCTAGGTATTGGAGGAAGCATGTTACAGAACGGAAATCCATATGGAGATGATCACATGTGGCTATCGGTGTATTTTCGTTGTCTCAAGAGTGGAGTGGGCACGATTAAGATTTCAGATTCATCTTATCTGGGCTCAGAAAGTGGAAATACTGGAAGTTTTAACTCAGTTTTGAATGCCAAAATTTCCCAGACTGAAGGATCCACACCTGGACCCGTCGGCGGCGTCGTCCTACCAACAAGCAAGCTTGAGATTGTGGCGCCCTTCGCAGCCCTAGCAGGACTAATCGTAGCAGTATCCACAGCTGTAGTGGTTAAGAAAAGAAGAGACTAGAACTTCTCAACCCTCCTTCTTTCACAGAATATTCTTTTATAAAGAAATGCATGATGCTTAGATTGTTGGCCAACATGATCAGAATACACAAGCGGGCGCTAGTCTCAGCATGCCTTCTGCTAGTGCTGGCAAGTGGCGCAATAACGCAGATCATCGGTCAATTGACCCTGTCGGTCGCTGTCTGCATGGACTTGGAAGGCGGTAGTCTTCAGGTGTTAGTCAATGATGTACCTTACTGCATCCATCTCTCTGAGGAGTCGCTTACCACCGCACGAGCACGTGTCACAGGTAAAGCGCTCCCATCAGCTGGGAACCCGATGACGATGCCGCTGATCGGTGATGTGTACAAAGGAGCATGTGATGATCCTGGTAGCCTGTTTGGCCATCTCACAGGTACGCTTACCTTTGAGGAGGGAAGCTCATCAGATGAATTCACTGTTGAAATCAACTTCACTGTGACCGGTACACCTACCGGGACTTTACACTCAGAATCGAAGTTCACAGGAGATCTTCTGGGAGGACCGCAGTTCTATTTGAAGAATGTGAAATTGGGATACGCGTATTTTGAAAGTAACGGCGTGCGTGTCAACCTTCTTCTTGTCAAACTTGAACCAGCGTCCGGTGACATCATCTTTGACGAAGGAACCTTAGTTATCTGTCTACCAACCTTCATTTTCTCATTTGGGGCTCCGGTGGGCGGGATCGTCATGCCGACGGACAAACTTGAGGTACTAACTCCATATCTGGCACTAGCAGGACTACTAGCAGTATCAGCAGTTGTAGTTGTCAAGAGAAGAAAAGACTAGCCTGGACATTAGTAGGTTGTGTTCTGCGTCACTGGCTGAGCGTGTAACTGCTTTGTTTGATCAATGTTAGCGGTAATTAGCGATTAGTTTAGCGTGCGCTGGCTTGAGCTTCTCACCTTAGTCTCTAGATAGCGCGCGCTGTATAGCTCAACACTTTCACTGATGTATGAGGTTTATACATGGTGAAATCGTTTCAGTATCTGTGATAAGCGTTGAAGACTCTCAAGACTTGGAAATGCGAGTGCGGAAATGAGGACCAACGCAAGATAATTATTGCCGCCGATGGAGAGGTTGTATGTGAAAAATGCGGAACCGTACTTGGTCAAGTGAAAATCAAATCGGTGTCTGAGGAACAAATCGACCGCTGGGACGGAGAAGCAGACCTCTGCAGAACACTCCTGGAAGAACATGTGAGTAAGCGGGGCTGGGAATTCTAAGGAATCAACTATTTATGTTCTAGAAACGAAAAATGAATAGTGAAGCCAATACAGGAGATCTTGCAACATCAATCATCTTTCGAGATATTTTGCAGTCAATTCGCGCGCTTGAGGAGTTTCTGAAGGGCACTTAGACCTCTACGACTTCATCTCTAGGAGGAACTTGCGTTTCATCACGACCAGAGCAGTAACTACGACCACAAACATCACTGGCGTAAGAAACATCGAGAACTCAGGGATTGGAGGATTATTGCAACAAGATCTAGAGCTGCACTCGGTAATGGAGGAGGCAAGGTCTAGAACTTCTTCTTCCTTTACGCCTTTTGTGCTAGCGCGCGCTGCTGAAGATTCAAGGAAATAAGTCGCCGGGAATCGACCGTACGTCCATAACTACCCAATCAAAATGAAGTTATGATATGAGTTTTGCCACAAGATGTCTTTCTCTGTGGGCTTTGGAATCTTTGACAATTTTGAGAAGCTGATTGTCCAGATTCTTCAGAAACGCGTATTCTTTGATTACTGTCTTGGTAACGGCGTTCTGAGAAGGCAGATCTCCTCTTCTCACCAGCTGCTGAAGATCGTCCCAATTGTAGTCGGCATTCGCTATCTTGCCAAGAAGTTCTTCTGGATTGAAAGGCTCTCTGGCATTCCAGCATTTCACCACGACGAGCTTCTTTACCAGGTCCTTGTCGAACGGCCTGTTTGAGAACAGGTAGAGGTCGTACAAATCTCGGCCACGAATCCGCTGGAGTGCAGCCCTTAGCTTCTCAGCCAGCAGCTCCTCCTTCTGCAAGCACTTTACGCGAAAGCTGGGAAACTCGCAGAACTTGAAATACATCTCGTCAAAAAGAAGCGGCTCTTGGAGGGGTAAGACTGGCTCCTCGCGATAACTGACTTCCAGCTCAAACTCTGAGCCAGCATTCCAACTGTGCGCATATTTGACAACAGCTATGTAGGATTTGCCGCCCGTGACAGGGGCCATACTTACATGGTCCTCAAGAATGTTGAAATCTATGCCATATGCCGTCTTGTTGTCCAGCAACTGCCTGAGTCTGCTTTTGAGCTCTTCAACCTTCATGCCGCAACTCGTAAAGTCAAGGTCCATCGAGAACCTTCCAGTATTCCCAAAGTGAACCTTCTTCAGGCAGGTGCCGCCCTTGAACGCCAGTGCTGGCGTGACATTTTCTGATAAGGTCTTCAAAACGTAAGTGAGAACCACATCTCGTTCCCCCACATCCAGTCTTACTTTGCTGGACCGGGCATAGAAAGTCACATACTTTTTGTCCAACATCGAATTTCACCTCACTTCAACCTCACTCAACAACTGTTCCCTCGGCACATTGTTGACAATTCTCCACTCTTTCGAAAACCTGCCTGTCTTCGGCCTGTGCGGATCTAGGTAAATCGCTGTTTTCCCGACGTGCCTCAGTAACAAGTTCCTTGATTCCTCAGAGACAGGGTTCACCAGCTTTTCCTTCACGAGAAAATCAATGACAAACCCGAGCCTTTGGACGAGTGCATTAGACTTCATCCTCAGAGCGTAATCTACCAACCTGTTTTCATCAATCTTCGGAAGCCCACGCCAGACTATTCGCACGAGCTGCTCCATCCCCCCGGCGTAACGCGGCTTGTCGAACGAGTCTATCAGCGATTTTTCCGGATCGGCCACGTTCACTTCGGCGTCAAACACCTTCTCTCGCCTATATCCGAAGAACTTCCATTTCGAGAGCGTTACAAATTTGAAACTGGTACCTACCCATTCAACATCTGGCTTTTTCTTGGTGGTTGCGATGAACAGCGTGAATGGCATCTGCGTGGTGAAGCCGTAGTGGCTGTTTGATGTATAATAGCTGAAATAATACGGTTTCACAAAAGCCGAGCCGATAATGAAGGCGTTAACAGGAGGAATCCTTTCCGTGTAGCCGTAACGCGCCGGTATGAACTGGTAGAGCCCGGTACGTATCCTTTCGAGCCATTGCTTCCGCTCCAGCTTGTGAAGTAAGAAGTAGGCGTAGTCAAGCGTACAGTTTAGAGCATGCTGGACATCAGAGGCTCTGACTGTGGTTTTCTTTTCAGCCTCCCACTTTGTCACCAACCCTGCTTCTTCTGGCGAGAGCTGCCGTTGCTTTCCCTTGATTTCTCTAAGTTTTTGGCGGGTTATCCCCAGCTCTTTGAAGGTGAGCAGCTTTATGGGAAGTTTCTCTAGGCTCTTCTTTACTGACGGGGTTACTTCTGGACCTGCAACCACCAGCTCGAACTTCTTGAGTTGTGGCTCGATGTTAGAGATTGAAGAATAAAGGTCAAGTATCTGGCTGAGCTTGGCACGACCTATCTCGCGCGCCGAAATCTCCACAAACACGTCATTGCCATCCTTGCTCCTGAGATGGAAGTCGACCTCGACCTTCCCTGGGAGCGTTTCGTTTACAGCTACCACTGAGTACTCTTGGAAGATGTTCAGGACCTCACGTGAGATGTAAGCCTCCAAGTTGCGCCCCATCATAATCACCTGACCAAAAATACACGTTACCTTATTATATTTATTTCCTTTTTCCTTAGTATTTCAATTTGTAATTACTAAGATTTTCAGAAACTTCAATAATACCAGACACGTGCCGAAACGCTTCAGCTCCCTGGCTCAACTTTGACGGCTCTCAACCATCCCCTTCTCTCCCTCAAGCTCGAGCCACTGCTCGCTCAGCCTCTTAATCCTAGGAGACAGTCGATCATAAAGCTCCTTATCCACAAGAATCCCAAAGACATTGAACACCGCCTTTTCTGACTGTCCATCTCCCTGTTCTTCCACAGTGAGAATGCGGCAGGTTAGGATAAATTCATTTCAAGGTATCAACTCAAATTGCAGCAAGGAAAGAATTGCGTTTCGCTATTAAATTTCCTATGTAAGTCACGACTAATTTGCCCTCTGGTTCGCGAAGTTTTAAAAATTCATAACAACCCTGCTTTGCATAGGAGAAGACCGGGTGGTTATTTTCATTGATGGATCCAATCTGTTCAAGGCGCGCGCACTTAATCTGTAACTGATTAGTTTGATTAATGTTAGCGCTAATTAGCGGATTAATTGCTAAATTACTATGTAAATTAATTCCCGGAAGGCCTTTAGCATTAATCATTAATTTAGTTGTTTGTTGTTTAGCCCTAACCATTAGTCATGGTTTTGCATGGGCACAAACATTTAGCGCGGGGCTTTCTTCTTTCCGTAACATCTTTGCACGCCCTTTTCAATGAGTTCCCTGACTACCATGCTCTAGCGTGCTTATTCTACAAATCGACCGTCGTCGGTCGCCCTATGAAGGTTGTGCAATTTTTCCTCCATCCATCCTTTCTTTTCTGCTTCTCGCTGATCAAATTCTGGAACGTAGGGCTTGATGTCTAGTAGGGGTGTGCCATCTACAATGTCCATGCCCTGAACGTAGAGCTTCCCTTTTTCAATTCTAACTAGGCGCACTGTTGAGATGCCTATTGGGTTTGGACGAGCAGGTGCCCTTGTGGCAAAGACTCCATGCGATGGGCTATCAAGAAACGGCTTAACCTTCAGAGAGAATTTTTTGATTAGGTGGAAGTGATATGTCAGAATTATATGTGAGAAGCCTCACAGATCCTCCAGACCTTCCACATAGTCAGGATACACTTCGACGGTTCCTTCGATGTTTTGGGCAGAAACTGATTGGATGGGTGTGCCGCGGGGTTCGTTGAATGGAGAATGAATTATTCCAATCGGTCTATAGACAATTTCGCTTGGCTTTTGATTCTTCAACATACCCGATTCCTTTATGACCATTTGAATTATACAAGCCGCTGCGCATCATATATTGGACACATCTGGTAATTGAAGAAATGTAAATTGATCTCGCTAGAGTAATATGTGGTCAGGCAGCATTCGTTCATCGAACAATATACAGGGAATCTCGATACTAAGACGCAGTGCGCGCGCCATGACGTCGACGACCAACCGTTTAATATCAGCTGAATCCGGCAGATCAAACCGTACTCGCGGAGAACAAATTGGCTGTTACGTTTAGACGTCTCTCAACTCGGGTTGTCGGGGATTGTTCCAGAACCATTGCATTCTAGGTGGCTCAACACCGCTCTGCCACAGCAGGGCTATCAATTCACCCATGTGATAGAGCTGCTCTGTGAATGATTGAAAGAGGCATTCCTCTACAGAGAGATCAAACGTGTGCCCTGATGAGCTGGTGAATTTCACTCTTCTCTTAGGTTCGCCCTCTGCAATATCCTTGATGTAAGAGCTCGTCTTCTTCTGCACTTCGTTTAAATGTCCAATTATCATTTGCATGTTGGTGTATTCAGCAGAGTCTCTACGCTTGTACTCTGCTGACCTATTGAAAATAACCCAGTTTGCAATCCAATCCTCATTGTCGATCATATGAAGCAGGATGTTCTTTATGCTTTGAAAGCTTGCTTCCCTGCCCTTCTCTACCTCTTCCCACGGTAGCTCAGCAAGCTTGTTCACAAAACGGCTACGGACGCGGGATGAATAGTTATAGAGCTCGCTGAATAGTGAACACGATGCAGCTCCTCTCCGATCAGGTGTCTCACGCGCAATCACAAACGATTTTCTCTACCGCACACTAAGATTGAGCAACAACAACAGTGTGTGCAACTGCGTCTCCAAATCTCTGTCTCTTAGACGACCGAGTAACGAGGATCATCCCTACAATGTATAGAAATGGAAGTACGTCTATTATCCGTAATAGATTTCTTATCAGTGAAGAGGTTATTCCGCAGGGACCGCCATCCTCTTTTGCCACCTTTATTCTCAGAACCTTCTTCCCGACAGTCATACCTGTAAAACCTTCTAATAGGAAGAAGTAGAGAAAGCCAATCACGAGAAAAAGCACTAGAAGATTATAGTTCCAGTAGGGGCCCCAGAGATAATCAGTGAGATAAGAGACGTGCGCTCGTGTAACATCAATAAGATACGAGAGCGTTCGGAGAAGTAATACGATTATTATCCCTATCACTGTTCCATCAATGATCTGAGCTCCAAGCCGAATCCGTAAGCCCTTATACTCGGACATTTTTCCACAGACTCAAGACTCGGATGAGGTAACTTATAAGAGGTCACTTGGAGAACACGCGCGCTTGGCGAGCGTAGCGAGCCCTTTAGAATGGTGGTGGTGCTCACCAACTATGGCACACACACAAATAGATATGGCTCGCTACGCTCGCCACAAAATATTACGAGAGTCAGGAAGCGAGCGCTACACAGTAGCGCGCGCGTACATGTGAGAAGACTAGGGAGAAATTAAATAGAACATTGTAGAACTCTCCTCTGTGGAACTTGAAATCCAATTACTTACGCTCGTTCATACTTACAGAGATTCTCATCGTAACACTCATGATTTCGATTGTTCAAGGTGAGCCACCAGCACCCCCGTCTCCAAATGTCAACTGGAACCCGCCAAACACGGGAGCTACTGGCGGGCAGTCTCAATATATTATGGCCGGTTGGAGTTCCACAAACACATTGATTGTGTGGACAAGCGCCAAGTCGTATCATGGCGGAAACGCTGAAGCCGGACCTCCGAAGAATAGCTTCAACCTGAACGAGCCGGTATATCTATACGTCGATACGCCCATAGGTTGGTTGGACAATTTCATATGGCTCTACGAGTATCATCAATCGAACCAGTCCTCTGGTAGATGGCGTTTCTGGAGGAGAGAGATAGGATTTGGTAGATTCATGTTCGGGCCATTCTACCCTGACCAGTCTCACCCTAGTGGAAACTACACTTGGAAAGTTTGGATAGTAGAGCCTGCCAGTGGTGAATATCAAAGCCAAGTCGTGTCTTTTACTTGGGGCGAAGAAATACCCGAGTTTCCTAGCTCATCTGTAGGCGTAATTCTAGTGCTCTTGTTAGTCCTCCCTATTCTGCTCAAATCTCATTCAAGGCAATTCAGACTGGACTTCGCGCGCTTTGTTAAGTATTAATGCTTAAGTAACTTTGCATTCGTTGTTTCATGTCTTGGTAGGTGGGAAGCAGACGTCTAATGGTGATCCTTTCCCTTACATAATCTCTGAAATATGTCAAGGTGTTCTGTAATGAGTAAGAATCCGGATGAGAGGAGGATACTTGGTGAGCTTCTTGAGGTTGAAAAGCATGAGGATTCTATGATCTGCAGCATGGTTAAGCTTATAGAGACTAATCAGAAGCTTGGCGAAAAAATCAACAGACTTACCTGGATTATGCTTGTCCTGACTTGGATCACCCTCATCATATCGATACCTAACACCTTAGCAACTTTCTTCGGCATACCTAAAGTAAGCGAGATGCTTAAAGTAGAGATAATAGCTACCTCTATGATAATCTCGATAATTCTTCCGGTGACGGTTCTTCTCTTTGTAGGGTCGGACCTTCGAAAGATGTTGAAACGCTCCAGAGATGAACGAACAGCTTGACCTTGAAATAGGATTTTTAATTATTGGCGCGCGCTACACAAACCATGATATACTGCTAGCTTGTGCACATTGACACGTAACTTCTTTAAGACGCCGCCAAAACAAATATGACGGTGTTAAGACGATGCATCATCGAAACGTAGGAGGGCCTCTCCTGCTAGTCGGCAGCACCCAATTTATCATCAGCATGATTGTAGCAGAATCAGTGTACCCTGGTTACAGCATCTCACTTAACTACATCAGCGACTTGGGCGTAGGCCCTACAGCCGCTATCTTCAACTTCTCAGCATTTCTACTCGGTTTGATGACCGTAGTTAGCGCCTATTTCATGCATCGCGAATTTCAGAACGTTGTGTTCACAGCATTCATTGGTCTGGCCGGAATCGGAGCGATGGCCGTGGGTATCTTCCCGGAAACAACAGGCCTGCCTCACGCATTGGCCGCCATCATAACCTTTCTTTTTGGAGGATTAGCCGCGATCACTGCCTATAAGCTCGAGAAGAAACCATTAAACTACTTCTCAGTCGCACTAGGAATAGTATCATTGACTGCGTTGATCCTCTCCCTTGGCAACGCTTCCCTCGGTCTTGGTAAGGGTGGCATGGAGCGAATGATTGCATATCCAGTATTGGTTTGGGAAAGTGCGTTCGGAGGACACATGATTAACGCGCGCTGAGTAAATAGCAGGAAAACCATATTCCAGACTTATCTACTAGACTGTCAGAAGCTAGGTTTCATGGTTACTGGAGCCAGATACAGGCATATGCCCTTAGTCTGTCAGTCGGATTTCATCCGAAGTCTTATTGGTGCGCGCTATTATTATCCAGAAAGCTGTTCAGCGCTAATTACTGTTTCAGTCTTTAGTTCTTTGATCGTAACCGTTACATCTAGTCTTGGCAAGCCGTAGGCGGGTCATTAGCAATTGGTAGTGGTGTATCTCTTGGTGAGCGACGACGACACGCGAACCTTTTCATGGAAGACAAATAAGCGAACAGCTTCAATAACAGTAGCGGCAAGCGATGGCGAGGTTTGAACACACAATAGAGGTCAAGGCCCCGCTAGAGAAGGCTTTCAACTTCATAGTCGACGGTACCAATTCATCTAAGTGGCATCCATCCGTAAGGAAGGCGGAGAGTCTTGGCGAGGGTCCACTGCAAGTAAAGTCACGGCTCAGATTAGAGACGGTATTAGGCGGGAGGACCTATGTATGGGACCAAGAGGTTGTGGAACTCACCCCAAACAGATCTTTTAGAGACAGAGCCATTACAGGACCATTCAAGAAATTTGAGGACTGGGCCAGTTTTGAGAAGACTGAGTCTGGTACTAAGTGGACATTCGGTTTGGAATACGCGCTGCCGGGCACCATATTTGGAAGAATATTAGACATCCTAATTATCCGAAGGCTAATTACAGAACGGACTCTGGCAGCTATGAACAGAGCTAAAGAAATTCTTGAAAGATAATAGTCTCAATTGCCAGTGTAGACCAGTTAGGAAAGAAGGGTTGTTAGCGAGCGCTTGCAACGCCTGAAAGCCTTTCTTAATTCTGATGATGCAATACTGATGAATAAGAGGTTCAGTTTAGATTGACAAGCACAGCTACAACATGTTTTGATAAAGATGGCAAGGTATGTGGCAAAGATGTGGCTGTTTCGGCCATTGTGCAGGAGTTTGATGAGAAAGGAAAAATGATTAGAGAATATTGGGGTAGAGTGGCGAAATGAACCACAGATGGTGAGCACCACCACCAATAAGCTAATGGCTAGTAGAAAACGGAACTAACGGTTAAGACCAAACAACTAAGGGCTAAATCAGTAATTAATTCTAAACAGGCTTCTAGATCATTAATTTACATAGTAATTTAGTGATTAATCGCTAATTAGCGCTAACATTAATCAAACTAATCAGTTACAGATTAAGCGCGCTAGAATTGAGTGGACCGGGCGGGGTCCGCACCGTTTTCAGTCCTGGAATTGGGTACAAAATTCACGAAGGTTCAAATCCGTAGGGGTTGGAACCCGTGTGGGCATGATGCCTTTTCCTGTTTAGCCTGCTTCATTATTCGTCCCCTAGCTTCTGTGTGAGTAGAAGTTCGTGAAAAGCGTAGTTGAGCTTTGTGTCATCTTAGCGCGCCTGTGAAGGTCTTTATTCTATCTTTGTTCCTCGATGAGGATGATCGAGAAGGAGGTTATTCCCCACAGATGGGTGACGCGCGCATACATTCAAGCTGCTGATATGATCTATACTTTAGCGTGCTCCAACAATCACTTTGGATTTTTCCAGGATTCCATGATTGATGATCTTGTCCGTTATTGTTAGCATTGCTTTGCCTTTCATATTTCCAACTTCTTTCGAATCTATCCTAGAAGTTGTATTTGTCCATTCTTCACCATTTCTTAGAGTGATGGAGAGCCCTCTGTAACTTATGTGCGCTGTCCCATCAAGATCAATTCTCAAGATTTGAAGGTCATCTTTTTTGTAAGGGAGATCAAAGACACCATAGAGGGAAGTAGAAGCGCCACCGCCTGCCGCTCCGCTTAGGCCTAAGCCGCTTCCGTAAATGGCTACTAGAGTATCGTTTATCTCGAAGTTCATCATGCCCCTTAAGGTGCCGGTTTTGTTGTCGAAGGAGTATGTGGGGAAATCGATCATAGGGCCACGATAGTTTCCTTCGAGAGATTCACCGTGAATATGTGTATGCTGTTGAATGAAGATGTACGTGCCAGTGGTCGTCGGGTTTTGAGTACTTGTCTTCAGGTTCAGTCCGAAGATAAGAATTGATGAAGCGACAATGAAAACTAGAACTACTGCAACCGCGATGTTCCTTCGAAGATATGGGTTTTTGGATGGCTCATTTGATTCGGGTGGAATTGTAGAGACTAATGCCCCGCATGATATGCAGAATTTAGCCTCAGGCATAATCTCTCTTTTACACTTTGGACAGAAGAGCATGGCAATCAAGCACTAAGGATTACCTATCTTACTCCTCCTATGCTTTTTCTCCACACTTCATGCAGTAGGTAGATCCTTCAGGAATCTCTGAGCCACATTTAGCACAATATCTCTTAGAGATTTGGGTTACGCTGAGCTTGCTTACTGTAGTTCCGCCGCGCTTTCTGACGACGAGAGCTGCGATGACTATTACAAGTGCGATCAATATCACAGCAAAAAGCAGAGGCCAGGGGTTCTCCTGCGGCGCTTGGACAAAGAAGTTGGCTGCTGAGCTCTCAGCTGAGAAGTGTTTCTCGTCGCCTTGCCACCTAGACTTGACAGACCACATACCAGGAATCTCAGGTTTGACAGTGTCTGTATATGTGCCTGTGCTCGTTGTTGTGAGGTGTTTGGTCATCTCAAAGCCGTCTGGTCTCTGGTAGATCAACTCGACCGTTGTGGCTTGAGCGGGTGTGAGTGCACCGCTTATTGAGACAGACTCTTCAGGATTCAAAGTTGAGGGGCTAGCAGCTATTGTCAGGGTGCTTGTTGTCTTGGAGACATCGATGGCCAAGGTTGCTGTGGCAGAGTGTATCTTTCCTCCACCGGTTCCTGTTATAGTGAGCTGGTAGGTTCCGGCTGAAGTAGAGGTCTCTGTTGAGATCTTCAAGTTCGAGGTGAAGGTGGGATTACCTGACTGAGTTGTAAAGGTGTGGGTTGAGCCTCCGGGCAAACCGGTCATGCTCAGTGCGACTGGCTGGCTACTGCCGGAGATGAGTTTCGCTGTCACTGTGTATGTAGCTGACTGGCCGGCCTTTATCGATTGAGTGTTGGGCGCAACCTCTATAGTGAAGTCAAAAGGCTGCTGGACGATCCAAGGCCATTGCCATCCCCACCACTCCCAAGGCCAATGCCAACGCCATCGCCACCAACCCCACCAATCATACGGTGGTGGGGGAGTGTATGGTGGCGTATACGGGGGTGGGGTCGGTGTGAATTCTTCGCAACCCATACCCGGCCCCCCCTGAAACACCACATCAACAACTGCAACCTGGCAATTCGGAGGTTCAATTTTCTTAAAGCTACCCATTTCATCGCAGGCGAATATTTGGAGTTGATAGGTCCCCACTGCAAATGGCGCTCCTTGAAACGTTACTGTCACTGAGTTCCCAGCCTTTTTGCCAGGGAACTCATTCCATTTCATTCCATCGAAGAATATTTTGTCCGTAAAAGGGCTGATTCCACCAGTAACTATGGGAGCCGGCATTAGCCGGACGAATACGGGTTCCTGTCCTTCACCAGCACGATTTTCAATATAAACGGTGAAGGTAGCCCAACAATTTGGGGGCCGGATAAACACAGTCGTTGGCTCCACCTTTATGGTGAAAAGCGGCGCCGCCATAGACTGGGCGGCAGGGATGAACGAACCTATTGAACTCAAGAGTAAGATCAGAAGCATGAAGCAGGATATATTCTTCCGTGGCCTCACCGACTTGTCGTCTCGAGTCACCTGTCGGTGAACCTTGAGAAATATGAGAGGGTATTCTGAAGAATGATTGGTCGTTTTCAGAGGCAGCATCAAGAGCAATTCTCGGAGGCATTAGCCCTCCAATTACTATTTTTGTGCTCTATCTTCTATAAAAGATTTGAGACAACAACCTTGTTGCAGGAATAATTTATATTCAGAACCTTCTTTGAGCGCGCGCTACCCTCGGTCGAGTTTCCAAAATATACACACGCCTGAAACACTGCTTGAATCTACGTTGTGCGCTACTTCCACTCTGTAGCGGGAACACCGCCCTTGATCAAATCATGTTTAGCCAGATTGTTGTAGATGACAGTGATCCTATCTCTATCTACACCAAGTACCCTGACAAAGTCCTCTGTGATTGCCTCTGCCAGTTTCCTTTTCTGTTCGGGTGTGCGTCCCTCCAGAAGATCAATTCTTACCGTTGGCATCTGCTTTCTAACCTCGTTCTAAGTCTCTGATTGTTGCCTAATAACTCTCATGGTAGTCCGAACACACCAAGAAAATTAGGGTTAAACGAACTCATGGGATTTTCGTGAATTGAGTCTCGATTATTCAGTAGCGCGCGCTTTCAAGTCAATCGACATGAAATCTTGAGTTTTCGCCTTCACCATACCCAGACTGCTGTTTTCTTCCTAACGCGCGCGCAAAATCATCGGCTTAGATTAAGTTTGAAGATTCCCGTTTAGTGATTAGATGGATGTGCGCTCTTCAGGGTGTTTGCCATTGTTGCCCCATCCGAGTCTCCTCAGTGTCCGTTCTGCTATTTCTGACAGATCCACCTTCAACAAGAGAAGTGTTATTGCTACGGTTAGAGCTATTGAAATGATTACCAGAACCTCTTGGCTTACATATCCGTTTAAGAATTGTTCACCAAACCCTCCAAAGAAAGCTCCTAAAACAGCTATTGAGAGCTTTCCAACGAAATAGGCCGATGCGAGTTTTGCAGGATTATATTTCATGAGGCCAAGCGGGATGATTACCGGATCATCGGGTATTGGAGTTGCCGCTGCGATGAAAACTGCCAGAGAAGCCCACCGTCTCGTCTTTAGGGCCGCTGTGTCTAATCGTCTTCTTCGTTCCTCGCTTACGTGTTTGCCGACGAAAAAGGAGACTGTGTAATGAATGAGTTTCGCGCAGGTCGCCCCTAAAGCTACTAGAATGCCTGTGCTTAGCGGGTCCGCGTTTACCAGTAGTGCTGCATTTGAGGCTATCAAAAAGCTTGACGGCGATGCAAAAGGGATCATGTTTATGCCAAAAGAAGCCAGCAGAACACCTAGTAATTCGATCAGTGACGCCATTCCAGCATTACTCTTGCGGCTAGCGTATCACACGCATATATTTATGTTTGAACCTTGCTAGCGCGCGGAATGTTTTCTAACGTGCGCGCTTCGCAGTCGCTCTAAGGCTTTCAAGCCAATGAAATCATTGCGCGCCAAAAATGAAGAGGGGTAACATGAAAGGGCGACTTCGATGACGCCTTTCTCAACGCTTTTTTCTTTCGAGAATTCGGAGGTAACCTGTCACACGCAAGAAATCTTTCACCCAAAGACGTGCTTGCAGTCTGGGCATCGAGGTCTTACAGAAGATAAACCAATAAGCTCAGGGGGTCTTGCTCCACCAGTCTCTGGGACCAACTGTGGCATAACCATTCTCTTACCGTTGGGGCAGTACCTCAACCTCTCTGGACTCGCCAAACCCTACACCTTCATTGTCTTTAGCCTGACTTATCCTTCTAATGTGCTGGCGCGCGCTTTGTCATATATTCATGCTTAAGTAACTTTGCATTCGTTGTTGCATGTCTTGGTAGGTGGGAAGCGCGCGCCAGCTCAGGAGTCTTTTTGTAGGAGCTTATCTACCTGTTGAGCCTCACCAAGGGATAGGGGACATATACAACTGGTAGCGCGCGATGTTGATCTGGATGACCTGGATTCGTCTGGCAACAACAGCCCTTCGGGGCTCTCCTTGTATCAGGGCGACAGTTTCCCTCCAAGCACCAGATGAGCTGTGGCATAGGATGAGCCTGTTTGCTGTAATCGGCCTAGAATCAACACGCCTAATCATGTATCAGAAGATTAAGGCTTGGAAAAGGTGGGAAATTATGCTGTCAATGGTGGGTTGAAATGAAGATTACTGACGAGGCCTTCGATGGAATGAAACGCACAGTAGACGAGATTAAGGGGATAAGTAGAACATATGCTCTGCTCCGGAAGATCAGTTCCATAAACGGTGCAAACATTAGTGGAGAGCTCTTAGACAGGGTTATGTACAGCTTCGAAACCCTGCCTCCTGCAGGGAAGGAGTTCTGGTGGTTCCTATTCTTTGGTCGAGACAGGAGGCAGATGATGCTGCTGGTGTACAGGAAATTTGGGAGAAGCATGGTCTTCAACGGCGAGGAGATTGTGCTCAAGACGATGGATCAAAGCACATTTCGAGCGGTGACGGCGGGCTGGATCTATGACGGGAAGGGAATGCACGATCTAGGAGTCACCAACCCCACAATAGTGACTAGCCCTAGAGAAAAAATGATAGCTTCTAAAATCTCAGACCGAAAGATAATCCTTGAGGGCAGTTTCCCAGAATACGAGCTGAAGATAGACGGCCTCGTCCATTTGAAGTTGACAGAGGGGGATTTTCCTGAAAATAGGTGTGCGCATGGGGTCTTCATTCCCCCATTCGGAGCAGGATGGGTCGATGTCTATTCAAACGCTGAGGGGAATGTTCTCGGAGAAAGGTTTGAGGGGATCGCTCACTTGCAGAAGGTCGTCGGGGTCATGCCGTATGGTTCTTTCCACTGGGCGAGAGTCGTCTTCCAAAACGGTTCCACGGTCTCATTCTTCTGCCTGAAAGGTGGGAAGGACTCAAAAATGTATTCCTACAGGTCCATGGACTTCTATGATCACGCAACCAAGAGGTACATCAGATTCAAGAAGCCTAGATTAATGATCTCAAAAGAGAAGGGGAAAACGCCCGTGTGGACTGTTGAGGGATGGGACGAGGATAATGAGCTTAGAGCAGTATTGGAGGCGTATTCAGAGAAACGGTTCATTATGAAGGGTGGCGGTTCCCAAGTTTACGTAGAATATGCTGTCACGCCTCGTGAATTCAGCTTCAGAACTAAAGACCGAATGATTACGTTGCAGGATTTGGGTGAAGGGATAGGCACATTTGAGGACGCTTATGGGTCGTCCTTCTCCTAGTATTATGCTATGTTATGGTTAGCGCGCGCGATTGTGATGAGTGCCCCCTAGAAGTTATCGAGCTTTCGACAGCCATAAAGGAACTAGGCGCTAGATTCGAAGAATAGTCCACCAGACGCGCGTCTTTACTTATCGCATTTGAAAGCCTTTATTCAACTCCTGATGAATTATGGAACTTGATAAGTTTTAGCGTACAAAAGTGCGCGCTGTGAGCTAGAAGATGTCTTCTATTCTAAGTATGCATGTTAAGCGGTTAGGTAGTGTTCTCAGATCAGGAGCCGAGGACCAGGTTGAAGAGTCCAAGAATAAGTTTGAGTCGGCGAAGGATCTGTACGGCGGCTTATTGTCTGAACTCATGATTACAAAGTTCGATTCCTCCACGGCTTATCAGGCAGCTCTTCAGCTGTTCGGTTCTACTCGTGTCAAGTTTGCGGCAGTTGATGGCTCTCTAGATCAGCAGCTGATTGGAGGGTTGGCAGTTTTTTGGGGAGGATCCTACGCATCAACCGGTACAATCGAGTTCAGGGAGAATGCGCCTCAACACGTAGACTACGCGACTGGTTTCATTGAGCGTGGCCGGGGAGTATCAAGCTGCATTCCCATCTACGTTGACAGGATCCATGAGGTAGACCAAAAGATCTCGACAGCGGCTGAACCCGGACTGATGACTGTCACCGATGCCCTGACAGAACAAGCCGTAGTTGACAACTCCACAATAGCCAACTGGATCATGACCTTCTCAGAGTTCTACCTGGCTTACAAGCTGGTTGTGGAGGAAGATGTGAAGATCCTCTTCCTTGACAGAAGCCTATCTGCTACACACACCGGCCTCGTGTACGACACGTCCAGACGTTCTAGCTGGAAGACTGACGGGGCAATTCACGGTTTCGAGGTTGACGGTATCCCGATAGATACTAACGAAATGGCATATGGCAGACACCATCTTGTCAACGCAAGATTACAGATCCCGCCGGCACGAGGCGACTACATTCGATACGCCATAATCTATCATCTCACGTCGACAGCCAAGCCTATGAAGGCTGAACAGATCTGCAAAGCGCTTGGAGTCGATACTGAAGATCGAAAGAAACGAATTCTTAAATACCTAAGCAAAGCCGCGGACGAAGGCTACCTGACTGAGAGCAGGGGAGGATACACAGTAAATCCTCGGTACGCCAAGAGTTGGGAGCGGATCAAGAAACTAGTCATCACCTTGGGGGACCACCTATTCGATTGTACCTCAGGCAATCCGATGCGAATAAAGAAAGGTGAAGACCAACACTGGTTGACGACTCAAGATCTTGCGTTTCTCACTCTCTACTGCTTCAACATGATCGTCGAGGAATGCTGGAGACGGAAGATTCTCCTGCTTGGCGTAACCAAGGACACCACAGGACGAGACTTTCAGAACCACCTTCTGCCAGTCGGCCTGAGGGCGGGCATATGGAAGACTGAAGAGAACAAGCTGAATATCCCAAGTACTGATAGGATGCTTCTCCAGGCGATGAGCTTCCTTAACCATGAAAAGATCCCGACCCCATGGAGTCTGATTGAGTATGATTCAGCATTTCGAGTGATCGTCCCCGACACCAAGGATAGAGGAGGCTTCGTGAGTGGCGCCATAAGGAACCGAATCACCCCCGAACGTGTCTTCCTTAAGACCTATGTCCAGCTCGACGAGGCCAAGACTGATCCACAGCTGCGTAGCAACGTCCTTTTCATCGACCGACTGGTCCACCCTGAATTTGATGGCGAACACACAATGCCTTTCAAACAGGAGTTTGGAGGTGCAGTAGAGCCAGTTGAAACGATCTTGTATCGTGACAAGACAATTCCAAATAGGCTGCAGAATTTGGTGATGGTTATCCTGAGTGCGATGGGCGCACGTAGCATCCCTGAGGTCTTCGGACACAATAAAGCATTGTTCATTGCTGATAAGATTGCGAAAGGGCAGCGGCTGAGGGTGAAAGGCCTCATAGACGCTACCGGCCACATGCTTATGAATAGTCCTAAGTTGCGAAGGTTCACATTCTATATGCACACTTTCCGGGAAAGGAGGGCTCAGGTTGAGTACACCCGCAGATAATAAGAAATTCTTCACAGATCTTGACGGCCGATTCATCGCACGACTAAGCTCTGTCCTGGCTGTGAGAAAGACAGAGACCCCATCAGAAACAACAGGCATCTCAGCCAAATATGACTGCAGAATCAAATCCGAATACCAGAAAGATCTGATGGGCCTGCTTGAGGAGGGCATGCTTCTCGCAGTACGCAACTTCAAAGCGGACCGTCACAACGGAAAACGATTCACCCTGCTTGAGATCTCCCGCATAGGCCCTGAACACTACGGCCTGACAGGACTATCTGAACATAGCTACTATCCCTACCAGTTCGAGATCATCCAGCAGTCGGTCGAGGACTGGGCCACAGACGACAAAGCCACAATGATGATCCAGCTCGCAGCCATCCCACTCAACTATGACCTGGTCGTAGACAGCAAAGACGACGCACAATATGTGAAAGGCTTCACCTACCCAGTCATCGCAGAAAGCGTCCACATACTCAACAGAGA
>Ga0315277_10003422_pt1 | contig 21494 bp, 20 predicted proteins | sample YL17G05_15_MG_FD_203695 | JGI IMG/M metagenome (GOLD analysis project Ga0315277, IMG submission 203695) | Sediment microbial communities from Yellowstone Lake, YNP, Wyoming, USA - YL17G05_15 | ecosystem: Environmental > Aquatic > Freshwater > Lake > Sediment | place: USA: Wyoming | collected...
CCGTCATCCTGATGAGCCAGAACCGAGAGGAGGCCCGCGACCGCATCCGCGCCGAGCATGACTATGAGGTCAACCTCAAATCCGAGATGGAGATACAGCTGCTACATCAGAAGCTGGACGAACTCCGCGAGAGGCAGTGGAACGATCTGCTCGCCATCCAGAAGCAGCAGATCGATCTCCTAGAAGCGCAACTGGCCCTTCTGCAGGGCAAGAACGAGTAGATCCCCGGGGCACCCCACCCCAGAATGCGGCCTGTCACGTTCCTCCTTGGCTAGCTCTTCACCTGAAAGCCCAGCAGGCCTGGTTATGCGCCTTTTCTCAAGAACCGCACGTGCCTGCCATCTGGTTAGACTCGGCGATAGCGAGTGCGCCGCTCTCATCTCAGCGGGGTGATTCGTCCGCCGCGAGAAGGCGGGCCGCCAACTGGCGCAGGATGCTAAGCTGCTCATCATTTACCTGGTAGAGGTGGGACCAGGCGCGGTGGTCCGCTTCATCCTTCACCCGGTCGCGCTCCGTAGTGCGGTTCGACGCGGTGAGCATGGTGGGCACGAACAGGGACTGCATGATGCCGCCCAAGATGAAGAAGAGGAACGCGTACGGGAATGGGTCGAATCCTTTGTCGTGTTCAATGGCGCTCTGCCAGAAAGACCATCCGGCCAGCACTAGGCACAGGAAGTAGAAGAATATCATGGTGCCCGTAAGGCCGACGATATGGTCCGCCAGCCAGCCATTGAAGCGGCTAACCGGAGGCCGCTCGCTGCGCATCTTCTGGATTATCTGTTGCGGATGCACGATGGGCGAGACCTCCGCATGGAGACGATCCACCAGTTGGTGGACCTCTTCGGGCGTGCGGTAGGGGTGCATATGCAGAGAACGCATGGTCATCCTCCTCTTGGGGCGCAGACTGGTCGCCTCAACCGAGTATAGGCTCGCTCCCTCGGCCGGGCAAACGCTGTGCTCGTTCAGTAACATCCCGTACACCCATAATGACGCATGAGGCGGGGTAGATATGGAGTGCCCATGCACGTGTACGGCGCTATCCTTCCAGGTGCCGCGGCGGTGGTCAGACTCCTTCCTACGACCGTGGCCCAGGTGTGGGCGGAGCCGCACCTTTCCCGCAAGGCTCGCCACAGGCTGAAGGTGATCCAGTGGTACGATGACCATGGCCACAACGCCAGACTCACCTGTCGCCACTTCTGGACAAGCCCCTCCACCTTCTACCACTGGCTCTATCGCTACCAGCTAGAGGGTGCCGAAGGCCTGGAAGACCGCAGCCGGCGGCCCCACCGGGTGCGACGGCCCACCTGGAGCAGAGAACTGGCCCAGGCCGTGTTGCGGCTGCGGGAAGGGCATCCCGGCATGGGAAAGGACAAGCTCGTAGTACTCCTGCGGAAGGAGGGCTGGCGGGTGTCCACTTCCATGGTGGGGCGCATCATCAGGCAGCTGAAGGACCAGAATCTGCTCTGGGAACCTGACCTGCGGGATCCCTGGCAGGTGAAGCGGACCCGCAAGCGACCCTATGCGACTAGGAAGCCTCCAGACTACCTGCCTGAAGCTCCTGGCCACCTGGTCCACGTGGACACAGCCGATATCCGCCTGCTCCCGGGGCAGGTCTACAAGCACTTCACGGGGCGCGATGTGTTCACTCGCTGGGACGTCCTTGACGTCTACTACCGGGCCACAGCCCACGCCGCCACCCTCTTCTTCGACTCCCTCCTGAAACGGACTCCCTTCCCGGTCAGAGCTATCCAAGTGGACGGCGGCTCCGAGTTCAAGGCGCAGTTTGAGGCGGCCTGCCAGCAGCGGGGCATCCGCCTCTTTGTGCTGCCGCCGCGCTCCTCCAAGATGAATGCTCACGTGGAGCGCGCCCAGCGCACCCACCGGGAGGAGTTCTACTGGATGCTAGACCCCCCCGACAGCCTCTCCCAGCTCCGGGAAAGGCTGAGAGCCTGGGAGACCGTCTACAACACTGTGTGGCCTCACCAGGCCCTCGGCCAACTAACACCCAGTGAATTCTACCAGTGATGGCTCACCACGCAAGCAGAAAGGTGGTAGGTGTACGGCATGTACTGGACGAGTACAATTCCTTGACCCGGCCCAGGGCGCCCCTTAGAATGAAAATGCCGCCGGTCTGGAAGCCCGGCGTCCTTTTCATCGGCGCGGCTCAAGCCCGCGGAAGCGGAGCAAGTGATATGATTGCGGTGGGCCTCACCGGCGGCATCGCCAGCGGCAAGTCAGAGATCGCCGCCATGCTCGCCGCCAAGGGGGCCGCCGTCATCTACGCCGACCAGATCGGCCACGAGGCCTACCGTCGCGGCACAGACGAGTATCTTCAGATCGTGGCCGCCTTCGGGGCTGAGGTCATCGGCGAGGACGGCGAGATCGACCGGCGCCGGCTGGGCGAGAAGGTGTTCAACGACGCCGAGGCCCGCCAGCGCCTCCAGGCCATCGTCTGGCCCGCCATGCGCCGCATGATGGAGGAGCGGCTGGCCACCCTCGGACGCCAGGGCGTGCCGGTGGCCGTCCTGGAGGCCGCCGTCCTCATCGAGGCCGACTGGCTCCCCCTCGTGGACGAGGTCTGGGTGGTCGAAGCCCCGCCGGAGGTGGCGCGCCGGCGCCTCGTGGCCTACACGGGGCTCTCTGCGGCCGAGGCCGAGGCCCGCTTGGCTGCGCAGCTCAGCAATGAGGAGCGTCGGCGGCACGCCGACTTGGTCATCGATAACGGGGGCAGTCTGGAGGACACGCGGCGGCAGGTGGACCGCCTCTGGGAGGGGTTGAAGGAGAGGGCGGCGCCGGTGGCCTCCAGCAGGAGCGAGGATAGCAGTGGGTGACGGGATGGTGGACGAAGAAGAGATCGACGCTGAGTATCGCCAGTATGCTATTGAGGAGTACCGGGCGATCGAGGAGCCCTTCTATGTGCCCATCGGCGATGAGGTGGAGTTCTTCGAGGCCGCCTTCGAGCGGCAGATACCGGTGTTGCTCAAGGGCCCCACGGGGTGCGGCAAGACCCGTTTCATCGAGCACATGGCCTGGAAGCTGCGCCGGCCCCTCACCATTATTCGCGACGCCACCAAGCCTTCGGGCCGGGCCTCAGGCCGAGGACTCGGCAAAGCCCGCCAGCGCCAGGACGAGACCCGCGGTCTCCCCCTGGTGACGGTGGCCTGCCACGAAGACCTGACGGCCAGCGACCTTGTGGGTCGCTATCTGCTGGAGGGCGAAAGCACTCGCTGGATCGACGGTCCCCTCACCCGCGCCGTCAAGGCCGGCGCCATCTGCTACCTGGATGAGGTGGTCGAGGCCCGCAAGGATACCACCGTCCTCATCCACCCCCTGACCGACCACCGGCGTATCCTGCCCATCGAGAAGCGCGGCCAGGTCCTGGAGGCGCGGGACGGCTTTACCCTCGTCATCTCCTACAATCCGGGCTATCAGAGCGCCCTCAAGGACCTGAAGCACAGTACCCGCCAGCGCTTCATCGCCATCGAGTTCGGCTATCCGTCGCGGGAGGTCGAGGCGCGCATCATCGCCCACGAGAGCGGCGTCTCCGAGGCGGTGGCCCTTCAACTGGCCAAGCTGGGTGAGAAGGTGCGCCACCTCAAGGAGCACGGCCTCGGCGAGGGGGTGAGCACACGGCTGCTGATCTACGCCGGCAAGCTTATCGACAAGGGAATACCGGCGCGCAAGGCCTGCCAGGTCTCCGTGGTCTGGGCCCTCAGCGATGACCCTGAGGTGCAGCGCAGCATCGAAGAGGTGGTCAGCTCGATATTCGAGTAGGATGGTCCTGAGCTTGTCGAAGGAAGCATCCTGAGCTTGTCGAAGGACAGGCTTGGCGGGCTGAGGCGCCCCTTCGACAAGCTCAGGATGCGGCTATGAAGGGTCATCTCTATATGCTGCGGTGCGCAGACGGTTCGTATTACGTGGGCTCTACGACCAACCTAGAATTGCGCGTCGCGGAACACGAGGCTGGTGAAGGAGGAACCTATACAGCGCAGAGGCTTCCCGTGAAGCTGGTCTACGCGTGCGAGTTCGATACCCCGCACGAGGCGTTCCTTCGCGAACGGCAAGTCAAGGGCTGGTCCCGCAGGAAGAAGGAGGCGCTGCTAAGGGGGGACTACGAGGCTCTAGTCGAGTTCTCCAAAGCTAGATCATCCTGAGCCTGTGGAAGGAAGCATCCTGAGCTTGTCGAAGGACAGGCTTGCCGGGCTGAGGCTGGCCCTTCGACAGGCTCAGGCTGCGGCCATGAAGGGTTATCTCTATTGAAGCCAGCACATCACAAGGGTGAGCATCTATTTCGGAGCAGGAGCGTGAAAGACAGCAGAAAGAGGCGTTCCTTGAGTGTATTTCTCTTCCTTAGCTTGGCCGGGCTCGCCCTGGCTGCCGTCGGCTTGGTGGCCTGCGGTGGCGGCGACAACGAAGAGGGCAAGTCCAGTACTCCGGCGGCAGGGGGAGCGAGCGCGCTGGCCCAGTGCCAGCGCACCGGCGAGAAGCAGTTCGCCGCACCGCCGCCGATGATCATCGACCCGCAGAAGACCTACGTCGCCACCATCCGGACCGAAAAGGGCGACATCGTCCTGGAGCTCTTCGCCAAGGATACCCCCATCACGACCAACAACTTCGTCTTCCTCGCCTGCCACGGGTACTATGACGGCGTCACCTTCCATCGAGTGATCCCCGGCTTCGTAGCCCAGGGCGGCGACCCGACAGGCACCGGTGCCGGCGGGCCCGGCTACACCATTCCCGATGAGCAAGACACTGCCAGCTTCGATGCGCCCGGCATGCTGAGCATGGCCAAGGCGGGGCCCAACACGACGGGCAGCCAGTTCTTCATCACCTACGCGCCCGAGCCGCGCCTCGATCCTGACTTCACGGTCTTTGGGCGAGTGACTTCCGGGATGGATGTGTTGGAGAGCCTCACGCTCAGGAACCCGGAGACGACGCCCAATGCGCCGCCAGGGGACAAGATCCTGCGCGTGGACATCGAGGAGAGGTAAAGATAAGGAAGGCCAGCTCCGAGCAAGAGACGTCTCAAGGGGCGGCCAGAGAGTCCCGCAGTCCTGGGAGTGCAGGGGGCAAAGCTCCCTGCCGGGGGCCTGGGGGGTGTCCCCCCAGGTCTCTAGTGTTCCGGCCGCGAGCCGCCGCCGGAGGCGGCGTGCGACGTGGCCGGAACCAGGACATATGTTGGAGGCAATACGCAGGCCTGTCCCGGCAGAATCGATGAGAATAGGCATCGTCGCTGATATCCACTGCAACCACCAGGCGCTCGCCATCGCCCTGGAGCGCATGGGGCCCGTCGATGAGCTTCTCTGCGCGGGAGACGCCGTTTACCAGTTCCGCTTCTCCAACGAGGTCATGGAGCTCCTGCGCCGACACCATGCCCGCTACGTCCTCGGCAACCACGAGGAGGTCCTCCTCGGGCGCTGGGGGGAGCGGGCCCGCAACGCGTCCAGCGTGCGCCGGGAGAACCTGGCCTACATGCAGTCCCAGCCCTTCAACCTGGATGTGCGGTTGAACGGTCAACGCCTCTTCATGGTGCACGGCAGCCCCTGGGAGCCCCACGACGAGTACATCTACCCTAACAGCCCGGCCCTGAATCGGCTCGGCCAGATCGGGAGCGACTTCGTGATCCTGGGGCACACCCACTACCATATGGCCGAGCGGGTGGGCCGGTCGCTGGTCATCAACCCCGGCTCCTGCGGCGAGGCGCGGGACCACCGCAACGGCTTCTGCCTCTCTTATGCTATCCTGAATACAGAGACGGAGGAGGTCACATTCGACAACTTCGAGGACCCAACACGGGTCCCGTTGCCAGCCGAGGGACACCGCTAGCCGGTCGGCTCACAACCCCATGAATCTTCCAGAGCATCTGACCGAGACCGAGCAGCGCCTAAGGCGCTACGCTTCCACTCTGCCCGCCGAGTTCCGGCGGGCGGCGCAGGAGGTGAGTACCCTTCTGTCCCAGGATGAGCTGCGCCTGTGGGCAGAAGAGGGGCTGGCTCTGGCCAGCCACTCCCTTCGCTCCTGGGAGGCGGCCAGCGAGTTCTTCCGCGCTAGTCCGGAGGTGCTGCGGGCGCTGGGCTTCCCCCTCTTCCTGCGCTGGGCACGCCAGGGCCGCGACCTGACCGAACACTCCTCGCTGGTGGCTGCGGCCTACTTCCGGGCCAGCCCGGAGAGCGTGCCCCACCTGTCGGGACCTCATCTGACGCAGTGGGCCACCCTGGGTCAGCGCCTTTACAAGGGCAACTGGAAGTCTATCTCCTTAGCCTCGGTCTTCTTCTCCGCTAGCCCGGGCCTCCTCAGGCACCTCAACGTGGCGGAGATCGAGAGGCTGGTCTCGGTGGTGGACTCCCTGGCGGAACGGTCCTACGAGCTGGCCACCTCCTGCCTGGACGCCGCGCCGCACCTCTTCGGCATGCTGGACAAGAGCGACCGCGCCTCGTTCCTGGACTTCGCGGCCGCCATCGCTCAGGCCAGTTGGGCCGACGCCCGCCTCTACTTCGAAAGGGGCTACTCTTCCCTGGCCCTCGTCCAGCCCGAGTGCCGGCCTCGCTTCCTGGAGCTTTCGGCGCGGGTCGCCCGCAGCGTCGGCCGCCAGGCCTACGCCTTCTTCGCCGATGCCGCCGCTGCCCTGGGCGAGGTTGACCAGAGGGCCCACCCTCACCTCATCTCCCTGGCCGAAGAGCTGGCGGTGGGGTCGCCGCCGGCCGCCATGGAATTCCTGAAGAGCGCCCCGGAGGTGCTCAAACGCATCCCCCTCGAGGACCTGGTCCGCTGGCATTCGGCCGGCCACCACATCCTGGAGCAGAGCCAGGAAGGGGGCGAGGCCTACTTCCGGCTGGAGTCGGGCAAGGGCGAGGAGGTCCTAGAGGCTCTTTCCCCGCGGGTGGAACTTTCGCGGGTCAGCGGGATATTGCATCTTTACTGCCAGGCTCTCACCGGTGTCGACGTTGCCGTGCACCCCTCCACGGCCCTGGTGGAGAAGGGCATCGGCTGGGTCTCGGAGGCGAGCCCCTCCACGGAGGGAAGGGCTGTCTACCTGCCGGAGTTCGTTGAGGAGCATGCAGAGAAGAGCGAGAACTTCTCGGTCTTCAAAGTCTACGCCACCCATCAGGCGGCGCACCTGGAGTTCGGGAGCTTCCTCTTCAGCTTCAAGCGTCGCGGAAACGTCTACCCGGCGCGCCGCCGGCGTCGTGAGACCGAGCTCCGGCGTCAAGGGCTCCTGCGCCGGGAAGGCAAGCCTCTCACCGACATGCAGCGCTTCTTCGACCTCTTCGCCGACCGGCGCCTCACTCTGGACATCTTCACCATCGTCGAGGATTCACGCGTCGATTTCATGGTGTGCCAGGAGTACGGCGGCATCCGGGCGGCCTGGCGGCGGATGCAGTTCCGTGAGCTGGACTGCCGGCCTGAGGTCATGTTCCTGCCCCTGCGCCAGGCCCTCCTCGAGAACCTGGTGCGGGTCAGTTTGGACGGCGGCGACCGCCTGGCCTGGCCGGGGCAGCTCCGCCAGTACCTGGCGACGGCCATCAGCCTCCTGCGCTCCGTTCAGCGCCCTGAGGCCCTGGTGGAGGACGCGGCCGAAGTCACTCTCCTCCTCCACGACCTGGTGATGCGCCTGCCCAACCTGTCGGCGGAGGAGTTGGGCCTCGACTGGGAGGTCATGGGCGAAGAGTCCCTGGACCTGATGCTGGTGCCGCCCGGCGCCACGCCTTCCGCCAGAGGCGGACCCGACTTCGGCGATCTGCCGGCGCTGTCCCAGGGAGGCGACGAGCCCTACGAGAGCCCCCAGCCCGTCGACTTCCGCGGTGACTTCAAGCCGGAGCTTGTCCAGCTCCTGATGCGCCTGCGCGACGACCAGATGGGCGACGCCGGACCCCTAGCGCCTCTCACGCCCGAGCAGCTCAGGGAGCTGCTGGAGAAGAGCGCCGAGCTCAGCATCGGTGTCTTTGCCGAGAGCGACCTGGCCTCTACCATCGGCCTCTTCCTCTCCAACCTGGAGAAGGAGGCCGGCACTCCCATCAGCGACCAGCAGATCCCTTTGAAGGACGGCCAGCCCGTCCTCGACGCTGGCGAGGAGAAGGAGCTGCCCCGGGACGTGAAGTCCTTCTACTACGACGAGTGGGACTTCCGGGCCTCCGACTACAAGCCCCGCTGGTGCCGCGTCCAGGAGCGCGTCCTGGAAGAGGGCAATGAGGACTTCTTCGAGGAGACCATGAAGCGGCACGCCGCTTTGGCCGAGGAGACGCGCAAGCAGTTTGAGATGCTGCGCCCGGAGTTCTTCCGCAAGATCAAACGCCTCTACGACGGCGAGGACTTCGACCTGGACCTGGTCATCAATTACCTGGTGGAGAAGAAGGCCGGCCACGCCCTGACCGACAAGGTGTACTGGCGGCGCAACAAGGTGGAGCGCGACGTGGCCGTGGCCTTCCTGCTCGACATGAGCGCCTCCACCGACGAGGAGATCGAGAAGCGGAAGAAGCGTCAGGACCAGGAGTTCGACGACGACCCGCGGCAGTACTTCCAGTGGCTGGCCCAGCGCCGCGCTCAGGCCGCGCTCGAACCCCCCAAGCGCATCATCGACCTGGAGAAGGAGAGCACCGTCCTCCTCATCCGTGCCCTGGAGACCATCGGCGATAGCTACGGCATCTACGGCTTCTCAGGCTATGGCCGCGATAACGTAGAGTTCTACGTCCTCAAGGACCTGGAGGAGCCCTTCGGCGAAAGCGTGCGGCGCCGCATCGACAAGGTGAGCCCCATCCGCAGCACTCGCATGGGGCCGGCCATCCGGCACGCCATCGCCAAGCTCGATGCCCACGAGGCCAAGGTGAAGATCCTCTTCCTGGTCTCCGACGGCCGTCCCCAGGACCACGGCTATGGCCGCGACCGCACGGAGAAGGAGTACGCCATCCACGACACGCACAAGGCGCTGGTGGAGGCCAAGCGCAAGGGCATCGTGCCCTTCTGCCTCACCGTGGACAAAGAGGGCCACGAGTACCTGGGTCAGATGTGCGAGGACGTGGACTACGAGATCCTGGGCGACATCGAGGCTCTCCCCAGCCGCCTCCCCACCCTGTATAGAAGGCTGACGGTGTAGGGCGTGCCGGGGTCTAGCACAAACTACCGCCGGCTGCGTGCGATACTGGTTGAGCCACCCGTTGAGGCGGAGGGGGCGACGCGGGCCGCCGCTGCCCAGGGCGTGTGCGAACCGCCGTTCACGTGAGGGCCCGGTGCCACACCCGCAGGTAGCTCAGCCTTTGTGGCCCCAGCTGCAGCGCAAAGCGATCGTGGGCCTCCGATAGGCGGTGCACAAGCGTGCCGAGGGGCACGCTCTGCAGACTCTGAACCTCCTGGTGACGAGCGTCCAGGAAGTGAAACTTCGTTAGCTTGAATACTGAGGGAGCGGGAACGTCGCGATACGTGTCTTGCACCAATTTGCGCACGGTGGCGCCGAATTGATCTAGGAGGAACTGCACCCCGCCGCTGCGGATCAGGTGCGCGCAGATGGTGCAGCCACAGATAGTGTGAAGGAATTCGTCATTCGCCATGCCTGCTGCAAGCCTAAACAGGTCGTCGATGCTGATCTCGTCGTGGATGGCTGGAAGGTAGTACCTGGCTGGGGGCATTCCCCCGCCGGTTACGGGTATGACGTCCCGGCGCTCCCCGTAGCCGATTCCATGAGACACCCCGTCCATATGGTGCTCTTTAAGGAGAAGCGAGAAGTAGCCGCCATACATGTTGAGTAGCGGCCGGCCTGGTGTGCCGCAGAGACGGGACGCAAGATGCCGCAACCCATCGATCTGCCCAGCGGTCGCTCGAGTCTCGTCGAACGCCGTAGCCCACAAGAAGTAGCCAGGGCAGTTGATGTCTGTGAAGGCATCTGCCAGCGCGGCTATGTCCTCCCGGTAATCCAGCAGCATGGAGTCGAAGCAGAGGAGCGGCCATACTTGGAGGCCGAATCTAGCGGACATGCCCACCGCTGCACGGGCCAGTTCGCCGTTTACCCTGAGCCACTCGGGGTCTCCGTCGTAGTAGAAATACGGGGCGATTAGGCGACTGGGCTGGATGGGTGTCTCCGGCTCCTCATCAAGGTAGTCTACGTTGGCGTGCAGCGTGTGGGTGACGGTGTCGGCCTGGTACCTCAGCACTGCCTCTGCAAACGATGCGACGACATCCGGGGTAAACTCCTGGGGCGAGATCGGACGCTGCCCAACGTTCGAGTCAATTGGCGCCCCGTACTTCTGGCCTAGACTCGCGAAAGTGGACTTCGGCCTCCTGGGCCGTGACCTTGGGCTACCAGACAAGACATAGGTCGGGTCTAGGGCGAACGCATATGTTACAGGGTCGATGATGAAGCCTCGGCCGTGCGCGGCAGCTCCTAGAAGGAAGAATGAGGTTGCCGCGCTTGTGGCCTCAAGAAGGTTTGCGTTGATCGTGACCTCGTCGTACCACGCGTAGGCCTTGATCAGGTATTCCTTCTCGGCATGGGTGCCTAATCTGACCAAGTGGATCATGGTGCGCTCCCTCCTCTGTCCCTAAAACGGGCTCCCACGCTCGTCCTGCCCACGCAGTGTGATGAAGACCCATAGGACGGGGATCAGGAAGGACAGGACTAGGAAGGTCACCACCGCGAAAACTAGCCAGGCGACGAGCGCCATTTGGTCTCCGCCTGTGACGCCCAGGCCCCACGGGACCAGAATGCCAATGGCCGCCACCAGGTGGACCAGGACGGCTGCCAGGCCGCAGTCAATGCGGCGGTCAAAAGCAATGTAGCGGCTCGCTGGGGCGCACGCACTGCTCGCTGCGTCTCTTAGCCGGCGAGCGTCGTCCAGCCCGTTCACAATGTCATACTGCTCTTCGTCGATATCTGACAGCAGGTCTGACAGAAGTTGGTTCAGGCCAGCCCTTTGCTGGTCGAACGACCGTTCCAGCCTGCCCTTTACTCGTTTGTCCTGCGAGCGAAGTGCAAACAACATGGCGGCCAGCACTCCGGTTGCCGCTAGCCACACCATGAAGAGGGTTGCGTCAGGACCACCGGTGGCTGGATGCAAGTCCATTAGTACTTGCGGTCCTCGACCCACCCCTTTATCGTCGACCGCGTTGTCATATTTGTGTGGTGGCGGTACACGTACTGGAGCAACTTCTTGAGTGGCAGGTCCCCGAAGTCCCTGCGCACTTCCTGGCAAACCGAGCGCAGATATATGAAACGCTCCCCTTCGCGCTGTTCCGGTAGGCCCGCCTCGATCTCCTTCAGCTTCCTGCGCCCCTTGGGTGTGATGGCGTACGCGGTGCCGGTGTCTGTGTCAGCTTGTGCCTCGCTCAGCTCTTCCGGAGCAGCACCCATGAGGTACTCGAAGCTAAGTTCGTTCTCTTCCCTTTCCTCCGGCATTAGCGACGCTCGATGGGCAGGCCGGTACATCTCTGGGGGAGCGGGGAACTCGCTGAACTGGGGGCCCTCAGCTCCATCGACCGACATTAGGCCGGTCGCATGTAGGAACTCGAGATCCTGATATAGGCCAAGGTCGGCTGGGCCGAACTTCTCCGGCACGAACCCGTAGTCGAACGTGAAACTGCTGTGTTCCCTGATCTTCTCTTTCGCCCGATCCTGGGCTAGGAACACGAGTTTCTGCATTCGGGTGTTGCCGATAATCGGGCTGTTCGCTTCCCCCCGTGAGTCCGGCGATTCAAGCAGCAGCAATATAGTGGCTCTCCGGGCCGATACGCGCTTCTTTCGGTCTGAAGCAATCACGGCTGTGACCTCCGTTGGCCATTTGCGCATATGTTCTGTCGTCGCAGCAAGACTACTCCGCCGACCGTTGAGATGTCAATGCTGACGGCACGGCAACGCTACAGTTGAGGGCTGTAATACTCCCACACAACCGTTGATATCTTTGTCGTCAACTCCGTCTCGTGCGCCTTCTCCGAGAGGACGGTGATGACGCAGGCAGACGCAGCGAGCCGAGGCTGCTGGGCCCCGGCTCGCTATGCCCTATGCTCTGCTATGCCCTATGTTCTATGTGCGGTGGTTCTCAGGGCACAGGCGGCTCGACGTGAATGCCGGCGGCGTTCACGTCTGTGATGTCCACCTGCATTGTGATGCGCGCCTCCTGTACGCCCTCTTCTAGGGGAAGCCCGAACGTTTCCGCGGCGGCCGCGGCGTCGGCCGCGATGTCCATGTCAAGGGCTACCGGCCAGCCTCCGTCCTCGGCCACCCAGACGTCGAATGTGTTGATCGTCAGGCCTTCCAGCTCAGCCGGCAGGAAGCCAATCGACTTTAGGGCCTCAGCAGCATCGCCCAGCGAGTACCGTAAGGCATCCACCCCGTTTATCGTATCGGGCTGGCTGGTGAGCGGGCCGGGGTCCTGGAGGAAGTCGAAGTCCGCCCAAAAGCGCGGCGACCCCGGGCAGAGATCCAGGTCTTCCACTACGGCGGGGTCGTCTGCACTGTAGGCTTCGAAGCCTGCGCCCGTATCGAGCCAGGCGTCCTCGCCGATCACCACCAGCTCGTCCCCGCCGACGTCAATGCCGCCGAGGGAGCCGCTGATCCTGCACCCCAGCCGGTCCGGCGCCTCGAACTCGCCCTCCATGGTTAGGGCCAGTCCGCCGCCTATGTCTACGGCCATCTCGCCGCTGAATCGGAAGCTCTCCAGGGCGTCGGAGGGCGACACGCCGGCACTCGGGCCGGACGTTGGCTCGGACGTGGGCGACGGCCTCGACTTGGACGTGGGGGCCGGCTTCGCTTCGGACGTGGGCGCTGAGCTCGGTTCCACCTCGCCGCGCAGCACCGCCAGGATGCGCTCATCGAGCTTGCGGGCGATGGCGGTGGCCTCCGCCTGCATGTCTTCGCCCTCGAAGCCGGTGATGGCGACCGACCCGATGAGCCTGCCCTCCTGGAACCCCACGATGGTCTGGTTGAGGGTGAACTCAGCTTGGTCCGCCTTGAAGGACGCCTTCTGGACCACCCCGACCGCGTCCTGCCCGATGTCACCCGCCTCGAAGGTGTCCACGCTCTCTATTGTCACGTCCTCTTGAGTCATGCCCACCGCTCGCTGCGCATCGTCTACGCCATCTTTCAGGTTGCCCGAGGCGCCGTCAGCGTTTTCGTGCAGGATTACGTCCGTCCCGACATTGATCGGCCCTTTCTCGTCCAGCAGCGCTTGGGTGGAGGTGTAGAACGCCTCATAGCCGTTGGCGCGACCAAACCGCTCCACGTCCTGCGCTTCGTCCTCGCTGTCGAAGGCGTCGTCGATTGCCTGCTCGTTGCTTTGAAGCCCTGACGTGTCGTCCAGTTCGAAGTCCGCGTATTGTGATCCCAGGTCCGAGAGCGGCAGGGCCATCAGGCTCAGTTCGTCGTCCGTGATCTCGCGGTCGGTTGGATCGGACGGCCCGCCGCCACCGCAGGCGACAGCCAAGGCAAGGGCCAGGGCCACCACCAACATGAACAAGCGTCGCATTCTACTCTCCTTCCGCGTGGCCGACGTCTCCTATGTAATATTCGTACACTACCTGCGATAGTTTAGCCGTTGTTTCGGTCTCGTACGGCTTCTCCGAGAGGACGGCGATGACGTAGCTAGTGCCCGGTGCACCTGTCCGCCCTGTTGGCGGATACACGATGCCGACATCGTGGGTGGCATTGGACCAGTTGCCCGTCTTGTGGGCCACTAACGTGCCTTCTGGCACGCCAGCCCGCAGGCCGTTGTCGATCTCCTCGCTGGCCAGCAGGTTGACCATCTCCTGGCTGGCCTCGGCGTCCACCGCCTTGCCCCGGGCGATCATCTCCATCAGGAGGGCCATGTCGGCGGCCGTGGCCGGCAGGTCGTCGGACAGGAGGCGGGTCGTGGTCAGGCCCAAGGCCTCCAGCGAGCGGTTGATGTTGGCGGCCCCGACGCGGTCCTGGAGGAGGACGGCGCTGGTATTGTCGCTGATCGACATCATGTAGCCCAGGGCCTCGCCGACGCTCAGGGTCTGGCACACCTCGACTGGCAGGGTGCCCAGGTCGAAGTCGGCGTAGTAGGGCGTGACCAGCAGCCGCTCGTCGAAGCTGAGGAGGCCCAGCGATCGCTGGTGGAAGACCTCGTACATGACGGCGACCTTGAAGAGGGAGGCGGCATAGAAGACCTTGTCCGGGTTGATGAGTGCCCCGCCGCCATCGGCGAGGTTCTTGACGACGACGCCGTACGAATCGACCTCATCGGCCAGGGCTTCACGCAGCCGCGCCTCCAGGGCGGTGTCCTCCTGGAGAGGAAGGGGCTCATAATGGGAGGGCATGGGCACGGCGCCGGGGCTGGTGATGCGCTGGCTCGGTTCGACAGGAGTGCCCTCGACGGCGGGCTCCTGCGGGGTGGGCTGATAGCAGGTGGGCAGCTCGGTCGAGGAGGGGGTGACGGGCTCTGCGGCGTCGGGCGTGCCCGGCGTCGGGCGCACGACCTCGACGGGCTGGCTGGGCTCGGGCGTGCCCTCCTCCTCTTCGATGGAGATGCCGCAGGCAGTTAGGAGCAGCGCCAGAGCCAAAGCGACGGCGAGGGCTAGGCGGGGGGCGCTTCTCATCCTGGTCCTCTGTTCGTGCGCCCCTCGTCTAGCAGCATACGCCTCAGCAGGGCAAGGGCTGTGGTGACGGCGCGCCGTTTGACGGCCTCCCGCCCCTGGGGGAAGACGTAGCTCACGGTCCGGCGTAGCCCTTCCCCAAGGTCCGCCGCGATGTGGACGGTGCCGGCCGGCTTGTTTTCCTGGCGGTCAGGGCCTGCCACCCCCGTGACGCCGATACCGACGTCGGCGCCCAGCCGCTCGCGGGCGGCGCGCGCCATCGACTGGGCGCACTCGGCGCTGATGACGCCGTGCTCGGCTATGACCTCCCGGTCGACGCCCCAGGCGATCTTCATCTCCGTCGCGTAGGAGACCAGCCCGCCCTTGTAGTAGTCGGAGCTGCCGGGCATGTCAGTGATGGTGCTGGCCAGGAGGCCGCCGGTGCAGGACTCCATGGTGGCCAGGCTGAGGCCGCGCTCGCGCAGCATGGCGCCCACGGCACCCGCCAGAGTGTCGTCGTCGGCGCCCCAGACGGCGCCGCCCAGGATGCGCCGCGCCTCCTCTTCGACGGGCTGGATGAGGCGGCGCGCCTCCTCCGCGCTGGCTGCCTTGGCGGCGATGCGCAGGTGGATGCCGTCGGCGCGGGAATAGACGCCGATGGAGGGGTTGCTGGACTTGAGGAGCGGGCTCACCATCTCGTCAACGGCCGCTTCGCCCACGCCGGTGGTCTTGAGGGTGCGGACGACGAGGACGGCTCCGGGGCGGCGCCGCTCCAGCTCTGGGGCCACCTCTGCCTCCCACATGAGCTGCATCTCTGTGGGCGGGCCGGGCATGGCGACGATGACGCGCCCGTCGCGCCCGCCTGCCGGACGGGCAGGCTCCGCCCACCAGCCCGGCGCGGTGCCGCGAGGATTGGGGATCGCCCGCGCCGAGGGGATGAGCGTCGCCTGCTTGACGTTGCGCTCCGGCATCGGGATGCCACGGCTGGCGAAGAGCTCCCGCAGCCCCCGCTCCAGCGCCGGGTCGATGACGGGCTCCTCGCCCAGCACCTGGGCGATGGCCTCCCGCGTCAGGTCGTCTTCGGTGGGGCCGAGGCCGCCGGTGGTGATGACCAAATCGGAGCGTTCCCAGGCCCGCCCGATGACCTCCGCCAGCCGGCCCAGGTTGTCGCCCACCACTGAGGTATAGTAGAGGTCGATGCCCAACGCGGGCAGGCGGGAGGCGATGTACTGGGTGTTGGTGTCCAGGATCTCGCCCAGCAGGATCTCCGTGCCGATGGAGATGATCTCCGCCTTCATCTCGAAGGGGAGCATAGGGCCCGACGGAGGGGCGAGTCAAGGAAGGGATGCCGTAGGCTCACGGCGTGTCAATGACAGGAGGTGGTTTCAAATGACGACAGCGGGTAGCCGAAAGTCGAGCGCCTTTCTGGTTGGCGCAGGGGCGGTGGGTCTGGCAGCCTTTGGGATACCTCTTTTTCTCTCCCCCTTGCGCTGGGCGCGGGCCCTTCGTTGGCGTGTTCCAGACGACACGGACCTGACTGTCTACCTGGGGCGCTCTCTGGGTGCCCTGGCGGTGGCTATCGGTGTCAGCGCCCTGCGGGCCGCCCGCCGACCAGAGGAGCATCGCATCATCTTTGAGGTGGGGTTCCTGACGGGGGCCCTGCTGGCTGGCGTGCACGTCTGGGGGGCGCTGCTGCGACGCCAGCCCTGGACGGAGACAGCCGAGATCGCGTTCTGGTCTGCGATGGCTGCCGCCGCTGCGCTCACCTACCCACCAGAGGAGCCCGGCAAGTCTCGGCTCGAGGCGGTCTAGCCGGCCACGACGCGCAGCAGGCCATCCTCGCCGCGCCGGAGGCGAGGCACGGCGGTTGAGACATCGGTGCGGGCGCAGAACTCCAGGTCGTGCCCCAGCCCCAGGTCGATTAAGGAGCGGCCGTGGTCGGCCTGGCGGAAGCAGGCCAGGGCCCGTCCTCGATAGGAGCGGTAGAGACGCAGAGCGGCCAGGGCGTCGTTCCAGAGGCGGGGCCGCAGCGCGCCGGCCTTGCCCTGCGCCAGCAGGGAGTCCACCAGGGCGCCGGCGGCGTAGGCGTCCTCCAGGCTGAAGTAGTGGCCGTAGCCGCGGCCAGCGCAGACGATAGCGATGCCGCGGTCGGCGCCGGCGGCCTTGGCCAGGGCAGCGCCGGCGACCGCTCGGCAGTTGAGGAGGGCCCCCGCCAGCACGGCCTGGGCGCCGGCCACCCGTCGCAGGGCGCGGGTGCCGTTGCTGGTGAAGAGGACGGCGCTCCGCCCGCCGAGGTCGAGGGCGGCGAACTCCGTGGGCGAGTTGCCGTAGTCGAAATCCGGCGGCGGCAGGCTGTTCACCTCGCCGCAGAGGAGGTAGCCCGTGCGACGGGCGATGCGGCGGGCCTCGGCCAGGGTGCCGCAGACCACCACCTCCCTCACACCCTTCTCGATCAGCACCACCAGGGTGGACGTAGCACGCAGGACGTCGATGACGACGCAGACCTTGGCCTCCACGTCGGAGGCCAGGCGGGGCACGAAGGTCACCTCTATCCGCATGGTGGTTATGCCGGGCCGCGGGCTCATCTCCCTTTGCTTGACGGCCTGTCGTAGCAAGGATACCATCTCCCTGGCAGAAGCGGGTCGCTCCGGCGGCCACCGGCGAATATCGATCCTTCTCTGGGGCGGCGCCTGGGGCCGCCCCTTTCTGGAATCAGGGGATGGGCTTCTTTCAGAAGCTGGCGCGGGCTGTCCAGAGGAACGAAAGCCTCCTCTGCGTGGGGCTGGATCCGGACCCCGACCGCCTTCCGGCGGGCCTGCCTGCCGGACAGGCGGGGGCGAGGGCTGTGGCCACCTTCCAGCGCGCCATCATCGAAGCCACCTCCGACCTCGTGTGCGCCTACAAGCCCAACCTGGCCTTCTACGAGGCCCTGGGCGAGCCCGGTCTGGAGGCGCTCCACGCCACCCTGGCCGCCGTCCCCGACGACGTGCCCGTCATCGGCGATGCCAAGCGCGGCGACGTGGGCCACACCGCCCGCGCCTACGCCCGCGCCCTCTTCGACGGCTGGGGCTTCGATGCCGTGACGGTGAACCCCTACCTGGGCGGCGATTCACTGGAGCCTTTTCTGGAGAGGGAGGACCGGGGCGTGTTCCTGCTCTGCCGCACCTCCAACCCCGGCGCCCGCGACCTCCAGGACCTGCCCGTTGTCACCGGCCACGGCCTGCCTCCCCGGCCCCTGTTCGAGGTGGTGGCGGAGCGGGCGAAGGAGTGGAACACGCGGGGCAACGTGGGCCTGGTGGTGGGCGCTACCTATCCGGAGGAGCTGGGACGCCTGCGTGAGATCTGCCCCCAGATGACCTTCCTGGTGCCCGGAGTGGGCGCCCAGGGCGGAGACCTTGAGGCGTCCCTGCGCCGAGGGCTGGACGCCGGGGGCAGCGGGCTGATCATCAACGTCTCGCGCCAGGTGTTGTACGCCTCGCCAGGGCCGGACTTCGCCACCGCCGCGCGGCAGGCGGCCCTTGCCCTGCGAGACGAGATCCGCCGGTTGCGGGAGGCAGTGCTGTCAGGGCGACCCTAGCCATGGTGGTGGAATTTCGCCTCGGCGACGTCGTCAGGCTGCGGAAGGTCCATCCCTGCGGCGGCTACGAGTGGCGGGTAATGCGCCTGGGGGCGGACATCGGTCTGCGCTGCCTCACCTGCGGCCGGAGGGTCCTCCTGGAGCGGCGCACCCTCGAGAAGCGGCTGAAGGCCTTCGTGGAGCGGGGAGAGGCCCCCGATCCTCTCCTGGATCGCCTCCTCTGGGAGCAGAAGGAGCGGTCATAGGACCGGCGGAGGGACGGTCATCTTGGCACAAGCTTGGGTTTCGAAGCTGAACCTGTGGTCCCTGGCCGGGCGGAGTGCCCTCCTTCAGGACCTGGGGTTCAGGCACTACTGGATCTCCCGCGCCCTCTCGTCCACGGCGTTCAACGCGATGCTCTACGGGTTCCTGATCCTGGTCGTGCGAGAGACCGGCTCCAGCATCCATACCAGCCTTCTCATCCTTTCTCTCATCATCCCGCCGGCCACTCTGGCCTCCGTCTCGGGGGTGGTGACGGACCGTCTGCCGAGGGGCCTCATTCTCTTTCTTGGGCACGTGTTGCGGGCGCTCCTGGCTATGGCCTTCGTGGCGTCCAGCGGCGACGTCTGGGTCATCTACGGCATTGCACTGGGCTTTGGCATTGTTGGCCAGTTCTCGGCGCCGGTGGAGTCGGCGCTGCTGCCGCACATGGTGGAGCGGGAGCGACTGACGGCTGCCAATTCCATGTTCAACCTGGGCGGAGCGATAGGACAGACTGTGGGCGTGCTCATCCTGGCGCCCCTCTTCCTGAAGACGGCGGGCGCCGATTCCCTCTTCACCGTTATCGCCATGCTCTACGTGGTGGCGGCGGGCCTGCTGCTGACCGTGCCTAACCTGGGCTTCCGGGAGCTGAGCGACGCCCAGCGCCTCTCGGCTCATGCCACCTTCCGCGGCATTCGAGCCGAGTTCGCCGAGGGGTGGCAGACCTTGCGCCGGGACCGCACGGCCTACATGGGCATGATTCTGCTGGTGCTGGGCAGCACCTCGCTGCTGGTGACGGCATCCCTGGCGCCGCGCTTCGCCGACCAGGTCCTGGGGATCTCCACCGAGAACGCCGTCTATGTCTTTGCTCCCGCCGTCGCTGGTGTCGTGCTGGGGCTACGGCTGGTGGACTGGCTCACGCACCAAGTGAGCAAGTCGTGGGTAGTGACGGCGGGCTTTATCATGGTGGTTCTCGCCATGGTAGCTATGGCCATGGTGCCCCAGAGCGCCCGTCTCCTGGAGAACCAGAATCCCCTTGGGCTGTTTTCCCCTGGGCCGTTCGGCACGACGGCAGCTCGCGTCATGGTAACGCTGGTCTTCGCCGGGATGACCGGCTTCGCCTACTCCGTGGTCAATGTGGCGGGTCGCTCCCTGCTCAACGAGCGTGTGCCCGTCCCCATGCAGGGGCGCGTCTTCGCTGCCCAGACGGTTCTTTCGAATCTAGCGTCCATCGTCCCATTGCTCCTGGCGGGAGCCCTGGCCGACTGGTGGGGAGTGAGCCCTGTCCTCATCGCGGTGGCGGTTGCCGTCCTGGTGATAGCGCTGTGGGGGGCCTTCCAGACGATGACGATGCACTCAATGGCGCCGGCCTGAGGGGAACATGGAACGCGTTAGGCGCGTAGGTCCAGGTTTGTCACGTGGCCTTAAGCAGGCCGATGCCCCCGTCCTCGGCATCCGGCGCTTCCGGCTCCTCTGGCTGGCACAGATCTTCGCCCACACCGCTCAGAATGCCACCCTGTTCACCCTTCTGGTGCTGGTGGTAGCGGAGACGGGCTCTAGCATCCACGGCTCCTTCTTGGTGCTGTCCTATGTTTTCCCCTCTGTGCTCTTCGGGCTGGTGGCGGGGTTGTTGGTGGACCGCTGGCGCAAGCGAACGGTGCTCCTGACCACCAGCGTCCTGCGCATAGGGGCCTGCCTGGCCTTCCTGCTGGTGAGCCCCAACGTGTGGCTTATCTATGCCATCAACCTGGGCTTCTCCACGCTGGGCCAGTTCTTCACCACCGCCGTTGCCGCCAGCATTCCTGCCCTGGTGCCCCGGAACCAGCTCATGTCGGCCAACAGCCTCTTCAACCTGGCCGTCACCGGCTCCCAGTTCGGCGGCATGGTGCTGCTGGCTCCGGTGTTCATTAAGAGCTTTGGCTCCGACGCCCTCTTCATTATGGCTGCCCTTTTCTTCCTGGTGGCCACCGTCCTCGCCTACCGGTTGCCGGAGATCGAGGCCGAAGAAGGGCTGGAGGCTGGCAATGGAGAGCGGCCTCTCCTCCGCGGCGCAGCGACCGAGATGTGGCGCACCCTGCGCCTCCTCCGCCACGATGTGGCTTCCAACATCGCCCTCCTCCAGATGACGGTGAGCAGCTCCCTGGTGCTCTTCTTCGCTGTCTTGGTGCCGCGCTACATGCAGTCCGTGCTCCAGGTCGCCCCGGCCGACGCCGTCTTCATCTTCGCGCCCACGGGTGTGGGGGCGCTCCTGGGTCTGCGCGCCCTACCCTGGTTCGCCCAACGGCTGGGGAAGGGACGAGTGGTGGTGATGGGCCTGGTGGGCCTCGCCCTCTGCCTGGTGGCGCTGGGCTTCGTGGAGCGCATCGCCGACTTCATGGAAGGCACCGAGAACCTGAACCCCTTCGCCAGTAACGGCCGCGTGGCCGGCCTCTCCCTTCTGGTGACGCTGACGATGGCGCTCACCGGCCCCTTGGGCTTTGCCTATGCCCTGGTCAATGCCCCGGCCCAGACCATCCTCCACGAGCGGGCGCCGGCGGAGATGCGGGGTCGCGTCTTCGCATCGCAACTGGTGCTGGCCAACCTGGTCTCCATTGGACCCCTCATCCTCATAGGCGGTGTGGCCGATCTATATGGTGTGAGCCCGGTGCTGCTGAGCATCGCTATCATGGTTCTGCTCGTGGCCGCGATCAGTGTGTTCCAGGAAGGCCGTGAGCGGGCGGCTAGGCGCCTGGCCGAGGCGTCATCCGGTGTCGGCGGCGGCGAGCCGCTGTCCTTCGGGATGGCACCTCACCCACCCTTAGGGGACGGCCATTCCGTTGACACCACCAGGGGCCTAGGTTAGACTTGATTTGCCTTCCCTGGGGCAGTGAGGAGGTGGCTGCGTGATTGAGATGACCATCGAGAGCATCCGGGTGAGCCTGATGAACTACCAGCGCGTGGTCATCCTCAAGGAGAAGGCCGCCGACCGGTATCTGCCCATCTGGATCGGGCCGGCGGAGGCCGACGCCATCGCTGTGCGGCTTCAGGAAGTGCCGGTGGCTCGTCCCCTCACGCACGACTTGCTCCGCTCGGTCATCGATGCCCTGGGAGCGCGGGTGAACTGCATAATCGTCAATGACCTCTCCAACGACACCTTCTACGCGCGCATAATCCTCGACGT
>Ga0315277_10003423_pt1 | contig 21493 bp, 14 predicted proteins | sample YL17G05_15_MG_FD_203695 | JGI IMG/M metagenome (GOLD analysis project Ga0315277, IMG submission 203695) | Sediment microbial communities from Yellowstone Lake, YNP, Wyoming, USA - YL17G05_15 | ecosystem: Environmental > Aquatic > Freshwater > Lake > Sediment | place: USA: Wyoming | collected...
TTATCAGAGATATAGCAGATATCGCTTGAGTTACTACGGGGAGCAGTAAATACTTTGCATAATCCTTGCTGCTCCACGAGTACTAGCCGGGCTATATAGAAATCTGAAGACATCTATTTTCTGCCCGACTTAGTAAACAACACATCGGCATTTTTATGAATAAGTCAGGCTAGACCTAAACCATCCGACTCGATGTTTTCACGCGCCGGCGACGGTTTTCATGGCGATTGGCCATCCCCCCTGTATTTCCGCAAAAGCCTCTGGGCCTCCGCCTTGTCCTTTGCGGCTTCCGGGAGAATGACCTGGTAAGGCTCCAGGCGCAGCAGTTGCTCCAGGGTCTCGACAGCGAGGCATGTACTGCAGGTAGCAGAAACGGCAGTTCGCGCATCCGCGCGACATCTGGCACCAGGCCACGCGGCGGCTGTCGCGACGGAACAGGTCGCGGCGCGGCGCCGGCATGGCGAGGGCGTTGGCGGACTGGGAAACGTAACGTGGCTGGAGGCGGTGGGCGGCGAGGTCGTCGAGCAGGCGCGGCCAGGTGTCTTCGGCGTCGCCGATCACCACGCTGTCGGCGTGTTTCAGGCACTCATCCGTCATCAGGGAAGTGTGCGGCCCGCCGAGCACGACCGGTACGCCCGCGGCGCGGAACCGGTCCGCCAGCGCGTAAGCTCGGGGGGCGTTGAAGGTGTTGACGGAGAAGCCGACTACGTCGAAGCCGCGGGCGCTCATGGGCACGGGTTCGCGGGCTTCGTCCACGAGGCGCACCTCATGCGGGTCGCTGAGCGCCGCTATGACGCCGAGGGTGAGCCGATGGATGGCGTGCTCGTCCGCCTTGATCTTGCGGCGGTAACCGAGTCCGTCCCAGGCGGGTTGGACGAGCAGGATGCGGAGTGGCGTCGTCATGGGGCGGGAGACGACTAATCTTTCTCGGGATAGGCCTCGATTTCCGCCTTGAGCTCGGCGATGAGCTCTTTGACCGAAACGATCTTGTTGATCCGATAGGCGTTTTGGCCGCAGAACACCAGCCCTTTGTCCATATTCCCCAAATAGGCGTTGACCAGAGCCAGGGCGATGCAATAGCGGGCCGTGGCGACATCGCACGTGGCCAGACAGCGGTAGGGGCAGATGATCCTGTCGAGTTTACCTTCATCGAGGTTCCGCAGGAATTGGTTCCGGATCGCCCGTCCGGGCAAGCCGACCGGGCTTTTGATGATGACGATATCTTCCTCTTTGGAGTCGAGATAGGCCTGCTTGAACTCGGCGGCGACTTCGCATTCGTAGGTGCAGACGAACCGCGTCGCCATCTGGACTCCGGAGGCGCCGGCCTGAAGCATCCGGGCGATGTCCGCGCCGGTATAGATCCCCCCGCCGGCGATCACCGGGATCTTCCGGCCGAACCTGTCCTCGAACGGCTTGATCGCTTCGAGGACCTCGGGCAGGAGGATGTCGAGCGAATACTTCTCGGGTTCCTGGAGCTGCTCGGCCGAGAACCCGAGATGTCCTCCGGCCAGCGGGCCCTCGAGGACGACCGCGTCGGCCGTCCGGTGATATCGCTTCTCCCACGTCCGGAGGACGATGTCCGCCGCCCGGCCGGAGCTGATGATCGGAACGAGGTTGACGGTTTCATCGTCGATCATCTCCGGGAGCCGGAGGGGCAGAGAAGCCCCGGAGACGATGAACTTGGCCCCTTCCCGGGCCGAGGTCTGGATGAGGTCCTTGGCGTTGCTCAGGACACCCATGACATTGACCGCGATGGGACCGTCGGTCAGGGCCCTGGCCCTCCGGAGCTCCTTGATCAAGGCTTCGCGGCAGACGCGCTCGAAATCCGTCTTGGCCTCATCGAAATCGCCCAGCCCGACGGAAGCGATCGTTCCGATACCTCCCTCGTTGGCCACGGCCGCGGCCAATCCGGCCAGCGACACTCTCACTCCCATGCCGCCCTGGATGATCGGCAGGGGCACTTCGACGTTTCCGATTTTCAACGGAGGGATCTTCATGGCGCGCTCCTGAATCTCTTGACTGCCAGACAGGCGTTCCCTCCGCCGAAGCCGAAGGAATTGCTGATGGCCGCCTCGAGGTCGAGACGCTCCGCCCCGCGGGTGACGTAATCGAGCGGGCAGTCGGGATCCGGCTCTTCGTAATTGATGGTCGGGGGGACGATCCCGCTGTGGACGCTCATGACCGTGGCCGCAAATTCGACCGCTCCCGCGGCGGCCAAAAGGTGTCCGATCATCGATTTATTCGAGCTGACCTTGAGGACTTGGGCGTGACTGCCGAACGCCGCCAGGATGGCGGCGCTCTCGAATTTATCGTTGAGAACGGTGGACGTCCCGTGGGCGTTGATGTAGCCGACGTCCTCGGGCCGGAGCCCGGCGTCGGCCAGGGTGTTCTTCATCACCCGGATCATGCCGTCGCCGCTCGGCTCAGGGGCGGTGCAATGATAGGCGTCCGCCGTATTCCCATAACCGGCGAGTTCGGCGTAGATCCGGGCGCCCCGGCCGAGGGCGCGTTCAAGGCGCTCCAAGACAACGACTCCGGCGCCTTCGCCCATGACGAACCCGTCCCGGCCCTTGTCGAACGGCCGCGAGGCTTTTTCCGGACAGTCGTTCCGCCGGGACATCGAGCGGTTGGCGCAGAATCCGCCGTAGGGGAGGCGGGCGAGGCAAGCCTCGGAACCGCCGGCCAACATGATCTCCGCATCGCCCCGCTGGATGATTCGAAAGGCATCACCGATCGCGATGGCCCCGGTCGAGCAGGCGACCGACGGAGCCGAGAGAGGCCCCTTCAAACCAAACCGGATCGAGACCATGCAGGCGGCCATGTTGATAAGCTGTTTGGAGACGAAAAAAGGGTCAAGGGCGCGGGGGCCTTTCTCGGCCAGCTTGGCCAGGCCTTTCTCGATCGTCTCGCAACCGCCGACGCCGGAGCCGATGATGACCCCGGCCTTTTCTCCCCGGAATGACGCGTCCGGGAGGCCGCCGTCGGCCATGGCCATCGCGGACGCGGCGACGGCGAATTGGCTGAACCGGTCCATCCGGGCCGCGGATTTCCGGTCGATCCATTGTTCCGGGTCGAAGTCTTTGACCTCGGAGGCCATGGTCGAGGGGAAGTCGGAGACATCAAAATAAGTCAGACGGGATATGCCGTTTTTCCCGGAAACGAGCCCCTGCCAAAAAGCGTCCAGACCGATGCCCACGGACGTCACAACGCCCATTCCCGTGACGGCAACTCGATATCCTGCCAATAGAAATCCATTTATTAGGCTATAAGATTCTGCCCGGGAAGGCAAGGACCGCCCCCTGCCCGTTTTATGGTCTTTGACTGGGGCGCGCGGCCGGCCGAATCCTATGCGGCGGCCAGGGAAGTCGCGCGGCTCAGCAGGAAGCCGAGTTCCGCGTCGAGCTCGCTGAGACGGGATCTGGCCTCGGCGTATTCGTCCACGATTTGTTTCAGCCGCTCGCGAAGACGGGCTCTCTCCTCTCTGAGCCAGGCTTCTTTTTCTGCCGCTATGCGCCGCAGGTTGTCCTGGACCTTCGTCCGCACGCAGGCCAGGGTCACCGCGTACTCTTCTTTCAAGGCCTTCAGCTTTTCCGCCGCTTTTTCGTACTCCACTTTTAGCGCGCCCGCAAAACAGGCCAGGGCATATCCCTGCTTGAGCCCGGCGACGAGCTCCCGCACCGGCACGATGGCTTGGACCCGATGGGCGTTCGCGCCGCAGAAAACGAAGCCGTTCTCGAAGTCCCCTTTCCGGGCGCTGTCGAGCGCCTCGGAAATGCAATAGCGGGCCTTGCCGGCTTCACAGCTTTCGAGACAGCGCGAGGGACAACGAAAAATCTTCTTCTCCCCGCGGGCGATCGCCGCCAGGAATGGGCTGTGGATCGCCCGTCCCGGCATGCCCACGGGGCTCTGGATGATGACGATGTCCTCTTCCCGGCAGGACAGGTAAGCTTGCTTGAACCGGATGTCGGCGTCGCATTCGGTGGTCGCCACAAAGCGGGTGGCGAGTTGCACCCCTTGGGCGCCGAGCGCCAGGAATCGATGGATGTCTTCGCCCGAATAGATGCCGCCCGCGGCGATCACCGGGAACGCGCGGTTCCAGCGCGCTTCGAATTCCCGGAGCGCTTCGATGACCTCGGGGACGATCCGTTCGAGCTGAAATTCGGGGCGATCGATCTGTTCCGGTCTGAATCCGAGATGTCCCCCCGCCCGGGGCCCTTCGACCACGACGGCATCGGGGAAGTCGCCGTAATGCTTTTCCCAGGATTTGAAGATCAGGCGGGCCGCCCGCGCGGAGCTGACGATCGGAACCATCTTTACGCCCGACTCCCGGATGGCCCGTAGGGGGATCCCTTTGACCGGCAGGCCGGCCCCCAGGAAAAGGAAATCAACCTTTTCCTCGATGGCGGCGTCGAGCAGTTGATGGAAACAGTCGACGGCGACCATGATGTTGACGCCGAGGAGGCCTTTTGATTTTCGGCGCGCTTCGCGGACCTCGCGGCGCAGAGCCCGGACGTTCGCCGCGGTGGGATCGTCGTAGTAATCGTCCTCGAGCATGCCGATCGCGCTGGCGGCTATGACGCCGATCCCGCCTTCCCGGGCGACGGCGGCGGCGAGGTTCGAAAGCGATATGCCGACTCCCATCCCTCCCTGGACGATCGGGAGTCCGGCCGTTCTGTCGCCGATCCGGAGCGCGGGAAGCGGGTATTTCGACGCGCAGTGATCCTTGAGATCTGCTAATTTCGCTTCAAAGGCGGTCAGCAAACTCACGCCAGCTCCATCGCCTATGATTCAGTCTTCCGCAAAGTCGAGTTAAATGATAGGCTTATCGGGCAGATGTGTCAAGGCCGAATATGGGTTTTGTGATAGCCAAGCAATCGTGTCCCCCTGGACTGCCAAGCTAAAATGTCCCCTTCCGGGAGGGGAAGCACATGAAGGAGACTATCACCTTGAGTTCTCCTGAGATTCAGCGCATCCAGGCTCTCGAGCAGGTCTGTCGAGGGATTCGAACGCTCGTCGGATCGATTCCGCTGTTGCTGGTCAGCTACCGCTTCCCCACTCACGTTGGCCGGGTCCTCCAGGAGCTCACAATCGAAGCCATCACGGCCGCAGAGCGCTACCTCAAGGTCAGTTTTGCTTATGAAGCCACCGTGGCCAATGATAATACCGTTCGGCTCGGGGGACATCTTGACTCGGCTTAGACAGAGCCTCTTTTTTTATTTGCGGACGAAATTCTTTTATGGTAATATATCCAGCGGAAATCCCCCGTAAAGGGGGCGTGGGTCGAATAAAGGTTAAAGGTGCAGAGGCCCTAACAGCCGACATACTCCTCTCCTTTATTGCGATCGATTTTTTACACGGGCCGTTTCGGGTGCCCCCCGGACGGACCCTTCGTCAAAGGAGACGAGTATGAACATCTACGTAGGGAACCTTTCTTTCACCGTGACAGAGGAAGACCTCCGGCAGGCTTTTCAGGCCTTCGGAGCGGTCGAAAAAGCGGCGATCATCACCGATAAGATGAGCGGCCAGCCCCGCGGCTTCGGCTTCGTCGAGATGCCGAACAAGGACGAGGCCGTCAAGGCCATCGGCGGACTCAACGGCAAGGACCTCAAGGGTCGGAACCTCAAGGTCAACGAAGCCCAGCCCCGTCCGGCCGGCGGCGGTGGCGGCGGCAGAGGCGGCTTCGGCGGCGGCGGCGGCGGACGTAGCCGGTTCTGATCGCTCGTTTAACCTAGCGGTCAAATCACATTCGTACGCAAGGGCGGATGCCCGGGCCGGGCACTCCGCCCTTTTTTTTATTTTCCGGGGGTCAACATGAAATTCCTACGTATTGCCGCATGCGCCGGGCTTCTTCTTCTGGCGCAGAACCAAGCCCTTTTCCCGGATCCGCCTGCCGATCAAAGCCTATTCTCGCTGTTTCGCAGGAATCGTTCCTGTCCGTCGACCTGAGGTCGGCGAATCAGGAGGAGCTCCTCAAGGCGCGCGCCGCCATCAGAGATACCTGTGAATCCGTGGCCCGGGAAACGGGGACCACGGTTTCGTTCGAGCTCAACGAAGCGGAGAAGGCGTCACAGCTCCCCGGCGCGGCCGACTCCAGCCTGGTCAAAACGCTCGTCGACATCCTGCGGCACTTGGCCGTGCCCGGGATCGAGGTCGACCCCTGCGGCTCGACGGAGGCCAACGCGGGGATCGAGCTCGGCATCCCCTCTGTCAATATCGGGCGGACCTACGGGGTCCAGAAGCACAGCCTGGAAGAGGAGGCCGACATCGAGGGCCTGTTCACGGCCCAGAAGCAGATCGTGCTTCTTCTGGCCTCCCTGCGCTGACAGGAAGACTTCGCGGAGCCCCGTCTGGTCGCGGTGGCCGCGGCCGGTCCTGATCACAGCCTCACGGCGAGGCCGCCGCTGATCATGAGTCCGTTGAAAACCCCGGCGTCGACGAGCACGTGGATGTTTTTCGTCACCCGTGCCTTCAGGCCGACGTTGAGCTGGATGAACGGCAGGAAGTTCGGGAGCGGGAAGTCGGTTTCCGCTTCGTCCTTGAGCTCTCGGAGGGTCTTCGTGTCTGAGCCTTCGACGGTCTCGGTCGGGATGGCGCTTCCGGAGAGCTGGCCGGAGTAGCTGTAGGATAGGATCGAATCATCGAGCGCTTTGGCCGTCGAGATGCCGCCGCCGAAGGTGATGTAGGGATGGACGACCGCCGACGGGAAGATGTCCCAGCGGAAGGTCAGGAGAAACGACATGGCCTTGATGATCGCGCTGGCCTCCGCCGTCCCATTGAAGGTCGCCGTCGCCATCGTGCCCGAGTCCTGGAGCTGCATCAGGGTCGTCACCGAGGGGAGGACCTTGAAGGTGCTCTTCTCGACGGAAACGCCGAGGCTGAACGAGCCGCGGTGACCGCCGGGATAGAAACGGAACCCGAAGCCGAAATCGTCTCCACTCGAGTTGAAATCGAGGTTCTGCTCGTAGGACGTCAAGCTGAATCCGGGATAGGAGTCCTGGATGTCGGTCAGGATCCGGTCCTGGATCTCGTCCTTCGTTGCGTCGTTGATGGCGTCCTTGGCCAGGTTCCCGAGCAGGTTCAGGCTCCACCGGCCGTAGTGGCCGCCGAATTCGAAATGCCCCTGGGCCACGAGGGCGGGGGCCCCGCCTAGGAGGGCGGACAATGAGACGAGGAGAACAAGACGGCGTGCGCGCATGTTCGTTTCCTTTCTATTCCGGAAGTCGATACATCCTGACCTGCCGTCATTGTGAGCGCTCCGGCGTGTATTTGTCAAGGCCGGGCCGCGACTTAACGGCCTCTCGCACGCTTTTCTTTCCTTGACTCGGGGACAGGACAAAAACTATGATTTTCCCGCGAGAGGCGCCGCCTCCGGGCGGCGCGTGACGGACAAGTTTAAGGAGGTGAACGTGAGAAAACAAATCGTTTTGGCTATCGTCGGCGCCTTTCTGCTGTTGTCGCCGGCCCTGTCTCAGCAGAAATCCCTCAAGATCGTCCTTCTTTACGACATGGAAGGCGTGTCGGGCGCGACCTCGGTCCGGCACACGGACTTCGGGGCCAACCCGGAATACGAGGAAGCCCGCAAATCGTTGACCGCGGACGTCAACGCGGCCATCGCCGGGCTCAAGGCCGGCGGGGCGACGGAGATCATCGTCGTCGACGGCCACGGCTCGGGCAACTCGCAGAGCCCCGACGTTTTCGAAGCGGAACTTCTGCCGCCGGCGAAAATGATCTCGCGCGACCGGCCCTTCGACATCTACATGGACAGCTACGACCAGTCTGTCGATGCCATCGTGGCCGTCGCCATGCACGCCGGCGCGGGAAATCCGGCCGGGTTCCTGTCCCACACCTACACGATCGAGGACATCCAATACAGGGTCAATGGGACTCCCTTCAACGAAACCATGATCATGGCCATGGGCGCGGCCCGCTTCGGGATCCCGATGATCATGGTCAGCGGCGACGACCAGCTCGAAAAGGAGGTCCAGCGCTTTCTTCCTTGGGTCAAGTACGCCTCGGGCAAGCGGGCCGTCGGACGGACAAAGGCCGAGCCATTCCCGCGCGAGGAAGTTTCGCGCCGTATCGAGAAGGCGGCCCGGGAGGCGCTCCTCGCCCTCGACGCCGCGCGCCTGCCCGAGAATTTCCCGGCCCCGTTCCGCTTCGCGCTGACCTTTCAAGACGAGTCGCAGGCCCGGACCGTGGCCGGGCTCCAGGGCGCCGAGCTCCTGGCCGACTCGGTCTCGGTCCAGATCCGGGCGGCGGATTTCGAGGAGGGATACCGGGCCAGCTTGCGGCTCATCTCGGCGGCCGGGCTCGTCGGCAGCATGCAGGCTGTCCAGAGGGCGCTCGCCGCCCAGCCGAACGCGACGGCCCTGCGCGAGGCCGTGTCCAAGTACATTACCGACCGCTGGCTCGACCCGCAGCCCGCGCCGCCCGCCCCGGGCGGGAAAGCAGCGCCGCAGCGCTACTGGGGCGCCCGCTAAACGGCCTCTAGCTCTTCAGCTTCCCGCCGCGGAAGGCGAAGCGGTCTCCCTGGTTGACCGCCGCCCCGACTTGGACGTCGATCTTGCTCTTGGCCACGCCCTCGACCAGGTTGCCGTAGACCCACTCCTTGTAGGCGCCGTGCTGGGGCAGGACGGACTTGATCTTCAGCTTGTCGACGGCGTAAAAGATCCCCTTTTGGAATGCCTCGGGGTTGGTCGAACCGCAGCCGTACATGTTGAGGAAGAAAGCGATGTCCGGACGGATGCCCCGCTCGGCCAGGTAATCGATCTCGGGGTAGAAATCGTTGCCGGCCGTTTCGAGGGTGTTATTCGAATGGTCGCCCGCGTGGAAGATGGTCAGGCCGTCGACCTGGACGGCGAACCCGACTCCGGCGTCGTTCGCTTTGATCGTCGTCACGGTGAGGTCGCCGACCTTGCGCTCCGTGCGCGGGGCTATGGCGATGACCCCCTCGGCGGCTTCGCCCTCGAAACCCAGGATGTACTGGATGCTGGGGATCGTTTTCTTCCAATCGAAGATCTGCTTGTCGAAATGGTCCCCGTGGTCGTGGCTGACGAAGACATAGACCTTGAGGTCCTTGAGCTCGGCCGGGTCGATGTGGCCGTTGGCCAGAAGCTTCCGGTCGGGGGCCGGGTCGTTGTCCCAATAGTCGAAGACGAGGAAGGCCGACTTGGTTTTTAGGGCCCAGCCGGAATGCTTGAGGTACCAGATGGTGGCCTCGCCGTCGGCGAGAGGCTTCTTCAGATAGGCGGCGTCGTCGAGGTTTGTTTCCCAGGGGACCTCGACGGCGCCGGCCTTCCTCAGGACATCGGCCGAGGCCTGGTTCCCGTACTTCAGGGCGTAGGAGAGCGCCGTGCGTCCCCCTTTGTCTTTAGCGTTCTTGTCGGCGCCGGCCTTGAGAAGGTCCGCGACGATCGCCGAATAACCCCTCAGGGCCGCTTCGTGGAGGACCGTCTTTCCGGTCCTGGGGTCGGCGGCCGAGATGTCCGACTTTTTAGCGATCGCCTGCGCGACGAGATCCGTCGCTCCCTTCATGACGGCATAGCGGAAGACCGATATGCCGTTCTTGTCGACGGCGTTGATGTCGGCCCCGCGGCGAACCAGGGCCAGGGCGGCGGGGATGTTGCCGACGTCGACGGCCAGAATGAGCGGTGTGGGTCCTTCGCCGCCAAGCCCGTTGATGTCCAAGCCCCGGTCGAGGAGATACTCGATAGCCTCGACCCGGCCGGAGAAGACGGCGTCATGGAGGAGCGAGAAGTTGCCGTTGACGGCCTTGAGGTCCGCGCCCTTCGAGGCCAGGAACTTGATGACGTCCACGTTGCCCGTCCGAGCGGCATAAATGGCCGGTGTTCCGCCCCAGCTGTTTTTCATGTCCACCGCGAAACCGTTGTCGAGGAGGATCGAGATGACCTCGAGGTTGCCGCCGTTGACGGCCCGGAAGAAGAGGTTGTCGCCGGCCTGGTTTTGGACCTTGAGGTCGGCGCCGAGGGCGATGAGCTTCTTGAGCATGGCCGGCCGCCCGCCCGAGACGGAAAACCAGACGGGAGTCAGATTTCTCTTATCCTTGACGTGGAGGTCGATGCCGTTCTTCAAGACGTAATCGGCGACCGTTTCGTTGCCGTAATATGCGGCGTAGTGGAGGGAGATCATCCCCGTGCCGAGGTCGGCCGTCATCATCTGCGGGTCGTTCTTGAAGACCTGGATGATGGCCTCGGTCTCGCCTTTCTCGAACGCCTTGAGGAGCGCCTCGTTGCCGGCAAGAAACGCCGGGACGAGCGCCGCGAGGCATGCCGCGATCACGAAAAAGGTGTGTTTCTTCAATGGAACCTCCTCTCCTGACCTGGAAATTCTTACCCTCTTTCCTGCAAGATTCATACCAAGGCCGCCGGCGGAACTATAAGCTTAGGAGGTGACAGGCCTGTCCAGTATCCTGACAGAAGATAGGAATGTCCGTAAAAAAAACGGCGGGACGATAAAGAAAATTTACGGCCGGCCGCGGCCCATCTTCCGGAGACCCTCGAGGCAGCCCTTGATGTTGCCCATCGGGTCGTCGCCGACCTCGTACTCGACCTTCTTCGATCGAATCCGGTCTCCCTGTTAACTATCAAATCGCCGACGGCGATTAAAGGGAAGATCGGTCGAACTTGTAAATGATGTGGGGGACCTTCTTGTCGAGGAGCATGTTGTTGATCGCCCCCAGGTCCTCGTCGATGAGCTTGCCGAGCTTGCCCCTCGCGTCACCGAGCTGCTTGACGAAGAGGTCGTAGACCTCGCGCTGCTGGGCGGTCGGCGGATGGTCGGCCTCGCTTATGCTCGAGGCCAGGAAGTCGAGCTTGACGTAAAACTTGTCCGGCCAGCGCAGCTCGTCGCCCGAGCCCGTCAGGCGGACAGGGAAGAAAAAGTCCTCGAAATCGACGAGCTTCTGGTCGAGCTCCCGGGCCGCCTTGCCGACCGTCTCGGCCTCGGCCGAGCCCTCGAGCAGGGCCCCCAGGTCGCGGAGTTGCTTCCGGATCCGCTCGGCCTGATTGATCATGCCGGCAGCGGAGTTGGTCATCTCGTGGATCCCGAGGAGGAGTTTGGTCTGCTCGCGGATGTCCGCCTCGGTCCCCGCCGTGTTCGGGTCCTTAAGGACGGTGATCTTCCGGGTAAATTCCTGTTTCCCGACGGCGAGCTTGACGGTATATTCGCCCGGGTCGACGAGCGGCCCGCTCCGGAAGCGGCCTTGCGGGAAGCGCCGCCAGCCCTGAGATCCGACGGTCGCGTGAGCGTGATCGACCGTCGGGGTCCAAAGCTTGACCTCGACCGTTCTGTCATACTTGAGGTCCCACCAAACACGGTTGAGGCCGGCCTTCTTCGGGACGGAGAAGGGCTTATCGCGTATCCCCTCGTCCTCCGCGCCCGCCTCTTCGCCCTCCGGCTTCGGCTCTGTCTTGAGCGTCCGGACCGGCTTGCCGGCCGTGTCGAGGATCGTGATGACGACCTCGTCCTTGGGCTCCGTCTTAAGGTAATAATTGACCGAGGCGCCGTAGGGCGGATTCTTGCCCTGGCAGGGGTCGTTCGCTATCCCCGCCGGGCCGGCCACGGATTGGAACCGATAGGCGGGCCGGGGCGCGAAGAGATGGGCCTCGGCCGCCCGGACCTCGGGGGTCAGCTGTTCGATCGGCGTGATGTCGTCGAGGATCCAGAATCCCCGCCCGTACGTGGCCACAGCCAGGTCGTGGAAATTCTCCTGGATGGCCAGCCAGTGGGCGGGAGCGTGCGGCAGGCCTCCCTGCAGCGGGAGCCAGCTTGCCCCGTCGTCGACCGACGCGTAAACGGCGTTCTCCGTGCCGAGGAAAAGGACGCCCTCGCGCGCGGGATCCTCTCGGACGCAGTGGGCGAAGGCCAGCGGGCCTTTCGGCAGGTCCGAGCTGATGTTCTTCCAGGTCGCGCCGAAGTCGGCCGTCTTGAAAACGTAGGGGGTGAAGTCGTTGACCTGGTGCAGGTCAACGGTGATGTAGCAGGTCCCCGCCTTGTGCCGGGAGGGCTCGATGTTGCTGATCGTTCCCCACGGCGGGAGGGCGGGGATGTTCTTCGTCAGGTTGGCCCAGGCTTTTCCTCCGTCCCGCGTCACGTGGAGGAGGCCGTCGTTCGTCCCGGCCCAGACATGGCCCGCTTCGAGCGGGGATTCGGCGATGGCGAAGAGGGCGCAGGCGTAAAGCGGGCTGGCGTCGTCGGCGGTGATGCCGCCGGTCCGCTCCTGTTTGCTCTTGTCGTTGGTGCTGAGATCCGGGCTGATGACCTGCCAGCTCGCGCCGCCGTCGGTCGTCTGGTGGACGAACTGGCTGCCGACGTAGACCCGGTTGTGGTCGTGCGGCGAAACGCAGATCGGGAAAGTCCACTGGAACCGGTACTTGACCCCTCCAGCCGACCAGCCCTGCAGGCTCTCCGGCCAAACGGTTACCGCCCGGCTCTGCTTGGTCCTCATGTCGAAGCGGTCGAGCATGCCGTCGTAGTTGCCCGACCAGATGATGTTGTTGTCCACCGGGTCGGGCACGGCGAAGCCGCTCTCGAAGCCGCCGACGGGGTGCCACAGCCCTCTCGGGATGGACGAGCCGGTCCGGCTGTTGCTCGGGCCCCCGTAGGAGGACCCGTCCTGGCGGTTCCCGTAGACGAAGTAGGGGACCTGGTTGTCCACGTAAACGTGGTACATCTGGGCGATGGGCAGCTCGATGCCGCGCCAGGTCTTGCCCCGGTTCGTCGAAAGGGCCACGCCCTGGTCGTTGCCGACGATCATGCGATCGGGATCTTTCGGGTCGATCCACATGTCGTGGTTGTCGCCACCCCAGACGCCGAATCGCTTTATGGTTTTTCCGCCGTCCTGGGTCATGTGGAAGCCCGTGGCCGGGAAATAGACCTCGTCGGCGTTGCCGGGCGAGACGGCCAGGCGGGTGTAATAGAGGGGCCGGTTCAGTATGGCGTGGTCGCGGTTGATCAGGGTCCAGGAGCCGCCGCCGTCGTCGGAGCGCCACAGTCCTTCGTCCTTGGTCTCGATGAGGGCGTAGACGCGGTTCGGGTCGCTCGCGGCCACGGCCAGACCGACCTTGCCGATCTCGGCCTTGGGCAGCCCGTTCTCCTCGAGGCGCTTCCAGGTCAGGCCGCCGTCCCGGGAGGCGTAGAGACTCCCGCCCGGACCGCCGCTCCACTTGCCCCACGTCCGGATGAGCATCGGCCACATGCCCGCGAAGAGGAGGCGGGGGTTCGTCGGGTCCATGGCCAGGTCGGAACAACCCGTGTTCTCGTCGACGAACAGGACCCTCTCCCAGGTCTTGCCGCCGTCCGCCGTGCGGAAGACGCCACGTTCCTGCTGGGGCCCGTAGCAATGGCCCATGGCGGCGGCCAGGACCACGTCGGGGTTTCGCGGGTCGATGACGACCCGTCCGATCCGGCCCGTCTTTTCGAGGCCCATGCGGGTCCAGGTCTTGCCCGCGTCGGTGGACTTGTAGATGCCGTTGCCGTGGGAGATGTTGCTCCGGATGAAGGTCTCGCCCGTTCCGGCCCAGACGACGTTCGGGTCCGAAGGGGCTATGGCCAAGGAGCCGACCGAAGAAACGTCCTGGCCGTCGAAGATGGGCTGCCAGGTCACGCCGCCGTCGGTCGTCTTGAAGATCCCACCCGAGGCCGCCCCGACGTAATAGATACCGGGATCGCCGGGGATGCCGACCACGGCGATGACCCGGTTGCCGACCGGCCCGATGTGCCGGTACTGGAGCGGCGCGAACAGGTCGGGCTTCTTTTCGGGGGCGGCGGCCGGCTTGGCCGCTTTAGGACTTTGGGCGGCGGCCGAGAGGAAAAGGCCGGCTGCGGCGCATAAAATAAGCATCGTCCGACAGGCCGGTTTTTTCATGGAGACCTCCTTCATCGATGGCGAGGGTCGCGATGGCTATTTTATGGACAGCGCGGGGCGGATTGCAAGGGAGACCTTGCCGCTTTTCCGGAAATCAGGCAAGACAGTCATCGAAGGCTCGTTTTGCTTTTGATCGGCTGCCTGGCCGTTCCGCGGCTGTCTTTCCCTTGTTCCTCTATATCTTTCCCCAACGAGTGACCTGCCCCCCTTAAATCGGTCCGGATTTTTATTGCGGCCTCCTCTGACCGGGTGGATCGTTGTTGTTGCATCCGCCCGTTAACAGGTCCGGGGGCCGTCGCTGTTTACTTGAGCTCTTTCTCGACCCGGGCGAGGAGCTCCTTGATATCCGGCTGTTCGGGGTTGAGCCGGAGGGAGGCGTTGAGGGCGTTGAGGGCGTCCTTCTTCTGGCCCGTCTTATAGAAGCAGAAGCCCAGGGCGTTGAGGAGCCGGGTGTCGCTGTCGTAGATCTTGTTCCCTTCGAGAAGGCTCTGGATGGCCGGGCGGTATTCGCCCTTGTCCTTGAGGGCGCGGCCCTTGATCAGGAAATAATCGAAGCGGAAGTTCGCGGAGTCGGCGAGGGCCTCGACGAGCCCCAGGGCCTCGTCGGTTTTTCCGGCGCGGACGAGGAAATCCGCGTATTCGACGACGCCTTCCGGATATTCCGGCTTCAGGTCGTGGGCCTTCCGGAGCGCGGCCTCGGCCTTGGCCAGATCGCCCATCTTATCGTACTGGATGGCCAAGCCGTAATAATAGAGAAAATTGTTCGCGGCCGGCAGGGGTTTGACGATGGTCACGGGGTGGGGGACGGCCGCCGCTGGGGACAGGATGAAGGGCGCAGAGGCCTTGTCCAGGACTTCGCCCGCGGCGTTCTTCAGGGTGAAGCTCGCCTCGTAATAATCCGGCGGGATGTCCCGGACCGGGGCTTTCTCGAGGAAGATCATCGCCCGGGCGTAGGGCAGGTCGGAGAGCTTGATCGTCCGGAGCTCAACGGGCTTCCCCTTGGCCAGGGAGCCTTCGGCGGCCACATCGATGGTCCCGCCGGCCCAGAGCTCGCGGGGCAGGCGGATAAGTCCGACCCCGAAGGCCAGGTCGTCGCCTGTGCCGAGCGTCCCCTTGGGGTCCGTCAGGATCTGGCGCCCGAGGACCTTGAACGGGACGACGGACGCGGCGGCCGTGTCCTGGAGCCCGTAGCCGAGGACGGGCGGCATGATCTTGACCGGCCCGTCGCCGGCCGGGACCTCGACCTCCTTCTCGAAAAGCGAGAACTCCTTGCCCACGGTGTTCTGGAGGAGGATGGTCAGGCCGAACTTGCCCTCGGCGATGGGAAAGAGGTCCTGGACCGAGATGCCGTTGGACTGGATATTCTCGGCCCGGTCGGGCGGAAAGTAGAACGGGTAGTCCTTGGTATACTGGAAGACGACCGCCTCGCCCCGGCGCAGGCTGACGCTGAGCTTGAAATTGCAATAGTACTGGTCCTTGGGCTGATAGTAATCGATGGACACGCTCCGGGGCGAAATGGAGAAATGGAGAAGATTCAGGCCCAGGAGCCCGTCACGGATGACCTCCACCGTCGCGTCGCTCTCGATGAAGTTCGTCAGGTACTCCGTGCTGACGATCCCCTTGTAGTGCAGGAAATGGGTGGCGTAGGCGGGGTTGATGTCCTTTTTCGGCGAGTCGAAGACTTTGGCGAGGATGAGGCTGGCCTGGGGGGACGGCGCGTATCCGTAAGGAATCTGGCCGGGGATGAGGGAGAGGGTGACTCCGGCGAGCGTTGGGGCCATCTCCTTGATCTTCTCGTAAGGCTCCTGGTGGTTGGTCAGGTCCAGGCCCTTGGTGTCGATGATCAGGCTCCCCGGCCCGTCGGAAACCGGGTTGTAGAGCTTGAATTCGCCGCCGCCCCTTTGAAAAAAGACCATGACGAAACTCGTCGGAAGGTTCTTGAGGGAGTCCCCGTAGTAGTACCAGACCTGGGTCGGGTGGAGTCCGGCCGTCCCCTCGAACCGTTCGATGCTCCTCGCCGGGCCGAGGATCATGTAGATCCGGCCCATGTCCGTCATCCAGCCCTCCCGGACGGTCCCCCTCCGGAAGAAGCTGGTGACATAGGCGAAGCGCTTCGTCATTTCGTCCTTGTATTCGTTCTGGGGCGTCCCTGGGGTCGGGTCGCGCTGCCTCCAGAAAGCGTCGATGAAGATGTCCCGTTCCCGGTCGTTCGGAAGGGACAGGAAAACGTCCCGTTCGGCGGAGAGGATGAAGGTCGTCGTCAGCTTGAGCCACTCCTGGTGCAGGGGGGAGAGGTCCTTTTCCTTGACCTTGGTCTGGGCGCCCAGGAGGCCGGCCAGCGCCAGGAAGAGGACGGGGAGGCGGCCGATCGCCCGGAATGTGTTGGTCATGGCCTCTCTCCTTTTAGCGGCACTTGGCGATGAGCTCGTCGAGCCGGACCCTGTCGCGGGGAGGAAGGGTCGCGTAGGTGAGCTCTTTGTATTTCGTGAAGCATTTCAACGCGTCCGCCTTGTCCCCCTTGCCGAGAAGCCCGAGGCCCAGGTTGTAGAGGGCGAAGCCGAAGTCGGGCTTGAACTCGACGGCCTTTTTCCACGCGGCGATCGCCCCGTCGATGTCGCCTGACTGGCGGAGGCCGACACCGAGGCCGTTCCAGGCAGAGGCGTATTTCGGATCGAGCTCGACCGCCTTCCGGAAATCCTCCAAGGCCCTGGCCAGGTCCTTGGCCTGCCGGCCCTTGAGGTAGCGGGAGAGGTAAAGGGAGCCCCTGTTGTTGAAGACGATGGGGTAGTTCAGGTCGAGGGAAAGGGCCCGGCGGTAGGCCTCGAGGGCCTGGTCGTAGCGTTCCTTGTTCCAGTAGGCGACGCCGAGGTAGTTCCAGGTTTCAGGATCGAAATCGATGATGGCCAGGGACTTCTCGAGCAGGCCGATGGCCTCGTCGAACCGGCCGTTGTCGATCATGAGGATCCCGAGGGCCGTCATGATGCGGAAGCTCTCCGGATTGAAGGCGTTGGCCTCCCGCAGGACGGCTTCGGCGTCGGCGGGACGTTTCTGTTCCTGGTAGAAAGTAGCCAGGTAGGTGTAGGCCAGGTGGAAGTCCTTCCTCTCGGCGATGATCTCCTTGAGTAAGGAGATCCCTTCCTCGGCCCGGCCGTCATGATAGGCGGACGTGGCCTTTTGCCATTTGTTATGGTAGGGGTAGAGGGTCTTGAGGTCGTCCCCGGCCGTGAAGCCCTTTTTCTTCGGCGTCTGGGGCGAGGCCAGATAGCCGAGGCTGTGGAGCTTTTCCCTGGTTTCGCGGTCCGTGGCCTGGCCCGCTTGGGAGGCGAGAGGGGACGTTTCGGCTTCGACGAGGCCGGCGAAGACCTTCCGGCAACGGTCGAGGCTGCTTGTGTCGGCCAGGTTTTGAAGCTCGCCGAAATCCTTCTCCAGGTCATAGACCTCGGGGATGGGCGAATCCATGTATTTCTCCCGGCCCTCGATATACCCCCGAAGGGGCGCCCAGCTCCGGTTGTAATAGGCCGTGAGCGCCTCGAAATAGACCGGCCGGACGGCCAGGCTCTTGCCCTGGACGAGAGGGAGGAGCGACCGGCCCTGGAGTCCCGGCGGTTCCTTCTTTCCGAGGAATCCGCAGACGGTGGGGAAGATGTCGACGTGGCAGACGTTGGCCTCGACCCGGCCCGGTTTCGTCCCGGGCAAGTCCAGGATGAGCGGAACGCGGAGCACCGCATTGTAGGCGAAGTAGCCGTGCGTCGATTCGCCGTGCTCGCCCAACGATTCGCCGTGGTCGGCGGTGAAGATAACCGCCGTCCTGTCCCTGAGGTTCCGGTCCTCGAGGAAACCCAGGAGCTTCCCCAGGGCCGAATCCGCGAAGGCGATCTCGCCGTCGTAGGGGCTTCCCGGGTATTGGGACCGGAAGGGCTCTGGCGGCTCGTAGGGCTGATGGGGGTCGAAGACGTGGACCCAGAGGAACCACGGGCCCGTCCGCCTCTCGAGCCACTCCAGGGCCTTGCCGACGACCACGTCCGCCTTGCGCTCGACGAAGACCATGTCGGTCGGCCCCTGACTGCCGTAGTTGTCGTCGTAAACATCGAATCCCTGTCCCAGGCCGAAGCGGGAGTCGAGCGGGAAGGCGCCGACGAAGGCGCCCGTGGCGTAGCCCTCGGCCTTGAGCCATTCGGCCAGGGTCAGGAAATCCTCGCGGACGATGAAGTTGGAGTTATCGTGGACGCCGTGGGCGTTAGGTGTCATCCCTAAGAGGATGTTCGTGTGCGAGGGGAGCGTCGAGGGCGTGTGGGCGAAGGCCCGGGCGAAGAGGACGCCGCGGGCGGCGAGGGCGTCGATCGCCGGCGTCCGGACGGTCTTTGACGCGTAACAGCCGAGATGGTCGGCCCGGAGCGTGTCGACCGTGATGAGGAGGACGTTGGGCTTGGCCGGGGCCGCGGCGGCGAGCGGCCGTCCTAAAGCGGGCGACAAGAAGGGCAGGACGAATAGCAGAACGACGACGGCCCGGGAGCTCCGCACTACTTTTTCTTTAGGAATTCGAGGAAGCCCTTGACCTGCTCGGCCCGCGGCGAATCGGCGTCGGTCTTCAAGTAATCCTCGAAGGGCGCGATCGCCTCCGGATTTCGGCCGAGGGCGAGGTAGGTCAGGCCGAGCTGGTAGAGGCCGTCGAGGAAGTCTTTCTGGACCTCGACCGACCGCTTGTAGTATTTCAGGGCGTCCTCGAACTTCGACTGCTTGGTGAAGCTCGTCCCGATGTTGAAGAGGACGGCGGGGTCTGTGATCTTCTCGAACTCGATCTTGCCGTACCACTCCATGGCCTTGTCGGCCTGGTCGCGGTTGGCGTAGCAGTTGCCTATGAGCAGGAGGATATCGGTGTTCCCCGGCTCCTTCTCCAGGACCTTCTGGTATGCCGCCTCGGCCAGGTCATACTGCTGGAGCTCGAAACGGCAGTTGCCGACGTTCTTAGAAAGGATATAAGCGTCCGAGTTCTTGGCGACGAGGTCCTCGTAAACCTTGCAGGCTTCCTCGAAATGCTTCTCCTCGAAGAGCTTGTTGCCGGCCTCGAGCGCCGACCGGAACTCGTCGGTGATCATCAGCCCGGCCGCCTTCTTCAGTGTGACCTCGACGGGAGGGTTGTTGGAGGCTTCGGGGATCGAGGTGCTGATTTGCTTGGGTTCGTAGCCGGCCTTGAGGAAATCGATATTATAGCCGCCGCCCCGGATGTAGTTGGCCGACCATTCGCCCCCGGCGTTGGTCGTCAGCTCGAAGCCGGACTGGCCCTTGACAGAAAAGAGCTTGACCTTGACGCCTTCGAGGGGCTTCCCGGCCTCGTCGGTGACCTTGCCCTTGAGCCGGCCCTGACCCCGATAGCTCTGGGAGAAGACAAGGGTTGCCGAAAGAAGCAGCGCGAGCGTTGCCAACAGGATCTTTTTCATTAGCTGCCTCCCAAACTCTATTGTAGCATTCTCCCTCCAGGAGCGCCAGGAAGCCTGGGAAAGAAAAGCCCCTTCCGGCCGGGCCGGAAGGGGCTTTGAGCATCTGCTTGTGCGGGGTGAGCTTAGAATTCGACGCGGACGCCGGCGCGGAAGACCCTCGGATTGAGGATGCGCCGCGTCTGTCCGAAGTCGCTGCCGGCCTCCAGGTTCAGGAGCTGTTCCAGGGCCGTGGCCGAGTTGAAGACATTGAAGCAGTCGCCGGCGACGGAGAAGCGGAGCTTCTCGGAGACGTTGAACGTCTTCTCGAAGCGGAGGCTGAGCTCGTAGAAGTTGGGCAGGCGCCGGCCGCCGAACTTGCCGATCTCCCCCGGCGCGTTAGCGTTGAGGTTGACATAATTCAGGTTGTCTTGATAGACCTCGACAAAGGGCGGCGTGACGTAGCCGTCGCGGGCCTGGAAGGCGAAGCTGGCGCTGATCCCGTAAGGGAACTGGTAAAGGCCGGCCAGCTTGGCCATCCAACGGGCGTTGACCCAGACGGCCGAGATGCCGGAGCCGCCGCTCTGCGGAGCGACGACGCCGCCCTCGAAGTACTCGTAGTTCGTCAGGTCGTAGGGCCATTCCGTGGGGGCATTGCCGTTAAAGTACTTCCAATCGGACAGGGTGAAGGAGCCGTCCATCATCCAGTTGTGGGACAGCCGCTTTTTCAGGACGATCTCGCCCGCGATGTAGCGGTTGTAGGACTTGCGCATGGTCGTCGCTCCGCTGAGGGACCCGTCGCCCTGGAGCGTGCCGTCGATGTAGTTCGTCTTGTAGCTGCCGATCTGGTAGTCGTCGCGGCCGTAGTATTGCGCGCCCGTGATCGGCTCTGTGCCGATCAGGTAATAATTGCCCTTCGTTTCAAGAGTGCCGTCGGACAGGATGGCCCGGTTCCAGGAGAAGCGGTGCAGCTTCTTGTAGAAGAACTCGAACCGCAGGGCGAAGTCCGAGATGACCTCGCGCTCGTAGGAGAGCGAAAGCTCGTCGAGGAGCGGGGTCTTGTAGCTGGGATCGTACTTGTTCGTGGACACGTTCTGGGACGGATTTTCCGGGTCGAAGCCCGTGAACCAACTCCATCCTTCGGGGTCGTCGGGGTCAACGTTCGGTTCTCCGGTCACCCAATCCGTCCCGTGGAGCTCGCTCTGGGCCACCAATCCGTCGGAGTTAGTGTCGACCCAGCGGAGGGCGATCTGGCCATAAAAGGGAATGGGGTTGAGGAAGCCGGAGAATTCGTAGCCCGTCTGCGTCCCGTAACGGGCCAGGTTGAGCTTGACGACGTTCTTGCCGTCGCCGCTGATGTCGTAGACGACGGAGAGACGGGGCGAGAAGATCTTGGAGCTCATGCCCGGGTCATAACTCTCGAGGGTCAGGGCCGGGAGGAAATTCGACATGAATGGTGCCGCGGGTGTGCTCTCGTTGGCGACGATGGACTTCTCCATGTCGTAGCGGAGGCCGAGGGTGACGGCCAGCCTGCCGAAGCTCAGGGTGTCCTGGGCGAAGGCCGAATAGCGTTTGAAGCTCTCGTTCTTGATGCAATCACGGGTGATGACAGCTTCGCGCCAGTTATCCTGGTCAGGGTAATCCGACGGCCCGTTGATCCACGCGTCGATGTAAAGTCCGCCCTCGAAGTGCGAATAACTGGACACGCCCGAGCGGATATAGTCGACGCCGAACTTGAATTCGTGGTCCGCCCCGAGGACATCCTCGGTGAAGTAGTTGCCGAAAAGACTGGCATTTGTCTGCGGCCGGACGGTGTTGTAGTCGACAACGTTCCCCGAGGCGAAGAGCTCGGGTTGGTGGTCCACATATTGATACGGGCCGCCGTTCGGAACCTCCCCCAGGACGGGGATGAGGTGGAAGACGTTGTGGGTGTAGGACACCTTGGCGTCGAAGAAGAGGTTGCCGAACATCTGTTCGATCTCGGCCTTGTAGATGGGCGTCGGACCGACCTGGTTCCAGAGCGTCTCCGGGGCCTGCGACGCCGCGCCCCAACTCGTCCGTCCCCACTTCAGCTTGTTGTCGTACTCGTAGAAGAGGTTGGCCCGCGTGTTCTTGGTCAGCTGGGCGTCGAGCCGGAAGTACCCGGATTCGAGGAACGTGTTGTCCGCGTTTCCGGTGATCCCGACCGTCCCCA
>Ga0315277_10003424_pt1 | contig 21484 bp, 20 predicted proteins | sample YL17G05_15_MG_FD_203695 | JGI IMG/M metagenome (GOLD analysis project Ga0315277, IMG submission 203695) | Sediment microbial communities from Yellowstone Lake, YNP, Wyoming, USA - YL17G05_15 | ecosystem: Environmental > Aquatic > Freshwater > Lake > Sediment | place: USA: Wyoming | collected...
CAGGAGGGCGCACACTCAGGTGCGCCCGTACGGGCAGACCCAAGTGTCTGCCCTCTCCGCATCTCAGGAGGGCGCACACTCAGGTGCGCCCGTACGGGCAGACCCAAGTGTCTGCCCTCTCCGCATCTCAGGAGGGCGCACACTCAGGTGCGCCCGTACGGGCAGAGCCAAGTGTCTGCCCTCTCCGCATCTCAGGAGGGCGCACACTCAGGTGCGCCCGTACGGGCAGAGCCGTGTCTCTGCCCTTCCATTTCTAGGCAGAGCCGTGTCTCTGCCCTTCCATTTCTAGGCAGAGCCGTGTCTCTGCCCTTCCATTTCTAGGCAGAGCCGTGTCTCTGCCCTCTCAATCTCTAAATCTTATGCACCCAGGAATGCGCGGGATCGTCAATCACTTTCATAATCCGGACCGGGCCGGCGAGCACCCATAAATAATACAGCTCGTATCCTGCGGCCGCGACCACGGGATGATACCCCTCTCTGAAAATCACCAGGTCATTATTTTCCACCACCAATGCCTGATCCAGACTGCGGTCGTCATTATAAATCCTCTGGATGCCGAATCCCTGCTCGGGCTTTAATTTGTAAAGATAAAATTCCTCCAGCCGGTACTGGTCCGGCGGATGATGCTGGTCGTGCCGGTGGGGCGGATAGCTGGACCATTGGCCGGGATAGTTGAAGGTCTCCCCGATCAAAAGATGTTTCGCCTCAACCTGCGAGACCATAATGTCCATCACCCGCCTCTGAAAATGATCCTTGCCCCGCTCGTGAACCGCCAACTCTTTTGGAGAAATCAACCTGACCTCTCCTTTTTCCGGTCCCGGAGCATAGGCCAATCCCAGCTCGGTTTTTTTCATCGCTCTTGCTTTCCATTCCAGATCGCCCGGCAAATATAATCCCCAGGGCCGATCTGAAAAAACATCCTTGCGCGGGCCGAGCAAAAATTCTTTTCCCTCCACCTGGATGCTCAATTTTCCGGAGAGGAGAATAATTCCCAGCTCATCTTTGCCCAATTTTTCCCGGTATTCTTCTCCCGGCTCCAGCCGGAGCAGACTGAACTTAAGAAGCTCAAGTTCACCATTGATCAAGCTGGTTTTTCCTTTTCCGATCTGCTTCCTGATCCTCAATTTGATCTCCTTTTTAAATCAAAAATTATTCCCTCTCCCGCAAAAGGGGGGAGGAAAAATTTCTTATTTCAAAATCTTTTTTACTTTCAGGAACTCGGCAAATAATTTTACTGATTGATCCGGGTCCGGCATCGGCAGATATTCGCCGGAGACCCAGGATTGATAGCGGATCTTTTTCAGGGCGCGGAAGAGCCGGTCAAAGTCCAGATGCCCCTGCCCGGGCGGCCAGCGGTTGGAATCCGCCAGGTGAATATGTCGGATCAATCCGGAGCCGTTCAGGATACCTTCAAAAATATCCTTTTCCTCAATGTTCATATGAAAGCTATCGGCCAGAATTCCCAGATGGTCCGCGCCGATTTTCCGGATCAATTCTTTAGCCTCGGCAACCGTGTTGATGATGCTGGTTTCATAGCGATTCAGCGGCTCCAGGATCAGGCCGGGAGAGCTCATCGCCTTGGCCTGGTCGCACAGCCAGCTCAATTCTTCAGCCAGAAATTTGAGCGCCGTCGCTTTTTCCTCTTTTCGCGGAATCCCCCGGATCAACCCGATAATCACCAGAGCCTTCAATCTTGCCGACAACTCCAGATGCAAGACCAATCGCTCCCGCGCCTGACGCCGGATTTCCGGGTCCGAACTGGTCAAAGATAATCCTTCCTCCACAAACGCCTGGCCCGTGCCCAGGGCCGGGACTTCCAAATGATAACGATCCAGCATGGACTTTACCGAAGGGAAATCCACTTCCGCCGGGTTCCGGATCGCCAGCTCGGCTCCCTGAAAACCGAGTTCGTGCAGAAGCGCAAAATTTTTCTCTAAATCTTCCCTTAAAGCCAGCGCCTGAAACCTGGTCGCGCTCAGACTAACTACCAAGGAAGCCTTCATTGGAGTTATTTAAACCTGATTTTGCGGATCTGGCAAATTGGTGGTAAAAGCGGGAAAGGCAGAAAAAGGAAAAGCTCTTGATTTTTTCCCTGCCAGGATTTAAGATATAATTAAATGGTCAGGGAGGATCCAGATTCCGGGCCGAGAAGCCTGAGAGATAAGGAGCAATTCGTGAAGGGAAAAGAATTTTTACAGATGTATAACAAGGTGGCTCTTTTTACCCAGGAGCTGCTGGAGCAGAATAAAGAGTTGGGGGCGCAGATCAAGAATCTGGAACAAGGGCGGGATCAAGCGCTGAAGGAGGTTGCGGGGAAAGAGGAGCAGGATCTGCAGAAGCGGATTGAGGAGTTGAGGAAGGAAAAAGAGTATTTGCTGGGGAAATATAAAGAGGTTAGTCAGGAGACCAAGGATTTTCTGCAAAGGTATCATGATATAGAGTTGGAGAACAATAATCTGGCGAATTTATATGTGGCGAGTTATCAACTGCACAGCACGCTGGATTTTATGGAAGTCCTGGATGTAATTACCGAGATCATCATCAACCTGATTGGCGCGGGCAAGTTTGCGATTTTGCTGCATCAGGAGAAGCAGGGGCTTTTAAAACCGGTGAAGAGCGAAGGGGTCCCGCTGGATTTGATCCCCCCGGTAAAGCTTGGGGAGGGAATGATTGGAGTGGTGGCTGAATCCGGAGAGGTTTATTACCGGGAAATTCCCGGTTCCAACCTGGAGATAGATCCGGAACATCCGATGGTATGCGTTCCGATGAAGATTCAGGACCGGCTGGTGGGCGTGATCTCGGTTTATCAATTGCTTCCCCAAAAACAGAAACTGGAGAAGGTGGATTATGAGCTGTTCGGGCTCCTGGCCGCGCATGCCGCCACGGCCCTGTTCAGCGCCCGGCTCTATTCCGAGTCAGTCCGGAAGCGGGAGACGATCAAAGGATTTCTGGACCTGGTCACGCATTAGCGAGGAACGAGAAACGACAAACCGGTTGATAAGTTGATAGGTTGATATGTTAATAAAATCAATAGCCACGCTCCTTCCAGCCCGATCAACTTATCATCCTGTCAACCTATCAACTTTTTACTGAGTTCAGGGACGGGCAAATGAAACTGGTTATAATCATACCCGCTTATAATGAAGAGAAGACCATTGCCCGGGTGATCCGGGCGATTCCGGCGACCATTGCGGGGGTGAATCAGATTCAGGTGGTGGTGGTTGATGACGGCTCTACGGATCAGACCAAAGCCCTGGCGGAAAAAGCCGGGGCAATGGTCTTTCGTCATTCGGAGAACAAAGGCGTGGGCTCGGCTTTCGGGAGCGGACTCCGAACCGCGCTCGGCCTGGGCGCAGACCTGATCGTTAATATTGACGCTGACGGCCAGTTTAATCCTGAAGATATTCCCGGATTGCTGGCGCCGCTTTTAAAGGGGGAAGCGGATTTTGCCACGGCCACCAGGTTCCAGGACCAATCCCTGATTCCGGAGATGCCCCTGGCGAAAAAATACGGGAATTTTATGGTCAGAAGCATCATCAATTTTCTTACCGGAAAACAATTCACCGATGTTTCCTGCGGCTTCCGGGCTTATACCCGGGAGACCGCGCTCAAGCTGAACCTGTTCGGGTCCTTCACTTACACCCAGGAAACCTTTTTAAATCTGGTGGAGAAAGGGGTCCGGATCAAGGAAGTCCCGCTCCAGATCAAAGGGGAGCGCGAGTTCGGAAAAAGCCGGGTGGCAAACAGTGTGCTCAGGTATGGCTTGAAATCCGGCTCTATCATCATCCTGGCTCTGCGCGATCTCAAGCCCTTGAGCTTTTTCGGCTGGATCGGAACCGCGATCAGTTTCCTGGGGGTCTTTGCCTTTGGCTTTGTCTTTATCCACTGGCTCCTGACCAAAATGACCACTCCCTATCAATCCCTGATCCCGGTCGGCGCGGTATTTTTGATCCTGGGATTTTTGCTGATCGTGATGGCTTTGATCGCGGATATGCTGGGCCGGATCCGGAAGACCCAGGATGAGATTCTTTTCATTCTCCGCGACCAGTATTTCCGGAAGAGGGAAAAAGAAAGCTCGGATGAAGCCGGCAAAAACTAAATGGGAGATTGATACCCCTGCCCTGCTGGTTGATTATCAAAAGCTGAAAAGCAATATCCAGAAAATGGCCTCCTTTTTCCAGGACCGGCCGGCTCATCTCCGGCCTCATTTCAAGACCCCGAAGACGGTGGAAATCGCAAAGATGCAGTTGAAGGCCGGCGCAAAAGGCATTACCTGCGCCAAGACGGGAGAAGCCGAGGTTCTGGTCCAGGCCGGGATCAAGGACCTCCTGATCGCGAACGAGATCATCGGCGAGACCAAGATCAAGCGGCTGATCCGGCTTCTGAAAAAAGGCGCGGACCTGAAAGTGGCGGTGGACAGCGAGGAGAACATCAAACAACTTTCCAGCCTGGTTTCCAGGGCGGGAGTGAAGCTCGGGGTTCTTCTGGACATCAATGTTGGCTTGCCCAGATGCGGGGTCAGCCCGGAAAAAGGACTGGAACTGGCCCGGCTGATTGATCAAAGCCCGGGCCTCAAGCTCCGCGGAATTATGGGTTATGAGGGACATATTGTGCTGAGCGAAGATAAAAAAATGCGGGAAGAAGAATGCAAAAAATCCATCGCCAAACTGATCCAGGCGAAAGAGCTGATTGAGAAGGACGGGCGCCGGGTAAAAATCGTGAGCGGGGGCGGAACCGGAACCTATTACATCACCGGAGCCTATCCGGGGGTCACCGAAGTTCAAGCCGGCTCATATTGCCTGATGGACTTAAGGTATGACAAGCTCGGCCTGGGATTTGAAAAAGCAATGACCGTGCTCGCCACCGTGATCAGCAAATCTTTTGAACCGTTTATCATCACCGACGCGGGCGAGAAGACTATGTCCATTGAATTCGGGATGCCCGAACTGATCGGGTATCCGGGCGCCCGGCTGGTGATGCTCAGCGAGGAGCACGGACATATCCTGGTGGAAGGACAGATGCCGGAGCTCAAGATCGGCGGCAAAGTGGAATTTTATCCCAGCCATATCTGCACCACGGTCAATCTCAATAACTGGCTCTGGGTGATTGAAGGCGAGCGGGTGGTGGCTCGCTGGAAAATCGCGGCCCGGGGCCTTTCCCAATAATTTTTCCTTATTTGATGTATCCGAGGGACCGAAGCTTGTTAATCATCTCCTGATCCAGCGGCGAATGCTCTTCTTTTGTGCTCCGGGGCTTTTGGTCGTAGGTGGGAATTTTCTGAACCGGATGATCCTTGAGAAAATCATCGGTAAATATTTGAGTAAGAATCTTGCCGTCCTGATCCGCCCCCACCGGAAGGCCGAGATAATAAAGCACCGTCGGGGTGACATCCAGAATGCTCGGCTCTTTAATCTCTTCCCCTGGCTTGATCCCGGGACCGGAAATAATGATGATGCCGTTGACGCGGCTCTCGGTATGAACCCCGGACTGCAAATTGACGGCTCCTTCCCTGGAGACCCGCTTCATCCCATGGTCGCTGATGATCAGGAAAGCCGTATCCGGTCCCGCGGCCTGGATCAATTCGCCCAGATAGCCGTCAAGCAATTGGTAATAATTCCGGATCGTGTCCCGGAACCGCTCAAGGTCCCGCGCCGGCGCCCCGGCAAAATACTCCGGCTCCATATACTTCCAGAAAAAATGGCCCACTATATCCGCTCCTTCAAAATAAACCGCCAGCACCTCCGGCCTCTTCTGCTCCAGGAGATAAAGCGCCACCCGCTGAAAGTTCAAATCCGAGACCAGAGAAAATTTCAACAAAGTCTCAAAATCCCCCCGGTTCACTAACTTGATTCTCTGAAACCGATCCCATTCCCAGTCATTAAAAGCCGCCAGCTTCTCAAAACTCTCCCGCGAAACCTGATCCGGCGCTAAAAGCAAAGGATAGATCTCCTGGAGCAAATCCTCCGGATAGGTCACTTGCCGCAGGTTGAGTAAGTAAGAATAATCCAGGGTTGAATAATTACTTTCCAGCCCCATATCCTTATATCGGCCCAGGCTCAAAAGCTCCGAGACCATCCATCCCTTGACCTTCTCCGCCGGCCAGCTCGCCCAGAACCCGACAAAACCCACGGTATAGCCGTTCTCACTTAGAATTTCCGGCAGGTCCTTCACCTTCCGCATCGTGCTGTTAACCGGAAAACCTTTGGTGGACATAAATCCTTTGATCCCGGTCTTATCCGGATTTTTGCCGGTCAAAATACTGGTCCAGAGCACCGGAGAAATATGTGTCCGCCGAAAAGTGATCAACTCGCCGGAAGACCCCTGCTCTATCAAGCGTTGAAAATTGGGAAGTTTGTTTTCCTTTAAAAGCGGATTAATGATTGACCAGCTTCCAGCGTCCACTCCCACGATTACTAATTTCCTGAACTCTTTTCCCCTCTTCCGGCAGTGGCCAAAACCAACCGCGATCAAGGCCAACAAAATAATCAATCCCAAAAATATTTTTGATTTCCGCATCCGACTATTCTTTCATATCCCGTCCCGGTTTTCAATCTGACCCCTGATTCCCGGCTAATCTTGAGCTTATTTCGCTTGGGGCTGAAACCTCCTGATAGTTGCGAAGCCGATCAAGCATCATCTTCGGCGTCAACCAGGGTCCCGTGCTGGACAACTTTTCGGAGCCTCAGGTTTTCATCAGCCAGTACCAGGGTGGATTCCGCCTGCTCCTTGATTTCGCCAGCCAGATTTAAGCCCAGAGCCAAAGCCGGCCAGAGGCTCGCGCTCGCAACCGCTTCCCAAATTCCCGCGCCCGTGAACTTGACCAGATTCCGAACCGCCCGGATCAGCCGCAGCCTGCTCCCGGCTAAATTCCCGCTCGCAAGTCTCGGCGGCTCCTGGTCCAAAGGGTCTTCATCTCCCACAAAGTCCGTGATCAAAATCATTTTCCCTCTCGGCGCGCACCCCCGGATCAGCCTCACCATTGCCGGATGAAGATGATACCCGTCCACTATCGCCTCCCGGTAAAACCGGTCGTCAATCAATCCGGCTAAAACCAGGCTCGGCTCCCGGTGATGAATCCCCCTCATCCCGCTGAACAGATGCGTCAAATAATTCGCGCCCAACTCGCAAAATTCCTCGGCCAACTCAAAGCTCGCCACACTATGCCCGAGCGCGGGAATAATTTTTTTCTCTTTCAAGACCTGCAAAAGTTCCCTGGCGCCTTTTCGCTCCGGCGCGAAAGTCATTATTCGGATCAAGCCCTCTCCGGCATCAAACAGTTTCTGCATCTCCGCCGAATCCGGATCATAATCCAGAATCGCATCTTCCGGCTGAGCCCCCTTGGCCTCCTTGCTCAAGAACGGTCCCTCCAGATGCACCCCAAGCAGTTTCGCTTCGGGGGCGCGGGCATTCGTGGTGCGGACACTCTTGTCCGCACACAATTCTTTCAGCGCGCTCAAGCACTCAATCAGCTTGGGAATCGGCGTTGCCGGAAAAGTGGCCAGAAATCCGGCCACCCCGCGCAGGATCAACATCTTTTGCGTCCGCCGTAAAAATTCCGGAATTTTTTCCGGCGCCGGAAACATAAACAAGCCGTGATAGTGAAGGTCAATCAAGCCGGGAAGCACATATAAGCCGGAGGCGTCAATCACCTGGTCATATTTCTTGGCCCGGCCGATTTTTTCAATTTTTGCCTCGGAAACGACCAGGTCGCTCTTTTCAATTTTATCCGGGAAAACCACCTTGCCGTTTTTAATCAAAATTTTCTTCATCGGTAATCTCTAATTTGTAATCGGTAATTCCTTATCGTGCGAGCGTCTTCGTGGTGTGGACACTCTTGTCCGCACACCTTTTCGTGCGAGCGATCACGCCTCGGCGTGATCGCAATTCGTGGCGCAGACACTCTTGTCTGCGCACCGTTCCACTATAAACACCGCGGCCGGCCCCAGCACCGACTCCTCTTTGCTGAATCTGCTCAAGGTAAATTCCGGAAGCTTCGGGATCGGAAAATAATAATGCCGCGTCCATCTCACCACCAGGTTGATCATCTCCGGCACGGCCCGCGATACTCCCCCGGCCAGAATCACCAGCTCCGGATCCAAAACCTTCATCACATTCGCCACCAGCGCCCCGAACCTCCTCCCGAACTCGTCCACCAATCGCTCCGCATATAGGTCTCCCTTTTGCCAGGCCTGAAAAATCTCTTGGCTGGTCAGTTTCTCCCGATCCCCTCCCGCCATCTTCAAGGCCAAGGACTCCCCCGGCAATTCCTCCCTCCCCTGTTCCGCCAGTCCCGCGCCGGAGACATACTCCCGGGCGCATCCGTATCCGCCGCAAACGCATCTCTTGCCCGACAAATCCAGGGTGAGATGCCCGAACTCCGCCGCAATAAAATTAGCTCCCCGATAAAGCCTCCCGTCAATCACAATCCCGCCGCCTAAATCCGTTCCCAGCGCGAACACCACAAAATTCTTCCGGCCCTTTGCCGCCCCGAACAACATCTCGCCCAGCGCATCCGCATTTACATCGTTCTCCACCTGGACTGGGAGCCCGAATTTCTGATGAAAAATCTCAGCCAGCCTCGCGCCGAAGAGCTCCGGCAAATTACCGGCCGCGATCACAATTCCCTCTTTGGAATTGACGATTCCCGGAGAGCCGATCCCGATCCCGAGCACCTTTTTCTGCTCCGCCCCGGCCCGGGCCAGAATCTTTTCTGAAATCTCCAGCAAGCGGTCAACCAGAAGCGACCCTTCCACCTTGCTCTCAATCATCTCCGGATAAAATATCTCGCCCGAAAGCGACACCAGCCCGAATCCGGTCCGACTCGCGCCGATGTCTATCCCCAGCACAAATTTATCCTCCGCATCGCTCATTGCTTTTTCAATCTAACACAACCCTAAAACCGCTTCAACCAGGGCGCAGCCCTTGACCATTCTGTGCGAGGGACTTTAGCCGCGGCAAAGTTTCACCGCAAAGCCGCAGGGGTCGCAGATTATTTAAGAGATTAGCCAAAAGCGAATAGCGAAAAGCCAAGAGCCGTTAGCCAAGGAGTGCCACGGCGTGCCGCACTAGGAGATGAGGATTTCATTATAAATAGTTTTCAATTTTTGGATTTATGTGTTATAAGTATAGGTAGAGAAAAAAATAAAAGGGATTATTACAAGGAGGGAAACAATGAAGAAAACTATTGAGGTGGCGACGCATATTTTCAAAGGCCCTCGTTTTGAGAATCATTACCTTGATATTGACTCATTGCAAGAATTGATCAGCTACAAGAATCTGGTTGTGGAAACCGCTAAAGAATTATGGAGAAAGAATCACCCAGATCGTGAGCGACTACCTAAAAATTTTGAGGATTCATTAAATCTCAAATTTAATGAGCTTCGCGAAGGATGCACTGAGGTTCCATTAAAGAGGGAAGTGGAATACAGCGATGATGAATTACAATTTATACCGCCTAAGGATGAACTTGATGATGCGGTAGATTTAATCGCCGAGGTGAGCGAAGCTGCACAAGACGACAAACCTATTCCACAAGCATTTCCCAAAAGGCTGCTTCCCCTCTTTAAAAATTATGGAGAAACCTTGCGAGAAGGTGAAAGTTTTGAACAAAAGACTGTTAAACGACCGAAAGCCGTTGTATATTCCCTTAAAACCCGTAAAAAAATTCTGGAAAGGTCTGAAGCTGAATATGAAGATCTTATTGATGTTATCGGAGAAATTAGAGCCGCGGATTTGGATGGATTAAATTTTACCTTGCGATTAGAAGATGGGACGAAAGTTTCGGGCAAGTTTTTCCCGGAACAAGAACAGATGATAACCAATGCCCTTCGCGAGCATTCCACCCAACGATTACGCATAAAAGGAAAGGCAGAATTTACTCCACTAGACGGCAAACTCAAGAAGATCGCTATCGTAGAAGAAATGATTTTACAGGCATCGGGAGAGTCTCCTTATAATCCTGACGCCAAACCGATCTGGGAAATCGCCGCAGAAATTGGAGCTTCCGTACCTGCTAAGGAGTGGGAAAGGATTCCCAAAGACCTTTCCAAATATTTTGACCATTACCTCTATGGACATCCTAAGGAAAGTAAATGAGAACTGTATTCGCTGATAGCAATTATTTGTGGGCTATCTTAAATCCAAAAGATGAATTACATATCAAGGCTGGAGAGGTGTCTAAATCCTTAGGAAATGTATTACTCATCACAACCGAAATGATTTTAACTGAATTGCTAAACCAAAGTGCAAAACATGGAGAAATACTTAGGGGCGCGGCGGTACAATTGGTGAAGCAATTAAAAGAAAATCCCAATGTAAAAGTGATTGCTCAAACCAGCGTTCAGTTTAATGAAGCGTTAAAATTATACGAAGATCGCTCTGATAAAGAATGGAGCTTAACCGATTGCTCCTCATTTCAAATAATGCAGAGAAAAAATATTAAAGAAGCCTTGACCCACGATAAACATTTTGAACAAGCCGGATTTATTGCTTTGCTAAGAGACAATCCTTAAGTTTTTTCAATCCCCAGCAGCCCTTGTCATTGTTATCTAAACCCGCTAAAATTTGGAAGATGGGGTGGATTTTGGTGGCATTTTTGGCCCTATCTGAATGGTCGGAGATTCAGGCGGACGGCTTTGAGATTTTTTATCAGCCGGGGATGGAAAAGTTCGCCAAAATGATCCAGAGCAAAGCGCCGCAAGCAAAAAGATATATGGAAAATCAGTTGAACCAGAGTTTTGATCAGCCGATCCGGATGGTAATCTCCGGGAGCGCGGAATTCAGCAAAATCCAGCCCAACTCTCCGCCCGAATGGGCCTCGGCCACGGCCTACCCGGAAAAAAATTTGATCTTTTTGAAACCGCTCGCCCGGGCCGGCATTGAGGACATCAATCAGACTTTTCTCCACGAGCTGGCTCATCTTTTTATTCATCACCGCCTGAAGGGGGAGAGCGCGCCCAAATGGTTTGAAGAAGGATTGGCCATTCTGTTCAGCGGGGAATTCAGCTATGAGCGGTTCCAAACTCTCGCCCGGATCGGGATCTCCGGTCAATATCTCCGGTTCCGCGACCTGGACCAGGGCTTTCCGTTCAATACCAATCTGGCTCAACTGGCGTATCTTCAAAGCGAAGACCTGGTCTCGTTTCTGATGGATTTGCTCGGCGCAGAAAAATTCAATCAGCTTTTGGACCGGATCGCCACGGGCGAAAATTTTTATGACGCCCTTCAGAATCTTTCCGGCTTGAGCTTTTCCGACCTGGAAAAAAAATGGCAACATCGCGTGAAATACCGGTACGGCCTCGCGCTCGCGCTCGGCGGCTCAACCTCGCTCTGGTTTCTGATCACGATTCTATTTCTCATCGCTTACCTCAAAAAGGTCCGCCAGGCCAGACAAAAAGCAATGGAACTGGAATCAGGATATAATATGGATGCCCAGGATGAAGAAGATGACGAGGAAACTGATGATGAGCCTTATTGGCATTAAACCTGCCTGCTATCTATCACCTGCTGCCTGCTTTTTAGCAGGCGAAAGGAGAGATCAATGGCGCTAAAGCCCTTACACCATCCCCAGGAGGGCACGCTCCGGATCATCGGCCTGATGAGCGGGTCTGGAACCAATTTGCGGAAAATTCTGGAGTATCAGGAAAAATTAAAAGAGCTGGAAGGCAAATATCTTTTCCAGATGGCCGCGATCTTCTCGGATAATTTCCAGAGCCAAGCCCCGGAAATCGGAAAGGATTTTGAGGTGCCGGTGGTGATTCACGACCTGGCGGCATTTTATAAAAAGCGCAACGCCCCGAGAACCGATCTCAAACTCAGGAAAGAATTTGATCAAATGACCGTCAAGATGCTCAAGCCCTTTAAAGCAAAAGTCGCGGCCTATGGCGGTTATATGAGCCTGGCAACCCGGCCTTTGATCCAGGCGTTTATCGGCGTCAATGTTCATCCCGCGGACCTTTCCGTGGAAATAAACGGCGCCAGAAAATGGACCGGCGGGCATGCGGTTCGGGATCAAATCTCAGCCGGTGAAAAATTCCTTTGTTCCACCACCCACCTGATTGAGCCGGAATGTGATCTGGGAAAAATATTCCTGATCTCCAAGCCGATGCCGGTTGAAATCCCTGCCGGAACCAACATAAAAGAACCGGCTCAGCTCCAGAAAGTCTCGGATTTCAACCAGGACCGGCTGAAAGAAAACGGCGACTGGATCATCTTCCCCAAAACCATTGAAGCCATCGCGCGCGGAAACTTCCAGCTGGATGATTCCGGAAATTTTTATTACCAATCCAAGCCCATCCCCGGAGGAATCAAGCTGGAGGAGCTGGAGATTTGATCCGGTGAAACTGGTGCGGGACTAAAGTCCCGCGCACAGTATGGTTTCACCAACTTAATCAACTTTACCATCTTCACCAATTTTACCTTTTGTCTTTTTATCAAGCCATTGTTTTTGCTATAATCCTGGTATGCCGGCGAATTTGACCCCAGAATATATGGAGGCGGAGCGGCTGTATAAGCAGGCGCGGACCGACGAGGAGCGGCTTTCGGCACTGGAGCAGATGCTGTCCACCGTGCCCAAGCACAAAGGCACGGAGAAGATTCAATCAGACATCAAGCGGAGGCTTGCCAAGCTCCGGGAGTTGAGTGAAGAGCGGCCTTCTAAAGGCCCGAAGCGGGGCGTAAGTTTTTATATTCCGAGGGAAGGCGCGGGTCAGGTGGTTCTGATCGGGCCTCCCAATTCGGGCAAAAGCTCTATTCTCGGCTTTTTCACCAAGGCCCAGGTTGAGATTGCCGAGTATCCTTATACCACGCGCAAGCTCCAGCCCGGAATGATGCAATTTCAGAATGTCCAGATTCAACTGGTGGACACGCCGGCGCTGAGCCCGGAGGTTTTTGAGCCGTGGATGACTTCAGTGATCCGGGGCTCGGATTATACCTTGCTGGTGGTTGATTTGATGAGTCCGGGGATTCTGGACGAGATCGAGTTCATCAGGACGAAGCTCAAGGAGCGCAAGATAGAGTTGGTGCGGAATGCCGAGAACAAGTTTGACGAGGAGGGGAATGCCCGGATCAAAGGGATGCTGATCGGGACTCATCTGGATTTAGAGGGAGCCAGGGATAATCTGGAGGCGCTCAAGGATCTTTACGGGAAGGAGCTGGACATTTTCAGTATGTCGCTCAAGAGCGGAGAGGGCGCGGAGAAATTTTCCGAGGATATTTTCCGCAGGCTGGAGGTGGTCCGGGTTTATACCAAAAGTCCGGGCAAACCGCCGGACTTGAATGACCCGGTGGTCTTGCGCAAGGGGAGCACGGTGGACGATTTTGCCCGGGACATTCACAAGGAGTTGGAGAGGAATTTGAAATATGCGCGGATCTGGAGTAAAAATAAGTTTGACGGTCAGCGAGTGCCGCGGGATTATGTTTTTGAGGATGAAGATATTTGCGAACTGCATAGTTGAGGAGTGAGAGATGAGCGAGATGACGATTCATCTGCCCCGGCTGTTATTCGTGCTTACCTCGGATGACGAGGGCGTGACCACTTTAGGGGATGAGGCGGCCGTTCACAAGATTCCGGATGATTTGGTGGTGCTCTTGCGGGTGATGGAGGGGGTTGAGCCGGGCAAGGGCTATCAAATTATTGAGACGCCGGTCACGATCGGCCGGGACAAGATTTGCGCGATTTCCATCAAGGACTCCCGGATGAGCAGACAGCATGCCGCGATTTATTATTTTGCGCCGGATTTTTTCCTCAAGGATCTGGCCTCCACCAATGGAACCTTCCTTGATGACAAGCCGATCAAGCAGGCCCAACTCAAAAACGGGGATAAAATCCGGATCGGCCAGACGGTTTTTGAATTCATTGTGAGCAAGCTTTCGGAGGGGAAATAATGCCGGAGCTGGGATTGATTACCGCCGGCCTGACGCATCAGGGAAAAATCCGGCAGGCGAATCAGGATCATTTTTTGATCAACCGCCAGCTTAACCTGTTTGCGGTTTCGGACGGGATAGAAAGCGCGCCTTATGGGGACCTGGCGAGCAAGATGGCAGTTGAGAAGCTGGAGAGCCTGCTCAAGGATTTTGATCTTTCCCGCGACGCCACTCCCCCGAGCGGGGATCATCCCGCGGTTCCGCTTCCGGTGCGGGCGCTGAAATATTCGTTCCGGGAAGTGAACCGGCAGATCTATAATTTGGGCCAGGAGAATCCGAAATATAAAGGGATGGGCACGACCTTGACTGCGCTCTGGATTTATCAGGGCCGGGCGTATGTTGGTCATATCGGAGACAGCCGGGGCTACTTGATCCGGGAAAATGCCGCCCAACAGCTTACCCAGGATCATACTTCCCTTGCCGAGGCGCCGATGAAGCTGGCGGAGGATATGGAGCTTTACGAGGGGATTCAGCATGCCTCGGAGCACGAGCTGACCCGCGCGCTCGGGATCAATCCGGATGTGCAGGTGCAGCTGGCCGGGGGAGTTCCCCGCTCCGGCGACCGGTTCCTGCTCTGCACCGATGGTCTTTATAGCGAGGCGCAAACCTGGGAGATTGTGCAGACGGTAACCGCGGATCCGCCCCAACTCGCCTGCCGGAAGCTGGTTCAACTTGCAAATCAAAAGGGCGGCAGTGATAATATTGCCGTGGTGATCGTGCACATTGAATAAGGGGTTTTCAAGAGGCGCTCAGGGCTGAAAGAGAGAACCGTTTAAAAAAGGAGAAGGCAATGGAAAATTTAGAACTGATTCGCAACATTCGGCTTTTTAAGGAACTGGAGGACCGGGAGCTGGAGAAGTTTCTGGCGATTGCCGAGGAAAAGAAATTTGCCAAAGGAGCCATCATTATAGAAGAGGGCACGGAAGGAAAGGCTCTTTACATTGTCAAAAACGGCACGGTGGAAGTGACCAAGATTGACGGCGCGCTGGAGAGCGAGCTGGGCAAGCTGTTCGCGGGCGAGCATTTCGGGGAGATGAGCCTGGTGGATGACGCCCGAACCAGCGCGCGGGTAAAGGCTTATAATGATTTGGTCTGCCTGGTGATTCCGAGAAGCGAGTTTCAAAAATTGCTGGAGAGCGATGATCAGATTGCGGCCAAGGTTTATAAGGCTTTTACCCGGACCCTTTGCGATCGGCTTCGGCAGACTTCTCAGGATCTGGTGGCCTGGAAGCCGGAGTTTCAGGCTTGAGGAAACAAAAAAAATCACTGAAAAATTAGTGGATCGGGGAGCGCTTCAGGTTGTTAAGCAACAGCTTGACCTGCTGAGCAAAATCCACTTGCTCGGCCCGCCTCGGATAATACCAACTCGGGGAGCAGAAACCCAGAACCTTTCGGAACGCCTCGGTATCCGGCGGGTCAAAGAAGAAGACCATCGGAATCAGCTCCGGCCGTTGATAAGCGCGCTCATAGGCGCGGATGGAAATCGCGGTATTAATTCCATTGATGATCGGCATCTTCAAGTCCAGAAGAAAAAGCCCGGGACCACGATTTTTTTCAAACCACTGGATCGTGTTAACCAGAAGCTCCTCCCCGTTGGCAAAGGCATAACTTTCTTCGGCCAGCATACTGCGCTTGGACTCTACGGCCAGGAGTTCCCGCTCCTGATCGCTATAGCCGGCAATAAATACGCTGGGATAAAGAGGCGAGGTCAGAGGCAGGTCCGCGGTCATCGGCTCCAGCCGAATTTCCAGTTCGCTCCGTCCCGCCTGAATTCGGTCTCGGTTGTTCAGGGTGGTTCGCGCAACCGGAGCATCATTGAGAAAGGTGCCGTTCTTGCTCATCAGGTCTTCCAGCTCCACCGAATCCCCGGCCGTTAGAATCTGACAATGCTTTACGCTCACCGAGCTGTCGTTTAAGACCACATCCGCTTTCCGACTTCTGCCGACCAGAATATTATCCTGGGTAAACTCGTATTCCTCTCCCCGCTGGGTGCCTCCCGTTATAGTAATATATACTTTCCAGGGCATCTGTTTTATTTTACACCAATTCCGGCAGAATTTGCAATCAGCCTAGTATTTTGACCGCGTTATTTTGTCGGTTTTGTAGGGGCGCAATTTATTGCGCCCTCAAACAAGGGCGTGATAAATCACGCCCCTACGGTTGGGCTTATGAAACCATCTCTAGGAATTAAACCGTCATATTGTTGCGGTCAAAATACTAAAACCGGCCGAAATCCAATTGACCCTGATAAACCAGCCGGGCCGGACCGGTTAAATAGCAAGCGTCATTTTTCCATTCAATCCCCAAATCTCCGCCTGGAAGCGATACCCGGGCGGAATGATTGCAAAGCCCGAGCCGGGCGCAGGCAACCACCGCGGCGCAAGCCCCGGTCCCGCACGCCAGGGTCTCTCCAACTCCCCGCTCCCAGACCCGGACCTGGAGATGATCGCGGGAAACAACTTCCACCAACTCCACATTGATCCGATTCGGAAACCAGGGATGATTTTCCAGTTTCGGCCCCAGCCTGTGCAGATCTATTTCTGGCAAATTCTCAACCGGGATCACGCAGTGCGGGTTTCCCACCGAAACACAGGTCACCCGGAATTTTTGTCCCTCCAGGCTCAAAACTTTTCCGATCACCGGCTCCCGGCTCAGCACCGGCACTTTCTCCGGAGCAAATTCCGGCCTCCCGATGCAGACCCGGAAAAGATGATTCCGCCTCTCAACTTCCATAATTCCGGCCCGGGTCTCAATTCTCAGCCGGATTTTTTTGCTCAGGCCCCGGTCAAAAAGGTATCGGGCCAGACACCGAATCCCGTTCCCGCACATCTCCGCCTCGCTTCCGTCGGCGTTGAAAATCCTCATCCGAAAATCAGCGCCCCGGCTTTTGGGCTTGAGCAGAAGCAAAATCCCGTCCGCGCCGATCCCGAAATGCCGATCGCAAAGCTTGAGCGCCCGAGCTTTGGTCAGGATCAATTCCTTCTTGAGACCATCCAGCAGAATGAAATCGTTTCCCAGCCCCTCCAGCTTAGAAAAATGGATTTTCATTTTAGCCCTTGAGCAGGAAATCCGGGATCCGCTCCCCCTGAGTCAAATCTTCATAACTCTCCCGATCCCTCACCAGATAAAATTCCTTGCCCGAAACCAGAACCTCAGCCGGGAGCGGCTGGGCATTATAATTGCTCGCCATCACAAAGCCATAAGCGCCTGCGCTCATCACCGCCAGAAGCTCGCCCGGCTTTAGGGGCGGAAACGGCCGGTCTTTGGCCAGAAAATCCGCGCTTTCACAAATCGGCCCGACCAGGTCGGCAATGTAGTCTTTTCTGGCTTCCTTCTGGAGCACCGGCCAGACCTCATGATACGCGCCGTAAAGAGTCGGCCGGATCAGATCATTCATCCCGCCATCCACAATCACAAATTTCCGGGCGCTGGTCTCCTTCAAAAAAACCACCTTTAAAAGCAAAATCCCGGCGTTCCCGACAATCACCCGCCCCGGCTCCAGAATCAGTTGACAGCCAATCTCGCTCGCCACCGCAGAAATCTCCCGGGCATATTCTTTCGGCAGGGGCGGGGTTTCATCATTATAGGTAATCCCCAGGCCGCCGCCCAAATCCAGATATTTAATCCGCAGGCCCAGCGAGCGAACCTCAACCACCAATTGCACCAGACGAGAAAGCGCCTCCACTATCGGCCTCATTTGTAAAAGCTGACTGCCAATGTGGCAATCTACCCCGCAAATCTCCAGATTCGGATACTCCTTCCAGTTCCGGAAAAGCTCCGTGGCCCCCTCCAGCTCAATCCCGAACTTGTTGCTTTTCAAACCGGTGGAAATATGCGGATGAGTCTCCGCGTCTATATCCGGATTGATCCGGAGAGCGACTCGGGCCTTCTTGCCCAGCTTGCCGGCCACTTCATTCAAAACCGCAAGCTCAGGCGCGCTTTCCACATTGAACAGCAGGATCTCGCGGGAGAGTGCATATTCAAGCTCGGGCTCAATCTTGGATACCCCGCTGTAAACCACCTTCCTCAAATCTCCCCCCGCCTTCTCAACCCGGAACAATTCCCCTCCGCTCACAATATCAAACCCGCTTCCCAAATTCGCAAACAGCCGGAGAACCGACAGATTGGATAGGGCTTTGACTGAAAAGCAGGTCAGATGATCTATCCCCTGGAAGGACTCGTCAAAAGCCTGATAATGCCTCGTCAAAGTCGCGGAACTATACACATAGGCCGGAGTGCCCGCTTCTTCCGCAATCCTCCGAAGCGGAACCTCCTCGCAATAAAGCTCCCCATTCTGGTAGTGGAAATGATGCATCTCGTTTCCAAAATTCAAAAACCACCCGGTTGGATGGCTTGCTCAAGTATATCCGCTTTTATCCTGACTTTCAACTCAAACCAACCACCCGATTCCGTTTTTTCCCCACAGTATCTTCCCCATCAGAATACACCTTTCCTCCAATATCCACAAAGATCTCCCACAGATAATTTTCCCCGGAGAATTCAATTCAATCTTTCACCGCAAAGAACGAAAAAATTCAATTGAATATTTTTTACCACGGAGACCCAGGAGGTGCAGAGAATTTATTCAGCGCAAAACCCGAAATCCTGCTTCGCTCTTAAGAGCTACGCAGGACAAGCCCGAAACGCGAAACAATGTATCCCCGCGGTCAACTTTCAACTAAAAATCTGACCCCAGGAACCCCAGGATGACCAGGAAATGCCCCAGGAAATGCGCGGTTCCAAGACATATGTTCAGCCGCGCAAAACCTCGGCTGTGATACCGCGGCCGGCAAGCAGGGTCTGGAGGTCGCCTTTGAGGAACGCCAGCGCGTCGGGATTGCCTTTTAAATGAGCATCCATATGCGCCAAGCCCAAACCTTGTAAAAACAGGTATGCATCCTTGCCCGGACAGAGCTCGGAACTCGGCTTGGATTTTTTCATCGGGTCCATTCCGGCCTTGCCGGATGGATCAAGAAGAAAAGTCAAACCGCCCATTTTCCTGAACAGATCGTGAGTTTGTTCCACCCCGTCGCAAAAGTGGAAATGGTCGGCGTTACCCAAAATAACCATATCTTTGGGCTGGGGGGTTCGGGCAAACAGGTCTTTCATTCCATCAAGCGGGAGCAGGCTGTCAAGCTCCGCGGTTAAAAATAAAATGGGCACCCGGCGATTCCAATCCAGGGTCAGCCCCTTGCTGAAAAAATTGGACATCGGATCCAGTCGGGATCTTCCTCCTGCCGGCGCCAGCGGAATTGCCGCTTGAAAACGGCTGTCAAGGCCGGTCGCTGCCAGGGTGGTCCATCCGCCAAAGCTATGGCCGGTAATGCCGATCCGGGAGGGGTCTATGCGGGAGCCCATTTCTCCGGCCAGGATCATATCCACGGTAAAAACCGCGTCAATCGGCCGATCTCTCGCGGAATTCATCAATTCTTTCAAAACCTCCGAGGCATTCCCTTGCTTTTGCGCCTTCAGGGCCATCTGAAGAATCTCCGGCATGGTATTTCCCATATGATCCATTGAAGCCACGATATAGCCGTGACTGGCCAGGTGCGCGCAGAAATGGCTGGTCTGGCGCCGATGCCCGGCCAGGCCGTGAGAAAAAATCACCAGCGGATATATCCCCTCAGCCTTCTCCGCGGCCCGCACCGCGGCCTGGCGCATTTTCGGAAATCCCGGCATCAAGATAAATTGGTCCTGGCTGTCCTGGTCCAGGTCCTTGCCCTGATAAGATCCAGTCGCCGGATACCAGCACTCCACCGGCAAAGTGCGGCTCCGATCCTGATCTATGAATTCTAAAGAATTGACCCCCGCTGGAAATGAGCCTCTGGCAAAGGGATTGTATTCTTTCATTTTATTGCTCCTGGGATTCTCCGGGCGCTCCCTTTTATAACATATCTTGTTTCCCTGTCAATCTGATCTGGGGTGACGGGCCTGCGACATAAAAGTGGGTCTAGGTGGTTGACTTTTATTTTTGCCTCTGTTATTGAATAAGCGTGGGGTCAGGGCTTTACATTTTACATATAACTTAAGGAATCGGGACTAAAGTCCCCCGCACAGTCTAAGGAAAAAGGATGAAGGATGAAAAATTTTGAATTATGAGTTATGAATGATGAGAAAAACGCTGAAATTAGCAAGGGCGAAGCCCTTGACCACTCTGTGCGAGCGACTTTAGTCGCGACAAGGGGCATTGCCCTTTAACCCATTTTTTCCATTTTTCCTTTTGCTTTTTGGCCTAAATTTAAAAAAAGCGTTAAGCTATCTTGAACAAATCGCCTTTTTCTCTAAGTCCTTGAAATTTAAGAACAATAATTTTTTTGTTTAACATTACTTAAAAAAAACTTCCAGGCCGATTTTTTCAGGTTTGCTTTTAAGATCAATGCGTTGATTGAGCTAATTATAGGTTTTTTTTGGGGACGATTTTCGTACTTATAGGGGGACCTCGCGTTCTCGGAACGCGAAGGTTCCTGAGTTTTAAAGTTTTAAAGTTTCGGAGTTCAAACTCAGAAACGGAGAAACGGCGAAACTTGCAAACAGCTCTTTTTACATCTTAGTTCAATCCCCACAAGAGTAGGGGAAAGACCCTCAGGGTCTGTCTCAGGAACGCGCAACCTTGAGCCTGGCTTCAACCACCGACCGAGAATGCTGGCGTGAGGAAAAAGGAAGGTTGGAAAGAGGAAAGGAATCGGCATCGCCCGTTGCATTACCTTTCCTCATTCCTCTTTTGCCTTTCCTCAGTACCGGCGCATTAGAGACAGTAGCACACTAACATCCAAACAAGCGGTCGTTCCTGGCTGCATTCCGTTGTGAACACGGGACTTGGCAGGGCTGAGAGGGACAACAACCATGGCACAGCTTGCGATAAGTCGCGGGCGGGAGCCTGTGCCCCAAGCCGAGACCATGTGATATGCGAGTGGTTCTTTATATGTGCGTCCCACGGCAGCTAGAAGGTGAAAATGGAATCGCGCCTGAAGGCGCTCGCACATTCAATTCACCAGCTTGACCATCTTCACCAATTTCACCAATTGCACGGGCGTGGGTAAATTTCAGCGCGAGCCAAGGGGAAGATTTGCGGATGGGAGGGGGAACGGGCAAGCAGAAGAAGGTTTAAAGGTTGAAAGGTTGAAAAGTTGAAAGGTGGGAAAACCTCAGAAACCCTAGAAACCTAAGAAACCGAGAAATCTTGATTTCCACTGCTTGAATATTCCTCCCGTGCCATTCAGCGTCAACATTGCCTCTACTTGATCGCCCTGGCGCCTGGGCAAAAAAATATTTGCCCTTGAAACAACGAAAGCGGATTTGACGGGATTGGTGCGCCTGGAGCTTGCTTTTTGCAAGTGATTGAAATTCTTAGTTGTGAGCAGACCCGCCTTCGCTCTGACGAGCTACGGCGGACAAGCAAGAGTGTCTGGCCCCCAAGCAAGAGTGTCCCGCGCCACAGCAAGAGTGTCTTCGGCCCTGGGGTCTGCGACATAAAAGTGGGTTTTATGCTGCTCGTTGCTCCCAATAGTCTTCCATCCGGCCCGAGAGGTGACAACAGCGGAGGGCGATGATCGCATTCGCT
>Ga0315277_10003426_pt1 | contig 21480 bp, 26 predicted proteins | sample YL17G05_15_MG_FD_203695 | JGI IMG/M metagenome (GOLD analysis project Ga0315277, IMG submission 203695) | Sediment microbial communities from Yellowstone Lake, YNP, Wyoming, USA - YL17G05_15 | ecosystem: Environmental > Aquatic > Freshwater > Lake > Sediment | place: USA: Wyoming | collected...
TAGGAGTAGGAGTCGGAGTTGGTGTCGGAGGTGGGGTTACTGTAAGAACAACTGATTGACATACAGGATATACCGCTCTATGACCGATAAATCTAATCTCAAAATTGTAAGTACCTGTAGTAAATGATGTTAATCCCAATTGAGATGGTACTACATTAAATGTGGTTGTTCCTGATTGAGTGGTTGAACCTGTTGATGATGCGTTAACATACTGAACCAATCTAAATGGTTTATAATATAATTGAGTTGGACCCATCATATGAACAGATACTATTGGCATAGTACCAGCTTGTCTAATAAAAGTCTCAGCACCGTTTTTAGACCATGTATATGTTAAACTAAAGGTTATACCTGTTGATGCGACAGTGGTCGCACTAAGAGTAACAACCGTTCCACTTACACTATTATCATTTATGTCCTGAACAAGTTCAACATCATACTCCGCCAAATTATTATTTGGATATATGAAATTCTGATTGTTGACCTGTTTTATAAATTTTCTTCCCATATTATTAAATATAATTTATTAATTATCGTTGTTTGAAACTACGTCATATTATCAGTCCATTGTAATAATACAGTATCACCTGCATTAATTGTTATATTTGCTCCCGATAAACTATGAAATGTAGTTGATGGACAAGTTGCTGGATTAACATTTGTAGTAACATTATTAAAACTTACTTGACTACCATTAACAAACACACGGAATATTCTTTCATCTAATTGTTGACCACCTGATACTTTACATATATCTCTTCTACAAGCTGTACTTGATGTTCCTACAAAATTAAATGAACCATGATTTATAGTTGTATTTGTTGAGTTTGTCCAATTTTGATTTGAATGAGTAAAATCTTGACCTAATACACTAAAAAATATATTTTTTGATTGTTTTTGTGGTAATCCCGATGTAGCAGAAGAACCAATATATTGTGTAGAAATATTTACTGGTAATGGTGTAGGCGTAGGAGTTGGGGTCGGTGTACCTGTAGGTGTGGCCGTAGGAGTCATTGTTGGTGTTGGTGTTGGTGTCGCTGGTGTAGGCGTAGGAGTAGGTGTTCCTGTTGGTGTTGGTGTTGGTGTCGCTGGAGTTGGGGTAGGTGTAGGTGTTCCTGTAGGAGTCGGTGTTGGTGTGCTAGTAGGCGGTGGCGTAGGTACAGGTAATAAATAACCATTTGTTTTATTTTGTTTAACAAATTCAAATCCATTTGGCCAGTTTGCTATAATATAATCAACTATAATAGTATTGAATGTAGCACCATAATCTGATGATTTTCTTAATTCATATTTTCCTAATTGATTATTTATTGTTACAAAAACATATTGTCCTGTTGCCGATGCTGAAATATCTACAACTCTATTATTACCAACTGTACTACCTGTTGACCAAGTAGCACCATAATCTGTTGAACGTTTAAACCATCCTGTTGGTGTCGGCTGATTTGTTGTATTAGCACCAACAAACATATATTGTCCTGTTTCTGACATAGCAACTCTACCATTATTTAATAAATCTAAATAAACAAAATTAAATGTAGAACCTGAATTTGTTGATAATAATACGCTACCATCTTTAGGGTCAAGTGTAGATAATGTATTGTAACTTGCTAAGATGTATTGATTGTTTTTAGATACGGCAACACTACTATAAGACGTTGCTCCTGTTAAACCAGTATCAGCATCAATATAAATTGGTGCTCTTGAATTATTACCTAAATTTGTTAAACTTGATAATGAATCAATTTTATATATATAATCATTTAAGGTTTTTGTTATACCATACATTGGATATGTTACATTAGGAACAACCACTTGTTCCCAATTTTTTGTTGAGCTAGAAACAGGATTAAAATTAAAACCATAATTTGATGAAACAAATAAACTACCACTATTTATTTTACCAATTGCTTGATACTCACCTGTATAGTTCATATCCATTTTTGACCATTCATAATCAGTAGTTCCTCCTGCGAATGAACCAGTAGTAAATGTTATACCTGAATTTACTGAAATATAATATTTATCAGCAGCAAATGAAACAACATTACCTAATGCCGATACACCAGCGGTAGTTGGATATTGTATTGGTTGATAAATTGATGAATATGTATTATTATCTCCACCTGTTGATGAGTACATAATTTTTTCATCATAACTAAATGATGGTGGAAATACTGTCGGTATATCAACTAAAACGAATTTACCTTCAGGTAATGGTGTAGGAGTAGGAGTTGGTGTTGCTGTAGGTGTTGGTGTAATGTTACTTTGAGTTGATGATGTAATCCTATACTCAAAGTTATATGTATCTGATGTAGTAAAAGTAATAAAGGTTACATTTGATGGATTTGTCGTTCCTGTAATACCATCAATAAAAGTATCTCTAATACCATTATCACCATTTTGGTCATCTGTTGTATAATCTCTTCTTATTACTGAAATTTCTTTTATTAAAAATGTTGGGTCAGAATATATTGATAAAGACACAACATCTCCAATATTTAAATTAGTTGTATATAATCCTTCTGTATCTGTATATCTAATTGTTCTTATTGAACCATTAACTGACATTTCAACATAATCCACACCCAAATCATTAACCAACTCATCAAAGTTCAATATTAATGAACCAATCATAGGAGTCGGTGTTGGGGTTGGAGTTGGTGGTACTGGTGTTGGAGTTGGGGTTGGTGTTACTGCAGGACCATAAAATGTTGAACTACCTTGTGTAATACCGTAGGTTGTTTTATAAAAATTAAAATTAGAACAACTTGTGAAAATATTTGATATGATTTTTATTGGTGTTCCATTTGTATAAACATATGTAGGGAAATTAGTTGTGTTTAAATCACCATTATTTAATGATACTAAACGATTCCATAATGTATCATATTGTCTACTATATCCACTTGAATTAAATGTAGATTCGGATACTTCATATATATAATATGGTATATATCCTAAATTCTCAAATTTAAAATCTCTCATGCTAGATGTATAACCACTTACATTACCACCCAATAAACCAACATTATAATCATATAATGTACTCCATCCATAACTTGTTCCACTTAAAGATGGATTAGTCATATCTGTTTCAAACTTGAAAACAACTGAAGGATTATCACAATAGTAATACATGAAATATCTTGTAGGATATGTCTGAGGATTTACATTTGTCTGCACCAATTCAACTTTAGTCATTTCAGGATTTGTTAAATTGAAACCATCAATTTTATTCCATGTGAAATACTGTTCGTTAATTTTGATTATATCATTTGGTTTTAAGTTTTGTATATCACTATACTTTAAATTGAAATAACCATTTAAAAAACGAGTATTTGGGTCATATAAATTATCTATTCTATTTTGATAGAATAAACTATACATGTCATTTTCGGTATATGCAGAGAATGATGTTACACCTAAATCAGTTGGAAGTTCTGAATTGAATAAATTACAAATACTATCATTATTAATCTTATTACTATCAGGGTTACCAACTGGCATTGTAGTACCAACTATTGGAGCTGTAAATGTTGAACGAGGATTTAAACCATCTGATTCAGCAATATAAAACACATTTGTTAAAACAGCACCACTATAAGTTATAACCTCACCAACTTGATCTAAGAATGGATTAAAGTTACCTGTCCAATATATTAATTTAGGTTTAGTCTTAACGCCAGGATATGTCCATACGATTGTCTCATTACCACCCGTATTTTGTGATGATGAATTACTTGAATAGTTTATACCCAAAGGTAATTTAACCTCACCATTTGGTGCCGTATCAAGTGTATCCCATTGTCTCATCAATTCAGGTGAGAATACTGTATCAATCTTTTTTGTTTGAGATTTAAACGCAGTTGGATTATAAACCTTATTCTCTCCGTATAATCTATTGTTTCTATCTTTGAATGTTTTGTTACCATAATCACCATCTTCTAAGTCTGATAGGATTAGTTCACTTTCAACATAGTTTAATGCTGGTTCAACAGTGAATCCTTTATCGTAACTTAACTTTGGTGTCCAATCATAAATATTACCTGTACCGATATAATAATTATATGGTTCTATAATAATCTGATTAGGAACATCAGGGTCAGGAACAAACACTAAATTAAATTTCTTAGCAATTGAACTAAGTACATCAATTTGTTTTAAATTCCAATCTATCACTAAACTAAAATCTACTACGTCATTATCTTGATAAACAACAATTGTATTTGGTGGTAAGTTAGAATATTCAGGAACATCTGATTGACTATCATTAACTCCAAAATTTTGTTTATATTCTAATTTACATGCAGATGGACAAGGTACAAATTGATTACTAATCCAACTATAAGTTGTACCAGTTGTATTAGCGGGAATTGTAATAGGTACATTTACATCCATACCTTCTGTAGAACCACAACTAAAATATCTAAATAATAATTTAATATTAATATCTGTTGGACTTGTTGTAACTACACCTGTATCTTTATATACTAATTCAATTTTATATGTTCTTGTTGTCTTTGGATATAATAAACCACCGCATGAAGTACTTGTATCAACATAAGTCTCAGTTAATTTAACCGCAAGATCCGATGATACCGCATCTGATTTTGGTGGAACCTTATACGAGAATTTCGTTGCCTCAGAACTGAAGTAACCATACATGTATAACATTCTAAACCATGGTGTATTGAAAAAGTCTGATTTAATTGTGTACCCATAGTTTTGAAACATAAGGGTGATTAAACCTCTAATACTAAGTGCTGGTTTTAATTGGTTGTCAATAAGACCATCTTGAGGTGAATTGATTCTATATCTTTTAACACCTGCAGCATATGCGGCTGCGTTTGATGCATATGAACCTGCAATGGTTGTTGTATATAAACGAGTTACACCTGATGTTATAACAGGTGTTGTTGAACCACTTAAAAGAACTGTATCTCCTGAATAATTATAACCATTATGAACTATTGGATAGAAATATAATGGTTCATTATCTCCTTGATATGGATTGTAACCATCCCAACTTTCTACTTGATATTTATCAAATGTATGATTAAATTGATAATTATATCCAATTACATTTTCATCATAGTTTAGGTCCTTTAATAAGTTGTTACCAATCTTACCAAATAGGTCACCAATACTTGAATAAAGAGTTACATCGTACTCAACTTTGGAATCCAATACAGATACCTTATTAAGTCTTAAATACCCCGTAAAATACGACTGGTCGTTTAATAATACCTGACATGGTACTCTTTGTAGTACATTGAAATATAATGACTGTGCATCAACATTAAAGAAGTTCTCAAAGAATCTGTTGTTCTTCTTAGAACCAGGTAATGTTAAACCAATAGAATAATCAGAGTTACGTTTAGATATATCCTGAAGTTCTGCGAAAGATTTATTAATCTTAATTGGAACATCACCGTATAAATCTAAAAACTCATATTCTATTACACCAGTTGTTGTCGTTGATGTATTATCAAATTGAACCCTTAGTACTGTCTGTTGCTGTGTTGCCATATATTAGAATCCTCTATTTACGAAGAATGAATCAGCTCGTTTGAACGTAATTCTATACTTATTTAATTTTTGGTGTTTTTTGGTGATAGTCTGAACCTCAGTAGATAAAACCTGTAATGGTTTTAAATCCTTATAGTATTTGTCTTGTCTATCCATTGGTGAAATAAAGTCATCCTTTACTTCATATACTTGTGGTGAATAGAATAATTGTTCTAACCAATTACCTTGTTGTACGGTCAGATAATCTGACTCTAATACAATCTCTCTGTCCACATCTGTAGCGAATGTTTTAACTGACCTACCAAAGTCTCTGTCAGGTCCTTGTATGTCGGTAGCGTAATATCTACTATCAAATGTTTGAGATTTAATCTTCTTTGTATCTTGTCTGTATGTTTCAAATGTAAAATAGTCATAACCACCCTTAGCGTTTAACCACGCTATTCTTGTGTTCTCAGGTTTACAATTTTCATACAGATAGAAATAGAACGCTTCTGATACAGGTCCTACAGGTCCAACACTACTTCTTAATTCACTATTAGTTGGATAAGAATAGAATAGTTGTACTCTATAATACGCTACATCTGTAAAGTCTATTGTTGCGAACATGTTTGTTATATCAACGGGACCACATGGTAAATTGAATATCGTTAATGTATCCGTATATCCTGTTGGTGATGCGTACTCTGTATTAACAAAGTTTAATTGTTGTTGAAAATATTGTATTTGATTATTATTCTCATCATAAAACTCAAATACAGCAAAGTCTGCCTCAATTACTTGTCTATCACCAGTCTGTCCGTTTAGATAATATAATACATAATTTTCTGTATCTTGTATATACTGAATCCTTGGTGCGTCAGTTAAAAATCTTGCTGTTTCTGATTGTTCAGGAACTGTTGGATAATCCATTAAGAATTGTGACATTGGTGACAATCTTCTATATACATCAACAGTATTAATGGTTATACCTGTTCCTATTACCGTACCAATTTCTTGGTCAAAGTTTGGAAGGATATATTTGTCCGTACCCATTTGGAATGCTCCACCCACATAGTCAAATAAATTACCTGTGTTGGTAAATCCTGATGGTACAAATGACGTATCATTTATACACGCTGGTATATCTGTGAAGTGGTTAAAGTTTGTTTCAGGTTTGGTTATGTATTGTGTGTAAACAGTATTATTTAACATATATCTCCAACCATATTTGAAGTTAGCTTGAATAATGTTTGGATATGGATTATTATAGTTTACTTGTAATGTTGTATTATACCAATCATTTTTAAAATAATTTGGGTAATGTTGTGACTGAACATAATTTGATATGTAGTCATACGGTCTTAAATTAAACTTATAAGTTACAGTAGCACCTGATGTAATTTCATAAGGTACTAGTGCCATTCTTCCTACTTTATTATCATTGACATATAAATCAACATCCATTTCCATAGATGAGAAGTAAGTGTCTCCTGTAAGAACTATTCCATAGGTTCCGCCCCTTTGATAAATCATATCTGTTGATCTACGAATTTGGGTGTTGTTGTTTAAACCGTTACTGTATAATCGTTGGTATCCAAATGTTGGCATATTATATTCCTTGTATTAAATCTATTAAATCTTCATAAGCCTCATCACCAATTAGTTCCATTATCTTTGGGTCGTTACCTATTGTTTCAAGTGCTACGTCCAAAAAGTTGGATGGTCTTATTCCGAATTTCTTTATGTTATTCTGTATCGCGAAGGCGAAACTTCTTCTTTTTATAAATTGTCCTTTCTTGTCTCTTCCCTGTAATCCTCTACTCTTAATCCAATTCTCAATTGCGGTAATTGGAACACCCTTCTTTCCTGGCAATCTTCCTGATTGTACCCATTGAGAATATTGTTCAGCAAGTACTTGTATTACCGTCTCATCCTCATTTACTTTATTTACCTTTACTTGGATACTATCTCTTAACTTACCTGACGCAACCTTATTACCGACCCCCTTGAACTTGGCAAACCCGAATGGGTAACGCTTCTGTTCAAGGGTCTTTTTCAAAATGTCTTCAATAATGGGTGCTATCTTTTCTAAGTCCATAATTATAATTCTTCAAATGATACTACTCTATCATTAAATATTATTTCTAATTCTTTTATTTTATCTTCAACTGATTCATATTCATAAACCAGTACTTCATCTAATCTTTGTGGTTGGGGATTTTCCCAAATTACTTTTATATGTTTCATATTATCTTACTTGTGTTACTGTTACAATTACTGACGGTGTACCAGGTATATTACCTGTTGCTACTACGTTTATTAATTGAATATCGGTATTACTAGTCTGCCAACATAATTCAAAATAATCACTTGCTGCTGCATCTGTAACATAATTCCAACTTGACACTGTTTTTGCTTGTGTTGCGTTACCTGATATTGTTATTGTACCTGAACTATTAGTTACATTAGTACCATTTCTTTTTAACCATATATGTATTGTATCCGTACCACTACCTGATACTCTATCAATTTGTACTGAGAATTGAATGTTATATACACCTGCGTTTGCCACAGTTAATCTTGAACCACTTACAAGTGAAACACCATTTGAATAATCTGTTGCTGTGTATGTTATTGATTGTGATACGTTTGCTGAACCTGATTGTGTTTGGTCTGATTGGAACGCACCTACGTTAAACATCTTATGTCCATACATAAACAAATCATTCGTTCCTGAACCTGATGCTATTTGTAATGAACCACTAATATTTAAAGGAGCACTACCACTCTTAAACATAATAGGTACGGTATCAGATGGTAATTGTAAGTTAAAGTAATTCTGTGCCTCATCAATACCCATCATAGAACCTAATATCAAGTTATTAGAACCTGTTGTATGACTTGATACCTTTGCGAGAATTACGTTATTAGAACCTGACCTAAGATTTATATTAGTATTACCCAACATTAAGTTGTTTGAACCTGTTCTAAAGTTGTTAAAGTTACCACCAAATGTATAGTTGTCAGTTGATGTAGAAGTGATACCAAACTGTGTGTCAACTTGGTCCATATTTGATTGACCTAAGAAGAAACCTACTTTTCTTGTTGGGTTAAAGAATAACTGTGCTTGGTTTGTACCATCCGCAATTCTTAATGAACCTGATTCATTATACATTCTCATTGAACCTGAGTGTATAACAAATGTTCTATCTGATGTTACTACGTTTGAACCACTTATTACTGATGTTCCTATTGTTGTTAATGAACCTGAGAACACTGCGTTAGAACCTGTATCAATTGATAAACCTGTTCTTCTTGAACCTGCTGCGGTACCTGTACCTACAGCAAATACGATATTGTTTGAGTTGTGTAATGAACCTGTATCGTTAAATCTACCAACGAATGCTGAACCTCCTGTGTTTACAGGATTTGATGCTGATACAACAAGACCTGAACCAAATACAATTGTTCCGTGTAAGTGTGCGTTGTTTGAACCATTATGAGATGATGTAACGATTGTATTAATACCACCAATTAAGTTGTCAGATATGTTTCTTGCGTCTGCTGATGATGGTGAACCTGTTACAAATATTTGAACGTTATTACCTAATAAATTATTTCTTTGAACGTTAACTAAGTTGGTTGCTGTTGAGAATGAACTACTAAATTCATTTCTAATACCCATAGCGTTACCATTAATAACATTACCAAGTAATTGAATTGAAGAACTTGTATGTCCTAAGTTTAACGTACCAGCAATTAAGTTTTGTTGTGCTAACGGTGTGTTTACCGATGCAGATATAAATGATTGTGACGCAAATGAGTTTAATTGACCTAATACTAAATTCGTTGTTATAGTTGCAGAACCACTTCTATGAGTTAAAGACAAGTTACCAACATTATAGTTATTTGCTATAACAGGTTGTGATTGAGTACCCGTATCAAATATCATTTGGATTCCACCATTATTATAGTTGTTGGTCATATTTGGTCTTAAAACCGAACTTGTAGTTAAGGTAGATTGTCCGTTGAATATATTACCATTACCACCAACATAACCATATGTTCCTGCAGTAACTAACGTATTTGGTCTTGGACCACTCATTATAATATTGTTTGAACCTGATATTACAATTGAACCTGTTAGTCCTGCTGCCGCAGGTCCTGTCAATCCACCGAATATAATATTTGATTGTGATATTGCGTTTGACGCAGATATGTTCATCTTAACTGAACCACTATTAAACGCCTCAGAGAATATATCAATTTGACCACCATTAACTACACCACCAATTAAACTACCCGATATAATCACATCAGGTAAATTTAAACTACCTGTAATTACTTGTGTTGATGTAATTGAACCTGTTGTGATAACACCAACTAATGATGGACTAATACCTGATGTTCCTGAAGTACCATCAACTCCACTTGTACCTGACGTTCCTGAAGAACCTGTTCCTCCTGATGTTCCACTTGTACCACTACTTCCTGCTTGACCTGAAGTTCCACTCGTTCCCGATGAACCATCAATACCTGATGTACCGCTACTACCTGTTCCTCCACTCGTACCACTTGTACCTGATGTTCCACCACTTCCACTCACACCTGAGGTTCCACTAGTTCCTGAAGAACCAGCAAGACCACTTGTTCCTGATGTTCCTGAACTTCCTGCTACACCACTAGTTCCTGAAGTACCATTAACACCACTTGTTCCTGATGTACCTGAAGTACCAGCAGAACTTGATATTGGAACATTGTTTATAAAGAAAGAACCTGAGATGTTTACCGCAGTTAAACTCATCTGTAAAGGTGAATTATCTCCATCACCTGTTTGAACGGTTTGTAATGTACTCGTTAATCCATTAGTACTATCGGTCATTTTTAATAGACCTTGAAAGGATTGTGATACGTATAAATTAGTTAATTGACCCATTTTATATTATATTTTGTGTTTTAAGTGTTTTCCCAATCTGTATTAACGTTCTTCCAAAGTTCAGCAAGTTCACCCCATGTACTACCAGGTATGAATGGTAATATAGGAAGTACACATCTATCGTACGCAAACTTCTGATTGAAGTGAAAGTCTAATACCCATCCTGAAAGAATTGTTTCTGTCTTCTCATAGAATGGTTGAACTGTTGCGTCCCAACCTGCTTCAAAGTCTGACAAATACAACTTAGCAAAAAAGTCTTTTACTATTTCTAATTGGTCAGACAATACATCCTGTTGATTTGAAATATCGTTATTTAGTTTATCTACAAAGAATATCTTCCATCCCAAATGTATTTGACCTACCTCAAAGTGTGTTGATTCAGGTAGTACATACATACGTGGATATTCAGGTTCTTGTTTTGTTATTATATCGTTTGTTAATTGTTCAATATCCCCAAATCCATATGAGTTTACTTGTTGATGTAAATCAGCAAACTCTTCAAACTTGTTTAGAACATATTGGTAACTTGTAAATTGTTCATCATCAGGGAATTGAAAGTTCCCAAGTACTGGTGGTGTACAACTGTTGTAATCAAATCCAACTTGGAATGATAAGTTCAATGTCCATCCACCCAAGATTGTTTCAAATCTTTCTAAGAATGGAAATACATCAGGTCTTTCATTTACCACCAAATAAAAACTAAAGTCTCCTTGTGCTGCCGTAAATGATTGTAATATAACGGTCCATATATCTTTCACAATCTCCAAAGTATCAGACATTACCTCACTTTGGTTTGATTGGTCATCCTCAACTCTATCCATGATTATAATGGATAAATTATATACAAGATGATTTTCTTCTAAACTAACTTGACCTGGCACAATATACATTCTTGTATATTTGGGTTCCTGTTTGGTTGTTATGTCATTTGTACACTGCGCAAGATCACCAAACCCGAATGATTTAATCTGTTCGTGGTGGTAAGCTATTGAACTGAAGTACGTTAATAACTGTTTATAATTAATTGAACTTGTATTCATCTATTTGTAAATATAAAATAATCCTATACGTTTTATGAAATTATACTATTTGTCCTTGTGCTTTCTTTTGGATTCTTATCTGTTCTTGGTCAAAACTAATTAAGAAGGAAAGTTGGTTTAGAACCTCCATTACTTTTTTGTCGTAGACGTATCCATGTTTAGTAAAATCGTTGTCAGTAATTTTGTTGACGACCAAAAACCATCCGAACGCTTGTTGGAAGGAATCTTGTAAATCATCCTCCATAAACTCCATATCAGTTTGATTTTCTGCCATCTCGATAGATTCGTTGTCAAAGATGGTGGGGTATAGTTGGAATATCTCCTTGCGAATTTGATAAAAAAAAACTGTGCTCCTAAAATAACACCTACATCTAATTTGTTCTTGAATAGTTCTGAACGTTTAGGTATTGAGTTTACATCATACTTCTCAATATCAAAGTCATGTTCTGACCTTTCTTCTGTGATTGGTCTATACATTATTGATGATAGTATGTGTAACATGTTTAATAACTCATCAGGTTTCTTGGTTGAGATGGTATCCATATCAATAAACTCAGCGAAGGTTAAATCTTTCCAATTGGAAAAGAATCCGTAATGAACCCCATCCAATTCAAATCTATCTTTGAATTTTACCTCATCCTTGTTTGGTAATTGTTTTAATATATACGATGCGATGTAGGATATTTCCTCATAAGGACAATCTAACAAATCTTGTAATGGTGCGGTACTTACAGCATTGATTAACTTTGCTGCGAAGTAGTCCTCAGTAAATAAGTCTTTTATTTTGTATATCTTACTGTAAACACCGATTGGTGTGTAATTTGGTACTTCATAAGGTACACCATCAATTTTAAATCTCATATATGTATATATTTTATCCTACGAACGCAATGGAATATCTCCCTGTTGCTTTCATACTTTTTATTTCAAAATACATCCTCATCATTAATGCGTCAGATAAATCGGGTGACTTACCCAATACCTTCTTCATCTCATCTTTGGATTGTACTTGTACTTTATTATCTCTATCAACATCTTTTAATTTGACTGACAATAGTTCTTGTGTTAATTCATCTATCGTTGATGGTTCCAATATGTTTAGACTCATCTTTCCTTCTTTAAATAGTTCAGATAGTTTAACATAACATTGTGACTTTAAGTTACTAAAGTTCTGTTCGTGTAATGGTTTACCATTGTTAATAAAGTTGGTCCCTCTAATCTGATCTGCTACACCACCACCAACTCCGTCAGAATCGACAATCACATTATTTGGATGTACCCCATATTTCTGTATTAACTCCCTTATTTCGGACGATAATTCTGTGGTTGATAGTTTACTATACACCAACACTTCTAAGACCACCAGTCCACTCCAAACGATTGCCACAGACCTATCACTACCAAACCTTGCTACGTCCACTGAGATATATTTCTTATCTGTTGGATTTGGTTTGTTTAAGAACACACTATTGGATATACTATCAAAGTCAAATAGATTATCTGACTCATCCATATAATTCCAATCACCTTCTAACAATCTCTTTCTTTGTTGTGGAGGTAATGACTTTAACATCTCAATATAAGATGCTGGTAAGTGTGGGTTGTCAAGTGGAAGTGCTGGTACAAACGCCATATTGTCTGGCAAGGTTTCCTGAATGTACGGAAGATAGAAGACCTTCTTCAACCATACTTGGCCAGGGTTACATGTCATTAATATCTTTGGCTGTAAATTATATTGGTCCAACTTAAATCTCATACGAGACTTGAGGATATTGTATGCTAACTGACTAATTTGTGCTGCCTCATCGACAAACACTGCTGTAAGTTCCAAACCTCCTAACGAATCAAAGTTCGGGTCTGATGGTTGGTACTGTAAATCTTTTAATACTATCTCAGACTTGTTTGTAAAGGTTATGACATTACTTTGTCCGTTGTAGACATAATGTTCCCCTGACTTTAATCCCATCGATTGTAGGGTCTCAAATAAAGTATTGAGTGTGGTTAGTTTTAATTGTTGTAATACTGTTCTACCAATCAAACATCTTATCCCTGCGTATTGTAAACATAATGTACTAATCCATAAACATCCCAACCAAGATTTACCAGCACCTGCGGACCCTCCGTATAATACTTCGTTAGTTGTATCATCCATTAAGAGTTTCCAAGCAACTGATTGTTTCTTAGTTAGATTAATGTTTACCTCCATATATATGTATATAAATTCCCAAAAACGAAACATTACTTTCGGTGATGGTAAATTTTTTTATTCCGTAATATTAATATTAATAGAAATAGTTTCACCATTTGAAGTTAGGTCAACTTTCTTTGGTGCCTCCATTCCTAATATCTTTGTTATGTCTCTGAGAACTTCTGACTCAATCCTTCTATTACCTGATAGACGACAACGATTTAAAAGGTCATACAGACGATTTAATTGTTCGGTTAGTATTTCCTCTTGGTTCTGACTATATCGTTCCTTCAGACGGTTCCTAACATCCTTCCACACATTCTCTGCTTGTCTTGTTGTTATATCAAATTCCTGTGCGAACTGTTTCTTAAATTCATCATATGATTTTTTCTCATATAACATTAACTCAAAGGCTCGTTCCATCCTTTGTTCATATTCTAATTCGTTTGCTTTGTTTTCCTTGCTCATAATAGTCCTATGTTTTTCATGTGGAATGTGAATCGTCTCGCTTGACCTTTACCACATCCATTACAATTAAATATAAACTCTTCATTGAACAGTGCCTGATATACCTTTTGGATTAACTCCTTCTTGTCTTCTTTAACACCACCTTGTGATGTTAGTTCAGCGTATGCGAGTATAATATCATCCTTTGTTGGAATATATATTTCTTCTTCCAACTCAAATGGTAATGGTAGTTTCTCCACCACAACTTCTTTTGGTTTCTTACAAGTTGTACACTTGGTTCTTTTTTGTTTGCCAGGATTTTCAATAGAGTTGGCTTTCAGTTTTTCTAATCTATCCATTGTCTTCTGTTTTAATTGGTTCAGGTGTTGGTTGAGGGGTTACAACAACTGGTTCTTTTTTCTTACATCCACACGACATTTAAAATATATTTTGTTCTTGTTCTTCTCCTTCTACTATAACAGTATTTTCTCTATTGATTCTTTCTTGTTCTCTTTGTTTTAACATTACATCATATAGTTCAAGTAACTGTTGTCTCTCTTCAGGAGTATGTTTATTTATCTGTTCCATCGTTTCTTTTTGAATCTTTAGGAACAACTTCTTTGATTCTCTCTCTTGTTGTCTTTTATATCTTCTTGTTAGTGATGCACTCATTCTTTTATCTTTTTTCCATGAATAACCCCTTGATGTGTAATATCAATATGGTCAAACTTATAATAGTCCACTTCATAATTATTATTTTCAAATATATGTTCCATTGAGATTAGACATGCTAGATTGTGATATTCACACGCTATCTCATCTATACCGTCAAAGTAATGATATTCAATTGCGTTCATTAATACTTCTGATCCCTCAATATCAATCTTCATCACCTGTGGTTTGTAATAATCCATGTAGGTAATAAACTTCTCATACCTATCAATCATATCCATATGACAGATGAAGTGATGTACATTGTAGTTCTTATTGAACCATTCGTATGATTGTGGATTACCATCAATACCAATTACTTTTGATGCCTTACGTTCCTGTAGAAAATATACAGGTGTTGGTGTAAACTCTGAATTGATTCCACAACCCATATCCAATACAACCTTATCTCTTACGTTTAAAAATCCCCAATGAATGTCAGGAGACTCTGATGTGATGATTCCTTTATGTTCCCTAATCTTAGCCATTTAATTTTGAAATTACATTTGTCTTTATTTGTTCTTTACCTTCCCTAATATAACGAGAAATACTCGTTAAGGGAATAGTTGTCTTTCTTGATACTGCCTTAAGTGAATTGAGTGAAAGATATAAATCCAATAATGATTTTCTAAACCAATCTAATTCACAAAACTCTTGTTCCAATAATTGATACAATTGTTCTGTTTCAAATGTTTCCTGATCTGATTCCATATTCAATATCTCTGTTAAGTCTGAATAGGATTGTCTTTCTTTTCTAATTCTGTAATGGTAGGGAGATGTTTTGGAGTAGTAGTTTACTCTCATGATTGAGGTGATGTAGTACTTAATACTGTCATCGTTGTAGTCTTTTAGTATTATCTGTTCCCTTGAGTATAATTGTAGAATAACTTCATGTAATAGTTCCCTACTTGTCTCCTCGTCTGTCTTAGTTATTTTCTTTGAGATGTTTAATAATACATAGTAATTCCTCGTTAGAAATGATTCTATTTCTTTATTCATTTTGAGTTAGTAATGTTTTCACATCTGAAAGAACTTGTACTACTTCGTAGTTCTCGTCTTCCAAATTAGTTATGATAGAACTTTCTATAATTCCATCTAATATTTCCATCCTATCTATTTCAGGTTCAACATTTCTATCAATTATATATAACATTGAATCTATTATAGTATTACATAATGATACTTTTTGTTTATGCGTAAACTTAAAATAGTCTACTGGTATTTTTAATTCACCAATATCTACAGAATCATTATTTTTCATTCTTAATATCATTTATAATTTTAAATATAGTTGTAGTTGATACCCTATATTTTGTGGCAAGTCTTTTATAAGACCAATCCTTACTTGATGAATATAATTCTATTATCTCTTCTCTCTGTTTAATACTTAAAATACTAGTTTGTATATATGGTTGTTTCTTTTTAATCTTTGGAAATACTAATTTACCATCAATCAATTCTTTAACACCAGGTTTTAAGAAATGACCACATTCCTCATTATAAGTATATCCAAGTACCTTCATTACCATATAGGTTTGTTCCTTTTGATATTCATCAGACCATACCCCAACTTGTGTATGTACCCTTTCTGAACCACCACTAGATTCTAATTCTTCCTGTCTTTCTTCCTTTCTTCTATCTAATTCCCTTTTGTTTAAACATTTTCTACAATCAAGATATGTAGTTTTTTTACTTTCACCATGGTAATAATAATCCTCCATTCTATGTTTATATTCTTGACAAGTTCTACATTGTTTGTAATCAGGATTGTTTGAGAATGGATTAATCTGTTCCACAGGTTGAGGTTCCAATACCTCTATTTCTAATTCTAAGACTACTGGTTGAATTATTTCTTTCATCTTGATACTTTCCTTGTATTTTCTTTTTTGTTCCTTAAAACAGGATTTACAGTAGCCTCTTATGCGTTCCTTCTGTTGAGTTGAATGAAAGTATTTATCAAACTGATTTAGTTCTTTTTCTACTTTACACTTTGAACAGGTTTTGGTTTCCATAATATAAATATCTACGTTTAAACGAAAAACCCCCACCTAACAAAATATTAGGTAGGGGATGAAAATTCCTAATGTTTGGGAACATACTAGAATAATAAAATATAATATCAAATTAGGTTGAAGTAAATACTAATACAATTCTTCTTCAAATGAAAAGAAGTTTCGTTGCTGCTTTAATTCAGGATTGTAGAAACGAAGAATAAAAATATCAATATCTCCTCTTTCCTGCTCTGGCATTAATACTAGTCTTTCAATATGTACTTGTTTCTCTGTTGAGGATAATTTATAAAATTCCTTCAACGATAGTGCACCAGTTCTAAACTTAGGTGCGTTGCTAGTAGTTTTCATATATATAAATATATTAATAATTTATTTAATTTCCAAATTTTTACAATACCTTTAATTTCTTCAATTTATTATCTGTAGCATCAAATGTAAATCTAATTTTATTACCAATATTTGGTTTATTTCCTTTGAGTACAAATACTTTGTATAGTTCATCCCTGCTAATAAGTTTTACTTCCATATTTAAACAGGTATTTTTATTCCAAAGAGTTTCTTCAACAGTAATAATTTCTTCAATAGTACTAGTATAATTGCAACCATCTTTGAATATTTCCTTCGGTTGAGGAGGTATTGTTATATTATCAATTTGTTGTTGCAGTAATTTAACCATGTTACAATGATTTATATTATTTTGATTTAATTCTACTATTAAAGAATTAAAATCAGACTCAAGTTGTTTTAATTGATTAAACAATCTAGCATGTGCTGTTTTAACCATTTGTAATTCTTCTTCAATTGTTGCCATAGTTATTTGTTTTAAGTTACCCAGTATATTCTGATATACTGGTATATTTTTTAATTTAATAGTTAATCTAATAGTGCCAACCTTTCCGACCATCCCCTTCAACTTATCCGACCACTACCTTCAACCAAACCGACCACCCCATTCAACTTATCCGACCAGTCTAAAGGTGTAATTTTTCTATAAGTCTTATTATTGTGGGTATAAGAACTGGTACAAATATACCCCAAATTCTTTAATTTCGTAATTCTTTCACTTGCTGAAGTTCTACTATAACCCAATTCTTTAGCAAAACGACTGTTTGATGCTATACAACCATTTTTCATATGATAAGATATTATTAAACATAACATCAATTTATCATCACCATTTAAATCTTTTAGTTCCAAAACGTGATACGGAACTTTGAGGAATTGATTTTCCATAATAAAATAAATAAAAAAGGGTCACCAAATACTCACTGGTTCTCACGTCAGTTTTCTTTGGCAACCCTAAAGTTTTTTAATGACCTATATTGTGAGAACGATCTACTATATAAGTATATGGATTTTTATTTAAATAAAAAAATTCTGATAAAAGTTTTTTTTTCTAAAATCAAATATTTATCTTTACATAAACAATTAAACTTTTAACGAATGGCAATTCAATTCAAATCCTATTGGAAAACTACGGACCTGACCGAAGATCAGTTACGTCAATCAATTAAATCATGTAAAACTCAAGATTATAGAGTTTACGAACTATTCAAAACATTTGGTACATTAACCACAGATGATGCATATGTTCTATATAATGAACTTTATAATGATATTCTTATCACATCTATTGGTAGAAGTAGAAATACTTTATTAAAAAATGAAGTAATATATGAAGTTGGTTCAATAAATGGTCCCAACAATAGACCAGTTACTTTATACACAATTGTGGATAACCCACCAACAGAATTAAAAACATTCAACAAAGAACTACCTAAGTCTATTTCAATTGATTTGATATTTGATGAGGAAGGTAATTTAGATGTGGATAAGATGTATGAATCAACATCAGAGAAATTAGATTTTATTATTAACAAATATAACATATAAACAAAATGGCAAACTGTCCCGAATTTTACAGCACAGATATTAAAATCTTACAACAATCTCAAAGTAAGATGGCATTAGAGTATTTGAATCTGATGGGTGTTAAACCAACCGTAGAAGAACTTTGGAGAGTAACTGAAGTATTTGTTCAATGTTGTCTTCATAAACAAGACGATGACCTTAAAAAGAGAATTAAGGGATTGGACGAATGGATTGTAAAAAAACAATCTAAAAATAAAGTATAATTCTTTTTTGTTTATACTAAGGGGTGAAGTTTGGTGTACTTCCCCCTTTTTTTTAATACTTATAGTTATGAGAAATTTTAAATTCTTTTCATCTGTTGATGAGAATGATGCCATTGAACCGATAGAACCATATCATTCAGAAACCCCTCAAATTTACACCCAAATCATAAGGGTGGAACTTCCTATCAACGAGATGACAGAAGACCATTTAAACCACCTTAAAATAAGTAATGAGAATATGATATTTAATCAAATATCAGATACATTAGATTTTCGTCATGAGATAATTCATCAAGACGAATTTGGATATACACTTAGAACAGAATTATTTATTTAACTATTTTGTTTTTAAAATATTTTGTTATATATTTATACTTGTAAGGACGGATACATTTTTTATTCTAAATTTGAGATTGCCATTTCATGTTGTACATTCGTCCTTACTTTATAATATATAGATAGTTGATTTTACTTAAGACCCTGACTTTGTCGGGGTTTTTTGTTTGTGGATATGTGGATAACTATTTTATAAAATATTTTGATATTGTTAAAAATCATATTACCTTTATTAAAATAAAAAACAAATAAACATGAATTATTTAAAATGGAATGACGATAAGGTTACTGAAATTGTAAAACAATATTCCAATCAAACAGAATTTAGAAAAGGTAACATCAGGGCGTTTGAGTATGCTAAACGTACTGGTTTATTAGACACATTCTTTCCCAATAGAAAGAGGAATGAAACTGATTGGACCGTTGATAAGGTTAAAGAGATTGCGTCCAAATATCGTAGACGTAAAGACTTTTGTCAGATTGAAAAGTCGGCTGCTGGTATGGCGTACCGATTCGGTATCATGAATGAATTGTATCCACACAAAGAGTTTAAGATTCATACTCCAACCCAAGAGGAAATGAAAGGACGTTTAAAGAGATGTTGTCACTGTAAAGAAGAATTACCTCTAAAATATTTCCACAAGAATAAAGTATTTTGGGATGGTTTAGCACACAATTGTAAGAACTGTACAAATAGTTTCAACAGAGAAAGAATGAAATTAGTTAAAAATAAACTTAAATAAAATGTATTATATATATCATATATTGGGAATTAAAATAGGATGTTCTAAAAATCCTAAACGTAGAGTTAATCAACAAGGATATGGTGAATTTGAAATATTAGAAGAATATGAAGATATTAATATAGCGTCTGAAAGAGAACTTGAATTACAAAAAGAATATGGTTATAAAGTAGATTGTACAATGTACAAACAAACAATTAGTTCACCAACATTAGAAGGAATAAAAAAAGGTGGACAGAATGGTGCTTTAAAAAAATGGATGGAAGATAATCCTGAATTATATAAAGAAAAACAAAAAGAAGCAGCAAAATTAGGTGGATTAAAACAAGGACCAATACAAGCTAAAATTAATAAAGAAAATGGTCACATGTCTAATTTAGGTAAACAAATGACCATTTATAATAATCGTTTACAAACTTGTCCATATTGTGGTATTGAAACAAGAGGTGCTGGTTATGTAAGATGGCATGGTGAAAAATGTAAAAAGAAACCTTAATTACTTTTCATTCCATTTTTGATAACATATCGCATTTCTTTGTGCGTCATCAGGATATTCTTCATATAATTCTGAATTACATCTACTGATGTATTTTTGTTCATCCTCATCACTTGCTGGTGATGGAATAGGGAAACCTTCTTTTTTAATTTTGGATTGTTCTTCTTTGATTGGAACACAGTTAGGTACGGTCTTACCATCCAGTTCTTTAGTTCCTATTGGTTCGTAACCTTCCCAACATGCGTCTTCTAAGTCCGCCATTTTCTTTGGTACTTTAATCTCAAAGTTATTTAATTTAAGATTGATGATTTGTTCTAATGTCATTTTGATAATTTTTTATATTCTTTAAATGTTAATTCTTGATTGGTTAAAAATACACTGTTGTAGTTATGACTAATCCAACCAGTTAATTCATCCTGTGTTATTTTATATTTCTTATCTAAATCAGGAATGTGGATTAATAATCTTTCAAAGTAATCCGATTTTCCTGTAAAGTTTAATTCAGTATCTGTTGGGTAAGGTAATTTAAAGTCCATTATGTTTTTTTAATTTTTGATTTTCTTTTTTTAAACTATCGATTGTTGCTTCTAATCTTACGATATGACCTGTAAGTTCTTCCACCTTTTTGGATAGGTCATCAATAACCACCTGATAAATCCTAATAGACTTTTCAAGGTTCTCTAAACGACCACCCTCAACTTCATTCTGTGATTTTTTGTATCCGACAAAATAACCAATTAACGTGGTTACAACTGTCAATATAATTTGTTCTATCATTTTAAAAACAATCATTACATCCAGGATTCTCATGTTCTATTTCAGAATATGTTGTAATCCCCTTTTTATTTAAGTTGTCCATACTATAACCTTTACGAGAAGTATGTGCTAAGAATATACCGTTATTGTATTTCTGTGATCTATCAGG
>Ga0315277_10003427_pt1 | contig 21472 bp, 14 predicted proteins | sample YL17G05_15_MG_FD_203695 | JGI IMG/M metagenome (GOLD analysis project Ga0315277, IMG submission 203695) | Sediment microbial communities from Yellowstone Lake, YNP, Wyoming, USA - YL17G05_15 | ecosystem: Environmental > Aquatic > Freshwater > Lake > Sediment | place: USA: Wyoming | collected...
GATTTCGGAACAGACAAGCGCAGTGTCAACAGCCCCATGAGCAAACCCGAACGGACAGATCACTTGTTCTCGCACCGGTCAGATTGACATGTTAACGACATTTTTGATTTCCGGTCGGCGATGGCAACAACGTGCGGCACAAGTGGCGCAGATTCGTTCATGCCGGGCCGGGCCAGTGCCGCCAGAAAGCCGCCCGCCTTAGCCAGCGTTTCGTCGTATTCCGCCGCCGGTTGTGAATCCGACACGATGCCGGCGCCCACGGGAAAATACACCGTGCCGTCTTTGCAAATTGCGGTGCGGATGATGATGCTGAACTGGCTGGCGCGGTTGAAACCGAGGTAGCCCAGCGCCCCGCAGAATGGGCCACGAGATGTCGGCTCCAGTTCGTCAATGATCTCCATGGCGCGGAACTTGGGCGCGCCGGTAATGCTGCCGCCGGGGAAGCAGGCGGCGAGCGCCGCGAGGTGCGTCACCTCCCGCCGGAGGCGGCCTTCCACCGTCGAGACGAGATGTTGCACCTGAGCGAAGCGTTCGAGCCGCATCAAATCCGGCACCAGCACCGAGCCGTATTCACAGACGCGGCCAAGGTCGTTGCGCAACAGGTCGGTGATCATCAGCAGCTCGGCATTCTCCTTGGCGCTGGTTTGCAGTTCGTAGGCCAGGCGCGCGTCCTCGTCAGCGTTGGCTGAGCGTGGGCGTGTGCCCTTAATGGGGCGGGTGACGATGCGCGAACCGTCGAGCCGCAGGAACAGTTCGGGCGACGAAGAAGCAAGCTGGAACTCGCCGCAATCAAGAAATGCCGCGAACGGCGCGGGCGATACGGCGCTCAGCCGCTGGAAAAACTCCCAGCTCGAACAGGGCAGGGCAGCGGTGAGCTGCTGCGAAAGGTTGACTTGGTAGATGTCGCCGGCGCGAATGTAACGCTGGGCGCGCTCGACGCGGGTCAGGAACTCGGCACGGGAAAGGTTGGACCGAATCTCCCCCTCACCCCAGCCCTCTCCCCCTCCGAGGGGGCGAGGGAGAATCCTCGCCATGTTCGCGGCGGGATTGTCCGCGGACTTGTGATGGACATTCGGCGGCAACCGTTTCTCCCTCTCCCTTTCGGAAAGGGAGAGGGCCGGGGTGAGGGTTTCCGCAAGGTGATGGTGCCAATATTCCGCTTGCTGCCGTGCGCGGCTTTCGTTGCGAGAGCCATCGGCCGCCAGCCCGGTCGAAATGATCCAAGCCTTGTCCAACTGGTGATCGAAGGCGACTAAGCTGTCGTAGAAACCGACGTGGCAGTCCGGGAGTTCGAGGTCGTTGGTTGCGCGGCGTCGCAGCTTCGGCTCGACGAAGTTCTTCAAGTCATAGCCCCAGAATCCGAAACAGCCGCCGAGCGGGAACGGAAGGTCCGGTTCGTCCAGAAGTTCGTAACGCCCCATCAATTCATCGAGCACATGCCACGGGCTGCCAAACTGGACGTGGCCGCCGACGTGAGTCGGCGGACCGGTGCGCCCGGTGGCAGGCCGTAAGGTCCGCGGATCCATGTCCGCGGCTGCGGGGAACTGAATCTCACAACGGGAGCCGAATGAGCGGAAGGTGAGGAAAGGCCGGGCGGCGACAAACGAGTAACGCGATTGCGCTGGATCGGCCATCCCACTCCACAGCAGTACCAAGCCCGACTCATCGGCGAATTGTGCCACAAGGGACTCCGGCGAATGCGCGGTCGCGACTTCTTGAATCAGTGTTTGCATGGGTACCGCGTTGCGTCCACGGCGCTTCTCAGGCAAACGCCTTTGGCACCATGTCCGGCGGGCCGACGCGGCGCTCGTAGTCGAGGATGACGCCCACGGCATCGTCCACGTCGTCCGTCAGCGTGAGCAGGTCGAGGTCGCCGGGGCTGATGAATCCGTTGCGGTCCTCCATCTGCCGGCGCATCCAGTCGAGCAGGCCGCGCCAGAACTTCGTGCCGAACAAAATCAGGGGGAAACGCGGAATGCGCTCCGTCTGCACGAGCGTTGCGACCTCGGCGAATTCATCGAGCGTACCGAAGCCACCGGGCAGGAAGACAAAGCCGCAACTGTATTTCACGAAACAAACTTTGCGGGAGAAGAAATAGTGGAAGTGCAAAGGCACGTTGGCGTAGGAATTGCCCTTTTGCTCGTGCGGGAGGGCGATGTTCAAGCCCACGGATTTTCCTTTGGCTTTCGTCGCGCCGCGGTTGGCCGCTTCCATGATGCCCGGTCCGCCACCCGTGATGACGGCGAAGTTGTTTTTTGCCAGTTCCTGCCCCAGTCGGACCGCAGCGTGGTAGTAAAGGTCGGAGGGCTTCGTCCGCGCCGAGCCGAACACGGTGACGGCGGGGCCGACTTGCGACATGATCTCGAATGAGTCCACAAATTCCGCCATGATACGAAAGATGCGCCACGGGTCCTCCTTGATGAAATGTTGGGCTTCGTGATTCATGGCGCGGAGCATACGGGCGCAAGCGGCGGATTCAACCTTGAATGCATGGCCGCTTCTTTCAGGTTGCGGCGCTCTGCCGAAGCGCCGCAACCAGGGGCCGCTTCCGCGCTCTCACGGGGTGCGGCGACGAACCACCTTGAAGAAGCACAGGCCGGAGAACCGCGCGTTCTCCGGCCCGTCTTGTGCATTGGCTTGCCTCAGGAGCAGCCCAGACTCTCCCCGCAGTTGAGGCACTTGTAGCAGGCGCCGTTACGCACGGCGACGTGCCCGCAGTTCGGGCACGTGGGCGCGTCCTGCTGGAAATGGGCGACGGCGTCAGTCAAGCTGGCAACCGGGCGGGCCGATGGCTCGCCAGCCTCGGGCTTGGCTTTGCCATTGCCGCCGCTCTTTCTTGGTTCGGCTTCGATCACGTCCGTGTCGTCACCGGTGATTTGCAGCAACTCGGGCACGGGCCGGTTCATCCGCTTCTTCAGTTCTTCGAGCAAACCGGGAATGGCCAGTTCGGGCTGGTTGCGGTTTTGCGAATTCTGCTCGCGATAACCGGGCAGGAACTGGATGGCCATCCAGCGGAAAACGTAGTCCGTGATGGACGAGGCGCTGCGGATGTCCGGGTGCTTGGTGAAGCCGCTCGGCTCGAAACGTTGGTGCGCGAATTTTTTCACGAGCGCATCGAGCGGCACGCCGTATTGCAGCGCCATGCTGGTCAACGTGCCAATGGCGTCCATCAAGCCACCGATGGTCGAGCCTTCCTTGGCCATCGTAATGAACAACTCGCCCGGTGCGTGGTCCTCGAACAAACCGACCGTGAGGTAGCCCTCGTGACCGGCGATGTCGAACTTATGCGTCACGGCTGTGCGAGTCTCAGGCAGGCGCCGCCGCAAGGGTTGGAAGGCCTGGTGTCTGAGCTTGGCAATCTCGGCTTCGAGTTCCTTGATGCGCCGGGCAAGTGCGTTGGCGGCTTCGCCGGCCTTGTTGCCGCCCTCGTTCGTCTTGCTGGTGTTGAGCGGTTGGGAGCGCTTCGAGCCGTCACGGTAAATGGCCACGCACTTGAGTCCCATCTTCCATGCCTGCACGTAGGCGTCGCGGATGTCCTCGACCGTGCTTTCCTTCGGCATGTTGACCGTCTTGGAAATCGCACCGCTGATGAAGGGCTGGGCGGCGCCCATCATCTTCAGATGCGCGAGAGAATGGATGGACCGCCTGCCGTGCCGTGGCTTGAAGGCGCAATCGAAGACCGGAAGATGCTCGGGTCGCAAGCCGCTCGCCACGGTTTCGCCTCCTTCCGTGACGTCCTCAATGGTGTCGAATTTGTCCACGTGCGCGACGATGGCTTCGATTTGTTTGTCGCCGTAAGCAAGCCGGGAGAGCGCTTCCGGCACGGTGCGGTTGACGATTTTCAACATGCCGCCACCGGCGAGGAGTTTGTATTTCACCAGCGCGATGTCGGGTTCGACGCCGGTTGTGTCACAGTCCATCAGGAAGGCGATGGTGCCAGTGGGGGCCAGCACGGTGACTTGGGCGTTGCGGTAGCCAGACTTCGTGCCGCGGGCCAGGGCGCGGTCCCAACAACGGCGGGCCTCGTCTTTGAGCGAATTGAACTCCGCGCTGGGTTGAATCTGCTCCACGGCGTCCCGGTGCTGCCGGATGACGCCGAGCATGGACTCCAGATTGTCGGCTGCCAGTGGCTTGGCGACGTGGGCGCACTTTGCGTCATGCAGGCCGGCGAAGGGGCCGCAGACCTCTGCGAGCGCGGCAGACTGGGTGTAAGCCTCCCCGGTCATGATGGCTGTGAGCGCGCCGGCGAGTGCGCGGCCCGCGTCCGAGTCGTACGGGAAACCGTAGCTCATGATGAGCGAGCCGAGGTTGGCGTAGCCCAGGCCGAGGGTGCGGAAGATGTGCGAGTTTTCCGCGATGGCCTTGGTCGGATAGCTCGCGTTGTCCACGAGGATTTCCTGGGCGGTGATGAAGACGCGCACAGCGGCCTTGAAGCGCTCGACATCAAACGAGCCGTCTGCACGCTTGAATCTCATCAAATTCAGCGAGGCAAGATTGCAGGCGGTGTTGTTGAGGAAGACGTACTCGGAGCAGGGGTTGGTCGAGTGGATTGGTTCCGTGCCCTTGCACGTGTGCCAACGCTGGATCGCGCCGTCAAACTGCAAGCCGGGATCGCCGCAAACCCACGTGCCTTCGGCGATCTTCCGGAGCAACCGAGTGGCGTCTTTCTTTTCGAGGGGGCGGCCGGTAGTGACGGCACGCGTCCACCATTCGCGACCCTCCAGTGCGGCCTCCATGAAATCGTCGCTGGCACGCACAGACAGGTTTTCGTTCTGGTACATGACGCTACCGTAAGCGTCGCCGTTGTAGCTGCCGTCGTAGCCTTGCTCGATGAGCGCCCAAGCCTTCTTCTCCTCTTTCTGCTTGGCGTCAATGAACTCCTCGATGTCGCCGTGCCAGTCGCGAAGGGTGTTCATCTTCGCCGCGCGGCGCGTCTTGCCGCCGGATTTCACGACGTTGGCCACCTGGTCATAGACCTTCAAAAAACTGAGCGGGCCGCTGGGACGACCACCACCGCTGAGCTTTTCCTTGCTGGAGCGGATGGGCGACAGGTCCGTGCCGGTGCCGGAACCGAACTTGAAGAGCATGGCCTCCGCATGGGCCAGCTTCATGATGGACTCCATGTGGTCCTCGACGGACTGGATGAAGCAGGCGCTGCACTGGGGGTATTCGTATTGCGTGGCGGCGCGCTTGGCTTCGCCGGAGGCGGGGTCGTAGTACCAGTTGCCCTGCGCAGAGCGGTTGCCGATATGGTATTGGTGGTGCAGACCAACGTTGAACCACACGGGCGAGTTGAAGGCGCCATATTGATTCACGCAAAGCCAGAGGAGTTCATCGTAAAACACCTCGCCGTCTTCCGCGCTGAAGTACCCGTCCTTCACACCCCAGTCGGCAATCGTGCGGCAAACGCGATGAATCAACTGCTTGACCGACGTCTCGCGCTCCGAGGTGTTTTGCTCGCCGTAAAAGTATTTCGAGACGACGACCTTCGTGGCGAGCAGCGACCACGATTTCGGCACTTCGACGTTCTCCTGCCTGAAAATCACCTTGCCCGCGTCGTCCGTGATTTCCGCGGTGCGCAACTCCCATTCGATTTGGTCAAACGGTTTGAGGTCCGGGTCGCTGAACACGCGCTCAAGGGGCAGCGACTGCTTCGGGGTGGATGTTGCCGGCTTCACGCTTCGCTTGCTGGCCACGCCGGTGCGACGACGTGGGCGACGGGAAACGGTTGGCGACAAAACTTGTTCTGGTGCGTCAATCATGACAAATCCAATTCTTCAAAAACGCGACCCGATTGCCTTCTCTCATTCGACCAAATCAGAAGGAGCAACGGGTATCCGACACTGCAAAATTAAATGGCTTCCGGGCGAATCGAAACTTCGGTGGGGAAGCGTCGTGTTATCCAATTAGTGGGACAACGTGGCGACACTAGCCACTACAGATTGCGCGGCAAGGAAAAATTTTCAAAAACTGCGAAAACGATAATTCCCCTTTGAATCCGAACAATTCTCCTGACACAGAAACCGCTTGGAAGTCACCTCGCCGTAACCTCCAAGTCGGCAAGCGCATCTCAAGCCCTGTTTACCTGTTTCGAGCGCATCTGCCCTCTTTGAAAGGCCCGTTTCTGCGGTCTGAGGGCGGTTTGGCGCGTTGCATTTCGGCTTCTCAACCGGACCGGTTCAATCGTTTTGGGCCGCGGTTTGGGCGCCAGGACGATGGGGCAACCTTCGTAGCCAAACGCGCGCCGTAGCTCCCCCGCCAGGTATTTCTTGTATTGCTCGGAAAACGTCTCGTCGCGATTCACGAAGAGCAGAAACGTCGGCGGGGCTTGTCTGACTTGCGTGGCATAGAAGAACTTCAGCCGGTGTCCCACGGCGCTGATGGGTTGGCGGCGTTCCACGGCCTGCTGCAAAGTGCGGTTCAGCAGGGCGGTCGGGATTCTCTGCTGCAATTGCGCGGCGACGTAACGCACGGCTTCGAGCAACCGGTCCAAGTTGAACCCGGATTTTGCCGAGGTGAAAATCACCGGGGCGTAATCCAGGAAGAACAGCTTTTCCTGCACCCAGTCGCCAAACTCCGCCAACGTCGTCATGGCTTTCGGTTCGTCCCGTCCACGTCCGCGCACGCGGCGGGCGATTTCCTCCTCGCGTGTCGCCCGAACCTCGTCCTCGAACAAATCCCACTTGTTCACCACGACGATGCACGCCTTGCGGTTTTCCACAATCCGGTCGGCGACTTTCTTGTCTTGCTCCAGAATCCCCGATTCGGCATCGAGCACCAACACCACGATGTCACTACGGGCGATGGATTCCTCCGCGCGCTTCACGCTGAAGAACTCAATCGAGTCATCCACCCGGCGGGTCTTGCGCATCCCGGCGGTGTCAATCAGGACGTAGTGCTGCCGCACACCTTCGGTTTCCACGTCGAAGGGCACGTCCACGGCGTCACGTGTGGTGCCGGGCACGGGGCTGACCACGACCCGCTCGGACTGGGTGAGCGCGTTGATGATGGAAGACTTACCGACGTTGGGCCGGCCCACAATGGCCAGTTTCAACCGTTCGCACTCCGGGGCGGAGCCGTCTGCCACTGCGGAACCTGGCACATCCGGCAGCAAGGCCACCGCTGTTTCCATCAGGTCCTCGACACCTTCTCCGTGAATCGCCGTGACTGGAAAAATTCTCCCAATGCCGAGCGCTGCGAACTCCGTCGCGTGTGGCTGGAAGCGTTCCGAATCCACCTTGTTGACCGCAACGAGCACCGGCTTGCCGCTGCGCCGGAGGCGGTCCGCTGCCTCGCGGTCCAACGGCACGATTCCTTCCTGGACGTTGACGACAAGGATGATGACGGTTGCCGCCTCGATGGCGAGGTCAACTTGTTCCAGCGCAGCTTTCGTGATCGCGTCCGCCGTTTTTTCGCCGCGGAGCAGGCCGATTCCGCCCGTGTCCACGAGCGTGAAGGCCCGCCCGCGCCACTCGACTTCTGCGGTGATGCGATCGCGCGTCACACCCGGCTGGTCATGCACGATGGCAATGCGCCGGCCGGCGATGCGGTTGAACAGCGCCGACTTGCCGACATTGGGGCGGCCCACGATGGCGATCAAACGAGACATGCCGGCAGCATGAAGAATGACAGTCGCTTGAGGAAGGCAAAACGCGGCGGTCAGCCCGGAAGTTTGCGCAACACTCCCTTGGCGCGGGCAACCCACACGCGATCGCGCCTGCGTTGGAAGGTGGGCGCGTAAGCGTCATCAGCCACCACGTCGGCCAGTTCAACGCGCGCGAGTTCCGGTTGACCGGTGGCAAGATACAGCTCGGCCAGTTGAACTTTGGCGCGGGGATAGGAATGTTGCGCGGTCGCTTGTTGCCAGACTTGAAGTGCTCGGGCGTTGTCACCCAGCGCAGCAAAAGTCTCCGCCAGCGCCATCAGTGTATGCCCGTAGTCGTGCTTGGGGTTTTCGGTGGCGACACTTTCCAGCAGAGGCTTCGCTTCCGCCGCGCGCTTTTGCCGCAACAGGCATTGACCCAAGTGCGCGCGAGTGTCCAAGTCCTGCAAGTCGCGTTCCAAGGCCGCCCGGTAGCAGGACTCCGCCCTGACCAGCTTGCCCTGTTGAAAGAAAACGTCGCCAAGCTGCGAATGATGATGCGCCTTGTCGAGGTGATGAATCTGCGCCTCGAGTTCCTTGATGCGCCGCCGGTCGTGGGCACCGGGCAGCTCGAAACCGCGGGTCGCCGAGGGCGCGGCGCGGTAAACCAGGAAATAGTAGAGCAGCGCGTTGATGAAAGGGAAGATGAGGATGAACACCGCCCACACCCACTCCCGCCGGCGGATCGCGTCCACAAGCATCCAGAATTGGAACGCCAGCAGCAACAAGCCCCAGGCGCTTCCGAACAGGAAATCCAAATGCGCGAAATCGGAGAGAATCGAGCCGGTCATCGGGGGAAAATGTAGGGAGCGCGTTGGCACGCCGCAACACTGCTTTCCCGCATGAGCGTCCTGGAATTCGGAAGGAGAATTCAGGGGGACCTGTGCGTGAAGCGGGTTCATGGCGGTTCACACTTGAGCCGGCAGTCGCATTCGCCTAATTTGGCGCCATGCAAACAACTATTGCTCAGCCGGTCGCTGGGCAAGCCCGTCCGAGCTTGAACTCCAAGCCCACGCGGCCCGCGCCGCGCCGGGCTGACGCTCTGCAACGAGACGGGAGGCCCAGACCCAACGGGGGTGCCAGGCAAGGCAAGGTCGCGCTGATGTCCGCCGCCGAAAGCCGCAGCCTCATCGAGGCACTGTTGAGTTCCAAGGTGTACCAGGAATACGAGCGGGCGTTTTCAGACGCCACCGGTTTGGTTGTGTCCTTGCGTCCAGTGGAATCCTGGCGGCTGGCGCATCACGGCAAACGCAACGAAAGTCCGTTCTGCGGCCTCATGTCCGAAAAAAGCCGCTCCTGCGCCGCCTGCCTGCAAGTTCAGGAGCGGCTTGCGGATATGGCAGTGAGCGGTCCGCACACAGCAACGTGCTTTGCCGGTCTAGCCGACACGGCGGTTCCGGTCAGGCTGGGCGACCAGGTGGTGGGTTTTCTGCAAACGGGGCAGGTATTTCGCAAGCCACCTGCCACAGCCCAATTCGAAACTGCATTCAAAGTGCTCGAGGGCTGGGGGCTGCAAGTGGACCGTCAGAAGCTGAAGCAGGCCTATTTCAAGACGCGGGTCATCTCAGTGAAGCAACACGAGTCAGTGGTCAAGCTGTTGTCCATTTTCGCTCAGCACCTTTCGATGATCAGCAACCAAGTTCTGGTCCAGCACAAGAACACCGAGCCTCCCGTCATCACACGCGCCAAGGAGTTCATTCTCGAGCATCAGGCGGAAGACCTTTCGCTCGGACAGGTCGCCAAGGCGGTCAACAGCAGCACGTTCTATTTCTGCAAGATGTTCAAGCGGGCCACGGGCATCAACTTTACCGACTATCTTTCGCGTGTCCGCATCGAGAAATCGAAAAACCTGCTGCTCAATCCAAACCTCCGCATCAGCGAAATCGCGTTCGAGGTGGGATTCCAGTCGCTTACCCACTTCAACCGCGTCTTCAAGAAAATCCTGGGCCAGTCGCCGACGCAGTACCGCGCGCAATTGCTCGGAAGGTAAACGCCGCATCGGCGTAAGACCTGTTCAAGCTTTGTAGTTTTACTTCTTTTCGCGTCTCGGAAAGTTCGCACAAAAAATGGTGAACTTTTGCCAAAGAGGGACAAGCCGGGGCCCCTTGGCGGCCCGGATAGTGTTCCGGTATTCGCACGGCGGGGGCTGAGGAGTCAACCCGACGGCGAAATGCAGACGGCCCTGTCAGACGGGGGATTCGGATTTGAACCGGGATGCAAGCACGCAAAACATGGCAAGAGAAGCTGGCCGACGACAAAGGCCTGCCCAGAGTGGTCAAGATCACTCGCGGCATGCGCGCTTGCTGGGGCCGCGGGACGGTCGTCATCCCCGCGCCGCGCGAGGTGGATGCAATCATGCGGCGCGTGCCGAAAGGGCGGCTGATTACGATCAACCACATCCGCGCCCTGTTGGCGAAGCAGCACGGCGCAAGCATCGGCTGTCCGATCACGACCGGCATCTTTGCCTGGATTGCGGCGCACGCGGCACAGGAGGCCGTCGCGGCCGGCAAGCGCCGCGTGACGCCGTGGTGGCGGACGCTCAAGACGGGCGGCCAGTTGAACGAGAAATATCCCGGCGGCGTGGCGGCGTCGAAGAAGTGCCTGCGAGCGGAAGGCCACCGTTTTGCGCGCCGCGGCCGGAAATGGTTCGTGAAGGATTTTAAGGATGCGCTTTCGCGCTTTGCGCGCGGAATGGCGAAACTGGATTTGGATTGAAGAGTTATGCTTGAGTCGTTGCTCCAGCCGAACACAGTCGCGGTGATTGGCGCTTCGCGCAGCCCCGGCAAGGTTGGCCACGCGGTTGTCGCCAATCTCATCCAGACCGGCTTCCAAGGCACAATCGTCCCGGTGAATCCGCAGGCCGGCACTGTGCTCGGCCTCAAATGCCACGCGAGCCTTGAAGCGTTCGGCAAAGACGTGGACATGGCTGTCATTGTCGTGCCTCCGCCGGCGGTGAAGGCCGCCATCGAGAGCGCAATCCGCGCAAACGCCAAAGCCGTCATCATCATCACCGCTGGCTTCAAAGAAGTGGGCGCCGATGGTGCAAAACTTGAACAGGAACTCGTGGAGCTTTGCGCGGGCGCCGGCGTGCGCCTCATGGGACCGAACTGCCTCGGCGTTCTGAACATCCATCACCGAATGAACGCCACGTTTACCGCGTGCGTTCCTCCTGCCGGCAGAATCTCGGTCATCTCGCAATCCGGCGCGTTGTGCGTGGCCGTGCTCGATTGGGCGGTGAAGGAGAAACTCGGGCTCAGCAAGGTCTTGAGCATTGGCAACAAAGCTGATTTGAACGAAGCGGATTTCCTCCAGGCGCTCGCCGAGGACAAGGAAACCAGCGTCATCGCCAGCTACCTCGAAAGCATCAAGGACGGAAACAAGTTCCTCCAGGTTGCCGAGGAAGCTGCCGCCATCAAGCCGGTGGTCATCCTCAAAGTCGGCGTCACGCAAGCCGGCGCAAAAGCCGCGTCCTCCCACACCGGCAGCCTGGCGGGCGCGGACATGGCTTATGGCGCAGCTTTCAAACGTGCCGGCGTGATTCGCGCAGAAAACTTCGAGGAGCTTTTTGATTTCGCCCAAGCCTTTGCCGCGCAACCGCTGCCGAACGGCAACCGGGTCGTCGTCATCACCAATGCCGGTGGCCCGGGCATCATGGCTGCGGACGCCGCAGAGCTTGCCGGCTTGCGCATGGTGCCGCCGGCTGACGCCATCCGCCAGCGCCTCCTCAAAGCCCTGCCCGCCTCCGCTTCTGTCGACAACCCGGTGGATGTCATCGGCGACGCCGCCCCGGATCGCTACATGAAGGCTTTCGAGTTGGTGCAGCAAGATGACACGGTGGACGGCATCATTGTGCTCGTCACGCCACAGAACATGACCCAGCCGGCAGAGCTGGCCAAACGACTCGTCGCAGCGCATCACGGCAAGAAGCCGGTGCTCGCGGCGTTCATGGGTGGTGAGGAAGTCGCCGCCGCCAAGGACCAACTCATGGCCGCAGGCATTCCGAATTACCCGTCGCCCGAACGTGCCGTCGCCGCGCTCAAAGCCATGTGCGATTATGCCGCTTGGCGGCGCCGACCGCCGCGCATCGTCACGCGTTTCGGAGTGAATCGCCGCCGCGTGGACCGCGTCATTCAGTGGCACGTCCGCAGCGGCAACAAGCAGGTCGGTGAAGTCGAGGCCAAGGAAATCCTGCGCGCTTACGACTTCAACATTCTTGCCGGCCAGATTGCGCGTGACGCTGACGAGGCGGTGGAAATCGCCGAACGCATCGGGTACCCGGTCGTCCTGAAGATTTCATCGCCGGACATCATTCACAAATCGGACTTCGGCGGCGTGCGCATCAACCTCGCCAATGCCGAGCAGGTTCGCGATGCCTTCGACCTCATGATGGTACGCATCCAGCGCCGTGCGCCCACGGCGCACCTCCGCGGCGCGTTCGTCGAAAAGATGGGCACACGGGGCCGCGAGGTCATCCTCGGCATGACGCGCGACCCGAACTTCGGCCCGCTGCTCATGTTCGGCCTGGGTGGCATCTTCGTCGAGGTGATGAAGGATGTGACCTTTTACCTCGCGCCCATCACGCAGGACGAAGCGATGCAGATGCTCAAGGGCACGCGTTCATACGCTTTACTCAAAGGTGCGCGCGGGCAAGCGCCGGTGGACCTCGAGGCCATCGCCAGCGCTTTGCAACGCATCAGCCAGCTCGCCACCGACTATCCGCAAATCCTGGAGCTGGACATCAACCCTTTCATTGTCGGCCCGGTCGGCACGCAGGCGTATGTGGCGGACGCCCGCATGACCCTCGCCGGCATCGGCGACCACGAGCATGACGAAAACTCGCATTAAGTACGACCCGGACTGGAAACAGAAATACGCCTCGCAGGTCATGACGGCCGCGCAGGCGGTGAAGAAGATCCGTCCCGGCCAGCGCGTATTCATCGGCACTGGTTGCGCCGAACCGTTGGAACTCGTCAAGGCGCTCACACAGCGTGCTCGCGAGCTGCCGGACACGGAAATCGTCCACCTCCTCACTTTTGGCGAAGCGCCCTACGCGCACCGCGAGCTGACGCAGTATTTTCGCATCAACTCCTTTTTCATAGGTGAGAACGTGCGCGGCATCATCCAGGAAGGCCTCGGCGACTACACGCCGATTCACCTTTCCGACATCCCGCGCCTGTTCAACTCCGGCCAGTTGCCGCTGGATGCCGTGCTGATTCAGGTCACACCGCCCGACGAGCACGGCATGTGCAGCCTCGGCGTCTCGGTGGACATCGTGAAGAGCGCTGCCGAGAACGCTTCGCTGGTCATCGCACAGGTCAACCCCAACATGCCGTGGACGCATGGCGATTCGCTGATTGACGCGCTCCAACTGGACGCGCTCGTTCCCAGCGAGGATCCGATACTTGAAGTTCCGCCCGCCGAAGTGACGGATGTGACCCGCCAAATCGCCGAATACATCTCGGCGCTGGTGGACGACGGCGCGACCTTGGAGCTGGGCATCGGCAAGATTCCGCATTCCTTGCTGGCTTTCTTGAAGCACAAGAAGGACCTCGGCATCCACACCGAGATGATCACCGACGACATCATTCCGCTGGTGGAGGCGGGACTGGTGACCGGCAAACGCAAGACGCTGGACCGCGGCAAGATTGTGGCGAGCTTCTGTCTCGGAACGCGGCGGCTTTACGATTTCATTGACAACAACCCGGTGTTTTCGTTCCAGCCGACCGAGTATGTGAACGACCCTCACGTCATCAGCCAGCAGCACAAGATGGTGGCGGTGAATGTGGCACTGGAGGTGGACCTCACCGGCCAGGTGTGCGCGGATTCGCTGGGAACGAAGTTCTTCTCCGGCGTGGGGGGGCAGGTGGATTTCAACCGCGGCGCGGCCAAGGCTCACGGCGGCAAGGCCATCATCGCCATCCCGTCCACGGCGAAGGACGGCACGATTTCGCGCATCGTCACCCGCCTCAGCCCCGGGGCCGGCGTGGTCACCACCCGGGCGGGCGTCAACTACGTCGTCACCGAATTCGGCGCGGCCTATCTCCACGGCAAGAGCGTGGCCGAACGCGCGCTGGCCCTGATCAGCATCGCGCACCCAAAGTACCGTGCGCAATTGCTGCGGGAGGCCATCGAGGCAAAATATCTTTCGGCGGAACTGGCGGAGAAGGAAGGCAAGATCCTCGTCGGCCCGAAGGAACTGCGCACCACGTTTCTGCTGCATGACGGCACACAGGTGTTGTTTCGCCCGATTCATCCGACCGACGTGCCGCGGATGCGCGAACACTTTTACGGGCTGTCGCAGCAGTCCATGTATTACCGCTTCATGCAGGCCGTCAAAGAGGGCGTCGTCCCGCGACGGCAAATCGAGGATTTCGTTTACATTGACCACCGCAACGACGTCTGCATCGTCGGCGTGCTGCCGGAAACCTATGGCGAGCAGATCATCGCCATTGGCAGCTATTACCTCGACCCGAAAACCAACCGGGCGGAGGTGGCGTTCACGGTGCATGACAAGTGGCAGCAACGTGGCATCGGCACGTTCCTGCTCAAGCACCTCATGCGCATCGCCCGCCGCAACGGCATCGGCGGATTCACCGCGGAGGTGTTGATCGAGAACAAGCCCATGCAGGCGGTGTTCAACAAAGCGGAATGCAAGATTGGCAGCAAGCTCGTCGGCGGCGTTTACCACTACGACATGGAATTCTGACTTGGCCCCCGCGAATGACACGAATGGACACGAATCAGAAAAACGGCCCGTGGGATCGGAATCCACTGGTTGCATGAGCTGGACCTAAGGCATCTGCGCAATCTCCGGATGCCCTCGGTTTCGCGTGATTCGCGTGATTCGCGGGGAAAGCGCATGAGCAAACGCAAACTGGCATTCGTTTATTCGCCGGAAGTTGAGACGTTGAACTATCCGGCCGATTGTCCGTTCAAGACGGAGCGGGCGGGTCTAACCCGCCGCCGGCTGCTTTCACTCGGTTTGCTGGGCGGGCCTGGCCGAGTGGAAGTCCCAACGCGCAAGGCCAGCCGCGCCGCGCTCGAGAAAATCCACACGCCCCGCTACCTCGAGGAACTCCAACGCGCCGCCGCGGGGGACCTCACCCCGACCGGTTTTGCCATGGGCCTCGGCGGACCGGACACACCGGTCTTCAAGGACATGTTCAACTACGGCGCGTGGGCGTGTGGCGCGGGGCTTGCCGCCGCCGAACTGCTGCTAGGCGGCGAAGCCGACATCGCCTTCAATCTCCTCGGCGGCTTTCACCACGCTCATCCGGAACACGCCGGCGGGTTCTGTTATCTCAATGACGTGGCGCTGGCTTGTCAGCGACTCACCGAAGCCGGCAAGCGCGTCGCCTACCTCGACGTGGACGCGCATCACGGCGACGGGGTGCAGGAGATTTTCTACCGGCGGAACGATGTGCTTACGATTTCGATGCACGAATGCGGCACGACGCTCTATCCTTGGGGCGGGTTTGAAAACGAAATCGGCCTCGGCCTGGGCGAGGGTTTCAACGTCAACATCCCGCTGCCGGCGGAAACGTACGACGACGCTTTCCTGAGGGCGCACCGCGAACTTGTGCCACCGTTGCTCGGCGCGTATGACCCAGATGTCATCGTGCTCGAACTGGGCTTGGACACGCTGGCGGGCGACCCGTTGACGCACCTGATGCTGACGAACAACGTCGTGGTCGAGGTCGCGCAGCAGCTTTTGGATTTTGGCAAGCCGGTCCTCGTGGCCGGCGGCGGCGGGTATCACATCGAGCACACCGTGCGCGGCTGGGCGCTGGCGTGGCGGACGTTCGCCGGCGAAGGTGACGAGGACGTGTTCAGCCTCGGCCTCGGCGGCGTGATGCTTGGCAGCGCGGAATGGGCGGGCGGCTTGCGGGATCGCCAATTGCCCGTCACGGCGGAGCAGCGGCAGCGCGTCGAGCCTGATCTCCAGGGGACGTTGCGCTCGGTGCGTCAGAACATTTTCAGGTTTCACGGCCTCGAAACACAGCCGGCTGACGGAGGCAGGGCGCCGGTTGTTGACACCACCTGTCGGATATGCTGACATCGCAACCTTGAGTTCCAGAAGCAATCAACGCAATACTATGAGCGACCAACCAAAAACCGTCTCCACCAGTTCACTCCTGCAGGAAAACCGCACTTTCCCGCCTTCATCGGAGGTAGTGAAGCGCGCCTATATCAACGCCGAGCAGTACAAGCAAATGTATGAACGCTCGATCAAAGAGCCCGACAAGTTCTGGCTTGAGCAATGCAGAACGCTGGAGTGGTTCAAGAAACCGACCGTGGGCCGCAAATACGTCTGGGACACCGCGGCGCGCAAGATTCAGCATTCCTGGTTCGAGGACGGCCAGCTCAACGTCACCGTCAACTGCCTGGACCGGCATCTGAAAACCAAGACCCGCGACAAGATTGCCATCCTCTGGCAGGGCGAGCCGGAAAACGATGTGCGGAAGATCACCTATGCTGAATTGCACAAGGAAGTCTGCAAGTTCGCCAGCGCGCTCAAGTCGCTCGGCATCAAGAAAGGCGACCGCGTCTCCATCTACTTGCCTATGATTCCGGAACTGCCCATCGCGATGCTGGCTTGTGCGCGCATCGGGGCGATTCACTCGGTGGTCTTTGGCGGGTTCAGCGCGGAATCGCTCGCAGGTCGCATCAACGACTCGACCTGCAAGCTGTTGATCACATCGAACACGTCCTTGCGCGCTGGCAAGAGCATTCCGCTCAAGGGCATTGCCGACGAGGCGCTGAAGGAAACTCCGAGCATTGAGAAGGTGATTGTCGTCAACCGCAACGACACCCCCTGCAACATCGTGGCGGGCCGCGATCTCTGGTATCACGACCTGATCGCCCAGGCGAGCGCGGACTGTAAGCCGGAAGTCATGAACGCCGAGGACCCCCTGTTCATGCTCTACACCTCCGGTTCCACCGGCAAACCCAAGGGGGTCGTGCATGTGACCGGCAGCTACTTGCTCTACACCAGCCTCACCCACAAGTACATCTTCGATGCACATCCCAACGACATTTTTTGGTGCACCGCCGACATCGGCTGGGTCACGGGCCACAGCTACATCGTCTATGGTCCGCTGTGCAACGGCGCGACGAGCCTGATGTTCGAAGGCGTGCCCACGTTCCCGGACGCGGGGCGGTTCTGGCAGATCGTGCAGAAATTCAAGGTGACGGTCTTCTACACCGCGCCGACCGCGATCCGCTCGCTCATCCGGCTCGGGGAGGAGTGGCCGAACAAGCACGATCTGAGCACACTCCGCACGCTCGGCACCGTCGGCGAACCGATCAACCCCGAGGCTTGGATCTGGTATCATCGTGTCATCGGTAAGGAGCGTTGCCCCATCGTGGACACCTGGTGGCAAACCGAAACGGGCGGCATCCTCATCACGCCGCTGCCCGGCGCGCACACACTCAAGCCCGGCAGCGCCTGTCAGCCCTTCTTTGGCGTCGAGCCTGTGGTCTTGCGCGACGATGGCAAGGAGAGCGCCCCGAACGAAGGCGGCAAGCTCTGCATCAAGAAGCCGTGGCCCGGAATGATGCGCACGACATGGGGCGACCACGACCGGTTCATTGACACCTACTTCACGCTCTACCCCAACATCTACTTCACCGGCGACGGCTGCCGGCGCGACCCGGACGGCGACTACTGGCTGATGGGCCGCATTGACGACGTGGTGAACGTCTCCGGCCACCGCATCGGTACGGCGGAAGTCGAGAGTGCGCTCGTGAGCCACGCGAAAGTTTCGGAAGCCGCTGTCGCGCCGATGCCGCATGACATCAAAGGCCAGGGCCTCTACGCCTTCGTCACGCTCAAGGACGGCGTGCACGAGAGCGAGGAGTTGAAGAAGGAACTGGCCCAGCATGTGCGCAAGGAAATCGGACCGATCGCAGTACCGGACAAGATTCAATTCGCGCCGGCGCTGCCGAAGACGCGCTCGGGCAAAATCATGCGGCGCATCCTGCGCAAGATCGCCGAGAACCAGGTGGACCAGATTGGCGATACCACGACGCTCGCCGACCCGCACGTGGTCGAAGCGTTGGTAAAAGGAAAACAGTAAAACAATTCGCCCAGGCGCCACCGGCGACCTGGGAACTAGCGCCGCCGGGGTGCGATGCCCCGGCGGCTTCACGGGAAGCAAATGGGACTCATCGCTGAACATCGGAGCGCGGACAGCCAAGTCCGCGCGTGCGCCTGCCGCAGCTTGGGACTCGCGGACAAGGCGGTCCGCGCTCCGGCCCAATTGCGGCTTCGCCCCGCGGCACACGCTTGCAGCGCTGCCTTCGGCGTTCGGTCTTTGGCTTTCCTTCGAACTTCGGATTTCGGAATTCGGAACTAAACTCCTATGACTACTGAAAGCGCCACACCCTCGGCTGTCGCTAACCGCGGTTGGACCGTCACGTTCGCCGGCCTCGGAATCAACCTTGCCCTCGGCATTCTCTACACGTGGAGCATGTTCAAGGGCGCCATTGAGAAGGAATTCGGATGGAAGGGCGACCGCCTTAACGATCCTTACGCGCTATGCTGCCTGGTCTTCGCCTTCACGATGATCCTTGCCGGGCGCTGCCAGGACAAATTCGGTCCGCGCCTCACGGCGTCCATCGGCGGCCTGCTCGTGGGCGCCGGCTTCCTGCTTTGCTCGACGACGACCAGTTACGGCATCTGGCTGCTGGGCTTTGGCGTGCTGGCGGGCGCCGGCATTGGCTTCGGTTACTCCTCCGCCACGCCGCCCGCGCTGAAGTGGTTTCCGGCGGCGAAGACCGGGATGATTGCCGGCATGGTCGTGGCGGGCTTCGGCCTCGCGCCGGTTTACCTCGCGCCGACGTCGCAATACCTGCTCAGCGCGTACCAGGTGCAAAAGTCCATGCTCATCCTCGGCATCGCGTTTGTCGTGATCGTATGCGGCTTGGCGCAATTGCTGGTGAACCCGCCCGCCGGTTACGTGGCGGTGACAAAGCCCGCCCCTGGGAACGCGCCTGCCAAACCCGCCGCCGTGAACGTCCCGCCCGGGGAGATTCTGCGCTCGCCGTTGTTCTATCTGCTTTGGGTGATTTACTTCATCGGCGCGGGCGCGGGCTTGATGGTCATTGGCAGCGTGAGCGGCATGGCCAAGAAGAGCATGGGTGAGCTGGCGTTCGTGGCCGTCGCCGTGATGGCCATCGGCAACGCCGGCGGACGCATCCTCGCCGGAACGCTGTCAGACAAAATTGGCCGCCGCTGGACGCTGTGCCTCGTGCTATTGATCCAGGCCGCGCTCATGTTCCTCGCCATCCCGGTGACGGCGTCCAAGGACACTGCCGCGGTCGTGATCGTCCTCGTGGCGGCACTGATCGGCGCGAACTATGGCGCCAACCTCGCGTTGTTCCCGTCGTACACGAAAGACCTTTGGGGACTTAAGACCTTCGGCATGAACTACGGCATCCTCTTCACGGCGTGGGGTGTGGGGGGATTGGTGTTGCCGCGACTTCAGCAGATGCTGACGGCGAAGAGCGGCGGCAGTTATGCATCCTCGTTCATCACGGCGGGAGCGTTGTTGGTCGTCGGTTCGGCGCTGACTTTCTTGATTAAGCCGCCGCCGAAGGCATCACCAGGCGGCTGAAGTCGCAGTAGCAAACAAACATGGGAAAGGGCGGGGTGGATTGGAAAGGGAATTGGGTTATGGGAAATAAAACGGTCTGTTGGAACAATGGGAAGCGTTGGACGCGGCTCGGGTTGGCTGCGGGGATTCTGACGTTGCACACGTTGGCCGGAGCGCAGGGCTGGCCGCTGGCGTCGAACCTGACGCTCAAGGCCGAGCTGACGCTGAAGGAGACATACGATGACAACGTGTTCATCCTCGACACGGCGCCATATCCGTGGATCGTGCCGCCCCCTGACGCCACGATCAGCGAAGCGAAGAAGGCGTCGCTGGTCACTGCGGTCACTCCGGGCCTGACCTTGAACTGGCGCGCCTGTCCGGCTTTTGCTGCGACCGTGTCCTACGCGCCGGAATTCGTCTGGTATCACGACGCACACTCCGAGGACTACATCGCGCATCGTGGTGCGATCAACTTCAGCGGCAAGATTGACGACGCAACCTACGAATGGCTCAACAGCGTCACGTGGATTGACGGCAGCCATCTCGGCCCGGTCACGTTGCGGCCGGGCGATTGCCGCTGCGTCGGCGGCATCCCGTTGCGCGACCGCCGCGACGGCGCCGCCTACCGCGACAGTCTCAAGATCACAATCCCCGCCGGCAAATGGTTCTTCCGCCCGGTCGTGAACACCTATGTCCATGACTTCCAGACCGAACAACAGGCCAGCGGCACCGGCTACGTCTATGACAACTTTATTGACCGCTGGGACGTGAGCGGCGGTCTCGACCTCGGCTACGAAGCGTTCGCGAAAACGAAGCTGGTCGTGGGGTATCGGTGCGGCCATCAGGAACAGGGCAAACGCCTCGGCGCGCCCAGCATGTATTCAAACGATTACCAGCGCTTCCTCGTTGGCATCGAGGGCACGCCCGCGTCTTGGCTCAAGCTCGCCATCCTGGCCGGCCCCGACGTGCGCCGCTGGCCCAGTGTGACCGATCCCGCCTTCAACAAGGACGAGGTGCTTTGGTGGATTGACGGCACGGTGACAGTCCTGCCGACGAAAGCCGACACCTTGACGGTCCGGGTGACGCGCTACGAGCAACCGGCGTTTACGAGTCAATCCATGTACGAGGATATCAAGTACGACCTCACGTGGCGGCACAAGTTCGGCGACAAGTTCACGGCTGGAGTTGGCTATACGCTCTACATCGGTGACTGGCAGGGGCCAGTCAACCGCGAGGATTGGATTCACACGCCGAGCGCGATGGCCAGCTACGGGTTCAGCGCGCACCTGACGGCCGAGGCGGCGTGGTCCCACGACATGGCGCGGAATCAGGTTCCAACCACGGCTGCGGGGGCGACTTACGCCGACGGGCGCCAGTTCACGCGTAATCTGGTGTCGCTGGCGCTGAAATACACCTTCTGACGCCAATTTGCTCTGGGATCTATGCGCGGTGGCCAAGCTGCGGCGCCGGCCCTTTTCAATGAGGCTTCCGTCTGCGCTGTGAGCCTCGGCACGAAACCCCGCGGCATCAAGATCGTGGTCCTGTTGAGGCAAGGCGGGATCAACAACGCCACCCGCACCACCGCTCCCAGCAGGCCGTGGAGTTGCTCGTGACGTTCGAGCCAACGGGGCAGCGCCGCCTTCAGCGGCTTGCTGCACAAATGATCGCTCAAGAGCCAAAGCGCTTTGAGTGCAGGGAGGAGTTGCGCTTAATCACCGCAAGGGTTGGGGCCCGGGCCGTTTCCGGAGTGGACCGTGCGACGGACGATTCAAGAACCGCAGGGCAGCCTTGCGAGGTTAGCCGCAGTTGAGGCAGAAGCCCTCCAAGATGTCGGACTTGCGGGGAACACCGGCGCGCTGCTAGCGACCGGGGATTCTCGCCAGAAAGCCACGTTTGGCGCTCAGACTCATGTTCGGGGCTTCGGTAACCACGATGATGAGTCAACGTTTCGATGAACCCCATGTCCATCACCCCGCCTTGGTAACATTTGTCTTGAGTCAACTCGGATACTTCACACCGCGTCTTTTGCACTGGCAGCGCCGGCCGGATCGCGTATCCTCAGCTTGCAGTTCTGGTCAGGCACAGACGCCCCGGGGGCGTGGACACGACCGGGGTTGATTGTTGAACAGGTGAAGAGGACCCATGCCGAGAGCGGAGCAGACACAGGCAACGAGCCAGGTGCGGGTGCTGCTGGTGGATGATCACCAGATGATCCGCGACGGTCTGACGTTGC
>Ga0315277_10003428_pt1 | contig 21471 bp, 17 predicted proteins | sample YL17G05_15_MG_FD_203695 | JGI IMG/M metagenome (GOLD analysis project Ga0315277, IMG submission 203695) | Sediment microbial communities from Yellowstone Lake, YNP, Wyoming, USA - YL17G05_15 | ecosystem: Environmental > Aquatic > Freshwater > Lake > Sediment | place: USA: Wyoming | collected...
TGGCGTTGGCCCGTGGCAGACTTGCGGCTCTTGACCCAAGCGGCCGTCGTGTTTCGCTACCCTGGTGAGTTCGCGGAACAGGAAGAAGCTGTCGCCGCCATGGACGCGTGTACCCGGCTGCGTGGCCGTTTGCGAGAGCTTATTGGCGTCTGAACCTCAATTCGAACGCGGTGGGACGGCCTGCCGCGACGGTGAATTCGAGACGGTCGCTGACCGACTTGCGCGGAACGGATTCCTGCCCCGCTTTTCCGTTCCGAAACTCCCAGCCCGCCGGGATCACCACATACGCTTTTGCATCCGCCGCGTGGGTCCCCTGGAACATCCCGCTCAGGATGCCTTCGCCTTTCCCGTCGTCCGTCCATTTGAGGTGGGTCACGCTGTCCATCAGGAGGCCCCATCCCGCCGACGCCCCGAGCAGGGCGGGCCGCGTCGCGGTCGTCGAGAGACCGTAGACGGTAAGCCGTTCCGCCTGCGGAATCGGCGCCGTTTCCGGACTGACGAGCACGCCGTCTTCGGCGCGCCACGCGCTGATCCCCGTCTCATCCTGCAAACCTAGATCGCTCACTTTCCATCCTGACGCGCCTCGGAGCATGACCACGGAGTCGTGCCGGCTGCCCTCTGCGCCGTTGAAGGACCATGTGTGCCAGAGCCGCGGCATCTGCGCAGTCAGCCCCACCGGCGAGGCGTACAGGGTACTGGCGAATACGCGCGCCAACTCGTCGCGGAGGACTTTCTTCGGCGATCCGACCAATTCGACCGGCGCCCCGATAAAATGCAGCGCGGCAACCAGTTCTTCCGTCACCGAGTCCACATTTGTCACGTCGAACCGCACGGGGCCGACCGCCGCGCGATTGGCCTTCATCACGCTCGTGCCGGCTGCCGCTTCCAACCATGCGTCTGCCTCCGCGCCCAACGTCACCGCAGAGGACGGCAGAACCGGAACATCGCCCGCCGCTTCCCGGACCATCTGAAACGCGAGACACTCGGCCTGGGCGCGTGTCAGCTTGAACTGGCGCAAGACGTCCTCCGGAACGGTCACCGGCGGAATGACCAGGAATCCGAAGCCCCGCCGGATCGCTTCCCGAACGCGCGCCCCGCCTTGGTTGCGGCCCTCCGGCGTGGCCACGTTCACCCAGCATGGGCCGTCCGGCGAGGCAGCCGACCAGGCCGGGTCGCCCTTTTCGGTCACGAGGGGGTTCAGCGTGAGTCCCGGTATCATGTTCATAGCCCGGATTTGCTGAGCGACCTGCTTGATATCCCTGGGCCACCGCGGCGCGGTGCCACGCAAAGAGCCCGCGCGTTCCTCCCATGCAGCCGGCACCAGCGCGTGACGCACGCCGGTTGACGCCCACTGTTGGGCCGCCGCGACCAGCTCGTCCGATGACGCGTCATCACCTACCGTAACCCAGCAACGCGGCGCGCCGGGACATTCCTCCATGCCCGGCAAAGCGCCGAGCGCCAAGGCATAGAACTGGGCGGCCTTCGCAGGCACGCTCATGCCAAAGGACACCCACACTGGATCGGCGGAAACCGTCCCGCCGGGGGCAATCGTCACCGGCGGGTCAAATGAGGACGTGACCGCGCCCTGCCAGGCGCCGTTGACGGACTGAAAGTCCGACCCGGATGACGCCACGCCCGCCGGCAGGACGCCCATCGCGAGACAGAAGGTGTTGGCAGGATCGTTCAACATCGTGAACAAGGCGGGGGATTGTTTCGAGAATACGCCGCATTGGCCTCGGGCCTGCATGAGCCACTGGCTCACGCTGGTCGACGGGCTGAGCCCGGAAGCTGCGCCTGCGGGCACAACCATCGGCTTGAGCGCGGCAATCGTTATCGGGACGTCGCCGGCATTGCGCGCCGAAAGCTCGACCCGCAAAAAAGGATGTCGGGCTGAAGAAACCAGCATGTAGGTTACAGCCAGACCATTCTTGGCGGGAAACACGGTGCTCCACATCGTCCCTTTGTCTGCGTCTGTGGAGAAGGCTTCGCGGTTGAACGTGCCCTGTCCCAAATCGCCCGCCTTCACGGTCGAGCCGTCCGCCAGCGCCACCTCGAAGCTGCCGCCGTCCAGCATGGCGCCCGCCCCTTCCGTCTCGACGCGCCACAGCCCCGTCGGCACGTCGTAAAGGAAAGACGCCTTCTCGAACGGGAAAATCAGGTGGTCCCGCAGCGCCCACGGCAGCGGCGCCGCGACGGCCTTCTCCGGCGCCTCCTTGGCTTTGGCCTTGGGCTTCGATGCGTGCTTGGGAGCGCCGTAGGCGGGCGATGTCGCCACCATAAGAACCATACAACAGGCAAACCCCAGGACGCGCCATCCCACTCGCACTATCCTTTCGATAGACGGCATAGACTTCCTCCACAAGCGTCACGAACGCCGGCTAGGCAGACGCGGTTGAAACCCCTCGGGAACGACGATCCCGTAGCGGGCTGAAACGGCAGGTTTCCGCCTCGCCCGGAGCGGGCAAGGCACACGTATCCTATCACGTTTGCGGTGGACGGCGCATCACAACAAGCGTTCCGCAACCAGACGAACCGTTTTGTCCTTGTCGCCGCGGCGGACGGTCACCTCGACAGGTTCGCCTTCCTCGGCGGCCAGGCCTTCCAACACGACCGTATACGGCTGGTCTCTCATGTCCTCCCCGTCCACTTGGACAAGCGGATCACCGCTGGCGATGCCCGCTCGCGCCGCTGACGAGTTGCAGGCGACGGCGATGCGCCAAAACCCTTGCTGGCACTGCACGAGGCTGATGCCGCATCCCACGACGGGTCCATCGCGGACAGACGCTGCGTCGGCTCGTTCGATGCGCACCGAGACGCCGGCTGCATCTAAGGCGAACCTCGCGCGGAAGTGCCGGAGGAAACCCAAGCCTATCCGGGGGGGTTCGCGGCCTTCGAGCACCACACAGACGGGGTCGTCCATCTGGGCGGCGCCCACACGAAGCGCCTTCAGGCGGATTTGCATGCCCCCTGTGAGGGTCGCCCATGGACTAGGCGGCGCCTCCGAAGCCGCGGGCGGCGTCTCAATGACGAGTTTCGCTGTGTCGTCGCGCAGCAGCCCGAGTTCGCGCAGGTCCCATTCGGGCAACCCCACTGCACCGGCGAACGTCGTATCCACCACGAATGTGCGCAGGTCTTGCCCGTTAATCAGTCCCCGCACCGTCGGCGGAACTGCGGCAGCCAGCGCGCGCAAGGCTTCCGCGCGTGCCGGCGCGCTGGCGGTTTCCCCGGCGGTTTCCGGCAGGTCGGACAAAATCAGTCGGTTCCCTACGATATCCAGTGTCAGTTCCTTGCCTGGAACGCATGCCGGCAGGATGCCGGCCACGCGTATGCCCATTCGCTCCGAGAACCCCGAGAGGTCCATCACCAGCGTCGTGTCTTGCGGCAAAGCCGTTCCCCCCACGCCGGCGGCGGCCAACGGCGCCGTGAAGGCTGTGGTGCCGTGGTCAGCCGAGAGGTCGAGTTTCAGGTACCCTGCCACGTCCCGGTTCACGACAAGGTCTCGAGTGCCTGCGTCGAGAATAAACGGATAGGGTCCCACACCCTGTAGGTCAACAGGCACGAGAACGGCGTTGCCTGCAAGCGTGCAGTCCACTTCGACGGATTCCGCCGCGCTCGCAAGGACTATCAGCGCGATGCCGAGAGTTTGTGAAAGCATGCAGCACGGCCCCGCACGGCGCGGCGCTGTGAAACCTGGGTCTGGGCCAAGCGCCCCGCGATTCCGGCCATCGTAACCGTTCACGACCTGCTCCTCACCGTCATTCCCGCGAAGGCGGGAATCCAGAATGTACACGGCGGAGTGTTTCTTCCGCATTGGTCTCTCCTGGATTCCCGCCTTCGCGGGAATGACGACGCCTTCGCGGGAATGACGACGAGTACCTGATTTGTCTTGTCAGGTTTGCCTTATTATGAAATCCGTCCCAGCGGTTGTGAACGGTTTCCGGCCATCTTCGACCAGGGCCATGGCCTCTCCCATTCATTCGACCTGCGTACGGTCTATCGCATGTTTCTTCAGGCGGTATTGAAGGGTCTTGTAAGTGACGCCGAGCAGTTCCGCGGCTTCCTTGATCCGGCCGCCGCACTGCTCAAGGGCTTGTCGGATTAGGTCTTGCTCCAGATCCTCCATGATGATGCCGCCGGGCGGCAGGATGAACTGGCCCGTCTCCGGCACACGCTCCCGTAACTTCTCCGGAAGGTCTTCTTTCCGCACAACATCGCCATCGGTCAGGATGAAAAGCTGTTCCAGGGCGTTTTCCAGCTCACGCACATTGCCCGGCCACCGGTACCGGCGCATGGCGTCGATCACATCCGGTCCCACCACCGGCGCCGGCCGCCCCAACTTCGCCGAGAGCTTCTCCCGGAAATGGCTGACCAGCAGCGGCATGTCGCCGATCCGCTCCCGCAGCGGCGGGAGATTGATCGGCAACACATCGAGACGGAAATACAGGTCTTCCCGAAACGACCCTTCCTGCACGCGCTCGCGCAGGCTCCGGTTCGTGGCGACGACGGTCCGTACATCCACTTGACGCGGCTGCGAGGCCCCGACGCGCTCCACGACGCCGTCCTGCAGAACACGCAGCAGTTTCGCCTGGCTGTCGAGCCCCATGTCGCCGATCTCGTCCAGAAAAATGGTTCCACCGTCGGCAATCTCGAACTTCCCTTGTCGAGAGGCCTCCGCACCGGTGAACGCCCCCTTCTCGTGACCGAACAACTCGCTTTCCACCAACGTGTCGGGTATGGCCGCGCAGTTGACGACAATGAACGGCTTGTCCCCCCGCGGGCCTTGAAAATGAATGTGCCGCGCAACCAATTCCTTGCCGGTGCCCGATTCCCCTTGGATGAGCACCGTGCTGGTCACGGGGATGGCCCGGCGGACCACGTCGAACACCCGCTGCATCGCGGGGGATTGGCCGACAATGTTGCCGAGCGCCACCGACTCCGTCACCAACTCCCGCAACTGACGGTTCTGCCTCCGGAGTTCGCCCCGCTCGACGGCCTTATCGACCACGACGAGGAGCTCCTCCTTGTCGAACGGCTTGGCCAGATAGTCGACCGCCCCTTCCTTCATGGCGGTGACCGCCGTTTCGACCGTCGCGTAAGCGGTCATCACCACCACTTCCATTTCAGGCCGCGCGCGCTTGGCCTGTCGGAGCAGTTCGAGGCCGTCCATACCCGCCATGCGTAAGTCCGTGACCAGCAGATCATAGGCCTCCGCGCGGACGGCGTCGATGGCCTCCCGTGCGGAACCCGCCCCATTCACGGCATATCCCGCGTTGGCGAGAATGTCCACGATGATCTCGCGCTGCACTCCGTCGTCTTCCGTGATCAACACCCGCGGCTTCATAGTCCCTCACGTCAAGTTGCAGTCAAGACACTACTAACCGACATCTTGTTCTCAATCTGGAAATCAAGAACTCAGCGAAAAATGGAGGCTGTCCTTGTTGCCCATTCGTGATTTCCTGAGTTCCAGATTCCTCTGGCATTCAAGTACGCGATCGTCTCCTTTTGACTGGGAATTGGTGTCAGAACGCCCCTCGCAAAGACTACCGCCGATTCTGCATTCCCGATGTCACCCTCCTGTTACACCGTCGATGTGACGCGCGGCACGGTAATCAGCACCTGACACCCCATGTCTTCCGCGCTGCTTAGCGTGATGGCGCCGCCGTGTTCCTCCACAATCCCGCGCGTCGTGGCAAGCCCGAGTCCGGTCCCCGTCGCTTTTGTGGTGAAGTACGGCTCGAAGGCGCGTTCGGCCACTTCCTTGGACATGCCCGGTCCGTCGTCCCGCACCTCGACCTCGCACGCCGTGTCGGTCACGCGCGAAAACAGCCGGACCCGGCCGCCGCGCGGACACGCGTCGAGCGCGTTGATCAGCACGTTCAGAACCGCACGTGTCCACAATTTGGGATCGAGCATGAGTTCCGTATCCCCGGCGCGCAACTCGGACATCACGTGTATGCCTCGCGACTCGGCGTCCCGCGACACCAGCCGCACGCACTCCTCCAGCAACGTGTCCAAGCGGACCAGTTCCGGTTGGAGTTCCCGCTCTTTCGCCAGCGACAAGAACCCCGACACAATGTCCTCGATGCGATGGACCTCGTTGCGTATCGTGGTCAACTGCTTGACCGCCGCGGCGGTTTCCGCGCCGTTGCCCAGCAAATCAACTGCATGGCTCGTCAGCAGTTTGATCGAATTCAGGGGATTCCGTACGTCGTGGGCCACGCCCGCCGCCAGATTGCCCAGGGCCGAGAGTCGCTGCGCCTGGCGCAGATTGGCCTCGACCTGTTCCTTCTCCCGGAGCGACGCCACCATCCTGTTGAAGGTCTGTTCAAGCGCCAGGATTTCGCCCGCGTTCCGCCGCACGGCCACATCCTGCAGGCGGCCGCTGCCGATCTGCGCGCACGATACCGACAGGTCGCTCAGCGGACGCAGCGTGCGACCGATAAAATGCACCATCAGCCCCAGCGCCACCAGAAATACGAGCGCCAGCGCGGCCACGTACTTGTTTCGGAATGCGCGCAGGATTTCCGTCTGCTGCAGCGACGCGACCCGGACCGTTAGCAGAATCTCCCGGCCGTCGTTCAACAGCAACGGCACCCGAGCCACCTTCGTCAACTGGCCCATCGGACCCGGTTCAAGCAGGAAGGAACTCCGCGGCCCCTTTACCTCCGGATCGATCTCGATCCGGTCAAACCCCGGATACAGCTTCATCATGTCATCCGCGAGCTTGTTCCATTCGACGTCGGGATGCTCCTCTACAAGTACGACGATATCGTCTCCGATGGTACGTGCCTGCGTTTCCATTTCACGGATGACTTCCGTCAAGTAATGCCTGGAAATGACCATTACCGAACCTAGTAGACACAGAACGAGCACGACGCACAGCAAGATCACGCGGACGATGAGCGAGTTGTGCCAAGGAATCCGCGTGTAAGCGTATGTGATGTCAACGTCTGCCATGGCGTGCTGTTATTATGAATTAGGCGGTTCCGGCCTCTCCTCCCCGGCGAGCACCCTCATCACGGTTTGGATATCATCCCACGTCTTCCGTTTATCTCCGGGATTCCGCAACAGATACGCCGGATGATACGTGGCCCGCAGCGGGATGCCGTGATAGAAATGCCAGTTGCCCCGCAGCCGCCCGATCGGCGTGTCCGTCTTGAGCAACGTCTGGGCCGCGTGCGTGCCCAAGGCGCAGATCACTTTCGGGCGGATCAACTCGAGTTGTTTGACCAGGTACGGTTCGCACAGCTCCTTTTCGTCGGGCCGGGGATCGCGGTTATTCGGCGGGCGGCACTTGAGCACGTTGCAGATGTACACCTGGCGCCGCCGGACTTTCATGCCCTTTTCGATGATATCCGTCAGCAACTGCCCCGCCCGGCCCACAAAGGGTTTGCCCTGCGCGTCCTCATCCGCTCCCGGCGCCTCGCCCACAAAAACCAGGTCCGCCTGGGAATTCCCGTCGCCGAACACGGTCTGTGTCCGGGTCTCACTAAGGCTGCACAAGGTGCAGCGGCTGACGATCCGCTCCAACTCCGCCAATTCACCCACCGTTGCCGGATCGGGGGGCGCATCCGGAGCCGCGGGCACGGCATCAAGCTGCTCCAGCATCGCGGCCACTTCCGGCGACACGACCATGGCGCCACGCCTCCCCGCGCTCTGCTTCACGAGCGCCCGCGTGTCGTCCACCGCCTCTTTGAACAGGGCATCATCCTGCATCGCCACGTTCTCCGCACTGCCGCAATCATATCACGTCAAACGGAACAGGCGCATTTCCAGTTTTGCGGCGAACGGCCCCCGATTGTCTTCCGCCTGTCCCTCAGGGCTCTGGACCCTCGTGCAACCCCCGCGCGACCCCAAAATCCCTCGCCCACAGGCCACGCGAATATGCCCATTCCATAAACCCTTCAAAGCCCCGTCCCTATCGCCTCCCCACACAACCGTTGCGGCATCGCTGGCGCGGCTAAGAATTGTTTGACTTTTGGCATCTTCTAAGCTAGGATACGCATGTTTGCGGAGGTTCTTTGGAAACGGCGGTATAACCCTCAGGCGCGATGCCGAGGCGGTTACGGCGAGCCGTCGCCTGACGCGACGCAAGACAAGAAGAGGATGGTTCCGTGGTCCGAAGAGTCAAAGCTGGGGACCGCACAGGCGCCTCTTTCGACAGCGGCTTTACCCTCGCTGAAATCCTTGCCGCGTTGGCGGTAATGGCTGTCGCCACTTCTGTTTTCGTTTCCATGTTCACGTCGGCGCTTGGATTGGCCCAGATGAGCCGGAACACCAAGGTCGCCGTTGATCTGGCCGATACCCAGCTTCAACACATCGTCCGGAATCCTAACCTTTACGTATGGCCGGGACTGCAAGCGTTCCAGAGTGGCGAATTGGCGCCGGTCCACGCCGCCCAAAAGGACGGCGACGGAAAGTTTTCCCTTCCGGCGGTTATGCCGTTGACGAAGGCCGCTCGGCAACGCGAAACGGCCTTCTACGGGAAATTCACGTGGGACGCTTACGCCCGGATGCCGAACCCTCAGGCGTCCTATGCGGAGGTGACCGTGGTGGTGCGCTGGCTTGATCGTGGGCGAGAGCGCGTACTTGCGCTGACATCGAGCGTACCGAAAACCGTGATCGGAGGCGTCTCATGAAAGGTCTACGCAGACGCCGGGGGTTCACGCTCATCGAGATTCTCGTCGTCATTGCGCTGATGGGGGTGGCTTCCACGCTGGGCGCCCAAATGCTGACCAAGGTGACGGACTGTTGGCGGCAGACTTCCATTCGGGCCGAGCTGGATGCCATGGCCGAAAACGTCTTTGAACGATTGGGCAAAGATTTTGCCGATGTGTTGTCGGCGGACGTCTCCGGCGTGCCGATGGTCGGCATTACGCGGGACCTGACCGCCCATGCCCAATACCGCGGCCAGACACTGGCCGATGATACGCTGTTGCTTCGTATCCGCACGTCCACGGGTCCGGCCCGTCCGTTGACGGGCGCTACCGTGATGTACCGGGTGGAGCGGGAGGACAAGCGTGATTTGCTGGTCCAGACCATAGGTGATCTGCTGACGGACATCCCTATCGGGGGGCGCATCGAGATGCTTCCGAATGCGGATGTGCTCAGCTTGTGTTTTGAATACGAAACCAAGACCGGCGAGTGGACGCGTCCGAAGGAAGAAGAGGGGTGGTTTGAGAAGAATCTGCCCCGGGCGGTGCGCGTAACTCTGGTATTGGCGGACCACGACCACCCGTACGAACAGGTGGTTCGGCGCAAGGTGTTTGCCGTTCATGTGGACTGAGAAAGCCTACCATCGGAACCGGCGCGCGGAAGCCTTGCGCGCGCGTCGGCAGGCCCGCGAGCGGTGCGCGGGCGTGGCCTTGCTGACGGCGCTGGCGCTCCTCATGATCTTCGTGACCGTCGGATTGTTCTACATCCGGTACATGGAACTGGAGAATGAACGTACCGACCTCGACCTGCGAGAAGTCCGTGCGCGCCACGCAGCGTCGGCCGGGGTCTACGCGGCGCTCGCGGAGATCAAGAACGCCCTGGCGTCCGGGCGAGCGCCTGGGGCGCAGCTCGAATTCGAGTTGCCGGTGTACGGGCCTCAACGCGGGTCCCCGCTCGGATTTGCCCCCATGGACACGCGGCGTGCCGTGGCCAGGGTAACGGTTTCAGACGAAAGCGGGAAGGTCAATCTCAACCACGCCACGGCGCCGGTGCTGCGCTCCCTGTTTGGTTTTGATGAGGCGGCGGCCGCGAAAATCGTGGCCGGACTTCCGGACGCCCGGAATCCGGAAGCAAGTTGGAGCGGGGGCGGCGACCGTACCTGGTTAATCAGCCTGGACGACATGGTTGCGCGCGGCATGGCGACTCGGGCCGCAGCGGACGCTATTGACCCGAGTGTGGTGACGTTCTCGAGCGTGGCGGACCACGCAGCGCCGGCCCAGTACCTCAATGTAAACGTCGCGTCGGTCTGGGTGATTGCGACGACGTTGGGCGTCAATCCCGAGACAGCCCAAGCGGTGGGCGCCGCGCGTCCGTTCAAGGCGCTTGCCGAGCTGGCGGCCGTGGCAGGGAAAGACCCAGCGACGTTCAATCTGCCGCCGGAGGCGTTCGGTTTCACCTCGCGGTGCTATCGTGTCGTGAGCGAGGGCGCTTACTCCAATGTAGTCGCCGGTGCGAGGGACTATAGAACGTCGCGCTACCGGGTGGAAGCGGTGGTCGTTTTTGATGCCGCAGGCGTTCCGAAAATGACGTTATGGAGCGAAGGCTTTCCCGGCGATGACCGCGAAAGCGGCGGCGGGAAGGGCGTACGCCCCGCTGCGGAAGCTAAACCTGCGGCGACTTGACATGATAAATAGGCGCTCGTAAGGCGGTCGGTTGTGTCGGGTTGTCGTGAAGAACCCGATGCCGGGTGCAAGATGGAGGAATAAGGGTTATGCCTGCCAATGCCAATGTGCCAGAAGAGAGGAAGGCGGCGGTCCGTCGGCGAGTCAAACCGGGCGCGCGTCCGAAGGGCGAAGCCGGACCGAGGAAGGGAGGTCCTTCTGGGCGCTCGGGAGGAGTCGGGAGATACGTTTCGGCTTTCACCGTGCGCCAGAGTGACGTGACCGCGTTCTTGCGTCAGTTCATCATGTTGATCGAGTCCGGCACGCCAATCCTCAAGTCGCTCAAGTCGCTTGCTGAACGCGGCGAACGCGCCACCCGCGTCATGGTCTCGCAAATCGCCCGAGACGTGGAAGGTGGAAGCCAGTTGTACCAGGCGTTTCAGAGGCAATCCCGCAGTTTCGACGACGTGTTCGTCAGTCTGATCAAGGCGAGCGAAGCCAGCGGCACGCTTGTGACGGTGCTGCGCCGCGTGGTGGCGTACCGGGAACGGCGTGAGTTGCTGCGAAAGCGGGTCCGCGGCGGCATGTTCTACCCCTGCATTCTCCTGCTCGCGTGTTTCGGTGTGGTGTTGTTCATCTCGAAGTTCGTCATGCCCGAGTTCGAGGACGTATTCAAGAAGCTCAGCACTGGGCCGTTGCCCGTTCTCACGCGCACGTTCATGGGATTTACGGATTTCGTCAGCAAGTGGTGGTGGGCCTGCGTGCTGGTCGTGATAGGCCTGGTGATTCTGTATAAGGCGTGGTGGGTGCGAGACCCGCGCCGGCGCCTGGACGCGGACCGCCTTAAGTTGCGGCTGCCCATCCTGGGCCCGATTCTGCGCAAGAACGCCATTGTCGAGATGACGCGGTTGTGGTCGCTTCTGTTGCGCAGCGGCCTGCCGATGATGCAGACCCTTCAATTGGTCCGCAACACGATTCATAACCGGGCGGTTGCCCAAATCGTCCAGCGCTTGAGCGATTCGGTGGAACGAGGCGAAGGGCTCGAAGCGCCGCTTCGGGCTGCGCCGGCCTACATCGTTCCGTCCGTGGTCACGGACATGCTGTTGACGGGCGAGGAATCCGGTCGATTGGACGGCATCGCCGAGCAGATTGCCGACACCTATGAAGAGGAAGTGGATATCGCGATCAGCACGCTGGGCGAGGCGCTTCAGCCTGTACTGACCGTATTTATCGGTGTGCTCGTGGTGCTGGTCATGCTGGCCGTGTTTATACCATTGATTTCCATGATTGATACGCTGGGTTCCCAAGGCGTGTAGGAGTCTGCCGGGGACGTTGGTGCAAAGTAGTAGTCAGGATTGGCGCCTCGTCCCCGGTTTTCTTTGTGGTGAGCTATGTTTGCCTGAGGCCGCTGCAGCAAGCGTCCTTCGGAAGGGTTCCGCGTAACGGGGGATATGTCGAAAGCCGGATGGGAGTCGGCACCCGTGACTGTAACGCAGTTGCTTGAAGAAAAGGCCGTACAGTACGGCGAGCGGGCGTTCTGTATCTGCGACGACCAAACCTACAGCTTCAGAACCATCCGGGATTGTGCCGCTCGCGTTGCCGCGAACTTAGCCGCCCGTGGACTAAGGAACGGCGATAAGCTCGTTCTCTTAATGGGAAATTCGATTGAATTCCTGTACGTGTTCTTTGGGCTTGGACGCATTGGAGCGGTATGCGTACCGGTCAATCCTCTGCTCAAACCGGAGGAGATCGCCTACATCGTCAACGACGCCGAAGCCCGGGTACTGATTACCGTCCCCGAGTTCGCGCCAATGTTGCCTCTTGTTTGCGAACTCATGCCCGGTATTGAGAGCGTCTATTTCGTCAGCGACGTCGTCCCGGACGGCGTCGAACCGTTCTCGGCGCTGCTCGAACCGGTCGCGTCCGTTCCCGAGATCGCCGCCCTCCCGGAAAGTGTGGCCTCGTTGATCTACACGTCGGGCACGACCGGTGAACCGAAGGGCGTCATCCTGGTCCACAAGAACTACATCGCCAACGCAAGAATGATGACCAAGGTGGCCACGCTGACTGAGGCGGACCGTTTCCTTTGCGTGCTGCCGCTCTATCACGTAAACGCCCAAGTGGTGACCGTCCTGGCCCCGCTTACCGCCGGGGCCGACCTAGTCCTTATGAAGAAGTTCAATCTGTACGCTGTTCTTCCGCTGATCGCGAAATGCAGGCCCACGGTGATGAGCGCCGTACCCACGATTTATCACGTGTTATGCCAGTTGCCGAAGGCGGCCGAGCAAGACGTCAGTTCCATTCGTTTCTTTGTCAGCGGGGCTGCGTCCCTGTCGGAGGACACTTACCTGGCCGTGCAGCGCACGTTCAAGAAACCCCTAGTTCAAGGCTACGGACTGAGCGAAGCAACCTGCGCCAGCGCCGTGGCCGACCCCGACGCGCCCATCAAATGGAATTCCGTCGGGCCGGCCTTGCCTTACACCAACATTCGCATTGTGAGCGAAACGGGGCCGGATGCGGCCGTCGGCGACGTGGGCGAGATTCTGGTGTCCGGGCCCGCCGTAATGAAGGGGTATTACAAGAACCCCCAGGCAACGGCCGAGGTGTTGAAAGATGGTTGGCTCCACACGGGCGACTTGGGCCGCTTCGACGGAGACGGCTATCTGTACATCGTGGGCCGGATCAAGGACATGATCATCCGCGGCGGTCTCAACGTTTACCCGCAGCAAATCGAGAACGTGCTGGCCTCGCTCGAAGGAGTGGCGGAGTCGTGTGTTGTCGGCGTCAATGAACCGCGCTGGGGCCAGGAGGTGCTGGCCGTGATCAGACGCGTGGAGGGCAATTGCCTCGATGAGGGGACCGTGCTCGAACACTGCCGGCAACGGCTCGCAAGCTATAAATGCCCCCGGTTTGTCCGTTTTGTCGATTCGTTTCCCAAGACCGCCACAGGCAAGATCAAAAAGACCGAAGTGGCCCGGCAGTTTGCAGACGTCGCCACAATCAGCGCGTGATTGCTCGCCGGCCGTCGTTGCCCCCCTTTCATTGCCGCAAAACATAAAATGCGCACCTAAAAAGACGCCTACCGCTCTTATTCGGCTTGGTCCGTAAAGGTTTCCACTTGTAGTGCGCTTGAATGCTGAGTCCGGACCGCGACATCCACAAGCACCTTGGGAGTTGACAGCATGCCCAAGCCGCGAGTACATTAGTCTGAAAAGGCACATCCGCATCGGCGCGCGCAGCGGTTGCCTTCCGCAGCACGGCGGTGGGGGCGTGTTTCAACACGGCCAGATACCCCGCGCTTCCATGGACCGTCCAAAGGGCGGCACCCCGTTCGGACCTCGGCGATTTAGGTTGGGCGCTTTGGGGAACAGAGCAGGGGTGCAGTAACTAGCAGTGGCCTTCGTTAGAAAACATACGGCTCTTGTGGCCATGGTCCCGGCTTTATGCGAAGCAGGGTGCATTATATCGGCTTACCTGCTGGCAGCCTTCTTCTCGCATTCTCCGGAAAGCAGTTTCGCTCGAGAACTCCTCGTACGGTCCCCGTGGGTAGTCGTTTTGCTTGTCGTGTGGCATTTGCAGGCAATCGATCAACGCCTCTATGTTTCCCGCCGCAGCGACGCCCTGGTCCCGCAGCTTCTTGACGTCTCCAAGGCCATCGTGACGGCGCTGCTTATCGCGTTCTTCCTGGTGGCGTTGTTTAAGACGGGCGGGATCAATCGCGAGTTTGCCGTGCTCTTTTGTGGGGCCGCGCTGGTTTCCATTGTGGTTCTACGCTTGGTGGCGCGGTTGAGCTTGTGGGGGCTTCGTTGGCGTGGTTTCAATCACCGCCGGATCGTGATCGTCGGGGCAAATCCCAGAACGACCGCGCTCGTTCAGACGATCCTCTCGCATGAGCACTACGGGTTCCACATCGACGGGTTTCTCGAAGATGACGCGTCCCGACAGCACTACTTGCACCAGCATGACATTCCTTATTTGGGCAGGATTGAAGCGCTCGAACACTATCTTGTCGAGCACGTGGTTGATGTGGTGTACGTGACCCTCCCGTTGCGGACGCACTATGAAACCATCCAGAACATCGCGCATCTGTGCGAGGGCGTGGGGGTTTCCGTCCGGCTTGTCGGCGACCTGTTCGAGCTTCGAACGACGACGTGCGAAGTGATGTGGTTGGATACGATACCGCTGCTCTCGTTGTCCGCGCCCAGCCTGGAAAGCCGATTTGATCTCCGGCGTTTCTCCGAGATAGTGGAGTCCTCGGTCCTGCTGCTCATCCTGGCGCCGGTCTTTCTTCTGTTGGCATTGTGGATCAAGTGGGATTCACCTGGCCCTGTGTTTGCCCGAGAGCTTCGCGTCCATCCGCGGACGCGCCGGCCCTACCGGCTGTTGCGATTCCGCACCCGTGCCGTCGCGGCGAAGGACAGCCGACGCGACATCGCGAAGGTCCCCGCCGTTGCCGAGGAAAAACCGCCGCTAACCCGCGCGGGGAAATTCCTGCGCCAGTACTCGCTGGAGGAACTCCCGCAGTTGATCAACGTGTGGCTCGGGCAGATGCAGCCCACGACGCCTCCTCCAGCGCTTGATCAGTCCGAACTGCGTGGCGAGATCTCTGCCGCGACGAGCGCCCCATCGCCCCAGGTCTCGGAGACTTCCCTCAGCGAGAGCGCTGCAACGACGGTCCGTGAACCCGCGCGCCGCCTGGATTTCGCGATCTTGGTCTTGGCCGTACTGGACGCGGGAGGCATCCTCTGCGCATTTCTCGCGGCGGTCTACGAATCTTTGCCGTGGAATATGACCTTTCTTCAAGGCATACTTCGTCATCTGCCCTATCTTTCAATATGCGTCCTGCTCTGGTATGCCGCGGCTGTCGACCAGCGCCTCTTCGGCCGTTGGCGTACGGAGAAACTGCCGGCCTACGTGTTTGCCATCACCAAAGCCGTCGGCAGCGCGCTGGTGTATTGCACGGTGGTGATGGCGCTTCTCTCCCGCGCCGGCATCGACCGCCACTTTCTGCTCGCATTCTCCTTGGCCACGCCCGCCGCCGTGCTGGTCCTTCGTCTCGTGTTTCACGCAGGGGTATTCTGTCTCCAACGAGGCGGTCTCCTCCGTCGCAGGACGCTGCTTGTGGGCGCCAATGAGCGAGCCGCCCATCTCGCCCGAGTGTTTACCTCGGAGCGCTCTCGCGAGTACCGTCTCGAAGGTTTTATCGAGGATGATCGGGACCGCGCGCGACCCTTGGAGGAACAAGGTGTGGAATGCCTTGGATCGACCGAGAATCTTCCTGCTGTCATTGCAGCCCGGCGCGCAGACGAGGTCTATGTCTGCCTGCCCATGCGGTCATCATACGAGACCGTCCAACGCATTGTGCGCTTGTGTGAACGGCAACGCGTCTCCTTGAACCTTGTGGCGGACCTGTTTCCGTTGCGGGTGGCGAGCAGGCGTCTGACCTATCTTGAGGACATGCCCGTGATCTCGCTGTCCACTATCCCGGAGGCGCAGGTACGGCTCGCGTTCAAACGACTGGTCGACTTGGCTGTCTCGAGCGCCCTGCTCTTGATGCTGGCGCCGGTGTTCTTCATCGTCGCAATCCTTATCAAGCGGGAATCCGAAGGGCCGGTTTTTTTCGCGCAGGAACGCGTCGGCCAGAACCAGCGCCGCTTCAGAATGCTGAAGTTCCGCACCATGGTGGCGAATGCGGAGGCGTTGCGCAAGGATCTGGAAGCCCTGAATGAGGCCGATGGACCGGTCTTCAAGATCCGGAATGACCCACGGATCACCCGTGTGGGACGGTTCCTGCGCAAGTACAGCATCGACGAGTTCCCGCAACTCATCAATGTTTGGCGTGGTCAGATGAGTCTTGTAGGGCCGCGGCCGCCCATCGCTTCGGAAGTCGAGAAGTACACGTGGGGCCAGCGCCGCAGACTGAGCGTGCGGCCAGGCATGACGGGCTTATGGCAGGTGAGCGGGCGGAGCGATATCGGGTTCGAGCAGTGGGTGGAACTCGATCTCACCTACATCGACACGTGGTCTCTGGGGCTGGACTTCCTGATTCTCTTCAGGACTTTCCGTGCCGTCGTTCAAGGCCGGGGCGCCGCGTAGCCCCTATGGAAACGGACGTTGTGAGGAGAGGCGCGCGTGGGAAGGCTTCCGATCGGCGCCGCGCCGACCCTTCTATTGGTGTCGTTGGTGGTATCTGCCGGATGGCTGTGGCATCACCCGGCGGACGATGCGACGGGCGTCTCCGCGGCGGCGAAGCCGCTCAGCGTCTGGGTGTTCGCTCGGACCCACTACGACGCATACGTCGCAATCATTCCGCAATTTGAAGCCGTTTCGTGCCGTGGTGGTCACAGTTCGGCATTCCGGACGACCTGCTCGACGCGGGGCGCATCGACGGCTGCAGCGAGTTCCGCTTGTATTGGGAAATCACCCTGCCTGTTTCCCGCCCCATGGTCGGTGCGTTCACGCTGATCGCGTTCATGGGGTCCTGGAACAGTTTCCTCTGGCCGCAGATCATCCCCCACTCGCAACACCGGTTCACGCTGCCTATCGCGCTGAACCACATGGTGGGCATCTACGAACAGGAGTACGGGTCCCTCATGGCCGGCACGTTCCTAAGCATCCTGCCCGTGGTCGTGCTCTTCTTCCTCCTGCAACGGGAGTTCCTGGCCGGCCTCACCGCAGGCGCCGTGAAGGGATAGCGAGCAAACCGGTCAGGACTTTATGAGCCTAAATGTGAACAGTCCATCCGGCGTTTTCGTCTCATCCTTCTGGAAGACGGACGCCGTGACGCAAAACATATTCAGCAAGACCGCCCCGGTCGGGATTCTCCAAGGACGAAACGGGAAACAAGTGGGCTTCTACGTCCGCTCCCACTTCTACCATGACGAGCGCCATTGCCCTCGCCCGTTTCTGGATATCCCAACTCTCCACCCCTTCCAGAAAGGCGGCTACGTCAATGTCGCTCCACGGCCCAACTCGTCCCTCCACCTGGGAGCCGAAGACGTAAGCTGCCCGGACGGCGCCGAGCCGGGCCAGCGTTCTCGTTGCCGCCAATGCCCGGTTTTCTACGTGGGTATCGAGAAGAGCCATTGGGCCGTTTCCTCCGTCTTTCTCAACGTTTCATGTGCAATATCCCGCGTCAGCGCGGGACCCGAAGTATTGATCTCCTCGGGATACCGGGTTTGGATGTAGTATGCCGTAAGCTCTCCGAAGAATTGGCACGGCAATTGTAACACACATCATACGCGCCGTTTGAACCGGTCGAGAAGGACGGCGGCCAGGATAACGATGCCGAGAATGACTTGCTGGCCGAAGGTCTCCACGCCTATCCAGTTCAGTCCGCTGCTGAGGACGGACACGATTAAGAGGCCGACGAAGGTCCCCTCAATGGAGCCGCGACCGCCGCTCAGGCTGGTGCCGCCCACCACGACGGCGGCGATCACGGCCAACTCGTCGCCAAGACCGACCTTCGGGCTGCCTGAACCCAGCTTGGAGGACAGAATGAGTCCGCCGACCACGGCCAACATGCTGCACATGCAGTAGACGAGCCACTTGACCCGGCGGATGGGGACGCCGCTGAGCCGGGCGGATTCCTCGTTGCCGCCGATGGCCCGCACGTGACGGCCGAATTGCGTGTGGTTGAGCAGTACGGCGCCCGCTGCCAGCGCAACGAGCAGCATTACCACGCTGATGGGAACGGTCTGAGCGATCCGGTCGCGCCCGATCACTTGGTAGGCCGCGGGGAGCGGCGAGATAGGCTGGCCCTTGGCAATGATGTAACCGAGTCCCCGCAAACTGCTCATCAACGCCAGCGTGGCGATGAACGGCGGAATCTCGCAGCGCGTGATGAGGAGCCCCGCGAGGCTGCCTGCCGCCGCCCCCGCCAGCAGCGCCGCCGCCCAGCCCGCAACGATCCACGCCCAGACGGGTTCGCCGCCGGCCTGGACAGTCTTGGCGCAGATGACCCCGCCGAACGCCAGCAGGGAGCCCACCGACAGGTCGATGCCGCCGCTGATGATCACAAAGGTCATGCCTACGGCCATCACGCCGAACACCACGGAGTGATTCAGGACAAGAAGGAGGCTCTTGGCGGAAAGGAAGCTGGGAGACCCGCGGTGGCGCGCGATGCCCTCGAACACCAGGCATTCGATGACGAGGGCGGCCAAGAGCAGGCCGTACGAACCAACGAACTGGCGAACGGCCCTGCGCCCTTCCAAGCCGCTACGCATGGACGAGGGTCTCTCCGGTGGCTAAGCGCATGATCCCCTCCTGGGTGGCCTCGCCGCGCGCCAGTTCGCCGGCCAGCCGCCCCTCGCTCATCACGAGAATCCGGTCGCACATACCCAATACCTCCGGCAACTCGCTCGATATCATGAGCACGCCCACACCCCGGCGCACCAGTTCGTTCATGAGCTTGTATATCTCGACCTTGGCCCCCACGTCGATGCCGCGAGTCGGCTCGTCGAAGATCAGGACCCGCGACTCCGTGAACAGCCACTTCGCGAGCACGACCTTCTGCTGGTTGCCGCCGCTCAGATTCTGGACAATCTGTTCGACGCTCGGCGTCTTGATTTGCAGTTCGTTGACGTACCGCTGAGTGACGCTGCGTTCCCTTCTGCGGCTGATGAACACGCCGCTCACGAGCGATTTCAGATTCGCCAAGGTTGTGTTTTCCCGGACGGTCATGCCGAGGACAAGCCCCTGATTCTTCCGGTCTTCCGTGAGCAGCCCGATGCCCTGTCGGATGGCGTCCTGCGGCGAGCGCACCGTGACAGGCTTGCTATGGAGCACAATCTGTCCCCGGTCGAGCTTGTCTGCGCCAAAGATGGCCCGGGCCACCTCGGTTCGCCCGGCGCCCACCAGACCCGTCAGCGCCACGATTTCGCCCCGGTGCAAGCTGAAGCTCACGTCTTCGAACGCGCCGACGCGCGACAGTCCCTCCACGCGGAGGACCTCTTCACCTTGCGCAAAGGTCTCCTTGGGAAACTCGTCTTTCAGTTCGCGGCCCACCATCATCCGGATGATGTCTTCCCGCGTCACGTCGCACACCGCCTTCGTCGCGATGTACTGTCCGTCCCGCATCACGGTGCAGCGGTCGCCGACCTCGAACACCTCCTCGAGCCGGTGCGAGATGTAGATCAGCCCGATCCCGGCGCGGCGCAGACCTCGGATCAGCTCGAACAACGCATTGAGTTCGTGCTCGGTCAGGGTCGCCGACGGTTCGTCCATCACGATGATCTTCGCATTAAACGACAGCGCCTTGGCGATCTCCACCATCTGCTGCTGGGCCACGCTGCACTCGTTGACCGCCCTGCGAACGTCGAGGTCCACCCGGATGCGCGCCAGGATGTCCCGCGCGTCCTTGTACATCTTGGACCAGTTGATGAACGGCGTCCTGCCGATACGCGGTTCCCGGCCCAGGAAGATGTTCTCGGCCACGCTCAGGTACGGGCTCAGGTTGAATTCCTGGTAGATCATGCTGACGCCGAGTTCCTGGGCGTGATGCGGCGATTCAATGTCGACGGGCTCCCCGGAGATCAGAATCTCCCCGGCATCCATGGGTTGTGCGCCGGCAAGAATCTTCACGAGCGTGGACTTCCCCGCGCCGTTTTCCCCCAACAGGCAATGGACCTCGCCGGGGCGGAGGTCGAAACACACCTTATCCAGCGCCAACACGCCGGGAAACCGCTTCGTAATATCCCGCATTTCGAGCACATACTCACTCATGCATCGTTCTCCGCCTGGAGGGACGCGCTCCGTCGCGTCCACTACGTCCATCGCGTCCATCGCTGCTCGATGTCACCGCTCGAGCGTGGCCTGGTCGATTATCTCTCTCTCGCGCAGCAACGCGGAGCAAAACGGGGACTGACTCAAGCGAGCGAGTCCCCGAGCGAGACGTGTCTGTCCCTGTTTTGCGGACCAATGAACACCTGTTCCTTCCAACTCCCAGACTTTGACTCACCGCTCGAGCGCCGCCTGGTCGATCACCTCGACCTTTACCGGCACGACCGGCGGCACCGATTCCCCGCGGAAATACTTGCCGATAGTCTCAATCGTCGTCCTGCCGATCTCCTTCGGGAACTGCACCGTATCGGCCTTCAACGCGCTGCCGCGCCGGATCGCATCGCGCGCTTCGGGCGTCCCGTCGTAGCCGACGATGATCATCTTGTCCTGCAGCCCCGCCTCTTCCACAGCCGCCAGCGCGCCCAGCGCCGAATCGTCGTTGATGCCGAAGATCACGTCCAGGTTGGGATTCGCCTGGATCAGGTCCTGCGCCGCTTTGAACGCCTTGTCGCGCTGCCCTTCTCCCGGCACGCGCTGCACGATCTTCATATCCGCGTGCTGTTCGAGAGCCTTCACGAATCCCGCCGTACGCTGTTGCACGGATTCCGCCGTCGGATGGTCGATGATCGCCACCGTGGCCTTCCCATTCGTGAGCTTCGCCAGGTACTCGCCGAGGATTTCGCCCCCCTTAAAGTTGTCCGAGGCAATGTGCGAAACCACGTCCGCACCGTGCGCCGCAATGTCCGCCGTAAACACCGGTATCCCCGCCTTCCGCGCCTCCGCGACCACCGGCGTGACACCCGACGAGTCCACCGGCGCCAGGACGATCGCGTCCACGCCCTGCGCGACGAACATCTCCATTTGGTCGTTCTGCCTGCGCGAATCGAACTCCGCGTACTGGAGCCGAAGCGTGAACCCCTCCTTCGCCGCCTCCTCCTGCATGGCCGCCACCATGTCCTGATAGAACACGTGCGTCTGCGTCAACAGCGCCGCCCCAATCACCCGCACCTTCGCTTTGGGTTCGCCCGGTTGGCCGCCCGCGCCGGGATTCGGCTCCCCACACCCGGCAACCCACGCCGCAACGCTCAACACCAGCGCCATGACACACGCCCGTCTCATGAATCGTCTCCCCAACGCCATTCACCCTACTCTACCCACTTCGCACGAACCCGCGCAACAAAGGAAACAGGGACGAAGGAAACAGGGACTGTCCCGAATGGCACTAAGTTAGGGCCCAACCAATCGATGCCGTCGCGCATTAGCCCGCTTCAGCGGGCTCCTCTTTGCACCCTCCTTCAGGACTACCAAGTATAGGCATTTTTGCTACCGCTGCCGTAGGTTTTCGCCAAGGAGCCAATCAGGTCAGAGAACTGGT
>Ga0315277_10003430_pt1 | contig 21467 bp, 16 predicted proteins | sample YL17G05_15_MG_FD_203695 | JGI IMG/M metagenome (GOLD analysis project Ga0315277, IMG submission 203695) | Sediment microbial communities from Yellowstone Lake, YNP, Wyoming, USA - YL17G05_15 | ecosystem: Environmental > Aquatic > Freshwater > Lake > Sediment | place: USA: Wyoming | collected...
TGAATTCAGATTTCCATTTATCGAGAGGATCGGCTTTGTGTGGCCCATACCGATTGGTATGACGAACATCGAGGGTGTGTTGTTCTTCGACGTGGGAGCAGCGTGGAGCGACGACAGAAGCTTCAAGCCATTCACGAGGACCCACGGCCTCCACATGGATCCCAAGTACGGGGGCGCATCTCTGGGGAGCGGCATAAGAACCAACCTTTCCTTCATCATACTCAAGATTGACTTTGCATGGCGTAGTGATCTGAATGAGATTGCCGGCTACCGCACGCACGTCTCCATCGGCGGGGAATTCTGATAGATGGAGGCAGAGCTAAACCCCGAACAGCGTGAAGCCGTGTCCTACGAATCTGGCCCTCTACTCGTTCTGGCTGGCGCTGGCAGTGGAAAGACCCGGGTTATTGCGCATCGAATTGCCTACCTGGCTGGTCAGCGCGGTGTCTCGCCTTGGGAAATCCTCGCAATCACGTTCACAAGAAAGGCAGCGGCGGAGATGAGGCGGCGTATCGAGGAACTCCTGGATTCGCGTGTCGTGGGCATGTGGATAGGAACGTTCCATTCGATTTGTGCCCGGATCCTGCGCGAACATGCCACGAAACTGAATTACAGAGGAGATTTCTCAATATACGACGAGAACGATCAGAGAAGTCTGATCAAGAGGGTCATAGAAGAGCTTGAAGTGGCGGACCGTGAGTTCCCAGCCGGCAGAGTCCTTGAGAAGATAAGCTCCCTCAAGTCAGAGCTTGTCGGACCCGAAGAAATGTCAAGGCTCAGTATGACTCACTACGACAAGATCATCGCACGCATCTATGAAGCTCACCAGAAGGCTCTCATGGAGAACAACGCCATGGATTTCGACGATCTTCTCGTGAACACAGTGAGACTGTTTACAGAATGCCCTCAGGTCAGAAACCGCTACGCACAGAGATTCAAGCACGTGCTTGTGGACGAGTATCAGGATACGAATCGAGCCCAGTACAGAATCATTGCAGAGCTTCGCCGCGAAAACCGAAACCTGTGCGTGGTCGGAGACGACGACCAGTCCATCTACGGTTGGAGAGGGGCCGACATAAGGAACATCCTGGAGTTCGAGGAGAGTTTTCCTGAGGCAAAAGTTATCAGGATGGAGCAAAACTACAGGTCGACAGGGTTGATCCTGGAGGCGGCCAACAAGGTTATTGAATGTAACGTTGGACGCAAAGGCAAGACTCTGAGAACGGACAACGAATACGGTGAGAAAATCCTGCTTCTGCTTTTCCAGAGCGAGGAGGAAGAAGCCGGGGCGGTTGCCCATGAGATATTTGCGGAACAGATGACCAACAGAACACCTCTTTCAGAGATAGCGGTTCTTTACAGGACCAACGCTCAATCGCGGGCCCTGGAAATCGCTCTGAGACATGCGGGCATAGGCTATCAGTTGGTGGGATCAACGTCCTTTTACGAAAGGAAAGAGATAAAGGATATTCTGGCCTACTTGAGGCTGTGCGTGAACCCCCGGGACGAGATAAGTCTTAGAAGGGTTCTCAATGTCCCACCCAGGCGAATCGGCCAAGCCGCAATCGCCAAGCTCAGTGAAGCGGCAGCGAAACGAGGTCTTACTTTTTTTGAAACGCTTGGATTCGCTCGCGAGATCGAGGGCATGCCTGCTTCGGCGCTGGCGGGCATCAGGGGGTTTCTGTCCGTTATGGACGAATTCACTGCACGCAGGAACGATGACGTCGAGAAGCTGGTCGAGAGTCTAATCGACAGGATAGGCTACAGACAGTATCTTGAGAGCACAAGCACAAATCCGGAGGACAGACTCGAAAATCTGGAGGAACTCGTTGCGTCTGGAAGGCAGTTCTCAGAGGAAGTCACTTCAGAGGAGAGGAGTCGCGAGCGAGATGTCTCGCAGTCGCGACTGAAAAACGATCAGGACGAGAGCAGCTCTCCGGTGGATAGAGGTCGCGTGCCGTGGGAGAGGATTCGGAGAGACGGGGAGGGAAACGTTCGGACGGGCGGTCCGAGCGAGGGTGGGGCGGAAGAGGATCGTGACGGGTCACCTCTGGCCGCGTTTCTGAACGACATAGCGCTCGTTTCACAGATCGACGCCTGGCATCCTGACGAGGAGAAAGTCACGTTGATGACCGCCCACAACGCAAAGGGGTTGGAGTTCAGCTGTGTGTTTATCACAGGATTAGAGGACGGTCTTTTTCCTCACTCGGCATCGATGGACAGCAAAGAGGAAATTGAGGAGGAAAGAAGGCTCTTCTATGTGGCGCTCACGAGGGCAAAGCGCCGCGCCATCCTGACCGCGGCGGCGAGACGAAGGCGATTCGACAGTCGCAGCGAGACGACTCTCTCCAGGTTCGTGAACGAAATACCTGACAACCTCATAGCCACGAAGGAGCTCTGGGAGGTCCGAGGCGAGAGTTCGCTAGTGGGAAAACAAGTTGTCCACGAGGAGTTCGGCACGGGCATTGTCATCGCGCAGGACGGCCAGGGTGAGAAGGCCAAGCTCACCGTGCGTTTCGGCGGGAATGTTGTGAAGAAAATAATGGCAAGATATACACAGTTGGAGCGTAGGTTGTAGAATTCCCTTCCGGAACTTCCCGGGCTTGCTAACAGTCATCGGCAAGGGTAGAGTAGGGATGAAAGCTGTATCGAATAGAATCGAGTACGCTCTTCCGGTGCGACAGTTTGGGTCAGAGACACAGGATTTGACGCATCTGGCCTGGATACTGGGAGCAACTGAATGACTGAGAGAACAATCAATCTTCCTTTTGGAATTGGGAATGTGGAGATTCGGTTACCCGGGCGCGTTAGAGCCCGGACCCTTGCTCCCGGGCACAACATGGCGCTCGGTGATCCGTCTGCTGAAATCTCTTCTCTTCTTAGGGGTCCGGGGATTCTCGGCAATCCAGCAGACCCTTCTCTTGAGACTCTTTGCCGCGGTGTGAAGCGAGCACTCATAGTGGTCTCCGACAGAACAAGGGTCACCGGTGTTAGGGTCTATTTGCCCGTTCTCGTGAACTTCCTTGTGGAGTGCGGGCTTGATGAGACCGGAATAGAGATTCTCGTTGCCAATGGGATGCATGCGCCGGCGGGTCGGGAGGTCCTCGGGGAATTCCTCCCGGTGGATGTACTTAGAAAGTGTATTGTTAGTGAGCACGATTGTTATCGCAAGGACGCGCATTTTTACGCAGGCAAGACGACACGCGGAACGGAGGTCTTTCTTAACAACAAAGTTCTCGAGGCTCAGCTTGTAGTTATAACTGGGTCAATAGGTCTTCACTATTTCGCCGGATATAGGGGTGGAAGGAAGAGCATCCTTCCCGGCATAGCCGCGTTTGAGACGATCTGCTCAAATCATCGGCTGACAATACCCGGTGGCGAAGGATTTCATCCACTGTGCAGGAACGGGTCCCTGTCCGGAAATCCGGTTCACGAGGACATGCTCGAGGCTCTGCCAATGATTCCACCTTCATTCCTTCTTAATACCGTCACGGATGCCTCGGGTAACATCGTGGAGGTCTTCACCGGGGAACCCGTGCAGGTGCATCTTAGGGGCTGCGACTCGTTCAGGAAAACCGTTGAAGTCGTGGCGGACGGAAAGGCTGATTGTGTGATCGTGAGTTGCGGTGGATACCCCAGAGACCTGACGCTCATTCAAGCCCACAAGGCCATGGAGAACGTGAGTCCTGTGTTGAGGGAAGGGGGCTCGATGGTCGTCTTCGCGGAGTGCCGTCATGGAATTGGCTCAGACACCTTCATGAATTGGTTCGATGGAAGCAGCATCGCACAACTGAGGAGGAAGCTCGTCTCAAACTACACTCTTCACGGCCACACGGCACTTTCAATGATGGAAAAGCTGAGCCGCTTTAAAATATACCTCGTGTCCAGCCTTGAGGATGCCGTGGTCTCCGCGATGGGTCTTGTACCCGTGAGAAGTGCCGAGGATGCGCTTGGAGAGATCCTGAGTAAGACGCGTGATGAGTTAAGCACATTTGTTTTTCCCGAGGGGTCGGAAACACTCCCCATGTTGAGGGTTTGACGACAAGAAGTGAGAGGATTTCAGTGGAGAGATTGCCTTCGGAGAAGTGAGTGTATTGTGGAAATGAGTGCATCGAGAAGAGTGAGCTTCTTATGAAAGTGCTGGTTGTTGGAAGCGGAGGGAGGGAACACGCTCTTGTCTGGAAACTCTCGCGGGACAGGGAAGTGGAGAGCATTGTGTGCTGTCCGGGTAATCCTGGTATTGCTGAGTTGGCCAGTTGCTTGCCAGTTAACGCCGACGACGCACCGGGGATTCTGGCGACGTGCAGGGACAACTCGATCGATCTTGTTGTTCTTGGTCCGGAGGAGCCCATTGTCACAGGGGTTGCGGATTGGCTTCGAGCGAATGGCGTGATTGTTTTCGGTCCCTCTCGTGAGGCCGCTCAATTGGAGGGGAGCAAGGCGTTTGCCAAACTCTTCATGCGAGAACATGATATCCCCACCGCTGACTTTGAGATTTTTGATTCGTACGAAGAAGCGAGCAGGTACGTCTGCGGTCTTGACCGGTCCGTGGTCGTGAAGGCGGACGGTCTGGCCAGGGGCAAGGGCGTGATGGTCTGTGAGGGAGGCAGTGAGGCCGATGCCGCGCTACGCGAGATCATGCTTGACCGGAAATTCGGAGCAGCAGGGGACAGGGTGATCGTGGAAGATTGTCTTTGCGGCGAAGAAATCTCAGTGATGGCCATCTGCGATGGGAAAAGCTATGTCCTCCTTCCATGTTCTCAGGATCACAAAAGGGTCTTTGAGGGCGATGAAGGACCCAATACCGGGGGCATGGGGGCTTGCTGTCCTGTGCCGCCGATTGACGAAGACCTACTTGACGTTGTTGAATCCAGAATCATAGGCCGCGTGATTGAAGGAATGGCAGAGGCAGGGTGCCCCTATACGGGAGTACTGTATGTGGGACTCATGCTAACCCCTGAAGGACCCAAAGTCCTTGAGTTCAACTGTCGCCTTGGCGACCCCGAGGCACAGGCAGTTCTTCCCACATGCAACTTCGAGCTTGCTGAGTTGCTTCGGGAAGCAGTCGAAGGAGAGTTCAACCGCAAAGAGAGAATCGAAGCCGCCTCAAACTCAGTCTGTGTCGTGGCCTGCTCTGGCGGGTACCCCGGTGACTACGAGACGGGTAAGCATATCGTCGGATTGGAGGAGTTGAAACAAATAGAAGGTGTCATTGTCTTTCACGCGGGCACAAAGGAAGAAAGGGGTCGTCTCGTCACTGCCGGAGGCAGAGTCCTGGGTGTTGTGGGAGTGATGCCGACCTTGAGCGAGGCAATTGCGAGAGCCTACGAAGCAGTTGGAATCCTAGATTTCGAGGGGATACAGTATCGAAGGGACATCGGAGCCAAGGCCCTTCGACGTGCAAGATCAAAGTGAGGTGGAATGATGACGCGCTGCGCGGTCCTCATAGTTGCAGCAAGTAAATCGGATGTCCCGGTAATGGAAGAGGCGAAAAACACTCTGGATTGGTTCGGAGTGACGAATCGTCTCGTCGTCATGTCTGCGCACAGAAATCCGGAACAAGTGAGGGCGCTCGCCAAGAGGGCCCGGCGAAGCGGGGCCCGGGTTATGATTGCTGGGGCGGGAATGTCGGCTCATCTCGCCGGAGTCCTGGCTTCTCACACGACCATCCCGGTGATTGGCGTACCTCTTTACACGGAGCCGTTCGGAGCCCTGGACTCCCTGCTTTCAACAATCCAGATGCCTCGCGGCGTGCCGGTTGCAGTGGTTTCGGTAGGGCGAGCCGGTGCCGTCAACGCGGCCATTCTGGCGGTTGAGATGCTCTCCATGAGAGACGATTCGCTCATTACAAAACTGGACATATACCGGGAAAAGCTGTCCTCTTAGGCAGGCCAGCAAAGGGATCAATGTGGGCAAGGTAATCAAGGCCACTGAGAAATTCTCGGAGGGCGAGCTTTCCGAGCTTGTTCCGAGCCTCAAGAACGACGGCATAGTGTGTATGGCAACCGACACGGTTTACGGTCTGAGCTGCATTGCAGACAGCGAGCGAGCTGTAAGGAGATTGGCTGAGTTAAAGGGTACGGGTCAGAGACCCTTCCTGGTTCTTATCGGTGAACTCTCTTGGCTTCAACTGCTGGTGGCCGAGGTACCGCCGTTCGCGGAGGCACTCGTTGCTCGCTACTGGCCCGGGCCACTAACCATCGTGTTCAGGGCGAGCAGATACGTCGGGGCTTGGCTCAGTGGAGCACGCGACACAATTGCGGTGCGCTATCCGAAGTGTCCCCTTTGCGAGCAGCTTTTGAAGGCAGTGGGTAGACCCATGGTGTCTTCAAGCGCAAATCTTCAAGGAGAGCAGGCATGCCTTACCGGAAGCGAGGCCTGCCAGACATTTCTCGAAAAGGTGGACTTTGTGGTGGATTCAGGAAGGGCACCCATGGCTCTTCCATCAACGATCATTGACGTCACACTTGCGCACCCGATCGTGTTGCGACAAGGGGCGTTGAACATTGAAGGTACGCAGATCTCGGACAACGAAGTGAACTAGCGAACCTTCCGAAAGGAGAAACGGCGAATTGTTCACAATTCTTCTCGTGTGCACGGGGAACACGTGCAGAAGTCCGATGGCAGCCGGTATACTAGGAAGGCTCATTCCAAGAGAGCTGTCCAGGAAGGTCAAGATAAAATCGGCAGGTGTGGGAGCTGCGGACGGAGGCCTCGCCTCAAGGAATGCCATAGAGGTCTGTAAGAAGGAAGGGATAGACATTTCGGGGCACACGTCAAAGAAATTGACGCGGCAACTCGTGGAGACTGCAGACCTCATTTTGGTGATGCAGAAGATGCACATGGACAGAGTGCAAAAGCTCTGTCCCGCACGTACCGAGCACATTCTCCTTCTCACAGAGTTGGACGAGGATCCTAGCGCGGGCACGGAAGAGATAGCCGACCCGTGCGGGGGTTCTCTGGAAGTGTACGAGCAGTGTTTCACGCAGATACAGAGGAGTCTCGAAAGGGGCATGAAGTTTCTGCTTGAGCTGATGAAATTCAAGGAGGATTCGCGGTGAAGAATGAGAACGAAGCCGGGGGCGCAACGTCGATGAGGATTGCTCTGGGCTCTGACCACGCGGGTTTCGAATTGAAGAAACACTTGATGGGCTTCTTGAGAAACCTGGGGTACCAGGTGGAAGACTTGGGCGCCTCTTCTCTAGAGTCGGTCGATTACCCTGACTACGGTCTGCGCGTCGGAGTTGCTGTGTCAGACGGACGATTCGAAAGGGGAATACTTGTCTGCCGTTCTGGGATAGGTATGTCCATTGCGGCAAACAAGGTCAAGGGTGTGAGGGCAGCTCTCTGCAGGGATAGAGAGTCAGCGCAGCTTTCTCGACTTCACAACGATTCCAACGTGCTTGTCCTGGCAGCAGGGTTCACGCCTGAGAGAGAGGCCGAAGAGCTTGTTACGATCTGGCTTGTCACCCGTTTCGAAGGCGGGCGGCATGCCAGGCGCATGGAGAAGATTTCGCAGTTTGAGGAGAGAACGGCTGGACGGATTCCTCCGGACTACAGAACACAGGTCGGAGGGGATGAGGTGACGCATTGGCTCGGCATTGTTCCTCAAGATGACGAAGAGCGTGGGCCAACGACACCGTCCGGAGGATCGCCCTTCTGGTCCTACCACGGACAGACAATCAAGGTCGCAGACCCTGAGGTTTACGGGCTTCTGCAGCGAGAAACCAAGAGACACAGCGAGACCCTCGACCTGGTTGCCTCCGAGAGCATCATCGATCCGGGGATTCTGGAGGCGGCAGGGAGCATTTTTACGCTGAAATACGCGGAGGGATACCCAGGTGACCGGCTATATCCTGGCTGTGAAGTAATGGATGAGGTGGAGACGCTGGCCATTGAGAGGGCCAAACTTCTGTTTGGAGCTGACCATGTCAACGTCCAGCCTTATTCTGGCACTCAGTCCAACATGGCAGCATACTTCGCGGTGCTGAAGCCCGGCGACAAGATCGTTAGCATGAGAAGCGACCACGGAGGGCATTCGACACACGGAGGAAATTCCAGTTTTTCAGGTGCACTTTACAAGTCCTTCAGGTACGGCGTGAAGAAACACACGGAACTTATTGATTATGAAGAGGTTGAGGGGCTAGCCTCCAGAGAGAAGCCGCGTCTTATAATAGCAGGTGGAAGCGCGTATTCTAGACTAATAGACTTCGGCAGATTCCGTGCGATTGCAGACTCATGCGGTGCGATGCTTATGGTGGACATGGCTCATCTTGCCGGCCTCGTCGCTGCCGGGATTCATCCCAGCCCCGTTCCCTTCGCAGACATCGTGACAAGCACGACTCACAAGACGCTTCAAGGACCCCGGGGTGGTCTCGTACTTTGCAGGCGAGAACTGGCGGACGCAATAGACGAGGCGGTGTTTCCGGTGATGCAGGGTGGACCGCTGATGCACGTGATATTGGCCAAGGCGATGTGTTTCAGGCTCGCCCTTCAGCGGGAATTCAGGGAGTTCCAGCTTCAGGTAGTCCGTAATGCAAGCGCTCTGGCAAACGAACTCAAGCGGTTGGGCTACAGAATCGTATCGGACGGAACCGACAATCACCTCTTTGTCGTTGACACAAAAGTGGCAGGCATTGATGGCTCCGTCGCATGGAGGCAGCTCGAGAAAGCAGGAATACTCGTTAACAAATGCGCGGTTCCTTTTCATGAGGCGAATACGTTCGGAGGGATCCGCATCGGCACGCTTTCTCTCACTTCGAGGGGAATGAAAGAAGCGGACATGCCTCGGGTTGCCGAACTCATAAACCTTGGGCTCAAGGAAAAGTCAGAGAGTGCGGGAGCTGCAGACTTGAAGGCGGGCGTGAAGCAAATCTGCGGCCAATTCAGAGTCTATGGGTGAGGTCTTGATACGCCGAGCACGAGAACAACCCGCACCGGCGCGTGATTTTGCCCACGTCCCGTCGCCCGTTTTGACCCTCACGTGTTGCAAATTGGCTGCGCCGGCTTTTACTTTGCAAGAGACATAGTAGTTCGAACTCCGCGGGCAAACGGAACATACTCCTAACTTGTTGCCAATCTTACCATTACACGTTGTGTCTTTTACGAGACGTGGTACGGAAGTTGCTCCTTCATGAATTTCGGCCCGAGGTTTGGACGAATACGAAGTGACAACGGGCGCGTTTGAGAGCTGGAGAGGAAAGCACAAAGATGTCGAATCTATGGCGGAGGCTAATGGAGACGTTGAGAAGTGGTGACCGCGTCTACACCAAGGGGCTCAGAGAGGCCTGTATGGGTCGACACACCAGGGCGATGAGGCTCCTTGAAGAGGCTGCAGAAAGATACAGAAGGGAGGAAAGTGTAGAGAGGCTCGCAAGGCTTAGGGTCCACCAGCTGATGGTGAAGTACCAAATACAGCGAAGCCCTATCGAGAAGCAGAAGATAGTCGAGGAGGTAGTGCTTCGGTTAAGCAAGCTCAAGGAGATCGAATCTCCTGAACCGCCGTTTGCCGCGCTCGATGCACGAGAGGTTTTGCGCAACTGGATGGAAGAGAAGGCATTCGTGATCGGTGTAAGCACGGTGGAAACTGTAGCGGGAATCGAAGAAGAAGCCATTCTGGCTGAGCTGGAGTCGGCCCTGCCTTGCGAGCTGATCGGCGCTTTTGAAGGCGTAGAGGAAAACAAGTAAGAACTGACGCAACTAGCGGAGCAGCGTGAGTGATTTCACGGGACCGCGATTGGCCCTGCTGGTGCTTCCACCGGGCACCAGCAGGGCCTTCCTGTTCTTGATCGAAAGTCAGTAGTTTCGTGTGAAGTCGTTCTTGCGAGGGGAAGCGTCAATCTTTTTGTTTCAAATCGTGTTTTCCGGGCTTACACTTGACTTTCGCCAACTGACATTTTACCTTCTTTCCTACATGTTATCGTGACATACGCTCCGACCCCACGCGGATTGTGGAATTTGCCCAGGAGGTGCCCACTTGAAACTTCGCCCGCCCAATCCAGAGAATCGCCTTTTCAGATTGAGAAAGCGTCTTTTGAAGAGTGTCCTCATTCCCATACTCTGTGTCCTGGCACTGTTCTTGGTGCTTTTCTTCGTCCTGCGGTCATTGTTTCCGCCGGAGAGACTGCGAGAGCTTGCTATCACGCAATTGGAGGAGACAACTGGTTTATCGATCTCCGTGGAAGATGCCGCGATTTCCTTCGTTCATTGGCGAGTTGGTATAAAGGTCACCGGGGTTGAGATTTCGGCGCCCGTGGGAGAGGAAGAGACCGAGGTCGTGGTGGCCGGGGCAGCAGCCGATTCGACGCGCAAGGTCACGGAACTCGCAAGGCTTGCTACAATTCCTCAGCTGGGAGTCGCGGTCTCGTTATTGCCTCTCCTCAAGAGAGAAATTGTTGTGGACGAACTCTACGTGAAGAGTCCTCAGGTAACCCTGAGACTTGGTGGGGAAAGGATTCTGCGTCGCCCACAAGGCAAACCTTCTCGTGGTCCGACCCCGATGCCGATGTCATTGTCTCTCTCAAGGGCAGTCGTGAGCGATGCGGATATAGAGCTGGAAGATGTGCGAACCGGCAGCGTGATAGAGCTCAAGCATCTGGATGCAAGCTCGAGGATACGCGGAGACAAGAGTACGGAGACCTTGTTATTTGAGGGGAAGTCTGCCGTGAAGGAAGTTTCTGTGAGATCCACGAAGAGGCTTCCTGTAGAGATTCCTCCCTTGAACGTCAAGACTTCCTGGAAGGCAAGCTTTGACGTCAAAAATAAATTGCTCGACCTTGAAAGAGTTTCCATTAAAGTCTCTGAGTTTCCGATTGAGGCAACTGGCAAGGTAAATCTGATCGGTGAGAAGCCCGACTTGGACGTCAAGGTCAAGATTGAGAAGATCGCGGTGGAGAAGTTGCTCGGCTTTGTTCCGAAGAAGCTTCTGGAAAAGTCAAGAGGCATCAGGATCGATGGAGAGATTGAGGCATACGCTTCGATCAGAGGCAAGATGCCCTCGCCGGAGGTCAACGTCGAGAAATTCGTTGTGTCCGCGGGGAGTTCCAGTGTGAGCGGCCGGGTTCTGGTGAAGACTCAGGAGCCACAGAGTGTCAGTTTCGAGACAACTGGAAATCTAGAGCTCAGCGAGCTTGTCGGCATGCTGCCTGCCACCGCGGGTCCTAGAGTGACGTCAGGTACCGCGTCCTTCCACATTACTGGCGGAGGCCTCGTCAAGGAACTCAAGACAAATCCGCTCGCAATGCAGGCCCAGGGGGAGGCGTCAGTTAGTTCTGTCAGCGTGGAACTGCCGGAGCCGTCTCCAGCGGTGCTCTTAGACACGGCACACATGATTCTAAATGGACGGAGCGTAGAGATAACAGGTGCCACTGCAAAGGCCGGGAGTTCAGTGTTCAACGCGTCTGGCCGCGTACGGGACTGGAAAGAGCGCTCGATCGAACTTGACGTGAGATCGCCGATGCTCGACCTTGGTGAGCTCCTCTTGCCCGTTGCAAAGCAGAAGAAGGCTCCAAAGAAGGAAGGGGGCAAAATCACCGTTCCTGCCGGTGGTATTCCTGCAAAGGGCACAGCCACACTGCGAGTGGACATGCTAAAGTTCGGCAACTTTGGTGCAAGGGATCTAGATGCAAAGGTCGTCTTCGGCGGGGACAGCATCGTGGTTACTGATATGACCATGAATGCGCTGGGTGGCAAATGTGGCGGCAAGAGTCGTCTCGTTCTTTCAAAGGACGGTTCTCCGGCTTACAGGGCATCCTTCTCCGCAGACAACCTTGAAATGAGAGAGCTCTTGAACTCGCTCACTCCGGTCAAGGATTTCATGAGCGGGCTCAGCTTCTTCCAGATTTCGGTTGAAGGGAATATTCCCAAAGACACCTCTCCGCTCAAAAGCGTTGCCGCGAAAGGCCAGGTGAAGGCCACGCAGGCCAAGGCAGTTGCATCACCACTCGTGTCTGCAATAGCATCGTGGGTGGGATTTCAAAAAAGTGACCAGTACGCCCTGAGGGACTTTGCCACCTCTTTTCTTGTTCAAGAGGGGAGGGTGATTCTTCCGCAGTGCCGTCTCGAAGAGAAAAACTCGATGTGGGATTTTGCCGGCTCTACTGGCTTCGACGGGACGCTCGATTACAAGGTGAATGTCACTCTTTCTCAGGACTACTCAAAGCGCACAGGTTCGCTAAGAGGTCTCGAACAGCTAGTGAAGGATGACCAGGGACGGGTGGTACTGGACTTAATCGTTGGTGGGACAGTGAAGAAGCCTGTGTTCAAGTGGGACAGTGCTCGAATGCAGCAGCGCGGCCAGGAGTTTCTTACGATGAAGGTGCGCGGCCAGCTCGAAGCTCAGACAAAGAAGGGTGAAGAATTGAAGCATCAGGTCACGACGGAGCTTGAAAAGAGGGCCGACACCCTCAAGGTGGAGGCGGCCGCGAAGGGGGCAAAGCTCCTGGAGGATCTCCTTAGGAAAAGAAAGAAATAGCTCCAGTGTTGGTGACTTGCTGCGACGCAACCCACTCGGGCAAAATTCATATTGACGTTCAATAGAGCTTTGGGTATACTGCGGAGCGAATGTGGTTGTGGGTGGGCGAACTTGAGATTTTGCACGCAGTAAGAACCGCCGTCTTAAGTCCTACTGCGACCGTGTTCGGGATGTTGACTTTAAGTATGACAAAAGAGACCAAGCTCGTTGCTTGTTTTGAATCCGCTCTTTTTATTCCAGATCTACGCGCCACCGATAGGCTGCAGGCCCTAGAGGAGATGGTGGATAGTCTCTACGAGAACGGGCGGGTAAAGGACAAGGCGCTCGTACTCGAGATGCTTCGGCGCCGAGAAATCCTTGGTAGCACAGGCATAGGCAAGGGCATCGCGATACCGCATGGCAGAACGCTCGCCGCGCCAGAATTGAGCATACTCTTCGGACGTACGTCGCGGGGCATCGATTTCGACGCACTCGACAACAAACCTGTTCACCTGTTCTTCGTAATAGTTGCACCGCCGCATGATCGTTCGAACATTTACCTGCCCGTCCTCGGTCGGATTGTGGAAAAGGTGAAAGAGTCACGCATGCGTCAAAAGCTCATGAAAGTCGAGAACTTCGACGAGCTGAAGAAGGTGTTTCTGGCCGATGCCTGACACAAAGAAACCTCTAAGACTGCTGGTCACGCTTCAGGATCTGGACCTTTTGATTCGTGAATCACACGATCCCGAAAGGAAGGGCGAAGAGGAAGATCTGGGCTTCGAGCTCAAGAATCTGGAAACCCTTCAGACGGCCAGGGCGAAACTTGCCGAGCAGATAGGCCCCAGGTGGCTTGGCTTCTACGAGCGGGTCGCGAAGCGGTATGGCAGGGCCGTGGTTCCCGTGGAAGGTAGAGTGTGCTTGGGTTGCTTCGTCACACTGCCCACCTCGATCGTGCCCAAGAAACTCGAAGATTCTGAAATCAGCGTATGCGAGAACTGCGGCAGGATTTTATACTGGTTGTAAGAGATAACAACACGTCTACCGCCTCTTCACAGACCAATCAGCCCGCTTGACAAGCTCACGGCCTCGCAGGAGGAACTCGCGAAATGATCACACGACAAGAAGCTCTTGAACTGGTAAAGGCCAACGTCTCGAATGCAAATCTCATCAAGCACATGCTTGCAGTCGAAGCAGTGATGGCGAAACTGGCTAAACGTCTTGGTGAGAATGAAGAGACTTGGACTCTGGCGGGTCTGCTTCACGATTTGGACTACGACTTCACTGCAAAAGATCCTTCAAGACACGGCCATCTGACAGTTGAAATGCTTGCATCAAAGGATCTGCCGCCCGAGGTTCTTTACGCTATCAAATGCCATGCAAACCATTGTGAGCCGAGCTCAAACATGGACAGGGCGCTTGTGGCGACGGACCCGCTGACCGGTCTCATTGTTGCGGCAGCGCTCATGCATCCCGCAAAGAAGTTACACAACGTTGACGCGGGCTTCGTGTTAAATAGGTTCAAGGAGAAGGGTTTTGCAAAAGGGGCGAACCGCGAACAGATCAGAACCTGTGGTTCGATAGGCCTCGAGCTTGAGGAGTTCGTTGCAATCGGCCTAGAAGCCATGACAGGCATCGATAAGGAGCTGGGGCTTTAGTCCTGTCTAAACCGGGAGCTACTGGCGCGGCCAGTTTGTCCGTTGCTCACGGTACCGCAAATCTGCTGACCGCCCGGGTGTGATCTGAAGACTGATTGTCGAGTTCTTGTGATAATGACGCGCTGAGATTACCACTGAGACGTGCAGAGACAGGGAGAAGGGCACGGGGAAAGGGTACGGGGAAAGGGGGAGCAGGATTGATTGCTGACATCCTGCGGGAATCCGCACAGAATCACAAACATCGTCCTTGTTTGAACATGTTCTCTCAGGGCCGTTTCTCCGCGGTCGAATATGAGGAGTTGGACAAGCTTGTTGACTCCCTTGCGGCGGCGATAATCGCCCGGGGTATAGAACCTCGCAAGCGAATCTGCATAGTGTCTGAGAATCGGCCCGAGTGGGTTATTGCCTATCTTGGCGTCGTGCGTGCAGGGTGCACGGCAGTTCCTCTAGATTCTCTCTCCAAACCCGAAGATCTTCGCTACCTGGCGCGACGCTCCGAAGCCATGATGGTCTTCGCTTCAGGAAAGTTCGTGCAGGATCTCGAAGAACTGCTGGATTCGGGAAAACTGAGGCCCGAGATCGTGTGCTTCGATAGAATTGAGGACGCCGGCAGCGTGAAGCGTCTGCGGGAGTCGGATGATCCCGGGGAACCGGATACCTCCAGGAAGACCAAGGGTGTTGGAGAATCCGGAACCTCGAGAGAATTCGTCCGTTCCGAGAGACGCAAGGGTCTCATCATATTTGAAGACCTGCTCGCGAGGGGTGAGCGAATCTTGAAGGAAGGCGGACCTTCAGAGAGACGCGTTACCGAGGATGAGGAAGCGGTTCTCATTTTTACCTCCGGTACAACCGGAGCGGCAAAGGGTGTCGTTCTCTCGCATCGGAATATTTGTTTCGACGTGACGGCAGTTCTTGGATCTGTTCCTCTCAAAGAAGATGACAGACTCCTCTCGGTACTTCCTCTCCATCACACGCTTGAAAGCACTGCGGGTTTGCTGGCGCCGCTGAGCCGTGGGGCCTCGATTACCTATGCGAGAAGCCTGCGTTCAAAAGAGATTCTGGCCGATCTCCGTGCTTGTCGGGCCACCGTGCTTATATCGGTTCCCCTAATGTACGAGAAGATGGCAGCAGGTATTAGACGTGCGATCTCACAATCCCCGGCCCACAGGAAACTGGTTGCCAGATTTCTGCTCTGGCTCAGTACCTCTGCGAAGAGAGCGCTGCGAGCCGATGCAGGATCCTTTCTCCTCAAGTCGGTTAGAGAAAAGGCCGGTCTAGACCGTCTGAGAATTGCCGTCTCTGGCGCCGCACCATTGCCCGGTGCCGTACAGGAATTCTTTGGAATCCTGGGCGTTCCCTTGCTCGAAGGTTACGGTTTAACGGAAGCTTCGCCCGTGGTCAGCGTCAATGAGCCGGGAAAGCTCAGAGCAGGCTCCGTGGGGCGACCCATACGCGGCGTCCAGGTAAAAGTGGAGAATCCCGATGGACAGGGAGTAGGTGAGATCTTCGTAAAAGGGGAAAACGTGATGAGGGGATACCTTGAGTCGCCCGAAGCGACTGCTGACGTGTTGTCAGAAGGATGGCTTCACACAGGCGACCTGGGGAGACTAGATGCGGATGGATACCTGTACATTTGTGGTCGCTCGAAAAACGTAATAGTCACGCAGGCGGGCAAAAAGGTATTCCCGGAGGAAGTTGAAACAGTTTTGGCAGCGAGCCCGTATGTATCAGAAGTGATGGTGGTTGGAGCCAAGAGCTCGACCACGGGCAGGGAGGAAGTACACGCGCTAATATATCCCGACTTTGAACAGCTCGAGCTCTACGCGGAAGAGCACGGGTTACAGCTCGCGGAAGAGCAAATCAGAGACATTGTCCGCTCCGAGATACGTAGACTCTGCGCGCGTCTTCCTGATTACAAGAGGGTCAGGAACTTCACTATTCGTGATGAGGAATTTCCTAAGACCTCGAGCAAGAAGATAAAAAGGCAAGCACTGCTAACGCGTTCTTCTTAATGCGTGATCGCGGCAGTGCAAATCAGTTTTTTTGTCAATGATCACTGTTTGGGCAAGATCGAAACGGATTCAGTCATCGCATCAAGGAGGTACAGCATCGTGGGTGTGAGGATCTATCAAGTTGATGCCTTTACGGAACAGCCGTTCAAGGGCAACCCGGCTGCGGTGTGCATTCTGTCCGAAGCCCGAGAGGACACCTGGATGCAGGCCGTTGCGCAGGAGATGAACCTGTCTGAGACGGCGTTCGTTCGCCAGCAAGAGGACGGGTTTGGCTTGCGCTGGTTTACACCTGTAGTCGAAGTTGAGTTGTGCGGTCACGCCACGCTGGCGAGCGCTCACATTCTGTGGGAGATCGGGCTACTGGCTCCGCAGCGACAGGCGCGTTTTCAGACACGGGGCGGACTGCTGAAAGCAAACCAGAGGGACGAGGACATCGAAATGGATTTTCCCGCGACACCGGACCAGCCTGCGGATTTGCCCTCTGAATTGCGTGAGGCCCTGGGGGTGGCTCCGAAGTACGTTGGCAGGAGCAAGTATGACTATCTCATAGAGGTCGAGTCCGAGACGGTGCTACGCGATCTGAAGCCTGATTTTGCAAAGCTGAGGGCTCTGGAGGTACGTGGCGTCATGGTCACCAGCACAGCGACCTCTCCAGGGTTCGACTTTGTGTCGCGTTTTTTCGCCCCAGGTGCGGGGATTGATGAAGACCCGGTGACTGGATCGGCTCATTGTTGTCTCGGTCCCTTCTGGAGCAGGAGATTGGGCAGATACGAGTTGACAGCTTATCAGGCCTCAGCGCGCGGCGGTGTGGTCCGTGTCCGTGTGGAGGGTTCGCGTGTTGTCTTGATAGGACGAGCGGTGACGGTTCTCCGAGGAGAGCTGCTCGATCGCTCAGGCACGAGTACTTGAGTGGCGGCTGTCAAATCTTCGGCGGGCCAGAGTGGTGTATGACCTCTCGTCACGTGGCCTTCGGGCTGGGAATTCAGCACGGCTTCTTGGAGCGAGGAGAAGTCTGGACGAGACGTAGACTCGCGCCACGCGGTCTGGAACTTATCAGGGATGGCTTTGTAGGATTAAGTGTTGCTTTGGGATAGACAGTACCTGAACCGGAACCGGCCTGTTGACACCGGCCTCGGCCGGAGTCTATACTCATTAGAGGCGTTGGTTAACTTATAGGATTCATGCAGTTCTGACTTTGATGGTAAGTCGCCCGGAAAGGAGCCTAAGGTGAAGAAACGCGTACGGTCTCTTGTTTCGAATCTGGTCAGCTCAATTGCATCCTTGTCTGCCAGATCTTCTGCACGGCGTGGCACGACATTTCTCAGTGCCCTCCTTGTCCTGAGTGCGGTAGCTGCGTGCGTCGTTATTTTCAGAGATGATGCCTCAGCGCGCATCCGCGGTGTTCCCTCACCATACAAAACCATCCAGAAAGCTCTTGATGTGGCCGATGTTGGGGACACCATTCTTGTGGGTCCGGGCATATACAAAGAGACCCTGCTGCTCAAAACCACTGCGTCTCTGATAAGCACTCGCGGTGCTGCGAAGACCATAATAGACGCCGGTGGTCGCGGTATTGCCTTGGAGTGTCAGCACGTTGACAGTACTGCCACGATCCGAGGATTTACTTTCAAGAACGGTGTGGGCATGCACGGGGGAGGACTGTTCCTAAGTAGTTCGTTTCCGCAAGTGATAGGGAACGTGTTCACCGCGGATTCTGCTCAGTATGGTGGCGGCCTTTGTGCGCTCTGGTCCAATTCTGTGATCAAGTACAATAAATTCATCGGGAACAAGGCTGAATACGGTGGCGCTATCTATGCCATGTTCATATCACCCAGAATTGACTCGAATACGGTGGAGAACAACAAAGCAAAAATAGCAGGCGGTTTGTACTTTGCCAGGTCTTGCGAAGCCAAGGTTAACGGTAACATGATAATTGGAAACGAGGCCGAGACCGGAGGGGGGGTGTTTGTGAACACGGCTGCGCCCACCTTCGTGGGCAATATCTTCAAGGGCAACAAAGCGACAGAAGGAGGAGGAATCTACAGCTACCACGGGGAGGGTTTTATCAAAGAAAACGTGTTCTGCGACAACACGGGCTCAAGGGGTGCTGCCATCGCGCTCGCGGATACTGTGAGTCCGGACATCCGCGGTAACACCATAGTGCGCAACTCTGCGCCAGATTCTCTCTGCGCCGGTATCTATTTCTTGTCGACCTACACGAATGTGACAAACAACATCATTGCTCACAATTCACCTGGCTACGCCATCTATTGCGTCTCAGGGGCGACACCGGCACTCTCCTGTAACATTCTGTGGGATAACCCAACGGGGAATTACTCTGGCGTGGTCTCGAAGACGGCTGACATATACGAAGACCCGCTGTTCTGTACGCCAAAGGAGAATGATTTCTCTGTTCGTGAGGGTTCGCCTGCCTTGGGTAAAGATTGCGGTCCGATCGGCGCAGGAGGCAAGGGTTGCAAGGTAGTGAAGGGAGCAAAGTAGGACCGGACCCGAACTCCGACCCCGCGGGACAACAGAAGTTTCCATACCCACCTTGCTGCCAGCAACGGCAGTGCCGCCGCATTTTGCATATACCGCACTGATTTAATTGCCTGCATTAGGATCAACCGTGCCTACCGTGGCAGTATACGTAACTTTTTCCGGAGAAAACCCTATAAAACGGAACTTTGTAGATTATTCAGGTGTTGAAATCATCAGAGACGATGTCCGCTAGGTAACGCCGGACACAAGAGTTTCGGGACACATAGGCTGGGGATTCCAATTACGCGCAAGGAAATCAAGAAGGAGGTTCGGAGATGATTTTTCGCTCCAAGGCTCTGGCTGTGGTGGTTCTAGTTGCCGTCATGGCGTTCATCATCGTTGCCGGGTCGAGTGTAATGGCTCGGCCAGGCCTTTGGTGTTCTATTGCCACTCCATGCGTTGCGAAGTCGGTGGAGAAATCGGTAGAGAAAGCTGAGTCAACCCAAAAGGGTTGGCTTGGAGTCGAGATCCAGGACCTGACACCGGAACTGTGTGAAGTCCTGGGGCTTGACGAGGATACTGAAGGGGTTCTGGTTGCCGGCGTGACCGAGGATGGTCCAGCGGAAAAGGCAGGGATTACTAAAGGCGACGTCATACTGACTCTCGACACGAAGCGGGTCGAGGACACGTCAGAGTTGGTCAGTGTTGTGAGCAATAGGAAACCTGGGGAAGTGGTCACGGTCGCAATACTTAGGGACGGAGATAAGAAGACCCTAAAGGTCACTCTGGGCCGTCGGTCAAAGACAAGCCAAGAAGAATTCATTATCCGAGCTCCGAAACCCGGAACACGCGAGAAAGGGGAAACGCCCGAATCGGAGATTTCTGAGCTACAGCTTCCTGATTTGGAATCTCTGCCACCGCTTGAACATTTCAAGTTTGAGCTGAACAGGGGGCGGCTTGGGGTAAGCGTGGCAGACCTTAACGCCGATTTGGGTGGATACTTCGGCAGTACAAAAGGCGTCCTCGTAACAGAGGTTTTGGAAGGCACCGCCGCCGAGGAGGCGGGCATCAAGGCAGGAGACGTCATAATCAAGGCTGACGGAAAGCCTGTGGTGAATAGAGAAGAGCTGGTACGCATCCTGAGCAAGCTGGAAGTCGGCGACAAGGTTGAGCTCGTGTTGTTGAGGAAGGGCAAACAGATGAAGCTCAGCGCGACCCTTGAGGAAGGGCCTTTCATGGCCTGGGTCCAGGGGATACGGAAGAAGGGGAGTTCCATACCCGAACGTTACATCACGCCAAGGGTGGAGAAGCTCAAAGGGAACGCTGAGCTTCATCGTCGTATGGATGAGCTTTCACGTCAGATGGAGGAATTGCGAGCAAAGCTGGATGACATGAAAGATGACCTGAAGACTCAGAGGAAGTAATCTGCCCAGGAAATCGAAGTAAGCGAGAGAAAACGGCCCCATCCAAAGGTTGTAACCGTAGCTCAAGCGCACTGCCGGATACCAAGCTAGGACGGGGCCGTTGCTTTTTTGCGCTCTGAGTCTTCTGTTCACGACTGTGTGAACAGCGGTTGCAACTGTAACCCCCACGGCTGAAGAGGTTAAGCTTTGTGGGCGTCCTTGGCCCACAACTTAGTTCCCACAGAAGAGTGCTCTCGAGACCAGAAAGTGTGCGTATGGGCCAGCTTTAATCCGTTGCAAGACAATCAAGTAGCGTTCTTGTAGCGTAGAATGTTCCCTCTGGCACGGAAGTTGTTATTGTTCCCATGTGAACATGGATTGTCGCATGTCATCTTAGAGGCCGGGGAGTTGAACGTGGCGTAAGGCTCCGTTCGTCTCATCAATAATCCTTCCGACTTCTGCCTCAGCGAGAAACTCGCCTTGCGATTTCCTCCGTCGTCGCAGGGAGGGAGTCTTGGGCACGCGAAGCTCCCCGTGCTTCCCCCACGTCCGTCGCGACGATGTTCGGTGTCCTGGTTTCCTTGTCCTGATCATCGTTCCGACGCACCGTATCTTCCAGGCAGACGCCTCAATGTTAAAAGACGTTGACATTGCTTGCCTGCGTCTGCTAACTTTCAGAAGCCTAAAGAGATGCACAGAGGCCGCTCAAGATAAGAGACCCTCCAGAGGCAAGAAACTGCCACAATCCAGGGAGGTCAGATTGGAGCGCCGGCGCGTCGCGTGCCGCGAATGCGGTTACTGTGACAACATTCCGTTTACCTCAAGAAAGCTTGGAGAATTTAATGATCTTCAAGACGACAACCTCAAGGGGGTTGCGGAGGCAGTTTTGGCGAGGGTGAAGGCGAGGCTTTCAGGAGGGGGCGGTCGGTTTATTCCTGTTGCGGTTTCGGCGAGGCACGTGCATGTTACGAGAGAGGCACTTGACGAGCTTTATGGGAGAGGTTATGAGCTTTCGAAGCTTCGGGATTTGAGTCAGTGTGGCCAGTACGCTGCGCAGGAGACGCTGACTGTGGTTGGATGCACGAAGCGGGCCATAGAGGAAGTGCGGATACTTGGTCCTGTGAGAGGCTACACGCAGGTTGAGCTTTCGAGAACGGATGGTGTAGCGCTTGGGCTTGAGTTACCGGTGCGTGATTCTGGGAAGCTGTCTGGGAGTTCACCGATCGTTCTTGTGGGGCCGAGGGGAGCCGTGAGTCTTGGAGAGGGTGCGACTAGGGCGACTCGGCACATACATGCGAGCGAGGAGGATGCGTCAGCGTTGGGTTTGAGGGATGGTGAGAGTGTGAGTGTTCGGGTTGCAGGTGAGAAGGGTCTTGTGTTTGAGAACGTTATGGTGAAGACAGATCCATCTTTCGTGCTTGAAATGCATCTTGACACGGACGACGCTAACGCCGCGGATGTCTGT